>Ga0184633_10000186_pt1 | contig 19732 bp, 19 predicted proteins | sample PLM31_170_b1_FD_133156 | JGI IMG/M metagenome (GOLD analysis project Ga0184633, IMG submission 133156) | Groundwater sediment microbial communities from an aquifer in East River, Colorado, USA - PLM3-1_170_b1 | ecosystem: Environmental > Terrestrial > Soil > Riparian zone | place: USA: East...
CGAAGCCGCGGGGTCCGGCGAAACGCGATCCCGTTTCCGTTTCACGGACGCTCGGAGATTTCCCGTCCCACGTAGCTCACGAGCGACACGAGACGCCGGTACGGCATCCGGACGGGCCCCATGACGCCCAGCAGGCCCCTCACCCCCTGCGCTTCGACCCGCACGGCGACCAGCGAGCAGTTCCGCATCGCTCCGGGACCGTTCTCGCGGCCGATCGAAACGCGCGCGCGCCCCGCCTCGGCGAACGCGTCGAGCGCGCGCGCCAGCCCTTCGCGCTCGGCGAGCAGCGATACGAGCGGCCGCAGGCGCGCCGGCGACTGGAACTCGGGCTGCGCGGCGATGTTGTCCGCTCCGTCGATCCGTATCGCGGGCGTCGCGGCCGATTCGAGAAGCCGGCCCGCGCGGGTCAGCGCGTCGGCCGCGAGAGGGAAAAGGTCCCGGGGAGCGGCCTGCCGTGCCCGTTCCGACGCCGCGAAGACGCTCCGCGCCCCACGCAGCGGAAGGCACCCACGAATCCATCGCTCGACCCGCCGGAGCGCATCGGGCGCCGGAGCCGGATCGGGCTTCCACGTGGTCGTCGCGAAGGGTCCGGCGACGTCTCCCAGCGCGAGCAGGAGGACGCCGTCCTCGAGCGGGACGAGATCGACCCGCTCGACCGCCCGCTCCGGGCCCGACCTCACGGCCACGAGCGCGAGCTGCCTCGAAGCGCGCGCGAGGATCCGCGACACTTGGGGAGAGAAAACGTCGCCCCGCTCGATCAGCGGCCGAAGCTCGGCACCGACCGTCCGTCGCGTGGCCGGACGGACCGTTTCCGGTCCCATCAGTTCGTCCACGTAGTATCGGTATCCAGCCTCGGTCGGAACCCTGCCCGCGGAAGTGTGCGGATGGGCGAGAAAGCCCATCTGCTCGAGCTGCTGCATCGCGTTGCGGATGGTGGCGGGGGAGATGCTCAGGTGATAGGCGGCCCGGACATATTGGGAGCCCACCGGCTCCGCGCGGGAGACGTGGCTTTCCACGACGAACTGGAGAATGCGGCGGAGCCGCTCATCGAGCATCGGCCGTTTCATGGTTTCCTTCGTCGGATTGGCACTCGAACCTGGCAAGTGCCAGCGCCCGTACGATATCAGCCGGCGTTTCCGGGTGTCAAGCGTGCGCGCTCCGCGTCGAGCCTCGCGAAGAGCTCGGCGGAGATCTCGTGGGAGAGCAGCAGTCCCAGGTCGGTCGGGCGGCATCGGCCGGGTGGGTCGAGACGGATCGCGCCCGATTTCTCGGCCCATGCCGCCCACGCGGCGTGGCCGCCGAGCCGCGCGAGGGGGCCCCGCCGGATTCCTCGCGCGCGCCGAAGCCCGAGAAAAATCGTTTCCTCCTGCGCCTGGCGGGTCGAGAGCTGCTCCCGCGCCTCCCGGGGAAGCTCGCCCGACTCGACACGGGTGAAATATCGGGTCACGTCCTCGTCGTTCCGCCAGCGGGTGGTTCCGTCGAAGGAGTGGGCGCCTGGCCCGAGGCCAAGGTAGGGCCGCCGAATCCAGTACCCCTGGTTGTGGCGCGACTCGTAGCCGGGGAGCGCGTAGCTGGAAACCTCGTAGTGGCGGTATCCCGCAGCCGCAAGCACGCGCGTCAGGTCGTCGTATCGCTCGGCGGCCGCTTCCTCGTCGGGCACCGTCACGGCTCCGCGCGCCACCTTGGCGGCCAGCGGAGTCCCTTCCTCTAACTGTAGAGTGTAGGCCGAAACGTGCGGCACCCCGAGCTCGACGATGGCGTCGAGCGAGCGAAGAAAGCCCCCGCGCGACTCGCCGGGGACGGCGAGCATGAGATCGACCGAGACATTCTCGAACCCGGCGGCGCGGGCCATCCGGATCGCCTGAAGGCCGCGCTCCGCCGTGTGAATGCGCCCGAGCGCCCGAAGCGCGGAGGACTCCAGCGATTGGATGCCCAGGCTCAGTCGATCCACCCCGGCGTCGCGGAGGATCGCCAACTTCTCCGCGTCGAGCCCCTCGGGGTTCGCCTCCACCGTCCATTCGCGGACGCGACGCAGGTCGAGCGAGTCGCGAAGCCACGAGAGGAGTGCGCGGAGCGTGCGCCCCTCGAGCGCGGTCGGAGTCCCCCCGCCGAAATAGATGGTCCTCGGGCGGACCCATGCCGAATCGTCCGCGGCGAGGGCCATCGACCACTCGCGGCGCAGCGCGTTCAAGAGCCGCTCCGGCTCCGCGCGGTGGAGCGGAGCCTTGGCGAACGCGCAGTAGGGACAGATGCTCCGGCAGTAGGGGAGGTGCACGTAGAGGCCGAATTCCGCCATCAGCGCACCACCCGGAAGAGCCGGTCGAATCGCGGGAGCCTGCGGTCTCCGTCCCACGACCAGTAGAGGATCATCGCCTTCCCCTTGACCAATGCCCGCGGCAGCGGCCCCCAGAATCGGCTGTCATGACTGTTGTCGCGGTTGTCCCCCATCATGAACAGGTGTCCCTGGGGCACGACGATCGGTCCGAAGTTGTCCCGCGGGCTCGTCTCCCGCGGGAGGATGCGCGGATCCTTGTGGACCGCGTACGGCTCCTCGCGCGCCCGCCCGTCCACGTAGAGCACCTTGTCGCGGAGCTCGACCTGCTGTCCTCCGTCGGCCACGCACCGCTTGATGAAGTCGCGGGCGGGATCGTCCGGATACCGGAAGACGATGATGTCGCCCGGCTTCGGATCGCGGATCATCGGGAATCGATGGTAGAGGATCCGGTTTCCTCCGAAGCCGACGTCGATCTCCGAGCCGTAGACCATCTTGTTCACGAAGAGGAAGTCGCCGGCGAGCAGCGTGTCCTCCATCGAGCTCGTCGGGATCCGGAATGCTTGAATCACGAGCCCGCGAATGACGATCGTGAGAACGATCGCCAGGAAGATCGCTTCGATGTATTCCCGGGCGATCGATTTCGAGCGGGATCTCGCTCTCGTCGCCGCGCCCGTCGCCGCTTTGGCCATGCCGCGCCTCTTCCTCGAGTGGGTCCGTTACCGCTCGACCCGCAGCACGGCGAGAAACGCCTCCTGCGGGATGCGGACGGTGCCGATCTGTTTCATGCGCTGCTTTCCTTCGCGCTGCTTCTCGAGGAGCTTTCGCTTCCGGCTGATGTCCCCTCCGTAGCACTTCGCGAGCACGTTCTTGCGCAGGGCCGAAATGGTTTCCCGCGCGATGACCTGACCGCCGATGGCCGCCTGAATCGCGATCGGGAACATCTGGCGTGGAATCAGCTCCTTGAGCTTGACCGCGATCTCGCGCCCCCACTCGTACGACTTCTCCCGGTGGACGATCACCGAGAGCGCGTCGACGGGCTCCGCGTTCAGGAGCACGTCCATCTTCACCAGGTCGGCCGGCTTGTAGCCCGCGAGCTCGTAGTCGAGCGAGGCGTAGCCCCGGCTCAGCGACTTCAGCTTGTCGTAAAAGTCGAGCACGATCTCCCCGAGGGGCAGCTCGTAGGTGAGATGCGCCCGCTCCTCGCTGGGATACGCGATGCCCCCGTAGATCCCGCGGCGGTCCTGGGCCAGCCGCATGATGTTCCCCACGTACTCCGTCGGCACCACGATCTGGGCCAGCACGTACGGCTCCTCGATCGACTCGATCTGGTTCGCGGGCGGCATGAGGGCGGGGTTCTCCACGACGCCGAGCTCGCCGTCGATCCGGAGCACGTGGTACTCCACGCTCGGCACCGTGGCGATCAGGTTCACCGCGTACTCTCGCGTCAGCCGTTCCTGCACGATCTCCATGTGCAGGAGACCGAGGAATCCGCATCGGAAGCCGAATCCCAGGGCGAGGGACGTCTCGGGCTCGAAGCTGAGCGAGGCGTCATTCAGCTGGAGCCGCGAGAGCGATTCCTTGAGCGATTCGTAGCTCTCGGCCTCCATCGGGTAGAGCCCCGAGAAGACCATCGGCTTGACCGGCCGGTAGCCCGGGAGCGGCTCGGGAGACGGATCCGAGGCGGATAGGATCGTGTCGCCCACCTTGGCGTCCGCCACGACCTTCACGTTGGCGATGACGTAGCCGACCTCGCCGGAGACGAGCTCGTCCTTCGGCTCGAGCCCGAGCCGGAGCGTTCCCACCTCGATGACCTCGAGACGCTTCTCGTTCGAGTGGAACCGGACCGCGTCGCCGGCGCGAATCTTCCCGCGGACGACCCGCACATAGACGATGACGCCGCGGAATTGATCGAAGACCGAATCGAAGATCAGCGCCTGGAGCGTCCCATCCCGAAGATCCGCGGGTGGCGGAATGCGGGCGATGACGGCCTCCAGCACGCCGTCGATGTTGAGCCCCTCCTTGGCCGAAACCCGCACGATCTCCTCGGGCTCGACGTGGAGGAGATGCGCGACCTCGAGCGCCACCTCGTCCGGCTGGGCCGCCGGGAGATCCACCTTGTTCAAGACGGGCACGATGGCCAGATGCTGATCGAGCGCGAGGTAGAGGTTCGAGATCGTCTGGGCCTCCACGCCCTGCGACGCGTCCACGACCAGAATCGCCCCCTCGCACGCCGCGAGACTGCGCGACACCTCGTACGTGAAGTCGACGTGGCCCGGAGTGTCGATCAGGTTGAGCTGGTAGTCCACGCCGTCGCGCGCCCGGTAATGCATCGCGATGGCGTGAGATTTGATCGTGATTCCCTTCTCGCGCTCGAGATCCATGCTGTCGAGCACCTGTTCCTTCATCTTCGACTTGGGCACGGTGCCCGTGACCTCGAGAAGCCGGTCGGCCAGCGTCGATTTGCCGTGGTCGATGTGCGCGATGATGCAGAAGTTCCGGACGGTGTCGCGACGTTTCATGGGCGGATTCTCAGAACCGGGTGCGGAGCGCCAGCGACACGCGCGGGCTCCCCTTGGCGCCGCCGTCGGCTTCGTCCGGGCCGAATTCGGCGTCGAACGTGGAGAGGTTGGCGTCCACGTAGGCGTCGGCGATCTGCAGCAGGTAGACGATCGCGCCCCACCAGATGTAGGTCACTTTCAGGTTCATGGCATCGTCCCGGGCTTCGGAATCACCCGCCGCGGAGGCATCCAGCTCGTCCTGATACGCGCTCCACGCCTTGTAGACGAAAAACCCCTCCCCGGCCACCACGATCCCGGCTTTCAGGTACTTGCCATTGGTGATTTGACCCCAGCCCGGCAGGATCGCCGAGCGGAGCATCACGCTCGTCGGCAAATGGCGGTGCTCGCTGGAATCCGCCGGCGCCGGCGGCGGGGCCCCGGGCGATGGCGATGTCTCCGCGGCCGGCGGCTCCGCCGCGATCGCCGCGCTCAGCGGCCAGGCGCCGAGGAGCGCCAGAAGCGCGATCGCGGACGCCCGCGGGCGGCTAATCCTTGGTAAAGAGATGGGCGATTCCCAGGAAGAGGAGGAGGATCCCCCCAAAGACGTACACCCCGATGATCGCGCCGCGCGAGAACTCGGCCCCGAGGGACGTCTGCGAGAGGAGGTATTCAAGCCCTTGCCCCAGCGCGACGACGAGCACCAGAAGAAGCACCAGCGACCACCGGCGCACGAGAGCCAGCACCGCGATCACGAACACCACGCCGATGACCCGAGGATCGTTCCAATCCAGTCCGAGCCAGGCTTGGATCCACTGGTTCATCGCCTCATCCCGATCGGTGCATGTGGCGGGAACGTGTGGGAATCGAACCCACCCCGGACGTTGGAAACGCCCGGCGCCAGGATTTGAAGTCCTCGGAGTCCACCAGAACCCATCCGTCCCCGCTCAGGCCGCGCTTCAGGAAGCCACTTCCAGCGGGCGCCGGCCCGGCGGGAGCACCTCGCCGACGATCGCCGCCTTGATTCGTGCGCGCGCGAGCCGCCGCATCAGAGCGTCCGTGCGGGAGGGCTTGATCGATATGAGCAGCCCTCCCGAGGTCTGCGGATCGACCAGCGCCAGGCGCACCGGTTCCGCAACGCCCGGGTCCCAAGCCACGTCCGGATCGATCGCCTCGCGGTTCGAATGGAGACCGGTGGACGTGTATCCCGCCCCCGCCAGCTCGAGGGTCCCCGGCAGATACGGTACGGCGTGGCTCCAGATCCGGATCGTCTTGCGGCTGGCGCGGGCGACGTTTCGGGCGTGGCCCAGGAGTCCGAACCCGGTCACGTCGGTGGCGGCGTGCGCGCGGGCCGCGCGCATGGCTTCCGACGCGGCGCGATTCAACGTCGTCATCAGGCGCGTCATCGTGCGCAGCGAGGACGGGGGCAAGGCGTCCCGCTTGAGCGCGGTGGCCAGGATGCCCGTGCCGATCGGTTTGGTCAGCACGAGAAGGTCGCCCTGCTTGGCGGTCGCGTTCGTGAAGATGCGCTTCGGATGCACCTCGCCGGTCACCGCGTAGCCGAACTTCATCTCGGCGTCGCGGACCGAGTGCCCACCCAGGATCAGGACGCCCGCCCGGCGGAGCGTGTCGGCGCCGCCGCGCACGATCTCGCGCAACGTGGAGGGGTCCCCGTGCTCGGCGGGATAACAGACGATGGACAAGGCCAGCTTGGGAATCCCGCCCATCGCGTAAACGTCGCTCACGGCGTTCGCCGCGGCGATGGCGCCGAAATCGTACGGGTCGTCCACCATCGGCGTGAAGAAATCCACCGTCTGAACCAGCGCGAGGGTGGAGCTCATGCGGTACACGCCCGCGTCATCCCACGTTTCGGGTCCCACCAGGAGGCGCGGGGAAGCGGGCGGGGGCGGCAACGATCCGAGGATCCGCTGCAGCACTTGGATCGGGATCTTGGCCGCGCACCCGGCGCAGGAAACTTGCTGCGTGAGACGCGCCGCGGCGCCCGGCGGGCTCACGGCTCGAATGCCCACGCCTCGATCTCCACGCGGCATCCGAGCGGCAGGCCCTTCACCGCGATCGTCGTCCGCGCCGGCTTGTGACCGCCAAACCGGCGGGCATAGACCTCGTTCATGGAGGAGAAATCGGCCATGTCCGCCAGGTAGACCGTGGTTTTCACCACGCTCGTCAAATCCGACCCGCCGGCCACGAGGATGGCTCGAAGATTTTGGATTACCTGCTCGGTCTCCGCGGCGATGCCGCCGCCGACGATCGCTCCGGTCGTGGGGTCGAGGCCGATCTGTCCGGACGTGACCACCCAGCGGCCGGAGAGCGCCCCGGTCCGACCGGGGACGTAAGGCCCGATCGGCGCCGGAGCGCCTTCGGCCAGCACCGGCTCCGAGGATGCGCGACCGCTCATTCGACCGTCACGCTCTTGGCGAGGTTCCGCGGCTGATCCACGTCACAGCCCCGCTCGACCGCGATGTAGTAGGCGAGCAGCTGGAGCGGAATGGCCGCCAGGAGCGGCGTGAGCGGGCCGATCGTGTGGGGGATGAAGAGGACATGGTCGGCCTTGGTGGCCACGTGCGTGTCCCCCTCGGACGCGACCGCGATGATCTTGCCCTTCCGGGCGCGCACTTCCTCCATGTTGTTCAGCACTTTCTCGTACGCCGAATCCTGCGCGCAGATGAAGACGACGGGCATGTTCGCGTCGATGAGGGCGATTGGGCCGTGCTTCATTTCGGCGGCGGGGTAACCCTCGGCGTGGATGTAGGAAATCTCCTTGAGCTTGAGAGCCCCCTCGAGCGCGACCGGAAAGTTCACGCCGCGGCCCAGGTAGAGGAAATTGTTGTGGTGAGCACAGGCCCGAGCGATGGACCGGATCGCCTCGCTCCGCGCGAGAATCCGCTCGATCTTCTCCGGAATCAGCCCCAGCTCCCGCGTGAGCTCCGCTCCGACCTCGGGAGAGAGCTCGCCGAGCCGGCCCAGGTAAAGCGTCAGCAGCGCGAGCGCAGCCACCTGCGAGGTGAACGCTTTGGTCGACGCCACCCCGATCTCGGGGCCGGCGTGGATGTAGACCCCCCCGTCGGACTCTCGCGCGATGGTCGAGCCGACCACGTTGCAGACTCCAAGCACGCGGGCGCCCTTGCGCTTCGCCTCGCGCATCGCGGCCAGCGTGTCGGCGGTCTCTCCCGACTGGCTGATCGCGACGACGACCGTCCCCGGTTCGAGGATCGGGTTCCGATAGCGGAATTCGGACGCGTATTCGACCTCGACGGGAATTCGCGCGAGCTCCTCGATCAGGTACTCTGCGATGAGGGCCGCGTGCCAGGAGGTGCCGCACGCCGTGATGACGACGCGCTTGATCGAGCGCAATTCCGCCGCCGTCATGTTGAGACCCCCGAGCCGCGCGGTTCCCTCCTCCAGAAGCAGCCGGCCGCGCAGCGTGTTCCGGAGCGACTGCGGCTGCTCGAAGATCTCCTTGAGCATGAAATGCGGGAAACCGGCCTTCTCGATCATCTCCAGGTCCCAATCCACGGTTTCGATCCGCTTCGAGACCGTCTCCTCCCGGATGGTCGTGGTGTGGATCCCCGCGGCGGTCAGCACGACCATCTCGCCGTCGTCCAGGTAGACCACCTGATTCGTGTGGCGGATGACGGCGGAGACGTCCGACGCCAGAATGTTCTCCGAGTCGCAGACGCCCACGACCAACGGGCTCCCGTTCTTGGCGCCCACGATCTTTCCGGGGTCGTCCTTCGAGAGCACCGCGATGCCGTAGGTGCCGGTGAGCAGCCGTACGGCGGCGGCGACCGCCCGTTCCAGGTTGCCGTCATAGAACTTTTCGATCAGGTGGGCGATGACCTCGGTGTCGGTATCGGTCGTGAACCGGTGCCCCTCCTGCATGAGCTTGGTCTTCAGCGTCGCGTAGTTTTCGATGATTCCGTTGTGGACCACGGCGATCCGCCCCTTGCAGTCGACGTGCGGATGGGCGTTCACGGTATTCGGCTCGCCGTGGGTCGCCCAGCGGGTGTGGGCGATGCCCAGGGTCCCGGTGGGACGCGTCGCGTTGACCAGCTCCTCGAGCCTGGCGATCTTCCCCGCGGTCTTCTCCACCCTGAGCCCGCCCCCGTTCAGGATCGCGACCCCCGCCGAGTCGTAGCCCCGATACTCGAGCCGGCGCAGCCCTTCAAGGAGAATGGGAAGCGATTGCCGTGGACCGACGTATCCGACGATGCCGCACATGGACGCTTGCCCCCTACGATGCCGTACGGACGACGCCTTGAGATCCTTGCACGACCTCGCGCGCGCGTGATGCCAGCGCTTGGGCGCGTTCCGCCGTGGCGGCCTCGGCGATGATCCGAACGATCGGCTCCGTGCCCGAGGCGCGCACTTGAACCCAACCATCTTCCCAGACGTACTTTTCCCCGTCCAGAACATTGCGCTCCCCGCCGGAGAACGCCGCTTGAAGCGCCTCGCCGAGTGCGGCCCCATCCCCGATCTTGATATCGAGCTTGGCTTTGACCATGAAGAGGGGCGGCAGCTCCGCGACCCTCGCGCTCAGGGGACGCGGGTCGGCTGCGAGCCAGTCCAGCGCGATCGCGGCGGCGAGAAGTCCGTCACGGGTCGCGTGGAGGCCGGGGAAGATCACGCCCCCATTGCCTTCCCCTCCGATGACGCCGCCGCGCTCGAGGAGGGCTTGCGCCACGTGTGCCTCGCCCACCCGGGTGCGCCAGACGGGGACGCCGTACCGCCGCGCGATCCACTCGACGCCCATCGAGGTCGACGCGTTCACCACGACCGGGCCCGGATTGCGGCCGAGGGCCCAATCGACCGCGATTTGGAGCGTCCGCTCTTCCCCGATCGGCTCGCCCCTCTCGTCCACGATCGCGAGGCGGTCCGCGTCCGGATCGTTCGCGAAGCCGATCGCCGCGCCCGTGCGGCGGACCAGGTCGCCCAGGGCGCCCAAGTGCTCGGGAAGCGGCTCCGCCACGCGAGGGAAGTGTCCGTCGGGCACGCAGAAGATCGTATCCACCTGGCAGCCGAGCGATCGGAGTAGCTCCGGCGTGGCCTCCGAGCCCGCGCCGTTCACGCAATCCACCGCCACGCGGAATCGTCGCGCCGCGATGCGGCCGAGGTCCAGGCCGGGTTGGGCGAGAATCGCCTCGCGATGGCGTCCGATCGCCCCGCCATCCTCTCGCGCCGAGCCGACGCGGTCGTGAGGCACCCAAGCCGCCGATCCCTCGCGCGCCCGCTTCGCGACCGCGTCGGAACGCGCGGGGGGAAGGAAGGTGCCTCCAGGGCCAAAGAGCTTGAGCGCGTTCCACGGCGCGGGATTGTGGCTCGCCGTGACGGCGAGCCCTCCCGCGGCGCGGTGATGGCGGATGGCGAACAGGATGGTCGGAGTCGGGGCGATTCCCACGTCGATGACGTCGTGCCCGGTGGCGAGGATCGCCGCGGCCGCTGCGCGAGAGACCCATGCGCCGCTCGGCCTCGAATCGCGGCCGATCACCACAGGCCCCGCCTCGAGCAGCGACCCGTGCGCGGAGGCGAAGCGCAGCACGACTTCCGGCGTCAGGCTCTCGCCCACGATACCGCGGACGCCGGAGGCGCTGACCATGAGGCCGTGCCAGAGATCGCCGGATGGGATCGCGCCCGCGCCCCCCCGGTTCCTCGGCGCTGCGCGGCGTTGGGTTTTCATGGCACGTGGCCGTTTGGCGGGAACTGCCGTCCGATGAGTGGAGCTGGTGAGCGGAATCGAACCGCTGACCTACGCATTACGAGTGCGTTGCTCTACCAGCTGAGCTACACCAGCCCGCAAAACAAGATCCGCGAGCAACCGCGGAGAAGATCGTGCGATTCGAAGGATAAGTGGTGCGACCCCGCAGAATCGAACTGCGGACACCCGCATTTTCAGTGCGGTGCTCTACCAACTGAGCTAGGGTCGCACCGGCCGAAAAGGCTATCACGCCCCGGCCGCGAGAGTCAACGGCTAGGCCCGGCGCCGCTAGGCCAGGCGCCGCCGGCGGTCGTTCTTCCCCCCACGGCGATCCGGCTTGCCGCGGCGGTCCTGATTCTCCTTCACGGGCAGATAGATCGTCACGATGCTGCTCCAGTCCCCCTCGCTCCTGGCCCGGATTTCTCCGCCGTGCTCCCGCACGATCTGGTAGGCCACCGCGAGCCCCACCCCCGCGCCGTAGCGCCGCGAGGAATGAAAGGGCACGAAGAGCCGATCGAGGCTCTCCCCGGCGACCTTGGGGCCATCGTGCGCCACCTCCGCGTGCACGACGCCGGTGCCCGTTCGGGTCTCCACCCTCACGCGGCCTCCACTGGGCACCGCTTGGAGGGCGTGCTGGAGCACGTTCACGAGCACCTGCCGCATTTTCTCGGCATCGATGAGAAGGCTCGGCAGATCCGGAGAGAGCCGCTTCAAAAGGCGCACGCGGCGACGGACCAGCTCCTCCGACTGAAGTTCGAGGACTTCCTGGACCAGCGCGTTCAGGCTCTGGAGCTTGAGCCTGGGGCGAGCCATCTGCGCCATGGCGACCTGTTCGGTGAGGATCCGCTCCAGCCGCTCGGTCTCGCGCAAGATGATCTCGAGGAATTCGCGATTCTCATCTCCCGCGCGCAGGGTGCGGAGGACGCGGCGGGCGAATCCCGTGATCGCGGAGATCGGGTTCCGGATCTCCTGCGCCACGAGGATCCCGCGCTCGCCGACCACGGCGAGCTTATCGGCGTGGCGCAGCTGCGCCTCCAGCTCCCCGGAGCGCCGCTCGCTCCGCGCGAGGGCTTCGCCGTCCGCGACGCGCAGCTCGCCGAGCGTGCTGACGCACGCCGCGAGCGTGGCGACGTTCTCGTCTTCCGCGTCGAAGGGTTCGACCTCGCCCGCCTCCGCACCGGAGGCCTTTCGCGCGAGCAGGATCGCCCCGCGCAGGCTCCCCTCGCCCCGCAGGGGCACGGCCAGCGCCGCGGCCCATTCGGCGGGAAGGGCGCTCGGCATGGGCGGATCCCGCCTGGGGTCGACCAGGATGGGACGCGGGTCTGCCTCGAACCAGTGAAGCAGGGCCTCGCCCGTCTCGAGCAGATCGGGAGCGGAGGCCATCGGCGCGCCGGCCGAGGCGGCCACGGCGAACGCTCCGGACTCTCCGCGCTCCCAGACCACGACGGCGTCGGCGGCCACGGCGGTCAGGATCGCCTGGAGCGACGAATCGGACCACGGCTCGCTTCGCGTCGTGCCCACCTCGGCCGCCCCCAGCTCGCCGAGCGCGCGGAGCCCCGCTCCGCGGCGGCGCGCCAGGCCGAGGAGGGTGGAGCCCTCGAGCGCGATCCCGGCCTGGGTCACCGCGGCGCTCAAGAGCTCGATCTGATCGGCGGTCCAGCCCGCGACTCCCGCTCCCGCCGATACCACGAGCAGTCCGTTCACGCGCTCCCGGCCGAAGACCGGCAGGATGGCCACGGGACCATCCGGGAGATGCTCGACCAGTCGCGTCGGAAGGCGGACTTCGTGGCTGGGCCGCTGCACCACCGCGGTCCTGCCGTCGTAGACCGCGTCCGCGAGGAGATCCCGATCCTGGTCGAGTGGAATCGGGGCCTCTCGCAGCCGGTCGAAAACCGAACTGTCGAAGGCGCCGGCGGATTCGAGCGCCTCGACGTCGAAGCGCCCATCTCCGGCCAGCGCGGGGACATCGAGATCGACCTGCCGGTAGGAAGCTCCGAGGGTAAGGGCCGTGGCGTCCTGGGCGACGTCGAAGAAGAGGAGGGTGTCGACCGATTCGTTGAAGGCGCCGGCGACCGCGGCGAGCAGTATCCGCGCCGTGCGCCGCGGATTCGAGGAGGCATGGAGGAGCGGCAGCGAGCGCAGGAGAAGCGCGGCCGCGCGGTAACGCCCGTCCTCTTCGCGATCTTCGATCGCGACCTCCGGGTCGGCCTCGACGAGGCGGATCAGGAGGCCCATCGTCGGCAGAACTCCCGGGGGCCCGGTGGGAGCCGGACCGGTGCGCTCGAGCGCCCCCTGGAGGCGAGGACAATGGACGCAGTCCTTCGCGAACCGCGTCTCGAAATCGGGACGCGCCTCGAAGGGGCAGGGACGGCTTTCCAGATAACAGGCGCCCTTCGCGACCTCCTCGGCGGAGCCCGCCTGGCGGGCCGCGTAGCGCTTCCACTCCTGAATCAGCTGTTCTTCGAGACGCGCGGTGCCCGACGACCGCTTCATACCCATCATGCCCCTCCCCGGCGCACCACCTCCATGGAACGGCAATCTCCCAAGGGCCTTATATAAGTTGATTTACGGCATTCGCGGTCCTATCTTGAGGCGAGAATTGAGCGATAACTGTCTGAGAAAAGGAGGGTTACGGATGAACGGGAAGCGCCAGGAGGGCCCGCCGCAGATCAACATGGAGATCGGCGAGCGGGAGGCCGAGGGGATCTACTCGAATTTCGTCGTAATCAGCCACTCCCTATCCGAGTTCGTGCTCGATTTCGCGCGCGTGCTCCCGGGCACGCCGAAGAGCAAGGTCTTCGCGCGACTCGTGATGACGCCCCCGAACGTCCGGGCGCTCTTGAGCGCGCTCGAGGCGAACGTGAAGAAGTACGAAGAGCAGTTCGGGAAGATTCGGACGTTGAACGAGGGACAGAGCAAGGAAATCGGGTTCACTTCCTGAGCGCGGCGGTCGTTGCGGGGAATCCCGCTCCGTTCCCCGCGGGGGCGGGCGTCTTCCACCGCCGGTGGATCCAGTACCAGTGGTCCGGCCGCTCCCGGATCCCCTCCTCGATCGCCGCCGTGATCGCCGCCGTCAACCGTTTCACCTCGGCCGCCTCGTCGCCGCCGGGTACCGGCTCGAGGATCAACCGCGCCCGCGCGCGAAAGCGCCCCCTGCCCGTTCGGTCCATGAGGGCGACCAGGATCGGGCAACGCGCCCGCCAGGCAAGGCGGGCCGGGCCCGTGTGCGTCGACGCGGGGCGGCCGAAGAAGGGGACGTGGATTCCGGCGCGCCTCGCGTCCTGATCCGGGAGCATACCGAGAAAGTCTCCGGAGCGCAGCGCCCGGAGAGCGGAGCGCATCCCTAATCCGATCGTGATCGGCGCGATACCGAGCCGGCGGCGCACTTCGTTCAGGTAGGCGTCGGACCCCGGATTCGTCTGCGCCGGCAATAGGTACCGCACGCGGCCGAATTTCATTCCGACGGCCGCGCCCAGCAGCTCCCAGTTGCCGAAGTGCGCCGTGAGCAGGACGGCCCCCTTGCCCTCGCGCGCCCACTCGTGCACCAACTCGAACCCCTCAAATTCGATGCGGGCGAGGATCTCGTCGCGGGCGAGCCCTGGAAGAGCGAGGAACTCGAGGAATGATCGCCCCAGCTGCCCGAACGCACGGCGCGCCAGGACGGGCGCGGGCTCGCCGCCGGGATCCTGCCCCAGCGCGCGTTCGATGTTCTCGATCGCGATCCGCCTGCGGCGGCCGAGGAGCCCGAACGCCGCCCGACCGAGCAGTTCGCCCAGATCGCCGGCGGCCTCGAAGGGGATCGTCCGGGCGAGCGCGCCCAGCGATTGGAGCGCGGCCAGCTCGAAGCGCTGGCGGAGCGGTCGGAGGCGGCTCCGCGCCATCTCAGCTCCGCCGGGATCGGCGCACCGCGCCCCCGGGATCGCGCCGCGCCTGACCGTTGAGCTCCAAGATGGCGAGCGCGGCGCCGGCCTCGGCGATGGTGAGGCCCGCGCGGGCCGCCGCGCGGTCGAGCGGTTGCGGCCGCTCGCGGAGCGCCGCCAAGAGCCGCGCCTCCCGATCGTCGAGCGAAAAGACCGCGCTCGGATCCTCGGCGCTCGCGGCTCGGCGCGACGGGAAATCCCCGATGGTCCTCAGCCGATGGTGCGGCGCCAGAAGCGAGATCACGTCGCCGGCGTGGCGTATGAGCACGGCACTCCCGCGACGAATCAGCGCGTGAGGCGCGGCGCCGAGCGGATCGCGGCAGTCCCAGGGGATCGCACCGACGGGGCGTCCCAGGCGCCGAGCGGCGTCCGCCGTGAGCAACGCGCCGCTCCGCTCCCTTCCCTGAACCACGACGATGGCGTCGGAGAGGGCGGCGAGAAGGCGGTTGCGCGAGGCGAAGGTCGATCGAGTGGGTACCGCGCCGGGCGGAAGCTCGCTCATTAGCCCGAGCGACCGGGCCAACGTACGTTGAAGATCTCGGTGATCGTTCGGATAGGCTCGGTCGAGTCCGGTTCCGAGCACCGCGCCGCTCAAGCCTCCGGCGTCGAGCGCCCCCCGGTGGGCCGCGGCGTCGATGCCGTGCGCGAGCCCGCTCACCACCGCGACTCCGCGCGAGGCCAATTCCCCCGCGAGCAACCAAGCGACGTCGCAACCGTCATCGCTCGCGCCCCGCGCCCCGACGATCGCCACCGCCGGTCCCTCGTGCTCCCATGCTCCCGCGAGGTAGACGGTCGGAGGCGCGGGCAGGGCATGCAATCCGCGCGGGTAGCCCGAATCGCCCGGCCTTGAGATCCGCCCGCCCAGCAGGCGAAGCGATGTCTGGTCCGGCTCCTCCACCTCCCCCACTCCCCCCGACCCAAAGCGCTCAGCGGGATTCCTGCTGGGCGTCGCCCCCTCCCACGACATCGTCCCAACTCAATCCGCCCTCGTCATTCACGGCCCGCTTCATCCGCACCTCGCCTTCCGCTCCTTGCAGCGATGGGTCCGAAAGGAGCGCCTCCACGTGCGCGGCCGCGTCGGGATCCCGGGCCACGATGCCGCCCAGGGCGAACCGCTGCGCGCGCTCGGGGAGATCCCGGATGGCCACCGCCACGGCATGGAGACCCATCTCATTTTTCGAGAGAAGCACCAGCGCGTCCCACGCGGCATCCCGGACCGTGCGGTTCGCGTCGCGGAGGAGGGAGGCGAGCGGCGCGGCCGCCATGGGAAGGCCCATGCGACCGAGGGCCGAGGCGGCGGCGCTGCGCGTGTACCAGAGCCCCGAGGACAAGTACTCGATCAGCGGCTCGATCACGCCCTCCCCGAGCGTGGAGAGGGCCCTGGCCGCCTGGTCACGGAGGAACCAGCTCTCCTGCTTCAGGACGTCGAGCAGGATCTCGATCGACTCCTGGTTGGGTTGGCCGGCAAGGGAGCGGATCCAGGCGACCTTCTCTTCCGGATCACGATGCTTCAGCTCCTCCCAGAGCCGTGCGGCGTCCTTGGGCATCATGGCGTCACTCCTTGGCGTCGGCGACATGGTCGCCCTTGGTCCGCGATTCCGGCGTGGGAAGCGAATCGAGCATATCCCAAATCAAGTCCAAGAGGTGCTGCGTTCCCTCCCCGGTCACCCCCGAGATGGAGCCGCCCCACGCCGCGCTACCGATCGGGAACGGAGGGTCGGGCGTGGTCGCTCCGCCGCCGAGATCGCTCCGGCTCCGCGCGACCACGGTTGGCTTCCCCACCAACTCCGGATTGTACTCCCGGAGCTCGTGCCGAAGCGCCTCGAGATCCCGGGAGGGGTCGTCCGAGAGGCTGTCGATCAGAATCAGCAGCAGCCTCGTCCGCCACACGTGGCGAAGAAATTCGTGGCCCAGGCCCTTTCCGAGATGCGCACCCTCGATCAACCCGGGGAGATCGGCCAGCACGAAGCTCCGATCATCCCGCACCCGCGCGATGCCGAGGTGCGGCTCGAGCGTCGTGAAAGGATAGTCGGCGATCTTCGGTCGGGCCGCGCTCAGGCGCGCGAGCAGCGTGGACTTCCCCACGTTGGGAAAGCCGACGAGCCCCACATCGGCGATCAGCCGAAGCTCGAGCCTGAGACGGCGCTCCTCCCCCTCCCGACCCGGTTCCGCCGTGCGCGGGGCTTGACGTGTCGGGGTCGCGAATCGCGCGTTTCCGCGGCCGCCCCGGCCGCCGCGCGCCGCGACGAACGACGCGTCCGCCTCCACGAGATCCGCGAGCGTCTGCCCCGTCTCGCCGTCGACCACGAGCGTCCCCTGGGGGACCATGACCACGAGATCCTCGCCCGACCGGCCGCTCCGCTGGTTTCCCGAGCCGTGCGCTCCCGAGGGCGCCCGGAAGAGCGTCCGCGTCTGAAAGTCGAGCAGCGTGCGAAGGTGCGGATTCACGATCAGGATCACGCTCGCTCCGTGGCCGCCGTCCCCCCCATCGGGACCGCCCTTGGGGACGTACTTCTCCCGACGGAAGCTGACGCATCCGTTGCCGCCGCGGCCGCCCACGACGTGGATCTGCGCGCGGTCCGCGAACACCGCCCCGGCCTCCCGGGTTAGCCCATCGCCTCGATCACGCCGTCCGCGGCTGCCCTGGTGCCGACGGCCGTCGGATCGTCCCGGCGGGGCTTCATGTCGTACGTCACGCGCTTTCCCTCTTTGATGACCGCCGCGACCGCCCGCTCCAGCCGGTCGGCCGCGGCCCGCTCCCCGAGGTGGCGCAACATCAGCATGCCGCTCAGGATCATGGCGAGGGGATTCATGCGGTCCTTCCCGGCATACTTCGGGGCGCTCCCGTGGGTCGGCTCGAAAAGCGCGACCTCCGCGCCGATGTTGGCGCCCGGAGCCACTCCGAGTCCGCCCACCAGCCCGGCCGCGAGGTCCGACACGATGTCGCCGTAGAGGTTCGGGAGCACGAGCACGTCGTACGCTTCAGGCGTCTGGACGAGCTGCATGCACATGTTGTCCACGATCCGATCATCGAACGCGATTTCGGAGAACTCGCCGGCCACGCGGCGCGCCGTCTCGAGGAAAAGCCCGTCCGAGTACTTCATGATGTTCGCCTTGTGGACGGCCGTCACCGCTCTCCGGTCGTTCGCCTTGGCGTACCGGAACGCGTGGCGCACGATCCGCTCGCTGCACGAGACGCTGATCGGCTTGATCGAGATTCCGGAGTCCTCGAGGATCTCCCGCTGAGCCTCGCGGCCGACGAGTTCCCGGAGCGCCCTGGCGCCGTGCGATCCGACCTCGAACTCGATTCCCGAATACAGATCCTCCGTGTTCTCGCGGATGATGACGAGATCGATGCCCTCGAACCTCGACCGCACCCCGGGATAGCTCTTGCACGGCCGCTCGCAGGCGTAGAGATCCAGCTCCTTGCGGAGCGCGACGTTCACGCTCCGGAATCCGGTCCCGACCGGCGTCGTGATCGGCCCCTTGATCCCGACCCTGTTCCGGCGCAGCGACTCGAGCACGCGGGCCGGGAGCGGCGTCCCCTCGCGCTCGAAGACATCGATCCCGGCTTGCTGCACGTCCCAGTCGAATCGGACGCCGGTCGCCTCGAGCACGCGCCGGGTCGCTTCGGCGATTTCCGGGCCCGTGCCGTCGCCGGGTATGAACGTGACGCGATAAGCCATGTCCCTCCCTTACCGGACGCGCGAATCGCGCGTCAAACGGGTTTCCCCTTCCGGCCGGCGCCCTCGGACTTTCGCGCCGGTTTCGGCTTGGTGTCGTCCTTCGATTTCGTGTCGTCCTTCGATTTCGGGACCTCTCCCGAGTCCTTCTTCTTATCGCTCTTGTACGATTCCGAGCGGTAGTCGGTCGTGTAGAATCCGCTCCCCTTGAAGATCATCCCCGTGCCGGCGCTGACGAGACGCCGGACCTTCCCCCGGCAATGGGGACAGCGCTTCCGAGGCTCCTCGGTGATTGCCTGGAACAGCTCGAATCGTTTTCCGCACTTCAGGCATTCGTATTCGTAGGTCGGCATGAACTCCCCTCACATGCGCTCGAGAGCGGACTCGAGGCGATCGAGGCCGTCCGCGATGTCGCGCTCGGAGACGGCGTACGAGAGGCGGAGGTGCCCCTCCATGCCGAACGCCGAGCCCGGCACGCAGACGATCCGCGCCTCGTCGATCAGGTAATCGCAAAGTCCCGCGGAATCGGCCACGCCGTTCCGCGCGCGGGCGATCCGCTCGCTCAGGTCGGGAAACGCGTAGAACGCGCCCTCCGGCGGAATGAGCCGGATGCCGGCGATGCTCGAGAGCCGGCCCACCATGAAATCGCGGCGCGCCGCGAACCGCTCACGCATCGCCGCGGCGGGCGCGGCATCTCCCGTCAGCGCCCGGAGCGCCGCCTGTTGCGACACGGAGGACGGGTTCGACGTGGATTGTCCCTGGAGGCGCTCCATCCCCTCCGCGACGTCGGCGGGCGCCGCCGCGTAACCGATCCGCCATCCGGTCATCGCCCACGTCTTGGAAACGCCGTTCACGAGAACCGCCCGCTCCCGAATCTCCGGGCCCAGCGAAGCGATGCTCACGTGCCGCGCATCCCCGTAGACCAGCCGCTCGTAGATCTCGTCGGAGAGCACGTACAGGCCGGCCCGCAAGAGAACGTCCGCCATGGCCTCGATCTCCCGGCGCGAGTAGACGGCGCCCGACGGATTGTTCGGGCTGTTCAGGATCAGGAGGCGGGAGCGTGGCGTGATGGCCCGAGCGATCTCCTCGGCCGTGACCTTGTACGCCCCGGGAGCGGGGAGCACCGGCACGGGGACCGCGCCGACGAATCGCGCGATTTCCGGGAACGTGACCCAGTACGGCGCCGGGCAGAGCACCTCGTCGCCCGGCTCGAGAAGCGTGAACATCGCGTTCCAGATCGCATGCTTCGCGCCGTTCGAGACGACGATCTCGCGCGCGGAGTACTCCACGCCGTTCTCACGCTTCAGCTTGTCTGCGATTGCGGTCCGAAGCGCCGCGACCCCCCCCACTTCGGTGTAGCGCGTGTGTCCGCTCTCGATTGCCGCGGCGGCCGCCTCGCGGATGTGGGCGGGCGTGTCGAAGTCGGGCTCCCCGGCCGCGAACGAGACCACGCTCACGCCGCGCGCGCGGAGTTCCCTCGCCCGCGCGGAGAGCGCGAGCGTTTCGGAGGGCTTGAGAGCCCGCACCCTCGCGCTCAGCCGCTCCCGCGTCACCGTTGCTTTCCGAGCGCGGATTTCAGGCGCGCCGCGACGCCGGCCGGCACGAAGCCGTCCACGGCGCCTCCGTGGCGCGCGATTTCCTTTACG
>Ga0184633_10000187_pt1 | contig 19728 bp, 21 predicted proteins | sample PLM31_170_b1_FD_133156 | JGI IMG/M metagenome (GOLD analysis project Ga0184633, IMG submission 133156) | Groundwater sediment microbial communities from an aquifer in East River, Colorado, USA - PLM3-1_170_b1 | ecosystem: Environmental > Terrestrial > Soil > Riparian zone | place: USA: East...
CTGGCCGGGCTTTAGGAGTTGAATCCAGCAGGACAGGGTCGGCAGCGACGGCCCGCCGGTCAACGGATTTACATATTCCAGCGCGTAGCCTTCGTAAGGATGGGGTTCTCCGTCGGCCAATCGCTTGAGCGCAGGGTAGATATCGCGCCAGCGATAGTGCAGCGGGGCGGCGGGTTTTTGTTCTTCCGTCGTCACGGGCCGAGCCATACCATACGCGCTCGAGTCGTATGCCGAGGGCTGAGCCTGCATTCGCTTTTCCGGATACTGCTCGAAGGAGATGACTTGCAGCGACTGGACGAACGGCACGTCCAGGCCGTCGATCCAGATCATCGGCTCGGCGCCCTCGTGGGCATGCTCGTGCCACGCCCACTGTGGCGTGAGAATCAAATCGCCGTCTTCCATGACCATCTTTTCGCCGCCGACGTTGGTGTAGCCGCCCCGGCCTTGCAGGATGAAGCGGATGGCGGCCATGGTGTGGCGGTGCGGCGGCGCCACTTCGCCCGGCTGGATGAGCTGAAAGGCGAACAGCATCGTGTGGCTGGTCATCTCGCTCTCCGGCGTGCCAGGATTGACCAGGCGCAGCGTGCGGCGCTCCGCCGTGCCGCGCTCGATGTCGATCTGGTCGCGGGCTCGGAGGAGCCCGTCATAGACGTCGGCCCACTTCCAAAGGTACGGCTGAACTTTCGTTTTCGGATCGCCGGGCCGCGCGCCGGGCGGAATGCGCCAGATGCCGGAAATCCATTTTTCCCCAAGCCGCCGGTCCAATTCTACCAGACTGCTATTTTGCGCCGTCATGGAACACCTCTCTTGGGACTTCGCCGCTTGAATGCAATAGGCAACTCTGTTTATTTCGTGTATACCCTTGGGGCGTGAGTTGTCAATTTGCCGCACGCGCCTTTGAGAAACAGGAGGAAAACCCATGAGCAAACAAATCCTAAACTGGCTACTGGCAACTGTCCTGCTGACAACTGTTTTTTTCGCCGAGGCGCAGCAGCCAACGAAAATTCCCCGCATAGGATACCTAGGTGTTGCCTCCTTTTCCGCTAGCCCGGCCCGCCGCGAGGCATTCCGGCAGGGTCTGCGAGAGCTTGGGTACGTAGAGGGGAAAAGCATTGTCATTGAGTACCGGTGGGCAGAGGGAAAATTCGATCGCCTCCCCTCGCTTGCGGCCGAGCTAGTGCGCCTCAAGGTAGACATCATCGTCACGGCTGGTCCGTTACCAACCCGTGCCGCCAAGGAAGCGACGACTACGATTCCCATTGTCATGACCAATGAAAGCGATCCAGTTGGAACCGGGTTCGTCGCCAGCCTGGCGCGGCCGGGCGGTAACATCACTGGATTGTCAACCCTTGCCCCGGAGCTGAGCGGGAAACGACTGGAGCTTCTGAAGGAGATCGTTCCCAGGCTCTCCCGCGTGGCCGTCTTCGGGACTTCAACCCTGCCGGGCAACGCACAATCGCTAAAAGAGATAGAACTCGTCGCAGGGGCGTTGAAAGTGAAGCTTCAATACCTAGACATACTAGATGCCAGTAGTCCCAAGGATCTTGAGACCGCATTCCGAGCCGCAGTTAAGGGGCGGGCTGACGCAGTCCTTATGATGGTGGCGGGCGGCGTCACCGCTTCTCACCGAACAGAGATTGTCGAACTCGCGGTAAAGAGCCGGCTCCCGGTGATATACAACAGGTCAGATGTTGTCGAAGACGGAGGGCTTATGAGCTACGGCGTGAACCTCAACGACTTGGACCGGCGCGCCGCTACGTTTGTGGACAAGATCCTGAAAGGCAGAACGCCAGCGGACCTCCCTGTCGAGCAGCCGATCAAGTTCGAGTTCATCGTCAATCTGAAAGCCGCCAAGCAGATCGGCTTGACGATTCCGCCCAACGTGCTGGTGCGGGCGGATAAGGTGATCCGGTGAGACTAGAGTTTCGATTGGGCAGAAAAAAAGGGAACTCGATGGTAACAGCGGCTACGATTGGATGCCCTTGGAACTACGATGGCCGATTAAGAGTCGAAAGCTTTAGCTCCGTGTGATTCTTGTGGGCGGCAAATAGTTTTTGAGTTGGACCACTTTCAATCCCGGCATGGAGGGAATTCTTCTGTCGTTCGTCAGAAAGGCCTGGCACTTCGCAACCATGGCGGCGGCTACCTGAATGGCGTCGGGTGGCTTTAGTCTAAAGGCTGCTCGAACCCGCGCCGCGGTTTTGAGCAGCGGGCGGTCAACATCGATAAAACGAAGGCCCCGGCTTCTTGTCAATAACGACTCATAGCGATCGGCAAGTGAAAAATTGCCGGTTCGATAGGGCACGACGAGAACCTCCATCAACGTAAGACCGGATGTCGCGCCAAGGAGCGTGGCTTGATCGATAGCTTCAAACAGAGGTTTCACAAGCGGGAGGAACTGTTTATCTTCCTCGATGAAGTAGATGAAAACCTGAGTATCAAGGGCGACCGGTCCGGGTTTGAGGTCCTCTATCAATCCCACCCGCGTCGTTCCTTGCTCACATGTTTACTGGCGTCAACCTTACTCCAGACTTCTTTGCCCAGACCTTGGAGCTCCAGGATAGAGAAGGACGTCGCATCCTCTGTCGCGAGGCTAAGGATATGAATAACCTCTTGGTCAACAGATCGATGCTCTCTGTTTGCCCGCGCCTGAAGCTTTCGGTAAAGCCGATCCGGCATTTTCTTGATATTCAAGGTGGCCATCTGTTCCTCCAGAATGCTGTCATTATGGCGGAGCGCAAAGTTTCGGTCAAGCGTACGTAATCAAATGCTCGTAAGCCAGGCATCATGAAAGAATTCTGTGAGCTTAGATTTGAGCGGCCGAGGAAATTTGAGGTTGTTATCAACCTGAACGACGTCAAGCAGATCGGCCTGACAATTCCGCCGAACGTGCTCGGGCGGGCGGATAGGGTGATTAGATGAAGTGCGACTGAGATTGGTTTGGAATTGACCGACAGAGGAGTGGGATATAGTCGCGTCTGAGCGTAGAGGTAGATAAGCGCAGTGTCACACTACGGTGACACCTGGTATTTAACCGGCAAGAGATCAGCAAGATTTAAATGCTTTGAAGCATCCAAAATCTCGATACCAATGATTCGGTTATCGGCACCAATGTCCAGCACGACATCCTCAGTGGAGCGTCGATTGATCACGTCCTGCTTGCGGTCGTCTAGCCGAATGTATACCAGGTCAGCCTTGGCGTTATACCGAATTTCCATCGTCTCTCTCCCATTTCCCGTAAAAGACGTAGACGGCAGCGGTGACTATAACATCTCCTTCGACGACGAAAAAGACTTCCACTCTTTTGTGTTCGTAGTATCTTCCGAGGCGGATCTCTTTAAACTCATAAGTTTTCGTCTTACCCAGACGGCCGTATTTCGCCGGTATAGAAGTCCCGGAGACAATTACGTCTATGATCTCGTCCGCACTCACGCCTCGCGCCTCGTTCCTCGGCGCGTTCGAGTGTATGAGTATCAATCTGAATGTTCATTTTTGATTGAGTGGCCATCGAGCGTATGCTATCCCCAGGCAGGATTCAACGTCGACATCCAAACAAGTTAGTTGCTAGAAAAGGAGTTCAACCAATGCGTAAAAAGCATTTTGTCTGCCTGCTCATCTCTGCCCTTCTGTCCACGGCATCTCTTGTCCACCCGCAGCAGCAGCCAACGAAAACCCCCCGGATTGGATACCTAATTGGTCAATCCCTCTCCACTGGCTCGGGCCGCATCGAGGCGTTGCGCCAGGGTCTGCGCGAGCTTGGGTACGTGGAGGGAAAAAACATTGTTATTGAGTTGCGATTTGCTGAGGAAAACCCGGATCGCTTTCCCGCGCTTGTGGCGGAGCTAATGCGTCTCAAGGTAGACGTCATCGTCACCGCCGGCCCGATACCAACTCGTGCCGCCAAGGAAGCAACTTCTACGATTCCCATTGTCATGGGGTTTGATAATGACCCTGTTGGAAACGGGTTCGTCGCCAGCCTTGCGCGACCAGGCGGGAACATTACTGGATTGTCTACTCTTGCCCCGGAGTTAAGCGGAAAACAAGTCGAGCTTCTTAAGGAGATCGTCCCTAAGCTCTCCCGCGTGGCCGTCCTCGGGACTTCGACCAACCCGGGCCACGCACAAGTGTTAAAAGAGTTGGAACTCGCCGCAGGGGCGTTGAAAGTGAAGCTTGAATACCTAGACGTTCTAGACCCCAAGGATATTGAGACCGCATTCCGAGCCGCAAAGAAGGGGCGTGCTGACGCAGTCCTCGTGCTGGCGATCCCCGTCGTCGCTGCTCACCGAGCACAGATTACAGACCTCGCGGTAAAGAACGGGCTTCCGGCGATATATCCAAATAGCCTGTATGTGGACGCAGGTGGCCTTATGACCTACAGCGCGAGTATTACCGACTTGGACCGGCGCGCGGCTGTATTCGTTGACAAGATTCTGAAAGGCAGGAAGCCTGCGGACCTGCCAGTGGAGCAGCCGATGAAGTTTGAGCTGATCATCAACCTGAAGTCCGCCAAGCAGATCGGCCTGACGGTTCCGCCCAACCTGCTGGTGCGGGCGGACAGGGTGATTCGGTAAATCGAGATCCTTCGCATTCGCTCAGGACAAGTTTTGGATTTTCGATTTTGGATTTTGGATTAGGAGGAAATTCATGAATGAAAAATTTCCAATTAGATTTGCTTCTCAGTCCGGCAGTCTAAAATCGGCAATCCAAAATCCAAAATGGCTGGGGCTTTCGCTAATCGCTTTCGTGCTCGTGGTGGCTGGGGCTGCGGGCGAGGCCGCTGACAAAGTGCGTATGTCGATATCCGCCGTCGACGTTTCGTTTCTCACCGCGGGGCTGGCGCTCAAGCGCGGCATGTTCCGCGACGAAGGCCTGGATTTGGAATTGATCCGCATGAACGCCAACGTCTCGATCACCGCGCTCAACACCGGCGACATCGATTACACCATGGTTTTCGCCTCGGTGGTGCGCGGCGCGTTGCGCGGCATGCCGATGAAGGTGGTGGCGAGCTTCATGGACAGCTCGACGCACTTGCTGATTGCCCGGCCCGAATACAAATCGATCCGCGACTTGAGGGGCAAGACGCTCGCCGTCAGCACTTTCGGCGCGACCTCCGACGTGGCGGCGCGGATGATGATCAAGCAAGGCGGGGTCGATCCGGAAAAGGAACTTAGAATCATTCCGCTGGGCGTCGAGCGGGCGCGCTATGCCGCTTTGCGAGAGGGGATCGTCGACGTCGCCGTGCTTTCGCCGCCCACGGATATCGAGGCGACCCGGTCGGGCTATCGGGTCTTGTCGCGCTTCTTTGAGCATTTCACGATGCCCTTCACCGGTGTTGGCGCCAACACGAAAAAGCTCAAAGAGAAACCGGACGAAGTAAAGCGCATGGTGAAAGCGCTGCTGCGCGCCAATCGCTTCGTGCGCCAGAACCGAGAAGGTACGATTCAAACGATGATGGACTGGATCAAAGTTGACCGCGAAAGCGCAGTGGCGACCTACGATTCGACGTGGAAAATCTTCAGCGAAGACGGCGGCATCTCGGAAAGTGAGCTCAAGCTGGTTATCGATCAGGGCAGGGAAGCGATGAAGATCGAGCGGCCGGTGGCGAATGCTGAAGTCGCGGACTTCGGCATCATTCGAGAAGTGCAGAAGGAGTTGGGGATAAGGAAATAACTGGAGTACTGGAGTGTTGGAGTAATGGAGTGATGGGTTCCGGAGCGCAACACTCCAATACTCCAGTACTCCAACACTCCATTGTGCAATGGTTGTACGGTCTCTCGTAGCGAATGAGATTGAAACCATGTTGCTGAGCGAAGCGGAACTCGATCGCCTGCATAAGCGTTTCCCCTATCCCCGTTTTTCCCGCGCGGAGTATGAGCGGCGCTACGAGAACATCCGCGGCATGATGCGCGACAAGAATCTCGATTGCCTGCTCATCATCGGCGGGTCGGCGGCCTATGGCCGGCTCTGGTTCAATTTTCGCTACGTCACCAACATGATGGGCAAGGCGGAGATGGCCAGCTACTGTTTTTTCCCGAAGGAGGGCGATCCCGCGGTGGTCACCCGGCCCGGCCATTCGCTGGCGGGCGCCATGCTGGCGCGCACCGCCGTGCGCAACGTCATCGTCGGTAAACCGAGCGTGCTCGCGGCGATCGTCAATGAAATTAAAGAACGAGGCTACCAGTGGGGTCGAATCGGCATCGTCGAGTACGACCCCTACACCTCGATCCCGAAAAACCACTGGGACTTTTTTATCGCCAATCTGCCGGAGGCCGAATTTGTTTTCGTCACCCAAGAGTTTATCGCCATGCGGCTGCTAAAGAGCGCGGAGGAAATTGACGCGCTGGAGAAGTCGGCGGAGTTGGGCGATACCGGCATTCGCGCGCTCCAGGAGCGAGTGCGGCCCGGCATGACCGAAGGCGAAGCCTTCGGCATTGTCCACGAAGCCGTGCTCAAAGCCGGGGGCGAAATGGGCATGATTCAGCTGGCCTCTTGCTCCATGATCGACCCGGACATCAACGACCAGCGCCCGCGCCCGGTGCAGCGAGTGATCGGCGCGCGCGACATCATCAATAACGAGCTGGGCATTTTCTACAACGGTTACGAAGCGCAGACGGGCAAGCCGGTGGTGACCGGCGAGCCGACGGCAGAATACCAGGAGATGTTCGAGGTCGCGCTGGAAGGTTATCGGCGGCTGGTGCCGACCCTTTACGCGGGCAAGAGCAGCGTGGACTCAATGGCCGCGATGAAGTTTATCCGCGATACCGATTACGAATTCTACGGGGGCTTTCTGCAGGGCATGCTCGGCGCCAATCCGCGCCATGAGCCGCAGATCGGCTTCGACCGGGTGCAGAGCGCGGAGGACCGTTATCTCTTCGGCGCCGACGGCAAATTGGTCTACCACGTCGGCCACGTCTTTACGTTACAGATGCACATCGTGGACAAGCAGCATACTCGGGGGCTGTTTCTCGGCGACTTCTTCGCCATCGAAGCAAATGGCCCGCGCTGCTTGAACAAGTTCCCGCCTGGGTTGGTGCGGGCAAAGTAAATCCCCGGGCCGGATTTCGATCGCGAGCGCCTTCAAAATGGCGGGCGGCCGCTGCCGGATGTCGGCGAATTCGTTCATGGAGGTTTGATCGCTGAGTGGAATCGCAACCTCTGACCGCGGCGCGGCCTCAGGTCTCCTTATAGCTTGTGCGTCGAACGAATACGACAGGCGACGGTAAACATTGTCTGGACGCAGCGCTGCTGTATAGCTTGACCGTTTTTTTGCTTTGTCCATCTCTTCTCTTGACAACCGGCAGCGACTATCGAATCGTTGGAAGAGCAGATGTCCGGAGCGGCGCTACTTCCAAGGATCGGCATTTTTTCGTCTGGACAACGCCCGTTTTTGAAAATCGTAAATTACCGCTCGTCCCTCTGTATGGTAAAAAATACAAGCGTGTCGAGTCGCAGGCCGTTTGGGCTGCGCGCATCCTGGAGTCCCATATTCGCTCTGATAGGCGTCTGTAGTTACATCGGTAATTTTGCCCTGCCGTTGGCCTATCAGTGGGATCTCCCATTGATCGCGCTCGCCGTCATCAGTGTCCTGGCGGCGCTGTTCAGCTTTCCAAAGGGTTCGACGTTTAGTACGCCACTCGTCCTACCGGTGATGCTCTTTTTGATCGCGACCGCGCTGTCTATTCTCACATCGGCGGACCTAGGTCGCAGCCTGCGCTTGAGCCTGCCGCTGCTGCCGGCCGTTCTCCTTTTCTTGTTGATTGCTAGTTACTTTGACGGCATTCGAGACACGCGCCTGCTGTATTTTGCCTTCTCTGTTGTCGGGCTTGGGTTGGCAATCATGTTGCTCCGGGTCGCGTGGACGAACGGCCGGGCGGAACCGGAAAGTTGGGTGGCAGCCGTGGGCAGCCCCATTCTTGTGGTAAAAAATGACGTCACCTTTCTTGCCGTGCTGGCTCCTCTCTCGCTGGCCTTGGTGTTGCGGAAGTTCCGCAGCGTAATCGGAGTTACGGCCGCACTTTCTATTCTCCTGAGTACTCTGGTTGTGGGCTTCTATCAAAGCCGGGTAGCAATGTTGACTATGGTCGCGTCCATCGCTTGCACGGCCGGGTTCTTGCGACCTCGGCTAGGTTGGGTCTTGGGGCTCACCAGCCTTACCGTGGTACTCCTTGTCGACGCCCTGCTCGGCTTTCCGCTGGTTACAAAGTTCGTTCTGCGCTGGGACGGGAGCGGCAGAATTCCCCTTTGGCTGGCTGCGGCGGCGATGTTTGTTGACGCTCCGTTGTTAGGGCATGGACCGCATACATTCGTGCTGTTTTACATGTCCTACCTGCAGAACCTTAACTTGCCGACTTGGCTATTCACCGAGTCCCGCTTGGTACCTTGGGCGCACAACCTCTACCTCGAAGTCCTTGCCGAGCAGGGAATCGTCGGCTTGGCAGCGCTCGGATATCTGCTGGCTCGAGGATTGTCGCAAGCCTGGAGAATCCAGCGCACTGCCAATAGTGAAGCGAGAATCTTTGCGGCTGCGGCGCTGGGCGGATTACTAGGCATTTGTCTCGCAGGCATGATCGAGTTAAGCCTGCTGCGCCACTGGGTCGTGGTTACGATTTTTGTGTTTTTGGGTGTGATCGCCAAACTGTCCTTCTCTCAAACAAACGGGGAGTAGGCTGATGATTTCAATACGTCATATCACAAGCGCTGTCATCACGATGGTATTCGCGCTAGCCTGTGACGCTGTGGCGTTTTTGTGACCGCAATGGCGCGCTGACCTAGGAACGGCGGGCTACTATGGCTATGGACGTAGCGTTTTCAGAACGAACTTACTTAAGGGAACCTCTAAAAACTCGGTTCTTCCGGGTTTAGTGTAGAAGAGTATTCACCACGAAGGACACGAAGAGCACGAAGGAAAGAAGATTTAACCGCAAAGAGCGCAAAGGATTTAGGTTTCAGATCTGTGGGGCAACCGCCCTGTGGTTACCCTTATCAGTGCTTCGGAGGGCACGAAGTTTTGGTTCCCAAATATCCGAATCCTTCGTGTCAGCCAAGTAATTTGGGGCTGATCCGTCCCGTGGCGGATCCTTCGTGATCTTCGTGGTGAATGAAATCAAGGTAATAGTGCCAGGTTGCCCACACAGTAGCCTGAAGAGCATGTTTAATATACAGACGGGCTCTTGTCGACATTAATGTCCAGAAAGACCGTCTGCAAGCAATGGGCCGTTGCTACTAAAGATTGGGCCTAATCCTGGTCTTCAGGGGCCGCCCTGGTCGAGCGGCGGGAGCCTGACGGTGATGCCTTTGCTTTCGAGCTCGCGGTAATACTCCGCGCTGATTTCAGGATTCTCTTTTTCGTAGCTTATCTGAAATATTTCCGCGTTGGGATCCTTGTCCTGCGCCGACAATGCCGGCTGGTAGCTTCTGCCCGTGCCGTATTTCGATGAATAGCCTTGTTCCTTGAATGCCAGCATTCTCAGCGGCTCGCTGCCGGTGTTGAAATGTTGATGGTATTCGTTGCGCCGGGGAGAGACCACCGCGATGGGCTTGAGCGCGACCCTGCGCTGGCTTTGTTCACCGGGCATAAACAAAAGCTCGTATCCCTCGCCGCCGACGCACAGCACATGGGCGCCGGGACCATGTTTGTGGGCGGTCATGTAGGTCCCTTGGGAGATCTCCGCGATGTGCAGGGAAAGCGAAGCGCTCGCCATGCAGAGCCGCATCACCGAGGTTCGTTTGCCGCGCTCCGGATAGGGATCCAAAGTGAACCTTCTTATGTCCGGAATGAAGTTGGTTTCAAAAAGCCTCAGGTTGAGCTGGCTGCCGGGATCGGCGAAAAAACGCTGCCGGGAGTGGGAGTATCGGTCCTGGAATGAAAACGGATTGTCAAAAACAAAGTCGAGGTTGTGGTACAAGTTTATGACATGCGCCATGTTGGTTCCGAAAACGACTCGGCAGGGCTGATCGCTGGAACTGTTAAACTCCTGATGCCAGGCGTTGAGCGGTATGGCCAGGAGCGCGTTTTCCTCCCATTCGACCGTCTGTTTCGGCTCGCCTTCTTGCCAGATCGTCGTCGCTCCTCTGCCCTGGAGCACGTACATGACCGCTTCGTAGAGGTGATGCTCGGGTTTGAGTTCGCTCCTGGGTGGAATTTCAACCACCTGCAGGTTGATGTTTTCCTGCTCACCCAAACGCGTGTAGGCAACTCTGCCGCCCCTTCTTTCCCACGGTTGCAGCGCCAGCGTGTTGAGGTCTTCCAGAGCGTTGCCGTCGTAAAGGGGCGCGCCCTCGTCTGCGACAAAGCGCCGGTAGGAACTCGCGACTTGCCAATCGCCCGGTCTCATCGAGAATAGAAAAGATTATTGTGGCTGGGGTCATTTACCCCGGCCACCCCGCCGTTTTCTTCGGCGAGCATGGTGGCGTAAGCGACGGCGGCGCGGATATCATCGAGCACCAGTGAGGGATAGTGGTCGACGACTTGCTCCGGGGTCAGTCCCTCGAACAAAGCATCTAGAATGATTGCGATGTAAATCCGGGTGCCGCGAATATAAGGTCTGCCGCGACAAATTTTCGGATCGACGATCACCCGAGCGAGCAGCGTATCATCGGTCATAGGACTGCACAGACTCTCGTTGGCGCATAACGCCTGCCGTTTTTCTAGGTGTAAGTAAGGATACAATATTGCTTTGATTTTGACCAACAGACAAAATGCGCCGCGCGCGTTTAGGCGCATCGCAGGAACTGTAGCATTTGTCACTGCCAATCTTGACATTCGTACCGTGACGCGACGCGCCGTTGCCGGTAGCAAGGGGGGCTAACGGGTCGATCTATCTGTCGTTTGCTGCCTGGCACCACTGTTGCGTTAGGTGGGCGTGCGGGAAAGGATCGTTATGTATCAGGACATTTTTATCATGGTGGTGATCACCGGCGCAGTGTCCATCGGCGCGCTGGTGAGCATGCGCATCGTCGGGAAGAAAAAAAGACGCACAAAGTTGATTCGAAACTATCGATAGACCGGGCGAGGGAACTACCCGTCTTTCTGGAAAACAGCAGTGCGCTTCTTTCCCTTAATCACTGACCTCTACTTCGGAGGACTTGGAGTAGAGGTGTTTTGAATTGTGGGAAGATCGGAAGATTTAGACGACCCTTCGACTCGATCCCCGGCCTTGGCCGGGGGCTCCACAATCCTCGATCACTACTGCAGCCCCGCCGCCTTGAGATATTGCAGATCGATGAAACGCTCCACCGGCGGGAGCGGAGGTTTTAACTCGCCGGCTTCGGCCATGACTTTGATGACTTCGCCGAATCCTTTGACGTCGATCTCGCCCTGTTTGGGCACCACGCCGCGCTCAGGCTCGAAATAAAGCGACAACGTTTGCCGGGCGATTTCTTCCGACGAGCCGGTCGTGTCGAGGATGATGCGCACGACCTCGTCGCGCACGGCGGGGTCGCGCATGAAACGATATGACGACGCGAGGGCGCGCACGTAGCGGACCAGCGCGTCCTTGTTTTTCTCGCCCCAGGAGCGGCGCACGGCGCCGACGATGAACTGAAAATTCGACATTGCGTCGGTGGAGACACCGAGACGGCGGTAGCCTTTCTTTATCAAATTCAAGTCTTCGGGTTGTCCGAGCGGCGCGGCGTCGCACTCGCCTTTGGTCAAGCATTGGGCCCGCGCTGGAGTGCCGACCAGCTCTTTCACTTTGAAATCGCCTTCTTTAACGCCGTTCATTGCCATCAGCTTGCGGGTAGAGATGGAAATCGTGTCGACGGCGAGGGAGAGGCCGACGGTCTTGCCTTGGAGATCGGCGAAGGATTTGATCTCCGGCTTTACGATCAAGCTATAGATCGGCGTCGCCGTCTCGCCGGCGATGGCGACGTTTTCGGATCCTTTGAGCACGTCCTGAATCAAATAGGGCGTCGCGGTACGGGTAATGTCCACCATGCCCTTGCTCAGAGCGACCACCATGTTGGCGGCGCCGCCTTCGATGGGCAGCATCTCCAGGTTGATTCCCTCGCGCGTGAAAAAGCCCTTGCGCTGCGCGATATAAAACTGCAGCGCGGAAACGGTCTTGATCGTCGACGGAATCTGGCCGTACCGGAGATTGATAGTTTGAGCGGTGACTTTTTGAAAGCCGCATAACGAAAGGACCGCGCCCAGTACAATGACCAATGATCTCTTCATATGATGAACTCCTCTCGACCTGCGGCCGCCTACGGCGGCCGAATTGGATGGCTTATAACGCAAGAGGAGAAATATGTCCATGAGGCTCGCTTGTTGTATGGTGTCTACGCCTCACATGGCGATTGAACCTTATCGCTCCGAACAACCGAGCGCTCGTCATTTACGGGTTGGCGAACCCTTGAGCTTTATCGATGTCCCGGTTGATTTTTCTCCGAGGAAGGCTTATTCGTATGGAAAGTTTTTTACGCTTGAACTCTTTTAATCTGGCTTTTCCGGGTTTCCTGTGGGTAAAATGGTGAAAAGAGATTCCACCACGAAGGCACGAAGAACACGAAGTTTAAAATCACGGCTATCCGAACCCTTCGTGGCCTTCGTGTGCTTTGTGGTTTAAAAGGGTTTCCTCGTTGAAATAGCATTGGCCATGTTACCCACATGAAAGTCTGAAGATCCTTTAATCTAAGAAGAACTTCTACGGCAATTTTATGGCGCCGAATCCGTTGCCACAAACATTGGAAAAGGTCGGTTTGATCGCGGGATCAGGGGCTTTCCCCCTGCTTTTCGCCGATGAAGTGCGCCGGCTGGGATTTTCGGTGATCGCCGTCGCTCATATCGGCGAGACGTTTCCCGCTCTGGAAGAGAAAGTCGACAGAATCTCCTGGATTCATGTCGGGCAATTGACCCGGCTGATCGCCTTTCTCAAAAGAGAAGGGATCGATCGGGCCGTGATGGCGGGGGGTATAAAGAAGACGCGATTATTCACCAACGTTCGCCCGGATCTCCGCTCCATTGGTATCCTTAGAAGGGTGCGCGACCATAGAGACGATTTCATTTTGCGCGCGGTGGCCGACGAGTTGGAAAGCGAAGGAATAAAGATCGAAGGGGCGACGCGCTACGTTCCGTCTCTGCTGGCCTCTCCGGGAGTGATGTCCTACCGCGCTCCGACCCAGCAGGAGTGGGAGGATCTCAAGTTTGGTCTGAAAGTAGGACGAGAGCTCGGCAGCGCCGGCGTGGGGCAATGCGTCGTGGTGAAAAAAAAATCCGTCCTGGCCGTCGAGGCCATTGAAGGCACCGATGAGACTATCATCAGAGGCGGCCGCTTTGCCGAAAAAACGGTTATCGTCAAAGTCTGCAAACCGCAGCAGGACCTGCGGTTTGATCTCCCCACGGTGGGGCCCGGCACGATTCGCGCGATGAACTCGGTGGGAGCTTCTTGTCTGGGTGTGGAGGTGGGGCGGACCGTGGTGTTGGAACGGGCGACGATGATTGCCGACGCCAATGAAACCAGCGTGGCCCTGGTGGGCCTGTAGTAGGTTGGCGAGCGAGGCGATTGCACCGAGCCGCGCTCAAGATAGAAGGGCTTAGCGGAGCCTTCACGATGACGCCGGCCGGATACTCACGGTGAGATCGCCGGATGTTTTTCGTCTATTATCTGCTCGCGCTGCTCCTCGTTCCCTTTCTTTCCCTCTATTTTTTAGTTTTTCTCTGGCGCCGCAAGGATTTTCGGCCAAATTTTCTGGAACGGCTCGGCAGAATTCCACGAGTCAATGATGCGAACGCACCGCTCCAGGGAAATCAGGCGCAGCCTCGCTGTGTTTGGTTTCACGCGGTTTCCGTTGGAGAGATCATGGCCGCGTTGCCGCTGGCGAATGCCATGAGGGCACGTTTTCCCAGCGCCCGGCTCGTCCTGTCTACTTACACTCCCATGGGACGAGACACGGCGAGTAAAAGGTGGGATCGCAGCGGCGTAATCTTTTATTTTCCCTTGGACCTTTATCCGGTCACTGAACGGGTCATCGAGCGCGTCAGGCCTGATTTGTTTTTGCTGGTCGAGACCGATTTCTGGCCCGGATTTCTCCGCGGTCTTTCGGCTAAGGGGATTCCCTCGGTGCTGGTCAACGGGCGGATCTCGTCCCGGCGTCTTCTGCTGCGGCCATTCTATCGCAGGGTGATTCAACAGTTCTCCCGGCTCTGCGTGCAAACCGACGTGGACCGGGAGCGCCTCCTCGAACTCGGCGTCGACGGCGCGAGAGTGGCCGTCACGGGCAACATGAAATTCGCCCAGGCGAGCGCGCGGGAAGGAGATCCCGCGCGACTGCGCGAACAACTTGGTATTGCGCCGGGAGCCGCGCTGCTGATCGCCGGGAGCACGCACGAGGGCGAAGAAAAGGAAGTCCTGCGCTGCTATCAAAAGCTGTTGGCGGGCGGCCGCAACCTTGTGCTCTTGGTGGCGCCCCGCCATCCGGAGCGGGTTGATAAGGTCGAGGAGTTGTTTACCGCCCACGGGCTCCCATGCGTGCGGCGCAGTCGCGCCGGTGGGTCTAGTGGTCATGCGATCATTCTATTGGACACCATCGGCGAGTTGTCCAGCGCCTACGCGCTCGGAACCTTTATTTTTGTCGGCGGGAGCCTGGTACGGCGGGGCGGGCATAACGTCATGGAGCCCGCGGCCTGGGGAAAGCCGATTTTCTTTGGCCCGCATATGGAACACTATTCGGATATTGCTTTGTCTTTGGAGCGCGAGGGAGCCGCCGTCAGAATTAAAGACGGCGAAGATCTCGCGATTCAAATCAATCGGTTGGCGGACGACGAAAGGGGAGTATCGGAGATGGGGCGCAAGGCCGCCGCTTTCGTCGCGCGCCATCAGGGTGCGGTGGAGAGAAATCTTGCGATCATCGAAGAACTGCTCCAAAGCCATAAGGGGAGAATGCCGTGGTAAGTTCGAGCTGCGCCGGCCGCTTGTGGAGCCCCACGGGTAACTCCGTGGCACTCTCCAGTACGCCCGTGGTACGGAATCCTGAGCAAGAGCCCCCGGTTAAGGCGGGAGCTCGAGTCGAAGGGTCGAATTTCAACCGGAGCTCTGCGCAGAGCGCATGCGGTAGACCACGACGCGGTAGGTCTTGTTTCCCGAGCGTTCCGAGAGGAGCGCCGCGACTTCCAACGCGCCGGCATCGACATATTGTTGGAAATCGTTTTCACGACCATCCGGTGGCATGGCGATGAAGTCGGCCTTGATCTTGCGCGCCGAGTCCACAACCCGGTTTGCATCGCCCACCGGTGGGATTCTTAACGCGCCCGCATGGTACGCGAGCTTGGCTGAGTTCGTGATTACGGTGGGTGGAGTTCGAGAATGATCTCTGATCCACAGTCCGGCCATGCGATAAACGGCGCCACTTTCAGGCCGGCGGAATACGGAGCTGGGCAAGGTGACGGCGATGAGCAGCGCGACAAGGACCGGCGTCGCCCAGTTCGGAGCCGCAATTTGCGCGCGCAGCCAGTCGAGAAGGCCCGCCAGGCCGGCGCCGGCAAAAGGGAGCATATAGAAAACCATGAGAAAGGTATGGTGCCCACCGAGATACGAGGGACCCAGTTGGGCTGCGAGGCCGACGAGGACGAACAAATGCAGCAGTAACAGGCCCGATAGTATATTTTTAATCGCGCGTTGTTGGGGATTTTGATTCGGTCTTAAAGACCAGAAAGCCAACAACGCCGGCAAAAGAACGATCAGGTGTATGCCGTTGAGAAAAGGTTGCTGGAATATATAGAGGTTTCGCGCTGCGGTCCAAAGCCGGTTTCCCGCTATCGCCTTTTCCAATCTTGGCGTTGCAGCGTCTTGAGGCGGCTTTGCCGGTTCTACCGATTCCGAGGGCAAGTTTAAGGTTTCATCATTTTGCATTGGCGCCATCGAGCGCACCATCCCGGCTGGGCTTTTCTTTTTTGAGAACGTCAAGGTACCGGCGTCAAGGCTGATAAGCGTGACATAGGGCGCCGCCACGAGAGCGAAAGCCGCCAGCGGAGTGCCGATCCACCAGAGCCGGCGAACCCAAAGAAATGTTGGAGAACGCCCGGCCGCACCTTGTTGAGAGTCTGATCGCAAGGTCTTCCATGTCCACAGAGCGTAAGCGACTGTCACTCCGAGGACCGGCTCGATCCCCTCGGGGCGGCACAGATAAGCCAGCCCGGCGAGGGCGCCGCTCCCGATCGGCCATCGAAAGCGCCCGCTGCGCAACCCGCGAAGACCGGCCCACAACGAAAGTGCGACAAAGAGCGCGGTGGGCGCGTCCGAGAGCGCGCGCGTTCCCAGTCGTATGGCGTAGGGGTGAATGGCCCAAAGAAACGCCGCCCATGAGGCGGCGGCTTCTCCCGCGAGTCCGCGAGTTATCGTCCAGAGCGGAAAGAGCACGAGGATGGTGGAGGACATGCTCACAAAAAGTCCGGCTGTCTCCAGGCTCAATCCCAGGCTCGTGAGCGCGGCTATGAGGCCAGGATAAAGCGGCGGGAAAGGATAGCTGAGCGCCTCTTTCCATTTTCCGGCCTCGATGAATCGGGCGATCTCGAAGTAAATGGCGCTGTCGAGGGCAACCGGATCGATGCGCGCCAGTGTGATCGCGCGCAAAACCAAAGCTAACGATAAAATCCAAAGCAGCCGTCTGGTATTCTTTTGTTCCGGGAACAAGTTATCCTCTGCGCTCGCGAACTTACCGCGACCTCTATTAATATGCCACGGTGACGGTGTCAATGGAGGTTATCTTGCGCATCCGAGTTGAAGTGTTGCAGTCCCTTACCTTGACAATGAGGACCTAAGGAGTCTATATTCAAAATCGAGAGGATTTCGTGAAACAAAGGAAAACTCGCGGCGAGCGCAGTTCGCTGATGAACGTCGGGCGGCGCGTCGATTACGCGGTACGGGCGTTGTCCTTTCTCGCGGGCCAGCGCGAGGGAAAAATCGTCACCCGGGCGGATATCGAAAAGAACCAGGACATCCCGTCCTTTTATCTCTCCAAGATCATGAAGGATCTGGTCGCCGGCGGTCTGGTACACTCGCATCTCGGTTCCAAGGGCGGGTTCACGCTCTCGAAATCGGCGAATGCCATCACCATTAAAGACGTTTACGAAACCGTCGAGCGGCCGTTGGTGCTGATGGAATGCCTCGAAAGAGGCGCCGCCTATTGCTCCTACTGTTCGGTCTGTATGCAAAAATCGATATGGGAAGAGGCGCAGGGCATGCTGGCAAAATTTCTTGCCGGGGTCTCGATTGCGGACATCGCCGATCGCGAGGGGCTGAAGGGCCGGTTAGCGCGAAATCCGCTACAGCGGGCGGGCTGATGAACCGGTTGCGCGGAGGGAGAAAGTAAGAATGTTGGAGATCAAGAATCTGCGCGTCAAAGTCGGCGAGAGAGAGATTTTGCGCGGGATTGATCTGAATGTTGGGGCGGGGGAAGTGCATGCGATCATGGGCCCCAACGGTTCCGGCAAAAGCACTCTGGCTCATGTGCTCGCCGGCCGGGAAAACTATCAGGTCACCGGCGGCGAAGTCCGCTACGATGGCAAGGATCTCCTGGCCATGAGCCCCGAGGAGCGCGCACGCGCGGGAGTATTTCTCGCTTTTCAGTATCCCGTGGAAATCCCCGGCGTGAGCACGACCTATTTTCTCAAGGCCGCGCTCAACGCGGTGCGCAAGCATCGCGGCCTGGAAGAATTGGACGCGATGGAATTTCTGACCCTCATCAAGGAAAAAATCAAACTGGTGGAAATGGACCAGGTGCTGATCAACCGGCCGTTGAACGAAGGCTTTTCCGGCGGCGAGAAAAAACGCAACGAGATATTGCAGATGGCGGTGTTGGATCCGCGGCTGGCGATTCTCGACGAAACCGATTCGGGGCTCGACATCGACGCCTTGCGCATCGTCGCCGGGGGCGTGAACGCGCTGCGCCGGGCGGACCGCTCGATGGTCGTCATCACTCACTACCAGCGCTTGCTGAACTACATCGTGCCGGATTTCATCCACGTGTTATTTGACGGACGGATCGTCAAGTCGGGGGCCAAAGAGCTGGCGCTGGAACTCGAGAGCAAAGGTTACGACTGGCTCAAAAGTCCTGCGGCGGCGCTTTCGTGAGATCAACTCGGGGTTTTACCTAGGCTATGGAAGCTCTGGAACGCATGGAACATTACCGGTCGTTGTTCAGGGAGTCTTACGGCGCCGGCGCTCTTCCCGCGTGGTTCGCACGGCTGCGCGAATCGGCCATTGAAAGTTTTACCCAGCTTGGATTTCCCGCGCCGGGCAGTGAAGACTGGAAGTACACCAACGTCGATCCCATCGCAGCGGTCCCATTCGCGCATGCCAACGGAGAAGGGGCGGCGCTAACGGGTGAAATTTTTGCTTCAGCATTCGTCGATGTGGCCTGCCCTCGGCTGGCATTCGTGAACGGGGCATATTCTGAGCGGCTATCTTCCTTGAACGGACTGCCCGCCGGCGTTCGCGTCGCGAGCCTGCGCGCGGCTCTCGGATCGAATGACGCGGCCTTGGAAACTTATCTCGGTCGCGCCGCGCGTTATCGTGAGCAACCGTTCGTGGCGCTCAACAGCGCGTTGATGGAAGACGGCGCCGTTGTCCTGGTGCCCGAAGGCTGCCGCTTGCCGGCGCCCGTCTACCTTGTTTTCGTTTCTACGGCTGAAGCGAAACCAGTGCAGTCGCAGCCGCGCAATCTCTTGGTCCTGGGAGCCGGGAGTGAAGCCAAGATCGTCGAGAGTTATATCGGGCTCGGAACCGGGAACTATTTCACCAATGCCGTCACCGAGCTGTTCGCGGCCGAGAACGCGGTCATCGATCATTACCGCGTCCAGAGGGAGGGCGACCGGGGTTTCCACGTTGGCGCTTTGGAGGCGCACTTGAGTAATCGCTGCAGCTTCACCGCCCACGCGATTACGCTCGGAGGGTTATTGGTGCGCAACGATCTGCGCGTCGTGCTCGACGGCGAGGGCTGCGAATGCGTGCTCAACGGCCTCTATCTAGCCGACGGCGACCGCCATGTCGATAATCACACCGATATCGAGCACGCCAGACCGCGGACCACGAGCTTCGAGCTTTACAAAGGAATTCTCAGCGGCAGCGCCCGGGGCGTTTTTAACGGCAAAATCATCGTGCACAAAGACGCTCAGAAGACCGACGCGCGGCAGACCAACAAGAACCTGCTGCTCTCCGACCACGCGGTGGCGAACAGCAAACCGCAGCTGGAAATATACGCCGATGACGTCAAGTGCAGCCATGGATCGACCATCGGGCAATTGGACGGCGACGCGCTCTTTTATCTGCGCTCCCGGGGGCTGGCCCCCGATGACGCGCGCAGTCTATTGAGCTACGCCTTCGCCAGCGACGTCGTCAATCGGGTGAAGATTCCCGCCTTGCGGGAGCGGCTGGACGATTATCTTTTGAGCCGCTTCCGCCGAAAATGAAGGTAAGCTCGATGAAAGCCGCCCAGGAAAGCCAGCGATCGATTGCGCGCCCGAGCCGATGGGATGTCGAAGCCGTGCGCAAAGACTTTCCGATCCTGGCGCGTAAGATCCACGGCAAGCCGCTCGTTTATTTTGACAACGGCGCCACCAGCCAGAAGCCGCGCGCGGTCATCGACGCGCTCAGCCGTTACTATGCCGAAGAGAATTCGAATATCCACCGGGGCGTGCATTATCTCAGCGAGCGGGCCACGGGGCTTTACGAAGAGGCGCGGGAAAAACTGCGGCGCTTCGTCAACGCGGCGCGGCAGCAGGAGATTGTTTTC
>Ga0184633_10000188_pt1 | contig 19720 bp, 25 predicted proteins | sample PLM31_170_b1_FD_133156 | JGI IMG/M metagenome (GOLD analysis project Ga0184633, IMG submission 133156) | Groundwater sediment microbial communities from an aquifer in East River, Colorado, USA - PLM3-1_170_b1 | ecosystem: Environmental > Terrestrial > Soil > Riparian zone | place: USA: East...
ACCCTCGTTCTCAGGGATCCCGTAGACAAGCGAGGCTCGTCTGTGAGCGCATGCCTCGGCCAACAGCCCGAGGTGACCTCGCTTATCACGGAACAGCACCAGCGACTCAGCGAGTAGCTTGACCGCTTTAACCGGATTCCTTTCCAGTTCCACGGTTGCCGCGACCGGGTGCCAGTAACAGCGCATAAGGTTGCCCATCGGTGTTCCAGGACCAACAAGGGTGAGCTTCTCGTTCTGTTCTGCGGTCAGCATGTTTTGTTCCTTTGGTAGTTCGGCGTAAGTGTTGATGTCTCCAGTCTCCCAGGCGAAAATTAATACTATTTCGTCCTAAAATTAGATTCAACGTATAGCGTTTTATCCCTAATGCCTACGCGCAACGGAGTTTCGACAGAATCCCCTGAGCGGCATTAGGGATAAAACGGGTTGGACTAAACGCTTAGTCAATTCTTATTCCAAAGCAATCCCCGAACACTGGTCGCATATTTTTTACTATCTAATACCATACCTACTATATATAGCCCCATCTATAAATCCACTTTCATCAAGCTTGCGCATAAAGCTTGCGTCGATTAGGTCTTCAACTTTAAGCTCAGCCATTCGAGGATTTCGGCTCTTCATTAACCGTTGTTTGTTCTTTAGCCCTTCTACGGCAAAGTCGGCGTGAGGTCTGGCCTTTGGATCTTAACAACCTCGATAACCGTGTAGCACGTTCATGGAGCTCCGCTTTCAGGCTTGCGTAAGTTGATTAACGCAGTCACGGAGCCATCGTGCATTGGGGGAGGGTGATTAGGTGCACGTCGCACAACGAAAGCTCTATCTCGGCAATCCCGTCATGCTACTCGATAAATTTCTTCCTTTGACACGAACGGGATCAAAGCGATAAAGGTTAAACATATTTTCTCAGGAGGTGCGTATGGCTAGTAGCAACCTATCCGTAACGGGTAAATGCCGATGCGTTGATAATCCGGTTCGCTTTGAGTACACCCAGGCACCCTTTGAGGTTCATTACTGCCTTTGCACAGACTGCACAGATATCTGCGGTGGAGCCATGGCGATCATTGCAGTCGTGGAAAGGAGCGCGTTCAAGATTCTCCAGGGCAATGATAAAGTTCAAAGCTTCGATACCAAGCCAACGTGCCATCGCAAATTCTGCAAGGTATGCAGCTGCCACATGTTTCTCTATGTTGACGCATTTCCCGATTTTGTTCTCATCCATGTGCCTACCCTGGATCGCGGGCAGGATATCGGGAAGAAGCCGGACCGTTGGGTGTTTGTCAATTCTAAACATCCGCTGGTCTTTCTTCCCGACGACGAACTTCCGCGCCACCCGGGTTGGGCGCCTACTGCTAACGCCTGACCGCGGGGCACGCAGAAAACGGGGACGGAGAACTATTTCGGTGACTAAATCTTACTCAGGGGAGTTAACACTCAGTTTTTCCCATAAGGGAAACGATGAAAAGAATTGAAAACATATCTCTCTGGGAGACGGCTTACGTACCTGAGATCCTGCGGGGCCTTTCGGTCACGGGTTATTCATGGTGTAGGAGCACGACGGACAGATGGAGGTGGTTATGAAAGCTACTATTATGGAAGCTACTATTATAGAGGCAGAGGTGATCGAAGCTCTGCGGTCCTGTTTCGATCCGGAAATCCCAGTCAACATCTATGAGCTAGGATTGATTTATGATGTGAAGGTCGATCCCTCAGGCGCGGTCGGAATCCGAATGACCCTCACCTCGCCCAATTGTCCGGCGGCGCAATCATTGCCTGCAGAAGTGCAAGCTAAGACGAGGGGTGTTCGCGGTGTAACGGACGTGACGGTCGACGTCGTCTGGGACCCTCCCTGGGAACCGTCCAAGATGTCCGAAGCGGCTAAGCTTCAGCTTGGCTTCATGTAAGAGGGGAATTTATGAAAGGAAATTCTTGCGACAGTCGGCAAGCCCACGGATGGGGCTACCGAACTCCCCTGGCTGATCCTCCCAGCCCGGCCGTAGTGCGGTCTGAGGGTGGTATTTGCCAGGCGGGGAAGATGTTAGGCGGATAGGATGAAAGGTTTCAGGTGTTCAATCAAAAATTTTTAGGAGGTGAGTTATGGCGGGGTTTGTCAAAGTAGCTAAAACCAGTGAAATCGCTCCCGGTCAGGGGAAGCTGGTCGAGGTCAATGGCAAGAAGATCGCCCTCTTTAATGTGGAGGGTTCCTTCTATGTTATTGATGATACCTGTACCCATCGCGGTGGGCCGCTTTCAGAAGGGGCCCTTGAGGGTAAAAAGGTGACCTGCCCCTGGCACGGCGCAACCTATGATCTGACTACTGGAGAGGTCCTCGGTCCCCCGGCCCCCAAAGGGGTTGCCCGGTACAACGCCCGAGTCGAAGGAGACGATGTCGAAGTAGAGATCTGAGGGGCTATCGGATGAACGAGAGGACATGAGGGAAGATGTGGAAAGAGCGTTTGATTACGGAGGAATCAACAATAGGGTTTCCGAAGACGTCTTGCCGAGTCAGACGAATAAGTCAGTTTCAACTTTTGGAGATATGGAAATGGGTATCGTGGAGGACCAGCAAGATCTCTTGAACACGGGAGTCTTTTGAAAAGCTACGTTCAAGAGGCAAGAGAATCCCTGGAGGTTATTTTCGTTTTGCCCGCCAGCATGAGTGATCGTTAGGAACAACTGCGTAACCCTTCTTGTGCCGCTTTTCCTAGTGTTGAATCCAACCCGCGGTTCAGTTTCAGTCTGAAATAGTCCGCGCATAGCTAAGTTGCTGTAAACTGTCCTTTTCAACTTCAACAGTCTTATTGTCCCAATTAAGCCCGTCCGATGATCGACGGCGTCGCGTAAAGTCTGGCCCATGCGAAGCCTCATGCTCCTGGTTGTTCTTCTACTTCCACCGACACTTGTTGATGCGAAGGTGATCACGTGGGAAGGGAAACTTATTTCAGTCTCCGTCTCTACTGAGCGGCTGTCCCGAGTAGAGTTCTCTGAAAACCTACGATCCGTTTTTTTAAGTCGCTCAGATTTTGCCGTTGAAAAGGAAGAAAAGTCTCTTTACATCCGAGCGCTGGCGCCGGAAATAGAGGACACCCTCTTTGTTCTCGGAGAAAGCGGAACAACGTACGGGTTGAATCTTTCTGTTTCCGACAATCCCGACCAAACGATTGTCATCTCCTATTTCCCTAAATCCCTTGAGGTTCAAACGGAACGGGCTCGGCAAGTGCCTTCGCTGGACCTCCTGCGATCGATGATGCGGGCCCTGCCGGTGGGATGGGTACGAGATCATCAAAGCCAATAAAAAAGAGGTTTACCGCGACGCTTTTTTCTCCATGAAGCTTATCGATGTGTACCGTTCTCCCGTGCTGCATGGCTATGTCATCGAAGTCGAAAACCTTGCCGAGATCCCGGTACTGTTGAAAGTTCAGGAATTCGACTTTACCGGCATGGTCACCATCTCCGCCGGCGATGAATTTCTACAACCACGTCCGAAAAAGGCGAGTGAAGTGGTTCAAGAGCGATTCCGCACTCGGCTTTACATCGTCGCTCTGCCCGCGACGGGCCGTTATTAAGGAGTAATCAATCGTGTCTGTTCTGGCTTCTCTTCTGGTCCACGCCGGGCCCACTGCCGACTCGCCGTCGATCCCGCCCAGAGCCGACTGATTTGAAAGCCATCTCCCCCAGGCAGGGGCCGCATGTCTATTTATAAGAGTGTGATCCTTCCGGCTAGAACTAATAATGGCCGAGTCGGAAGCCGCGGGGCCCTCTGCACTTTAGATCCACCGCCGCTTGCGGTTTCGGCAAGATCGTCAAGGTTATTGGTATCACAACACCGCTTTGTCACCGGCAGAATATCGTTTATCAAGCCTGACCGCGGCGTCGTTGTAGTGCAGCATTGTTGCAATAGAACAATCTTGCTGGCTTGACATTATTAACGCCTTATCTTAGAGGCGAACAGTGCTATATTCGTCAGCTCAGTCGCATATCTTAAAGCAAAGGCACTAGCGCGAAGGTCGAAGACCGCGCTCGTTAACACTTTCAGTTGGTTGCATGACTAGTATCCGCCTAACTCTGTCCTGCGGTGACTACGACCGTACACGCCCGCTCATCGACGGCACAGTCCCTACGCCCGGCGTGGATCTAACGGTGATTCCGCTCCCGTCGGTCGAGCGTCACACTCGCTTTGTCCGCAATTTCGAATTCGATGTTTGTGAGCTTCAAATTGCCCAGTATCTGGGTCTAAGGAGCCGCGGGGCGCCGATCACAGCGATCCCCGTCTTCCCTCATCGCCGATTTAATCATAGCTGCGTCATGGTCCGCCTGGACTCCGATATCGCACGCCCCGAAAATCTGCGTGGGCGTCGCATTGGCGTCCATGCGCATTTCAACCCGATCGCGCTCTGGATCCGGGGCGTGCTGCAACATGAGTTCGACGTGCCGCCGAGCGAGATCCACTGGATTGCGGACGGGTCCGAGCATGTGCCGGGCTGGTCTCCGCCTTCCTGGCTGCGCATCGAGCGTGCACCTGCCGGTCGAAGGATGCAAGATTTGCTGGAGACAGGCGAATTGGATGCCCAAATACTGTCGGATAGTGGGGCTGACGTCTCTTCTACCATCAACAAAGTCGTGCGACGGCTCTGGCCCAACTACCGCGAAGTCGAGGTGGACTACTATCGCCGCACCGGCATTTTTCCGATTCGTCATCTCGTCGTCGTCAAGGATGAAGTGCTCCGGCGGGATCGCGAGGTCGCGGCGCGTCTCGTGCGCGCTTTCGAAGATGCCAAGCAGCAGGCATATCGGTACTGGGCCGACCATCGCCGCTCGTCTCTGGCGTGGTTCGGCGCCGAACAAGAAGAGGAGCGCGCCCTGCTCGGCCCCGATCCCTGGCCCTACTCGGTCGAGAAAAACGAAATCGCCTTGGAGACACTGCTCGATTACGCGGTTGAGCAGGGGCTTACGGAGCGGCGGCTCGACATCAAGGAGATTTTCGCGCCCGGCACGCTTGACTGATATGCATAGCGCGGCTAAGCCGCAACCAAAAGACGGGGGAGAAAAACAATTTAACCACAAAGAGCCTAGCGCAGCAAAGAACACAAAATAGAGAATTAAATGCAATCGGAATGGCTTGCGCAAAGGCGCAAAGCATGCCCTGAGCAAGGTCGAAGGGGGTGCCAAGGAATGCGAAGGACAGAAAAAACGAAATTCGGAATTCGAAACAAATCTAAATGATCAAAAAACACACAATTCCAAACACGCTCATTTCGGAATTCGTATTTATGGTTTAAGTCTTTCGGTTTGTTTCGGATTTCGAGCTTCGGATTTTGGATTTTGTTGCAGGTTAGGGCTGGGTACCGGTTTCCTGTTCCAGGCGCTTGAGAAAGCTGTTATCGACAAATTCCGCCAGCTTTAAGTTGCGTAGAGTCGGGTTGGCGTCCGTTAAGTAAGAGAGGAAAATACGCAGATCGTCGATATTGGTATACGGATAAAGCGGGATCGGCTCCACATTTCTTCGGTACAAATGATCCATGAAGGATGGGTCCGTGCTGGGGAGATAGCGATTATAAATTTTAAGGACCTCCTGGCGATTTTTCGGATCCTTCGCCCAGCGCCTTCCTTGTACCAGCGCTCTCATGGTTCGCAGCACCACGTCCTTATTTTGATCGCGAAAACTTCGGGTCGTGAGATACGAGTTCCCCATTACTTTGATTCCCATTTCCATCGCGTCCGCCAGAACGTAGTAAGGAATCTTCAATTGTTCGAATCGGTCGGTGGCGGTGACCACACCGGAGACGAGTCCGGACTTGAATGCCGCTACTCGCTGATTACCTCCGCCGCCAACCTGCACGAGTTCGACATCACCTGACTTTAAACCGACCTTTTCAAGTATCTGAAGCGAAATATAGTAGCTCGTGCCGCCGACCCGGTCGACGACGATCTTTTTCCCTTTTAGTTCTTTGACCGTTTTAACAGCTGGCTGCGTGATAAGCTTGTATTCGATGGGCTCTGCAGTTGCCAACGCGACCAGGTCAGAACCTCTGGCAGCCGCCAGCGCCGCTGAGTCGACGCCGCCAAGATAGAACTGAAGCTCGCCGGCGATGAGAGCTTGTGTCCCCTGAACGCCCGGAGTCACAATAACTTCCGCCGCGAGGCCTTGTTTCTTGAAGAAGCCCATATCGTTCGTAGCCCAAAGGGCAATGCGACTGCTGGAAATCGATGAATAGCCGACGCGAATCCGGTCAAGCTTCTGGCTTTCAGCGGAAATCGCCTGCGATGCGCTGCTGAAAATTACGAGCGCGAAGAATAGAAAAGATAACATACACACTCCCTTTGTTTTCTTATACAGTCCGCGCATGCGCCCGGTCAAGAACAGAGTCGGAGTCTATCCGCTGAAAGGTTTATCTGAATCGGATTAATTCCGTATATCGCTACAACGTTTGTCATTCCCGAATGCGCCTGTCAGGAATCCAGGCGAAAGATGAAGAATGAAACAGTTTGACCGCAGTTGGGCTAAGCAGTAAAGAGACGTTGAGGACAACACCCGCCGATGTTACCAAACAGCCATGGGTCGTTCGATCGGAACTGAACCGAGATGATCTGCAACACAGGGAGGACGCTATGAAGTTAAGACCGAACGCAAAAAAATCGTGCAGCCCGGCATCGATCTTTTTTTTGTCTTTGGCCTTTTGCTTCGGTCTCACGGGCGTCTCCATCGCTTTGGACGAAGCGAAGATTCATGTGGCTGGAACGCCCAACATCACGAGCTTCGTCTACCACGTCGGTAAAGAAAAAGGCTTCTACAGGGAAGAGGGTATTGAGTTGCAACCCATCATGGCCGGGATGCTCCAAGGAATTCAGGGGCTGATCGGTGGAAGCTTCGACTACAGCCAGATGCTCGGGCAAGGCGGTGGCGCTATCATGAGAGGGGCCCCGCTCAAGATCATCATGGCCTTCGACACTCGGCCTTCGTGGTTTCTTCTCGGGACGAAAAATATGAAAAGCATCCAAGATCTAAAAGGCAAACAGTTGGCAGTTTCCAGTTTCGGCGCTGCTCTGGATCAGATGACCCGCGAGCTACTACCCAGATTCGGCATGGAACCCATGCGCGACGTCATCCTGCGGGCCATCGAGCCCCCACCCAACAGACTGGCTGCTCTCTTGAGCGGCGCGGTTGACGCAGCCGTCTTGACTCACCCTGAAACGATCATCGCGCGGAGGCAGGGCTTCAACGAATTGCTTTTCTTTGGCGACCATATCGAGTTTGTCTCGGCAGGGGTGGTGGCGACGGAGAGAAATATCTCCCAGAGGCCGGATTTCGTACGCCGTTTCATCCGTGGCGCCCTCAAGACGTTCTACTGGCTCAAGGCCAACGAAAAGGAAGTTGTCGCCAGGCTGGCCAAAGCGACAACGTCTTTCGAGAGTGACGGCCTGGAGCTATACAGGACCGGTCTCAAACTTTTTTCGCAGGACGGCACCATCCCTCGAAGTCTCCAAGAGAGAATGATCTCGCTGCAGAGAAAAGTCCTCCAGGTAGAAAAAGAGATCCCGCCGGAGAGCGTCTATGACTTCAGTTTTGTCCGCGCTGCAAACAAAGAGTTAGGAAAGGGAGACTGACTATGAGCACTTTAAATCAACCACTTCTCATCGCCAATGTTAACTACCACGTCGGCCACTGGGTCGCCATTTATGTCGCCGAAGAACAGGGCTTTTTTAAACAAGAAGGTCTTACGCGCTACGAATACGAGCGCGGCGGGCTCCTGCCGGGGCCATCGGAAAGCCAAACTCTTGGACTCGCAATCAAGGAACACGGCGTGGACATCGCCACGGCGGTGGACACGGAATCGGCCATCTCTCAAAGGGTTCAGGGCGCTGATGTCTACATTGTTGGCGGCTGGCGCTACACGCCATTTCTCAAATGGTATGGCTCCAAACATATCACTGACATGAGTAAACTCCGCGGCGGCAAGATCGGCGTCCGAGAGAATTCAGCAGACGGCGGTGGCCTCGTCGAATTTTTCATCGAGGAGGCGTTGAAGGAGGCCGGCGTTAATCCGGGGACCGAGGTGGAAATGGTCCAAGACCCGGTGTTCGGCTACCGAAACAACCCCGCCCACATCGAAATGCTCCGCTCCGGAAAAGTAAATGCGATCACATCCTCGCCGCCCTTCTCCGATCAACTCGAGAAAGAAGGTTATCCAGTCATACTCGATCCCAACAAGGTCTTTCCCAGGCGCCCGGGCAAAGTCACGGTAGCGCCGCGAAGAACCCTCGAAGAGCGGGGCGAGGAGTTGAAGGCTTACTTCCGAGCCATCATTCGAACCTTCTGGTTCATGCGCGACGTAAAGAACTTCGAATATCTCCACGACCTTGAAGCGCGACTAAGAAAGCTCACTCATAACGAAGACGAGCAGAGCCTCTTTATTGCTTCAGCACCTGATCGGGTTGACAGTTGGGCACTTCCGATGGACGGAGGCATTGAGCGTCAGGCGCTCGATAGAATCATTCAAGAAATGGTCAAGAGAGGCAGGCTGGAACGTGCGCTTCCCGGCGGGGAAGTATTCAAAGACGACGCAGTGCGGGATGCTTACCGTGAGGTCAGCAGCCGGGCAGAGCTCAAGCCTGCCTTTAATACGGCCATGGCAGCCGTCGAGAAATATGGTTTCTGAGAATTAGGAAAAGGATCTAGCCTATGAGCCTCTACCAAGTTGATAAACTTCTGTTCAAACTTTTCAACGATCTGGAACTGCAAGAAAAATATCGGCAAGACTTCAGTGACGTTCTTAAACGCTATGACTTGCAGGACTCCGAAATCAAGGCGCTCCGCGAGGTCAACGCCGGCGAACTTTACCGGATGGGAGTGCATAGCTTTCTTCTCTGGCAGTTTGGCCGGATGATGGATCTCAAGCCGGCCACCTACTTCAACCAAATACGAGGAGAATAGTTTCTATGGGTAAGGTCATCCTGGGGCTCGCCGCTCCGCACAATCCCAATATCACGTCTCGGCCGGAGAAGATGTCGCACGAAGTCCAGAGTAAGCTCGACTCCGCGTTCGGCTACCTCAAAGGACGGCTGTCGGAAGCTTCGCCCGACTGTCTCCTGGTGTTGACGAGCGATCACGTGACCAACTTTTTCTACAATAACGCTCCGATGTTTTGTCTTGGTGTCTCCGATACCTGCACCGGTCCCGCGCCCAAGGAACTTTCGGAGCTGAGGATTCCTCGCGCGACGTTAAAAGTGGACACGGCGATGGCGAAGGGATTGCTCCATTTCGGCATCGAAAGCGGAATTGATTTCAGTTACTCTCAGGAAATGATTCTAGACCACGCCTTCATGGTACCGTTGAGCCTCCTGACACCGCACATGGATCTGCCGATCGTGCCGCTGCACATTAATGGTATGCTACCGCCGCGTCCTACCGCCGCGCGATGTTATCGGCTCGGGCAGCAAATCGGGGAATATATTCGTAATCACTACAATGGGAATGTCGCCGTATTGGCGAGCGGGAGTTTTACCGGGGATATCGGCGGTCCAAAGATGGGCTCCATCGATACTGCGTTGGATTTGGAGTTCCTGGACTTAGTGAAGGACGCCAAGGGTCAAGAGATGGTCAATAAAGCCACCACTGAGACTCTCGAACGAGCGGGAGTGGCGAACGAGATCTTGATTTGGATCACGCTTCAGGGAGTCCTTGGCGATCTTCGACCTTCCTTCACCGACTATATCTGCGGCAAAGATTGGTCTACCGCCGCAGCTCTTGCAGCATGGCAGCCCAACGTCCGCTAGCAGGTTGCTGAGAAAATACGGCATGCTTCGAGAGCCTCAGCATGAACCGAATTCATCGGAGAGAATTTCAACGGAGGCGCTGAGGACGCGGAGCATATCAATTACCTCTGTGTACTCTGCGGTCATGAGAAAAAATTCAAAAACGATCAAAATTGCAAATTTGGCCTCAATGAAATCAAATACTTGCAACTGCTAATTTTCGCGAAAAGGGATTTTTTCTCACGTCCTGCGTCTCTGCGGTGAATTTTTTTTCTTAGGCGAACAACAGCCTGCTCACAGACAAAGCGGTCGGCGTGCGCCACACTAACCGGACTGAAATTCAAAAACCATATTTCTCCACCACCGACTTAGCCCTCTCGATCGCCGGCTGAAGCTCACGGCGCTGCTTTAATTCATCGTAGGCTACCTTCACAGCGGAATCACGAAGCGCGGGTTGCACAGGAATCGGCCTTTTTAAAATCCCCACCGTGACCATCTCGTCGATGATACGCTGCAAACTCTCACTGTTCACTCCGCTTTCTCCAGAAGAGTCGGGATCAAGCCGCGGCCATCGTAGTCAAAACTTTCCAGCTCTTCCTCTTGAAAATAGCCCCGATCGAGCGCGACGTAGACCGCGACTTGTTGACCGACGTGGTAATTACTGTTGGCAATCAGCAAACGCTGTCCGGAAATACTCATATTGTTATTATTTTCCCTTAGTCCTATCGGCAAGAATCGACTGCAACATACTAAAATTGAAGATTCGTTGCGCAGGAATGTCTTTATCTATCTTCACTTCCTTCTTGTGGAAACTAATGATGCGCTCTTGTGTGTCCGGCGACAGCGTACCGTCGTCTGTATATGCTTTCAGCGATGCCCGGTAAACACCGAGAGCGTCATCCTCCGGTATTTTGCTAAACCGGGCGAACATTTTTATCGCCTCTTTCTCATTTCTTTTGTACCACTGAAATGTTTGCAGTGTGCCGTTTAAAAATCGCCGAACAAAATCAGGCCGCTCTGCCAGCGTCTTCTCCGAGACTGCTATACCGCCGCTTGAATATTCAAAATGGTCACCATAAAAGGCAAGCTCGTTGAAGCCCATTTTGTTGGCTCGGGTTCGTTCCGGTGCATTGACTACCGTCGCGGCGACGGCTCCGCTACCTAAGGCTGTAAGCCGCCCTTCCAATGGTATAACCTGAATCGTCACGTCGCGTTGCGAATCAATGCCACTCTTATTAAGGAGTTCACGGGTCATCTGACCGCTGGCGCCGCCGATGGTTTGAATCGCGACGGTTTTCCCCTTGACGTCTTGAAGAGTTTTAATCTCCGGCGCGCCATAAAGCCAAAATTGCGGCTTACTATCGAAGACCATCACGATTTTAAGCCCAACACCCCGCATGATGGCGGTCGTGCTCGCACCTAGTATTTGACTGAAATCAAAACTCCCGCCGATTAAGCCCTGCACACCTGCCTGCGGCTGCGCCATGATGGTAAGCGCATCAAGACCGTTGTCTTTATAAAACCCCTTGTCGACTCCCGCGACGAAGATAAATGCATTCGGACTGCCAATTCCGGTTCTGTGTACCTTTGCGGTATCTGCAGCGATTGCGGCCCGGAATGAAATGGCACAGATCAAAACGAACATAAGCCAGAAGTAAAAGAACATTGCTTTTGTCCTCACCGGCAGCATCTCCTGTAGTAAACTTATCTATAGTGTATCGAAGTCAGATCGCGAGAGTGTCTTCCACTGCTTAGTAGGTTGCGCTTCTGAAAGCGCTCGAAGTTCTCGTTCCCAAATTTTTCGGAAAAGTATCACTACCGCATCATTACGGCCCAAATGGAACTGACTTTGATCGGCAATGGCTCCCTGGCCTACTTGAGCAACGTAGTCTTCGATTCTGGTCAGTTCGTAATTATCCGCTGTGGTTATATTCTTGATCTTTGACTTGCCGCGAAGAACCGTTTCGCCCAATTCGACATGATTTGGGCCGGCGGGCTCTGTCTCCGAGCAGAGTCCCAGAAACTTCTTCCTTGCTTCTTCGCCTTCTAGATGCACGATATCGACCCCGAGACCCAAACATCGGTTGTTGTCGATCGGGACGCGCCATAAAAATCGGTCCACGGACCCATTGTCGCCGAATTTTTTCGCGATCGGTCCTTTGATCCGGAGTGGATGCCTCAGGTGATTCATGTTTGGCATGAGAATGTAACGCGCTTCTGTTTTGCCTGCGGCCAACTTCCGCGTTAACTTGATTCCGATATCGTTTTCCTCCGCGATCAGCTGTTCCGGAACGACGACATCTATGCCGATTCTGCTCCGGGATTCCCGGTGGGTGAATGGCACATGAACCGGATCGCCCAAGTTATCCAGCCGGTTGAAGTAATTGCAGGGCCATTCTTCGCTGAGAAGCACGTCGACGCCGCCGCCTTCCTCAAGGTCCGAGTATCGGGGGAGAGGAGGCGGATCGCCGTCACCAAGAAACGCGAAGATGAGCCCCAGATACTCTTCCGTTGGATAGCTGCGAATCTTAATCTTCGTCGCAAAAGAGGCATCCTCAGCGGGCTGCTCGACGCACTGCCCTGACGAGTCATATTTCCAGCCGTGATAGAAACATCGAATGCAATCATCCTCTACCCACCCGGCCGAGAGCTGGGTACCCCGGTGCGCGCAGCGAAACGCGACGACATGTGGAATGCCGGTTTGACCTCGGTAAAGGGTAAAATCTTCGCTCATGATCCGCAGAGGTATAGCTGCCCCGGCTGGCAAATCTTTGGCCCGGTAAACCGGTTGCCAAAACGAGCGCAGGTATCGCCCGGCGAGACTGCCAGGCTCGGTGTGGTAAAGGTCTATCGAATTCTCAGTGCTCATCGTTGTCTCCCTTTGTATAAATCACTTCACTTCGTTGTAACCGACGATTTTCGCTAAAAGCTGTTGCGTCAGAGCGGCGCCTGGGAGAAAAACACCCAGATCATTGGCGCACTCAAGCGCCACCGACAAGGTTTTGTAGAAACCTTCCCATTGGTGACGAAGCGCATCCGGAGATTGCGACACCCGCTCGATACGCTCAAACCAGTGATCCGCCATGTAACTCTGCCCGGCGCTGTTGTGAATAACCTTTTGCAGTAACTTCAGGTCTAAACCCGCTTTTTCAGCGACTGAAACGCCCTCGAACATCGCCAGCATGTTGATGCAAACAAGGATCTGATTAATGATTTTTGCCGCTGTCCCCGTCCCGACCTCGCCGAGGTGCAGGATCTCTGCACCCGAGGTAGCAAAGACTTCGCGGCATTGGTCGACCGACTCCTTTGAACCACCAACCATGTAACACAGCCGTTGTTCGTAAGCGCCCGTTTCTCCCCCGCTTATGGGCGCATCTACGATGATGATGTTTTTGCTGGACGCGTTCTCGGTAATTGCTTTTAGCGTTTTGGGCGAGACGGTGCAATGAATAGCAACAATCGCCCCCGCTCTCGCACCCATGAGTACACCCGCGTCGCCGACACCTACCGCTTCGACTTGCGCATCGTCGAGCACCGCAATTTCAATGATGTCGGCATGCTCACCAACTTCTTTGGCGGAGCGGGCAATCTTCACGCCCAATGTACCGAGTTCCCGAAGCGGTTCCTCCCGAATGTCATAGACCATAAGATCGAACCCGGCCTTGGCGATATTGATAGCCATAGGCTTTCCCATAGTACCCAGACCAATAAACCCAACTTTTCGAATCATTCTCAATGGCCTTTTGAATTTGTTATCGTTGATTCATGATCGAGCGTCTAAAATCCATTTTTGCAAACAGATTGCTTCACCTTTTCCAGAGAAGGTTGCAGCTCAGAGCGACGACGGAGTTCGTGGTAGACGGCCCTGTAACCGCCGCTGCTCTACCCGCTTTTACGGTCGAGCCGGGAAATTGGACCTTGATTGCGACGATCCGGTCCGCATAACGATCTGCGAGACGGCCGAGGAATGCACTGAAAAGTTGCCACTTGCGACCGGGCTTGCGCGGACTGAATATTTCGCAATTGATGACGCCACGGGCAATGGGCCAGTTCATCCAGCCAGGGTATGATAGGTTCTTGTGCTGAATTCTCCGCCCGCGCCTTGTTGGCTTGAAAGTGCGCAGCTCGCTCGCCCGCATCGCATTCACTTGGTGCTCAAAGCCTTTTGGCATCACAGCTCTTTCCACTTCTTTCAAATCCCCATTTATCATATTCTTCTATTTGTGCTCAAAGCCTTTCGGCATCACAGATCTAGGCACTGCACTGAAATAAAGTTTCGTCTTATTAAAGAAAATCTCACCCGCTTCACAACAATGTTCGCTACGCCAGCCGTTGTTGACGCTCGTAAAATCAAGCGCCGCTGCTATCATCCAGGTATCGTTTACAGGGAATTCCCGAGACAGTATTTAGCAATTGACGAGTCGTATGACACGGATGCAGAATCTCCCGCCGTGGCAAGGATCGCCCGCGTCGTCGTTCCAAATTTACCGCATCACGTCGGGTCAGTACATCATATCGGTGGTCGGCAGCAATATAGAATTAGTCAAAAGCGGTGCGATCAGCTCGCCGCGTCGAGAGATAGACGACGGCACTCTCAAGCGGTGCAGTTTCATCGTGGCTCTCTCTAAAGAACAGGCGATCGATTCGCAGCAAGGCGATATCTACTGGCCGGTGCAAAGCGGCGTTATTGGTTGGGATAAGGTCGTTGAAATCGCCGATATCGTCGCCGGTACCGCGCCGGGGCGAACCGACGACAAGCAAATCATCCTTTATAAAAACCAGGGCGGACAGGGTATTATCGATATCGCTTTGGCAAAGCGCCTTTATGATTTGGCGCGTGAAAAAAGACTTGGAACCGAACTGCCGATCCGCCCGCGACCTGCTCATAGCGGCACGGGATGGAGGGATTCATTTTGAGAACAAGGGCAAAGTTTCTGCGAGCTTTCGTGTTGCTCTACGCGATCCTTGGCGTGAGCACATCAACGTTCGCGGCCGAGTCCATAAGGATTTCTTACTCGGCGATTTCTTGGCTGATGACGCCAGTGTGGATGGCCGAGGAGTTGGGGTTGTTCAAGAAGAATGGGCTGGATGCCCAACTGATATATATTCCGTCCAGCCCGACCAGCGTGCAAGCATTGCTCGGCGGGAGCGTCAAAGTGATCACCCCCGGAAGCAGCGGGGTGGTCATCGCTGCGGCACGGGAGGTACCAATCGTCGCCGTGGCGGCCTCCACGCGGCGCGCTCCGTTTGCGCTGTTCACACATCCGGAGATCACCAAACCCGAAGAGTTGAAGGGCAAAGTCACGGGAGTGACCCGCTTCAATTCTACGACTCACATGCTGACGGTGCTTATCCTCAGAAAGCGCGGTTTGGAAAGTTTTGTGTCCGTGCGCCAAATGGGCGACGTACCGGCGATGCATCAAGCCTTCGAGCAAAGAATCATCGCGGGCATGGTCAGCTCCTACGGGCCCAAGGCGCGCCATCGCGCCTTGACCGACGCAGTGCAGCTAAATATCCCCTATGCCGGCAGCATGATGACGGTCACGCGAAGTTTTCTTCAAGATCGTCGGGACACGGTGGAGCGCGTGCTACGGGCTTACATCGAAGGCATGGCGGTTTTTCTGAACCAAAAAGCCACGGCGAAGAAAGTGCTCGTTAAGTATATGCGGCGAGACCAGTCGAATTTTCTAGCGGAGACTTATGACACCGCCTCAAAATACCTGGAGCCTATGCCAAGGGTTGATCCGCGGATCGTTCCGGCGATCCTGGGTTTTGCCGGCATAAAGGACGTCGATGTTGACGAGGTCACCGCCAAGGTCATCGATAACAGCGTCTTGGATAAGCTGCAGCGAGAAAGATTTTTCGAGAATTTGTTCGCGAAAACGAAATAGAACAAAGTAAAAGATTAGATCCATGGAAGGAGGAAAAGGGGGCGGGCGCACTCTTGTCCAAAATAGATTCCTGAAAATCCTCCAATGGAGTAAAGTAGGGCTTAGAGAGCTCTTGGATCTGTGTGTCCAGATGGGCAAGAAAAGGCGACATTCTAAATTTCCACTCGCAGCCAGACAGAAAAAGTGAAGCGCCAAAGAAAACGACGTCTGGTTCCCGGCTCAGACCCGCTCCCCGTATGAGCCTCTCGATCTCTTCATCCGCGCTTTTGCCGTTCCGAGTTCATGGCGCTAAAAACGTCTTTCTAGATTGGCTCAACTCTCAATAAGTTGCCTGACACTGCTAGCGACGCGCGACCATTTCATATGTGGGTTTTGATGAAAGAAGACGATCTGGTCTCTAAGAGGGTCTAACTTCCATTTCTCGACAATTCTGGCTAGTATTTTTTGGCTGCAGAGTTTGGAACGAGCAGGATGTAACAATAAGTGTTCGTTTGTTGTATTCGATGTAGGCTTGGCCACTAGCTCACGGGGAGGCGATCATGAGTATAACATTGAATCACACTATCGTGCCTGCGCACGACAAGGAGGCCGCCGCAGGTTTTTTCGCGAAGATCTTCGGACTTCAGTACGCCGGCCCAACGGGGCACTTTGCTCCTGTCCGAGTCAACGAAGAGCTGACCCTTGATTTCGACAACGCTGAATCGTTTGAACACCACCACTACGCTTTTCACGTTAGCGATAGTGAGTTCGATACGATCCTTCAGCGCGTGCAGGAGGCCCGGATTCCGTACGGAAGCGAACCCCGGAGCCTTGAGAATGGGCAGCTGAACTCGCGCAAAGGCGGCCAGGGGTTTTACTTTCGCGACCCGAACGGCCATGTTCTGGAACTTCTGACGCGACCGTAGCATTGATTTACTGGCGCATCTGGCGCGCACCGTAGGAGTTTAGCATGGCGAAAATCTCGGATCCGCAGGGCCTTCACGACTGGAGTGCGAAAGAATATGTCCGTGATTGGGCAACGCGCCAGGACCGCTACGAAAACGAGCGACGACCGCAATTCCAAATGATTGCAGATGCGATTCCTTTTACCAGGGACGTGGCGATTCAGATTTTGGACGTGGGCGCCGGTTACGGGGCTCTAACGCAATTTCTCTTGGAACAGTTTCCCAACGCTACAGCCCTCTGCCAGGATGGATCGGAAGAAATGGCCGCGCTCGGTCGCCGGCGCATGGCGAAATGGAAAGGCCGCCTTGATTATGTGATTGTGGATTTCAGCAAGCCAGGCTGGAGCCGCGCGATTCATGGATCTTTCGATACGGTCGTTTCAACCATCGCCATTCACAACGTTCGAGTTCCCGGCATCATTGAGGCGATCTATAAAGAAGTGTTTGAACTGCTAAAGCCGGGCGGCTGTTTTCTCAATCTGGATCTGGTTTTTGTTCCTTTGGCAAAACAACTCGGTTGGTTGAGAGCTGCCGGATTCAGCGAGGTCAAATCGAATTGGCACGAGGCGAGGGAAGCGTTATTCGGGGGGAGAAAGATTTAGTAAGCGGTGTTGGGAGTCTTTTGAAAAGCTAGGCTCAAGAGGCAAGAGAATCCCTGAAGGTTATTTTCGTTTTGTCCGCCAGGAGGAGTGATCTTTAGCAATAACTGCGTAATCCTTCTTGTGGCGCTTTTCTAGTGTTGAATCCAACCGCGGTTCGGTTCCAGTCTGAAATAATCCGCCCATAGCTGAGTTGCTGTAAACTCTCCCTTAAATAATGTTATTGTCCCAATTAAGCCTGTCCAATGATTGACGGCGTCGCGTAAAGTCTGGCCCATGCGACGCCTCATGCTCCTGGTTGTTCTTCTACTTTCACCGACACTCGTTGATGCGAAGGTGATCAAGTGGGAAGGAAAACCTATTTCAGTCTCCGTCTCTACTGAGCGGCTTACCAGGATCGAGTTCGCCGAAAACTTGCGATCCGTCTTCCTTAGCCGTTCGGATATCGCGGTAGAGCGGGAAGATAAGTCGCTCTATGTTCGAGCTCTGGCACCGGAGACGGAGGACACCCTCTTTGTTGTCGGCGAGAGCGGGACCTCATACGAGATAGATCTGTCCACCTCTGACAATATCTGATGGATAATAAGAGCCGTGTCATTGTTGGTGCCGGATCAGAATCTGCCCAATCGAAACGCTGATCGGAATCTTTCATCGCTGGGCGTTAAGCGACCGTGCACAAAGTCGTCGATATGACGAGAACGGCGACGGCAAGCCCCAACCAATATCGCGGGCAGACTCGCTCTGCGCTGGAATGATACGTCATCAGTTGCGATTATTGCCGTGCGCAAAAACTCTTCACACGGCGAACAACGATGTGATCGGAGCTTTGCACGGAATTTCTCCCACTTCGACGAGCATGTTCATCTCCGCGTCGGCAAGCTTTTGCTCTGTTCAGTGAAAGTAAACTCGATCTTCGGGTAACGCGCCGAAGCGAGCAGCGCTTCTTTGTCGCCGCCATAGCGCTGGATGAAGGCGTCGCCAATCTCGTCCAGATGTTCCTCGCTGTATGCGAATGACGCCCTGAAAGCTTTAAGCAGCTTTTCTTTTAGATCCGGATGATCACGCAGCAGATCTTCCCGAGCGGCGACCATATGTTTGATGATCTGGTCAAATCCGGTGAACTTGCGCCACGCTTCGCCGTCCGTGTAGAGGCAGCGGACGCCCTCCGCTACCTCGCCACGGAAAAAGAATTGGTCGAGCAGGCAGATGGCATCAGCCTTGCCACTGCGGAGCATATCCAAGAGTGTTTCCTGCGGACTAGAGTCCCAACGCAACGTGCTATCATCCACGCCGTAGACGTTGCGCAATAAGTAGCGATGAACGGCGTGAGATCCTTGATGCGTCACGATGAGCTTGCCGGTGAGATCCTTGGGTTCCTTGATGGGTCCATCCCTGAGCACGAAAATGCCATTGCCCTTCATCGTCGACTTCCACTCCGTCGCGAGTCCGATGATGGGCGCGCCTTGAAGCTTGCGGCGCAGGAAGTTCGGCAGATAGAGATTGGCCACCTGCACGTCGCCGCGTATCAAGGCTTCTTCCTGCTCATGACTCGGCGGGTCCGGCAGCTCGATGACTTTCATATTGATGCCATCCGGCTTTACCTTACCGATCGCTAGAGCGTAGTAGGTACGAAACATACAAAAACGATTTCGATAATGCGCAAAGGTCAAATCCATGATAGCTCCTTACGACTTTGCAACCTCATCCTTTTTCTTGTTGCAGATATCGATGGCGGCCATAGCGTAGACCTTGGTGCAATCCACCATGTTCTCGATGCCGACTCCCCGGCGAACTCCGGTCGGAGAGTCCCATTCCTCCCCCGCCTTGGTTTCGGTCGGGTCGACCAGATGCGTGCCGAATCCTGGGCCGTAAGTGATCGCCGGCACCCCGTAAGCCGCGATGCGCGAGCCGTCGCTGGTAATACCGTAACGGATCGGCTTCGCATATGGCACCGGTTTGCTAAACACCGTCTTGTGCGCCCGCTCCATCGCTTTCACCAGGTGCTCGCTTTTGGAAATTTCGTAGCCGGGCGTGGTTAGATAGAGATCGACTCGAACGTCAAGAATATCCGGCTCCCGTTTACGCACTCGCCCACACACTTGTTCGAGCTCACGCTTGATCGCCAGCGGCGGCGTGCCGGGCAACATTTTGACGATGACAAAGATATCCGTCGTCGGGCGGGTGCCGGGCTTAAACGCGTTACCGCCGTCGATGGCGCCGATCTGCACCGTCGGCAGCATGAATTTGTGAGGATATTTGCGCTGATATTCCTTTTCCCAATCTTGAATCGCTTGCGCTACCTTGCACGCGGCGAGCACGAACTTCGTCGCCTTGCCGTCGACGCTCACGCGCGCCCAGAGCAGGCCGGCATTGCCGATTTGTAACTGTAGTCCGGTGGGTTCGCCGATGATGCACATATCGGCCATCACGCCGTGGTCCATCAAGTAGCGCGCGCCAACGCCCGCCCCGCGATAGGTCTTGCCCTGGAACCGACCGACCTGCGCCTTTTCAATTTCGCCGACGACGCCGGCGACGATCA
>Ga0184633_10000191_pt1 | contig 19569 bp, 18 predicted proteins | sample PLM31_170_b1_FD_133156 | JGI IMG/M metagenome (GOLD analysis project Ga0184633, IMG submission 133156) | Groundwater sediment microbial communities from an aquifer in East River, Colorado, USA - PLM3-1_170_b1 | ecosystem: Environmental > Terrestrial > Soil > Riparian zone | place: USA: East...
CTTTGCCACTCTCCACCGCTCATCGAAACTCGACACCCAATACCCAGCACCCAATACCCAACACCCATCACTCACCAGCCCCCAACCCCCAACCTCCAACCCCCCTTCACCAATCACTGCTGTTATAAACCTGGCGGCGCGTGCCGGGGTGCGGCCGAGTGTCAAGAACCCCTGGCCCTATTTTCAGACCAATGTGATCGGCACTCTCAATCTGCTGGAGTGCTGCCGGAACTCCGGCATCAGGAAGTTTATTCTGGCCTCCACATCAAGCATCTATGGCGAGGGCGAGCGGCCGTTTCGTGAGGATGCTCCCAGTGATCGACCGCTCTCCCCCTATACCGCGTCCAAGAAGGCGGCGGAGACTCTCTGCTACACGTATCACCATCTCTACGGGCTTGACGTGACGATCTTCCGCTACTTCACCGTGTACGGCCCCGCCGGTCGGCCCGATATGAGCATCTTTCGGTTCATCAAGTGGATCGCCGAGGGGGAACCGGTGATCCTCTACGGCGATGGGTTGCAGGAGCGCGACTTTACCTATGTGGATGATATCGCGCGGGGGACGCTCCTGGGGCTTCAGCCGGTCGGCTTTGAGATCATCAACCTGGGGAGCGACTGTCCCGTCAAGCTGCGGCAGATCATCAAGACCATCGAGCGCCTGCTGGGGCGAGACGCGGTGATTGAATTCCGTCCTGGTCATCCGGCGGACGTTCCCGCGACCTGGGCCGATCTCTCCAAGGCTCGGCGGCTTTTGGGATGGTCGCCGCAAACGACCTGGGAGGAAGGGCTTGAGCAGACCGTCAAATGGTACCTCGAAAACCGGCAGTGGGTGAAGTCCATCAAGGTGAACTCGGAGGCATAGGCCGAGGGATGGGATAGGCACGGATAGGGTGCGGGGTGAGAGTTCTCATCGTAGGCTTGGGTAGTATCGGATCACGACACCTGGACAACCTGAGGGTCATAGACCGATCTGTGCACGTTACCGTTTGGCATCAGCACCGGAAACCAGGGGACGGAGGGCATGGCGGGCCCGCTGCGGACTGTACCGTGTATCGGCTGGAAGATGCCATTCAGACAAAGCCGGATGCCGCTTTGATCACCGGTCCTGCCTCCCGCCACGTCGAAGCGGGCCTGGCACTGGCTGAAGCAGGAATGCATTTGTTCATCGAAAAGCCGATATCAGATACGTTGAACAAGGTGGATGAATTGCTGAGGCTTTGTCGCGAGCGCGATCTGGTCTTGATGGTTGGGTACAATTTTGTATTCTATCGACCCTTCCAGATAATGCAACAGGCCATCATGGAGGGTAGAATCGGCCGAGTTCTCTCAGTGCGTGCGGAGGTCGGCCAGTTTCTCCCGGAGTGGCGACCAGCCAGTGACTATCGACAAACCGTGAGCGCACAGTCCCAGCTCGGAGGCGGTGTATTACTGGAATTGAGCCATGAGTTTGAGTATGTGCGCCGGCTGGTCGGCGAGGTAAAGGCGGTCAGCGCGGAATTGGGGCATTTGAGTGATCTGGAAATTGACGTTGAGGACACGGCAGAAGTCATCCTGCGGTTCACCAACGGGGCCATCGGCAGCGTCCATGTCGACATGACCCAGCGGCCGGCAAGGCGGATCTGTCACGTCGTCGGGACGCAAGGGACACTCACGTGGGACGGCAGCACGCACCGTGTAGGGTTCTTTTCTGCTACCACGAATACCTGGTCCGAACTCCACCCAGCGGGACGCATTGATGTGAACGAGACATATATGAAAGAGATACGCCACTTTCTTGACTGCGTCAGGCGCAGAGAACCACCCAAGATAGGAGGGGAGGACGCCCGGCGCATATTGGAGATCGTATTAGCGGCGAAGAGATCGCATCAAGAACAACGGGTCGTAGAGGTATGAAACCGTATGTTGTCGGAGTCATCTTCGCCCGGGGGGGATCAAAGGGTGTCCCGCGGAAGAACGTGCGCCTGCTGGCGGGGAAACCTCTGATTGCGTATGCCATTGAAACGGCTCAAGCAAGCACGCTCATTGAGAGGGTGATAGTCTCGACGGAAGATCACGAAATCGCTGCTATTGCTCGTCAGTATGGAGCGGAAGTGCCGTTCATGAGACCGTTGGAGCTTGCGAGTGACGATGCACCCGAGTGGCATGCATGGCAACACGCGATTCGGATGCTCGAGCATCCAGGGGGCGAACGAAAGATCGACGTCTTTGCCTGCATTCCCCCAACAGCCCCTCTGCGGAGTGTGCGAGACGTAGATGCATGTATCGAAACGTTATTGGAGAGCGGAGCTGATCTGGTGATTACCGTGAAACCCGCACAGCGGAATCCGTATTATAATATGGTTGTCTTAGATGAAGCGGGATACGCCCGCGTGGTGATGCCCTCGGATCGGTCCATTCAGCACCGTCAAGACGCCCCTCCTGTGTTTGATATGACCACTGTTGCCTATGTCGCCCGCCCGGACTTCGTTTTGAGTGCGAATTCAATGCATGATGGCAAGGTCAAGGCAATCGTTGTACCTCCTGAACGCGCGCTAGACATCGATACCGAACTAGATCTTACATTCGCAGAGTTCTTGTTGAGCCATCGTTCACCGATTCGCTAGACCGGTGGTGATTCTTCAGGTTTTCCGCGGGAGAAAGTGTTGAAGTCTCTGAGGGAGTTAATGGATCTGCGAGGGCGTGTCGCCCTTATTACAGGGGGTGGGGGACATATCGGAGCTGCGATGTCCGAAGCGCTGGCCGAGTTGGGGGCTGCCATTGTTGTGCTTGACGTCGCCGAGGAGTCGTGTAGGAGGGTAGCTCAAAAGGTCTCCCAGACGCATGGGGTCGAGACACTTGCGCTGGTGATGGATTTGACAAGCGAGAGTGAAGTCAAATCAACACCCAAGTTGGTTCTCGATCGCTTTCGACGACTGGATATCATGGTGAATTGCGCGGCCCTCGTAGGAACGACAAACCTTGAAGGATGGGCCACGCCGTTCTTGGATCAACGTGCTGACGCGTGGCGCAGGGCCATAGAGGTAAACCTGACGGCCCCCTTCTTGCTAGTACAGGTGTGTGCTGAGGCCTTGGCGGAGTCGGGACATGGCTCGGTGATAAACATCGGGTCGGTTTATGGCATGGTCGGGCCGGATCTGCGCCTGTATGAAGATACTCCCTATGGGAATCCAGCCGCCTACGCGGCAAGCAAGGGGGCATTGCTCCAACTGACTCGATGGCTGGCAGCGGTGCTGGCCCCCAAGGTGCGGGTGAATGCCATTACACCCGGTGGGGTCTGGCGGGATCAATCAGCGCTTTTTCAGAGCCGCTACGTTGAACGGACCCCCCTGAGACGCATGGCCACCGAGGAGGATTTGAAAGGCGCTGTTGCCTACCTGGCGAGTGATCTCTCAGGGTACGTTACTGGGCACAATTTGGTGGTAGACGGGGGGTGGGTCGCGTGGTAGCGACTATTGAGATCTCAGGTCGCCCCGTGGGGCACAGCCGTCCGTGCTTTATCATTGCCGAGGCGGGGGTTAACCATGACGGTAGCGTGGAGACAGCCCGCCGGTTGGTCGATGTGGCAGTCAAGGCCGGCGTCGATGCGGTCAAGTTCCAGACCTTCAAAGCCGAGCGGCTTGCGACACGTGATGCCCCTAAAGCCGGCTACCAGATGCAGGCAACGGATATCAACGAGTCGCAGTTCGAGATGCTTCGCCGTCTTGAGCTTTCGAGAGAAGCCCACCTCGAATTGTTCGACTACTCCCGCCGGATCGGCGTCCTTTTCTTGTCCACCCCCTTCGATGAGGAGAGCGCGGATCTCCTCGAAGAGATTGGCGTGCCGGCCTTCAAGATCCCCTCCGGGGAGCTGACGAACTTGCCGTTCTTGATCCACGTGGCCCGCAAGGGAAGGCCAATGATCGTCTCAACCGGGATGTCCTCCTTGGATGAAGTGAAGGCCGCCGTACAGGCGGTGGAACAGGCGGGGAACACCAACGTGGTACTGCTCCATTGTATAAGTGCGTATCCGGCGAATCCGGCCGATGTGAATCTCCGCGCCATGCACACCATGGCCTCAGCATTCAACGTGCCTGTGGGTTACTCGGACCATACCTTGGGGATAGAAGTAGCCCTGGCGGCCGTGGCGCTTGGGGCATGTGTCATCGAAAAACATTTCACCCTCGACCGCAGCCTACCAGGTCCCGACCACCGAGCCTCCTTGGAGCCACATGAATTGTCGGCGCTCGTACGAGGGATCCGCATCGTGGAGAAGGCCTTGGGCCACGCACGAAAGGAACCTTCTGCCAGCGAGACGAACACAGCTGCGGTGGCGCGCAAGAGTCTCGTGGCTAAACGGGACATTCGGACTGGAAGTAGGCTGACGGATGAAATGATCACTCTCAGGCGACCAGGCACGGGTCTACCCCCCGCAATGCGTACGAGGATCGTAGGCAGGAAGGCCACACAGGACATCCCGGCTGGGACGGTTCTGACGTTGGAGATGATTGGGTGAGAACGATTGGGGTGGTAACGGTGAGTCGCTCCGATTACGGGATCTATCTGCCGATTCTGCGCAAGGTCCAAGCAGACCCAGAGCTGAGGCTTCACCTGATCGTGGCGGGGACGCACCTGTCTCCTGAATTTGGACTCACGGTCAAGGCCATCGAGGCGGACGGATTTGAGATCGCCGAGCGCGTAGAAATGCTGCTCTCATCGGACACGCCTGAAGGCATTGTCAAGTCCATGGGGTTGGGTCTGATTGGCTTTGCTCAGAGTTATGCCCGTTTCCGACCTGATATCCTGCTGGTCTTGGGAGATCGATTCGAAATGCATGCGGCAGCGCTGGCGGCGCTTCCCTTCAGAATTCCAGTCGCACACATTCACGGGGGCGAGATAACACAAGGGGCGACAGATGATGCCTTGCGCCATTCCATCACGAAGCTAAGTCACCTTCATTTTGTTGCAACCGAGGAATACGCGAGGCGCGTCATGCAGATGGGCGAGGAGCCCTGGCGGGTTATCGTCTCGGGAGCGCCCGGCTTGGACAACCTGAAAAGCGTTCAGTATCTATCGCGCCAAGAGCTGGAAGCCCTTCTCGGTCTCCGGCTCGATCGAGATCCTTTACTGGTGACCTATCATCCCGTGACCCTGGAGTACGAGCGAACAGAGTGGCAGGTAAGCGAGTTACTCAACGCGCTGGAGGCATTCGACAAACCGATGATCTTCACCCTTCCGAATGCCGACGTGAGCGGTCGGGTGATCCTTGGTATGCTCGAGTCATTCGTGAAAAGGAAGCCCACGGCACGGCTCGTGGAAAACTTAGGAACACAGGGGTACTTTAGCGTGATGGCGGTTGCGGCGGTCATGGTCGGTAATTCGTCGAGCGGCATTGTGGAGGCCCCGTCATTCAAGCTCCCGGTCGTGAACATCGGAACTCGGCAGCAGGGTCGGATTCGAGAAAAGAATGTTCTTGACGTTGGCTATTCCCACGCAGAAATCCGTGCAGCAATCGCCAAGGCCGTCTCACCGGACTTTCGCGCTGGACTCAAGGGTCTGATAAACCCGTATGGCGACGGTCACGCTGTTGAAAGGATCGTGAGGAAACTCAAGGAGATGAAACCGGGCGACGAGCTCCTTGTGAAGGGTTTCTATAACATGGGTGGACCTGCGTGAGTGCGCGCATTCCGCTGTCAGCTATGATCTACAACCCCGGATCCAAAGTGCGAAGTGTGCGACATGGCTGACCTCGTAAAAGTAGTCGGAGTGGGGGCGGGGGGGCACGCAAAAATTCTCGTCGAGCTTCTCCAGCAAACAGGGAAATACGAATTGGTGGGATTGACTGATATGAATCGGGAACGCTGGAGCACGAAGCTCATGGGGTATCCCGTCCTGGGCGGAGACGACGTCCTGGCAGATCTCTATGCGAAAGGAATTCGAGTTGCGTTTATTGGAGTCGGCGCTGTCTCCAGTGATGGGACGCGCCTTCGGGCAAAATTATTCCACCAGGTGCAACAACTGGGCTTCGATGTGGTTACCCTCACCCACCCTCAGGCGGCGATTTCGCCCAGCGCACGCATTGGCGCAGGCTCCGTCGTAATGGCAGGAACCGTCTTAAGTGCCGATGTCCGTCTGGGTGACAATGTGGTGATTTACTCCGGGACGGTCATGGAACACGACTCGGTGATTGAGAGCCATGTCCATTTGTCTCCAGGCGTGACGATTGCAGGGGGCGTCACGATCCAAGAAGGGGCATTTATCGGTGCCGGTGCATCGGTCATCCAGGGGGTTCGCGTAGGACGGTGGGCAACGGTGGGGGCGGGAGCAGTGGTTCTCAAAGACGTACCGGACAATGTGGTAGCTTTCGGAGTACCGGCTCGCCCGGTACGTGCGACGCGCGATATCCTCCTAGATTCTGGATCGGGAAAGGCGGACGATTGACTGTTCGCATCATTCCACGACTGGACATTAAAGGACCGAACCTGGTCAAAGGGATTCACCTCGAAGGGCTACGAGTGCTCGGTAAGCCCGAGAGGTTTGCCAGGTATTACTATGAGCACGGTGCGGACGAACTCCTCTATATGGATGTCGTTGCCAGCCTATACGGGCGAAATAGCCTACTGGAGTTGGTGGCGAAGACATCCAAAGAGATCTTCATTCCCCTGACCGTCGGCGGGGGCATAAGAACCCTTGATGATATTAAGGGCATCTTGCGGGCCGGGGCTGATAAGGTGTCCCTGAACACGGCCGCAATTCGCCGTCCTGAATTAATTCGAGAAGCCTCCCGGCGATTCGGCTCCTCCACGATTGTCGTTTCGATCGAGGCTATCAAGAAACCCGATGGGACTTATGAGGCATATACAGATAGCGGACGCGAACGGACGGGGGTCGATGCCTTGGCATGGGCAGGGCGAGCGGCCGAACTTGGAGCCGGGGAGATCATGGTGACCTCCATTGACCGTGAGGGCACCGGCAAGGGGTTTGATCTAGAACTGACATCGAAGATCGCCGCGGCGGTGCCGATCCCGGTCATAGCCTGTGGTGGTGCTGGAATGATCCAGCACGTGTATGATGTGGTCGTGCGAGGGGAAGCGGATGCGGTGTGTCTGGCGTCGATCCTTCATTACAACTTCATCAGATGTTTTGTGAGTGTCGACGACTTCTCGGACGAGGGCAATATCGAGCACCTGAAAACCCGAAGGGGATTCTCTCATATTGAGGATGCGACACTCCAGGAGATCAAAGCGTACCTTCTCGGGCGTGGAATTCCGTGCCGGCCCGTCGTGGAGGCGACCGCCTATGCCTGAGACGTTCCGGCCGCAAGTCGCCATCGTTGACTACGGCATGGGAAACCTGTTTAGCGTCAAGCACGCATGCCAATCCGTCGGACTCAAAGCAAGCATCACTGCGTCTAAGCAAGAGATTCTCGCGGCAGACGCCGTGATCCTGCCAGGCGTTGGGGCCTTTGGTGATGCCATGGGCACCCTGGTTCGATTGCAACTTGTGGACGTTCTCAGACAGGTTGCGGCATCTGGGAAGCCCTTGGTCGGCATCTGCCTCGGCATGCAACTGTTCATGACCAGAAGTTATGAATTCGGATGCCACGAGGGCCTCGGTATCATTGTGGGCGAGGTGGTACGATTTGAGAGTCCCGCAGAAGGAGCGGCGAGACTCAAGGTGCCACAGGTCGGTTGGAACCAAATACACGGGAATGGTGCGTGGAAGGGGTCGCTGCTTGACGGGTTACAGGGCGGAGAGTTCATGTACTTTGTGCACTCGTTTTACGCAATACCAGCAGATTCGCGCGTGGTTCTGTCGACGACCCGATATGGACACATCGAGTTCTGTTCGAGCCTGAGCCAGGGAAATGTGTTTGCCTGTCAGTTCCATCCTGAGCGGAGCGGCCCTCAGGGCTTACGGATTTATCAAAATCTCGCAGAGCACATCAGGGTGCGAGTCGGCGAGGTCCAACGTGTCTGAGAAGGTCGTTGCGGCAGCCGAACAAATGAAGGCCATGTACGGACTGCCCGAGCAGGTGCGGTACTGCAGACGATGCGTGATGTCCAACCAGCGTCCGTCATCATCTATAGAGTTCAAACACGTAAGAGACTGCAGGCACAGGACGCTCCACATCGATGAACAGGGCGTTTGTGACGCCTGCAGGTTCGCCGAGCGAAAGGAACAGATCGACTGGGACCGGCGAAAGGAGGAACTGCTGCAGCTCCTAGACAGACATCGGCGCCGCGATGGGGGTTATGACTGTATCGTTCCGGGAAGCGGTGGGAAAGACAGCGGCTATGCGGCACATGTGCTGAAGTATAAATACGGGATGCACCCCCTCACGGTGACGTGGCCCCCTATTCTGTATACGGATTACGGGTTGAAAAACTTTCGAAACTGGATTGAAGTGGGGGGCTTCGACAACGTGACATTCAAGCCGAATGGAAGGACCCATCGAATCCTGACGAGGTTGGCGATCGAGAACCTGCTTCATCCCTTTCAGACGTTCATTCTCGGGCAGAAGAACCTTGCCCCCAAGATGGCGATTAAATTCGGTATCCCGTTGATTTTCTACGGAGAGTCTGAGGCAGAATATGGCAACCCCATTGCCGAGACAGCGACGTCACTTCGCGACAAAGCCTATTACACGACGCGGGATATTTCGGAAATCTATCTCGGGGGAATCCCGATCCGTGAGCTGATGGACAAGTATGGCCTCTCACTCAACGACCTGATGCCCTACCTGCCAGCAGACCACCGAGAACTGGAGTCAACGAGGATTGAGGTCCACTACCTGGGGTACTATCTCAAATGGACCCCGCAGGAGAGTTATTATTACGCAGTTGAACATACAGGCTTTGAAGCAAGACCGTTTCGGAGCGAGGGTACATACAGTAAATACAACAGTATTGACGATAAGATAGACGACCTCCATTACTACACTACGTACATCAAATTCGGTCTGGGGCGAGCTTCGTACGATGCCTCGCAGGAGATCCGGAACAGACACTTGACCCGAGAAGAGGGGATTGCCTTGGTTCGTCGCTTTGATGGAGAAGTTCCTGAGAGGTATTTCACGGAGGTTATGGACTACGTAGGGATGGATCAAAATGATTTTCACGAGTTGTGCGGTAGGTTCAGATCGCCACACCTGTGGAAAGAGGAAAACGGTCAATGGAAGTTGAGACACCTGGTATGGGAAGCTGAATGAGAGTCTCCCATCGAGTGACGAAAGTTGCCTGATGAATTACCAAGCATGGATTGAGAGAGAAAGGAGAATACGAGCACAGCTTTTAACTGAGCTTCCTGTGATTTGGGAAAAGAGGTTGTATCGGGTGTGTCAAACATGTGAGGAGATTTGTTTGTCCCATGAAAATAACTGCCCCAATTGTAATTCTTCCAGCATTGTTCAGGTCAAACTTAACGACATCGCAAGAGAAGTATTGAGCGGCAAACGCATTCGTTGCAGATTCCGCTTTGATAATCTTTCTTAGGTTGCTGACGTAGAGGCAAGAGGGTGATGGCTGACATTACAGGATTATTCGTTACGCCCACAAGCTCGATCCGTGAGACTCTGATGCACATAGAGCGTAGCGGCGAGGGGATCGCGCTGATCGTGGATGGCGGGCGACGATTGCTTGGGACCATAACCGACGGGGACATTCGACGGGCGATCCTGGCGGGCATGAGCCTGGATGTAACAGTAGAGGTGTTACTCAGAGAGCGAAAGGTCGGGGCGAGCGTGACGTCCGTTACAGCCGCGGTGGGTACTTCGGAGAGCCAGTTACTTCAATTGATGAACGAACACGGGATCCGCCACATCCCCATCGTGGATCAGGCAAGACGCGTTGTTGATGTGGCGCTGCTCAGTAGACTTGTAAAGGACTACGAGCTGCCCTTGAGGGCGGTTGTGATGGCGGGCGGTCTCGGGATGAGACTCCGTCCGCTCACCGATGATGTGCCCAAACCGATGCTGCGCCTGGGCGGCCGTCCGCTGCTTGAGGTGATTATTGAACAGTTGCGCCAGGCCGGTATCCGGCACGTGAACGTCACCACGCATTACCGAGGAGAGGTTATTGCAGAGCATTTTGGGGACGGCCGTGACTTTGGGGTGGAGATTCAGTATGTCCGGGAAGATCAGCCGCTTGGGACAGCAGGGGCCTTAAGTCAGCTAGGTACCTCGAACGAGCCCTTGCTGGTTATAAATGGCGATATTCTCACCCGGCTTGATATCCGCGCGATGCTGAATTTTCACCGGGAACAACACGCAGATATGACAGTCGGCGTTCGGCAGCACGAGTTTCGCATTCCTTACGGGGTGCTCGAGACTGAAGGGGTGGCCATAGTGAATATATCTGAAAAACCTGCTGTAAAACACCTCATAAGTGCCGGGATCTACCTGCTGAATCCAGAAGTCTGTCAGTTCGTTCCTAATAGCCAGGCCTACGATATGCCGCACCTCATCAGCCGGCTCGTAGCCGAAAAACGAAGGGTCGTCAGTTTTCTCGTCCATGAGTACTGGCTGGACATTGGAGAGGTAGAAGACTATCGGAGGGCGGTGACAGACATGCTTAGCGGAGAGTTCTGAGCAGATGGATTGGAGTCGTCAGACCGTTCTAGTGACGGGCGCGGGGGGGTTTATAGGAAGTCACTTGACCGAACGATTGGTCGGTCTTGGAGCTCATGCGCGCGCATTCATTCGATACAGCTCCACCGGCTCTTCGGGGTGGCTCGATCATTCTGCCCACAAAGACGGCATTGAGGTCATTTTCGGCGATATCCGTGATCGAGAGACCCTGCGACGGGCAGTCCAGGGAGTGGATGTCGTCTTCCATCTGGCCTCGTTGATTGGCATCCCGTACTCATACCATGCTCCCCTTTCGTATGTCCGCACAAACGTCGAAGGGACGGTGAACGTACTTCAGAGTGCTCTGGATGCTAATGTGAAGCTCGTGGTCCATACGTCGACTAGTGAGGTGTATGGTACAGCCCGATATATGCCTATCGACGAGGATCATCCCTTACAGGGACAATCACCCTATTCGGCAAGCAAGATCGCCGCCGACAAGTTGGCCGAGGCCTATCATCGGTCGTTCGGACTTCCCGTCGTCATCATTCGGCCGTTTAACACGTATGGGCCACGACAGTCCGCAAGAGCAGTGGTGCCTGCGATCATCATTCAAGCGCTGACACAACCATCGGTGCGCCTAGGGAGTCTCGAGCCCACACGAGATTTCAATTACGTGGCCGATACTGTAGAAGCCTTTATCAGAGTACCTGAGTGCCCTGAGGCCGTCGGCCAAGTCATCAATGTCGGAAGTGGTGAAGAGCGGTCCATTGCCGAGATGGCTCGCACGATTCTTGACATGTGCCGGAGGGAGCTTCCGATTGTCTCCGATGACGAACGCGTCCGGCCCGAGGAGAGCGAAGTGGGGAGGCTGTGTGCGGACAACACCAAGGCCCGTCATGTCCTTGGCTGGCAATCGCGGTACAAGCTAGAGGAAGGTCTGACCAAAACCATCGAGTGGATCGAGGCAAACCTTGAGCGATATCGACCCAGTGACTACATGCTGTGATCCCGGCGAATCGGCACCTGAGGGTTTCATTCCCCTGTGCGTGCCCGAGATTCGTGGGAATGAGTGGAAATACCTCAAGGAGTGCCTGGACACCAACTGGGTCTCCTCCGCCGGACCTTTCGTGGACCGCTTCGAGCGAATGGTAGCCGAATGTGTAGGCACAAAGTACGCCGTAGCAACAATGAATGGAACGACTGCCCTCCACGTAGCATTGATGGTTGCCGGAGTCCAACCAGACGACGAGGTTCTGGTGTCCACGCTCACGTTCATTGCCCCGGCCAATGCCATCCGGTATGTTGGTGCCTGGCCTGTGTTCATCGACGCCGATCCGAATTACTGGCAGATGGATCCAGAAAGAGTCGTCGATTTCCTAGAAAAGGCTTGTCATTTCCGCCGGGGAAAAGTCGTGAACAAGACGACGGGCCGAAGGGTAAAAGCTATTCTACCTGTACATATCCTGGGACACTCGTGCGACATGGATCCGATTATGGCCGCAGCACAAAAGTTTAAATTGGTCGTGATTGAAGATGCCAGCGAAAGCCTTGGAGCAAGGTACAAAGGCCGACCGGTGGGGCGGTTGGGGGACATCGCCTGTTTCAGCTTTAATGGGAACAAGATTATCACCACTGGTGGCGGTGGCATGATTGCAACGGACAACGAGGCCTGGACTCGTAGGGCCAGATACTTGACAACCCAAGCGAAGGACAATCCAGTGGAGTTCATCCATGGTGAGATCGGTTACAACTATCGGATGACCAATCTCCAAGCTGCGATGGGGTGCGCTCAACTGGAACAACTCGATGCCTACATCGCTGCCAAGCGCAGCATTGCCGCTGCGTACCACAAAAATCTGTCGGGAGTGCCAGGCATCACGCTGATGAGTGAGGCATCGTGGGCTTTGAGTATTTTTTGGCTGTATACGATCGCGATCGATCCGGTTTCCTATGGCTTAGACAGTCGGCAGCTTCTACGAAGGCTGAATGAAACTGGAATCCAAGTCAGACCGCTGTGGCAGCCGATACATCAGAGTCCCGCCCATAGCGGGTTCACCCCGTTTGGTTGTAAAGTTGCTGATGAGTTGAACCGAAAGGCGTTGAGCCTCCCGAGCTCGGTCGGGCTCTCAGAAGACGATCAGTCCCGAGTTACAGACGCCCTCAGAGACAGGATCAGGATTTCGACAGCATCAATCGGCAGCTGATTACAAGTTAGGTGCTTATGAATTTCCGAGACATCAAGGGCCGGTTTACGACCGTCGAGGAAGTGCGAAGCCGGTACGCACCGAAACAGGAGCTAGAGATCGGAGGCTCCCGATTCCTTTTTCGAGTCATCCGTCCTATTTCCTTTTACCTGACCGTGCCCGCCCTGGCTCTGGGCATCTCCGCGAACCAGGTTACACTGGGTGGCCTCGCAGTTGGAGTGCTTTCGGTCATCTTGCTCGCGACCGGGAACCGTGGTCTGGCCCTCGCTGGGTCTGGACTTTTTGCTCTGGCACTTTTTGCAGATTTCGTTGACGGGAACATTGCGCGATTCCACCAGAAGACCAGCCATTATGGCAATTTTCTCGATGCCTTTGCCGAGAATACGGTGGCGACACTCTTACCCATTGGGCTGGGCCTGGGTCTCGCACTCCGCCCGGATGCACTCATGGAAACCTTTCCACAAGCCATTTCTGTGAGTGGAGTCTGGGTCTTAGCAGCACTCTGGTCCAGCCTGACCGCATTGACTTACCAGCTCATCTTTCGGGTCCGGGCGGCCAAATTCCAGATCCGGTTGCAGCCGCAAACTGATGGACAAGGAGTGTCACCGCTTTCGGCTAATCCGGTCAACGAATCTTTGATCCCTAGCCGGTTGCCGGGTTGGGTGGGGGGTGGTTTGCGCCGTGGGTATGAAGTGCTGGAGGCCGAGCGGAGCGTCATGCACTTCATGCTCCCCGCATTTGTCCTGGCCGATGTAGCGAGTCTCTACATAGCGTTACGGTCCGTGGCGACTGTACTGTTGTACCTCATCATGGCAGTTGCGCTGATTCGTGACGCGCGGAAGAACCTACGGGTTCGCCGGGTCCGCGTCTAAGCAAGCGGATATCGAGCACAGAAAGCACTGACCTCGGGAGGGTTATGATGAACGTAGGCGACGAGAAGGGGTGCGGCCAGAGTCGAGATGCTGACCTCTGGCGATCCAGATCGAAATCCTACGATCGACTCAAGTGGGCTTCAGATGGGGGGTTGCTTCATTTCTTCATCGAGCAATGTGAGTTCAAACCAGGAATGCGCCTCCTTGATGTGGGAACCGGAACGGGACATGTCTTAAAGGAGGTGCAGCAATATTTTGATGTAGAGATGTTCGGTTTGGATTTATCGCCCGACATGATCACAATCGCCAGACAGAAGGTACGAGAAGCAATGCTGATTATCAGCGACGTCCAGGCAATGGCTTTGCCAGATAACACCTTCGATGTTGTGACCGCCCGCATGATGTTCCATCACGTTGATGATGTGATGAAAGGACTGAAGGAGGTTCTGCGTGTACTGAAGCCAGGTGGGCGGTTAGTGTTCTGCGAGGGGGTTCCTCCGGATTACCAGGCGATGGACGAGTACATCCGAATTTTTGAATTGAAAGAGAAGAGACACACCTTTCTAGATTCAATGCTTCTGAATTTGTTTCACTGGTCCGGGTTCACGCGCATCACGCTTCGCCCGTACTATATGCATAGGGTAAGCCTTAACAATTGGCTCCAAAACTCGGAACTTACGAAATCGATACAGGATCAGATCTATGATCTTCACGTGAACGCCTCGCCGGCGTTCCAGCAGCTCTATCGATACGAACGTGTCGGAGATGATTTGTTGATGGATTGGAAGTTTGTAGTGCTTGTGGGAGAGAAAGCGTCGTGAGCAATGACATCCGACCCGGGACTATCTGGCTGACCGGTCTGTCGGCTTCGGGAAAGACGACACTTGGGGCCCGGCTTAAGACAGAGTTGGAACGGGCGGGTGTGGAACGGGTACTGTTGTTGGACGGCGAGGAGGCTCGGAAAAGCATCGGTCGAAGGTATGGATATTCAACGGAGGAGCGCAGCGCATGGGCCTTGGACATAGCTCGACTTGCGGCCGAGTGGAACAGCCGGGGTCACGTGGTCATCGTAGCCGCCATAACCCACGTCAGCAAGACGCGCGCGGCAATCCGTGCAATGCTGGGCCGGTATTTTGAAGTGTATCTTCGATGCCCAGTTGAGGTCTGTGCGGGTCGTGACTACAAAGGACACTATTCGAAAGCACTTGCGGGAGAGTATGAAAACTTTATTGGAGTCACAGAGCCATACCAGGTGTCTAGCCAGCATGACCTTGTCCTTGATACAGACAAGCTCGACGTTGACGCATGTGCTGCGCTTCTCGCCGATCACACCTCCAAATTTTTGAAGGAATGAGGTTTTCGTAGAACTGTCAGCGAATGCGGGTTGTGGGATAGGACTCGTATGTTCTTTCCCTGAGTTGGGCGATGGTGTCCTTCGAACGGGCAGAGGCAGGCGAAACAGGTTCGCAAGATGGAAGATATGCATGTGGTTTGTCGAGACCGGGTTGCGGCTTCGTGGGAAGAGGTCAACGCGCTCTACCGTGAAGCCGCACCCTCGCTTCCCCGCGCGGGGGAAAAGATTTCTAGACCGTGTCCGTTGTGCGGGGCAACTTCGCCGAAGCCCATTCGGATTCAGTACGAATTCGCGTTAGAACGTTGCTCGACGTGCAGGTATGTTTTTTTGAATGGTCTTTACGAGCCGGACATCCAACAGTCGATGGATAACGAGTTCACCCGCTGGAGTCGCGTCCGCCACGGTTACTTCTGCAAACATCCTGAGGCTGGAATCATCGGCGACTTCGAAACGGAAGTTCATTACGGGGTGTTATACAGAGAGGTGCGTCTCATTCTGTCCGTCCTGAAGGAAATCGCCTGGAATGAGCCGCGGGGTAAGACGTTTCTGGATGTGGGGTGCTTCAAGGGATACTCGGTTTTGGCAGCATCCCGGATCGGACTGGATGCAACGGGAATTGAGTTCGATCCCAAACGCATCAAGTTCGCTCAATCGGTACTCGGAGTGCAGATCACCCCGACACTCTTTGAGAATCTGTTGGCAGAGGGCCGCCGATATGATCTGGTCACCGCTCGGCACATACTTGAGCACGTCTACGATCCAGAGTCGTTCCTCCGCAAGGCACAGGCACTGCTGTCCGATGGAGGCAAGCTTGTGATCCTTCTCCCGAACTTTTATGGCGAACCGATGCGGCGAATGTACGCAGAGGGTATCATCCCCGGCGACCTTACCATCCACCATGTCAACTACTTCGGTGTGCCTCACGTTATCGAGCTGGTAAAGCGTGCGGGCTTGAGCGTCGATTTTTTCGGAAGCGCTGACGTGAATACTCGCATCAGTCTCCGGCGGCGGTATGGGATGGGTCCCGGCTTCCTCGGGGTCTACCACCCGACTCAAGGGTCCGGCACCTTGCGGTATCGTGTTGGCGAGCTGGCGAAACAGAGTGTCTTCTATCCCTGGTGTCGGATGCAGACCGAGAAGCTTCTACGGACTAACGTGGTTTCTTGCTCTGTCTCCCCAATTTCCGAGACCTATCGGGATGGGGAGAGGGGCGGCGAAACGTGCGTGCTTGCCTCGAAGTGACCGAATACAGCGAAAATGCGGGTACGGTTATCTCCAGCATGAGCCGGTAGGATAGGCAAAGAGATCTTACGAACAGAGCGAGGGCGTGCCGCAGTGCAACAAGATATAACAGATGCCGGATACCGAGATCTGACGTCGGGTCAGGCGTTGCTCCGGCTGGCGAAACAGGTCGGGGTTTACGGCTTTGGAACTGCGCTCCAAAGGATAAGTGGTTTTCTCCTTATTCCACTCTACATCTGGAAGCTCTCACCGGAGGAGTACGGACTGTTTGGTTTAGTGGCCGTGCTGCCATCCGTTCTGTCCCCCGTCGTCTCACTTGGAATGCCAAATACCATTACACGGTATTACCATGAGTGGGCGCGGGATGATCTGGCTGCGCGTAACTTGGGGATGATCTGGGTCATCGCGACGGGATCGTCGCTGACAGCGATATTCCTCCTCGACCAGTTTGGCGAAACGCTACTTGGTTACGTTCTGACTCAAGTTCCGTTTACGCCCCATATCCGACTTGGTCTGTGGTGGACATTCTTCGCGAGTCTCGGTGTCTGTCCGTTACTCCTGCTCCGAATCCGGGAGCAGAGCCGGGCCTATGTGGCCGTATCGCAGGTTTCGTTTCTTCTCAAGGTCGGATTAACTGCCTGGGTTGTTCTCGCAGGATGGGGTGTAGTAGGAATCTTCTGGGCACAGATTGCCTCATCGGCCTGTATCGGTATGATACTCACGATCTGGTATTTGCGGCAGGCCGTGTTTCGTGTGCACACGCCCAGCATCATTCGGGGATTACGCTTCTCACTCCCGCTGATTCCTTCGGCATTGCTAGAAGTGGTGGCCTACCGTGCAGACCGCTTCTTTCTGGACAAATGGGTGCCGCTGCCGGAAATCGGCCTGTACGAGGCGGCCAACCAGATCGCACAGGGAGTAAAATTGTTCTATGACTCAGTGAAGCCGGCATGGGTTCCCTTCTACATCAGAGTTGCCGAGGAGCGTAAGGATGCGAGAAAGTTTCTGGGAGAGGTGGTGACGCTGTATATCGCATCCCTAGGATTCGTCGCACTGGCCATCCTGTTTTTCGCCCCCAATGTGGTTTCTTGGATCTCAGGAGAAGGACCTTATACACGGGCCCTGCCGCTTTTGCCGATCCTGATAGGCGGCTACCTGTTCCATGGCTTGGCTCCAGTGGGGAGTATGGCAATCCTGGTGGCAGAACAGACGAGGTGGCAACCCCTTATTCTTCTCGGGCAGGTTAGCGCCGTGGTTGGGGCGAATTTGACGTTGACACCGCGGTTTGGGGCGGTTGGGGCTGCCTGGTCTCTATTGCTCTCGATGGCTGTGCTGGCGTTGCTGCAACTGACCGTTGGTCAGTGGGTCTACTCCGTAAAGCTTGAATGGGCGCGGCTCAGGGCCGTTGCCGCCACTGGCGCACTCTTCGGCACTGTAGGCGTCGGATTCCCATTAGGCTGGATCGTGACGAAGGTCTTGTTGCTTGTGATTTTCGGTCTGGCAATTGGTGTGATCGTCTTTTCCCGCCGGGAACCGATGAGAACCGTAGGTGAGGCCGTGACCACCGGGGATGGCAAAAGTGGATGAGGAGCGATCTCCGGGTCTAGATTCCAGGAAAATAGTCTGCATAGTCCTCGATAACCCCGATAGGGACTTGCTTGGTGTTGGATTGCTATCCTCGATGCTGGCACAAAAAGGAATCGACGTCGTCGTGGTCCCGATGTACGACCAACAGCAGCATATTCTCAATCTCATGCCGGACATGGTATTGCTGAACTACGCAAGGCGCGCCAATAGCGCGGCAATCAAAAGGTATAAAAAGTTCGGCATTCGAGTCGGAGTTCTGGATACCGAGGGAGGGGTGCTCAGGTGTGAATACAGGGAGCTCCTGGACATTGTGCTGAATAGCGGAGTAAAAGACTGCATTGATGACTACTTTCTGTGGGGGACCCGACAATACGAAGCTTTTCAGAAGCATCTGGATAGTGTGAATACGAGCCTGTATCTAACAGGCTGTCCTCGATTCGACCTGTATTCAGAGAGATGGTCCCATCTTATCCGCAGGCCCGCATCTATCGATGATGACTATGTTCTCATTGCCACGAGCTTTTCGTTTAACAATCCGCGATTCGCCTCGAGAGAACGCGAGATCGAAAATATGAGAGAGGCCATGGGGTTGGACCGGCCCCTGCTAAAGGAGATGCAGTTCCATGCGGACCGCGCGCTGAATGGGATGGTTTCCCTATGCCGGCAAACATGCGAGCGATACCCGAATACCACATTTGTGCTGAGGCCGCATCCATTTGAAAATGATCGGATGTATCTTGACGGCCTCTCAGGTGTCAAGAATCTGCACATTCGTCGTGATGGATCGATTATATCGTGGCTTAAATATGCAGGCGTCCTGATACAACTTAATTCATCGGCGGCCTTTGAAGCGCAGCTCTTAGGTAAGGCTGTCGTGTCACCGGAGTTTTTCCAAGACGAATCGCTTAAAGTACCAGTTGCATCCGAGTGTAGTGTCGAGGCCCATTCAGAAGAGGAGTATTGGGACGTCCTGGATCACATAATAGGGAAACGATTTGATGCGGGTGTTCAAGACCGGGTGGAGCGGGTGAGCGTCGCATTTCATAAGTTAGTCAACGATTGGATATACAAAAATGATGGGCGTAGCTCTGAAAGAGTGGCAGAAGCGCTACATAAGATCGTTAACGGGGAACAGGGACAGAAGAAAAAATGGACCTGGTCGGCAAGGTGGTACTGCCACTACGTATGGGTTCATGCATACCATATTGTCAAGTGCATGTTGACAAAAATGGTAGCAGACAGACGATACTGGAACAGATTTTCAAAGAGCTTTAAAGCTGCCGACTTCGGTGCGGTAATGTCTTATGTGGAGGACGAAGGGATTAGAATGGTAGATAAGCCGATCTATGGTGGGGTGAGTCTTTGGAAATCAAATGCGGTGCTGGTGAAAGGCGGGGGAGGGAAGGGGGCCGCAGCGGACGTTAGGTGTAGCTGAGAAGGGGGCCGAAAAAGGGCGGAGGGACGGATCTGCGGGGGTGGGATGAGTAAGACTGTGAACATGCAGAGTGTTGGGCGGGAAGAATTGGTTCGGGAACGTTTTGTTCCAACAGTAGTCTATGTCCGTGAAAGCAAGGGTTTTCACACTCGGCTTTGTGTCTATAATTACTTCTCTGAGTTGTTTCCAGACGTTAGGACAGGAGTGACGGTCTATGTGTGGTTTTTCACGCAGTCGGGTAAGGTGGCCGGGACACGGGAGTTTCACCTGCCATATCGGGGACAACTGCAATATGATCTGGCCGAGCTGAAGGAAGACCTCGAAGGCAC
>Ga0184633_10000192_pt1 | contig 19567 bp, 14 predicted proteins | sample PLM31_170_b1_FD_133156 | JGI IMG/M metagenome (GOLD analysis project Ga0184633, IMG submission 133156) | Groundwater sediment microbial communities from an aquifer in East River, Colorado, USA - PLM3-1_170_b1 | ecosystem: Environmental > Terrestrial > Soil > Riparian zone | place: USA: East...
GCGCTGGAACCGCTCGCAGGCCGCTATGCTGCGACGCTGTTCGCCATAGGGCTGCTGAACGCAGCGGTGTTCTCCGTGGCGATCATTCCGCTGTCCACGGCCTATACGGTCTGCGAGGCCTTCGGCTGGGAGGCCGGGCTCGACCGCACCGTCCGCGAAGCGCCGATCTTCGTCGGCCTGTACACGGGGATGATCGCGCTCTCGGCGCTGGTCATTCTCGTGCCCGGCGTGCCATTAATCCCCGTGATGCTCCTCTCGCAGGTGCTCAACGGAATCTTGCTTCCATTCGTGTTGATTTTCATCCTCATGTTGATCAACGACAGGCAAATCATGGGCGAGTACCGCAATTCCAGGTTCCTCAATATCGCCAGTGGCGTCACCATCATTGTGATCATCGCGCTGGCCGTGCTGCTCTTTGGGACGTCTGTCCGCTCGTTCTTGGGTCCCTGATGCCAGTCTACAAAGCCGAAGCCATCGTGATCCGGAGAGCGAGTCTCGGCGAGGCAGACCGGCTCGTCACGTTGTACACGCGCGACCGTGGAAAGATTGCCACGGTCGCGAAAGGCGCTCGGAAGCCGAAGAGCCGTTTCGCCGGACGGCTGGAGCTGTTCACTCATCTGCGCGCGCTCCTGGCAATCGGGAAGACGCTCGACGTCGTCTCGCAGATCGAGGTCGTCGAGCCGCATGCGGGCATTCGAACGGACCTCCAGCGCATAGGTCACGCGGCATTCATCGCTGAGGTGACGGATCGGGCCACCGCGGACCGGGAAGCCGCTCCGGAATTATTTGCCGCGCTCCGGAGCGCGCTTTGGATCGTCGCAACTGGCGAGGCCGAGCTCGCGGCACTGTGGTATGCGGCGCAGGTCCTTGTCCTGACCGGTCACGGCCCCGTGGTGGATCGCTGCGTCGTTTGTGGGCGAGGAATTTCCCGAGGTGTTGTATTCAGCCTTGCGCTTGGGGGAGCTCTCTGCCAGGCGGATCGCGGCCGCGATCCGCAGGCGAGTTCCGTATCGGCAGTGGCGCTGGCGGCAATGGGGTTTCTCCGTGAAGCCCCCGCGGCGGCGCTCTCGAAGCTGGCGCTCGAGGACCGCCAGAAGGCCGAGCTTGCTGACCTGCTGCAGCGCTACCTGGAGTACCGGCTCGAAACGAGGTTGAAGAGCCCGTCGATCATCCTGAAATTGAGGGAAAAAGGGAACGAGGGAACGAGGGAAAGAGGTATGGTATAGTGTGTGCGGAGGTGATCTGAGTGGAGATCGATCTGGAGCGAGCCCGCCGCGCGCTGTTGCAGATCGGTTCGGCGCTTGAAGAGGCCCGCCGCGTCATCTCACCGGGTCCCGAGGGCTCAGTACGGGTGAAGACCGACGATAAGCTCATCGAGCTCCCCATTTCGTGGGCTGTTGCCGGGGCCGTGGCGTTCGCAGTCGCGGCGCTGTTGTCCTCGATGCCGATGCCATCCGTGCGCCGCCGAAGGGATAGAGAAGAGGAGCCGCTCGGAATAGGCTAGAGAAAGCTGAAAAGCTGGAAAGGTGAAGAGCTGAGAAGTGAACGGCGGACCAAGGAAGGTCCGACTCTTCAGCTTTTCAGCTTCTCAGCTCTTCAGTTAGATAATGTAGGTGGAGCCATCCGCGCGGATAGGCTCTTTCTGTTTCAGCGATGACTTTTCAGGACGTCATCCTCACCCTTGAGCGTTTCTGGTCGAAGGAAGGCTGCGTGATCGAGCAGCCATACGACCTCGAGGTCGGAGCCGGCACCATGCATCCGGCCACGTACCTGCGCGCGCTCGGCCCCGAGCCGTGGCGCGTCGCGTTTGTGCAGCCGTCGCGCCGCCCCGTGGACGGCCGGTACGGAAAGAATCCCAACCGTCTGTTCAAGCACTATCAATACCAGGTCGTGCTCAAGCCGTCGCCCGATGATGTGCAAGATCTATACCTCACGAGTCTCAAGAAGCTCGGGATCGACGCGCGCGAGCACGACATCAGATTCCTCGAAGACAACTGGGAATCGCCTACACTGGGCGCCTGGGGACTCGGGTGGCAGGTGTTTCTCGATGGAAACGAGATCACTCAGTTCACCTACTTCCAACAGGTCGGCGGATTTGACGTCAAGCCGGTGTCTGCGGAAATCACGTACGGCCTCGAGCGCATCTCGATGTACCTGCAACGGAAACCGAACGTCTTCGAGATTGAATGGGCTCCCGGCATCACGTATGGAGAGATCCGGCATCAAGACGAAGCCGAGCAGTCGACGTACGGCTTCGAGGCCGCGGATGTGCCCACGCTGCGGGCGTTCTTCGACGCATCCGAGGCCGAGGCGAAGCGGTTGCTGGCGATCGACCTTGTTCTGCCGGCGTACGACTACGTTCTGAAGTGCTCGCACGTGTTCAACTTGATGGACGCCCGCGGCGCGGTCGGGGTCGCGGAGCGGACCTCACTGATGGGCCGCTGCCGGGCGCTTGCGCGGTCCTGCGCCGAGCGCTATCTGGCGAGGCGAGAAGCACTGGGCCATCCCCTGGTGAAAGCACACTAGAGTGCCGGATCTCCTCCTTGAAGTCGGCACGGAAGAACTTCCGCCGGGGGAGATCGCGCCCGCGCTCACCCAGCTTGCCGATGGTGCCAGGAAACTGTTGGAGGAGTTGCGCCTCGACGCCGGCGACGTGCACGTATATGGGACCCCCAGGCGGCTGGTCCTCCATGTCGCCGAGGTTGCAGCGCGCCAGCGTCCGGCAGTCCGCGAGGTCAGGGGCCCGGCGGCACAAGCCGCATACGATCCCCAAGGAAAACCGACGCCGGCGGCGGCCGGATTCGCGCGCAGCCAGGGCGTGCCCGTTGACCGGCTTACGGTGATCGACACCGCCGGACGCCGCTATGTCGCCGCAGTCATCGAAGAGGCTGGACGCCCCGCCACTGCGGTGCTGCCTGATGCGCTGGCTCCTCTTGTTCAAGGGCTGACGTTCTCGAAGACGATGCGCTGGGGCAAAAACGATGCACGGTTTGTCCGTCCCGTGCGTTGGGTGCTGGCACTTCTGGGAACCCACATATTGCCGGTCACGATCGCGGGCGTTCGCGCCGGACGTCGAACCTACGGTCACCGGTTCCTGAGCCCTGCTGCTCGATCCATCAAGGATGCACGTGCGTATTTCAGCGCCTTAAAGAGAAGCAACGTCCTCGTCGACCCTGAAGTCCGCCGTTTCCGGATCACCTCGCAGGCCCGCGCGCTTGCGGCAAAGGTCGATGGGCGGTCCGTGCTCGAAGGGGCATTGCTCGACGAGCTCGTGATGAGCGTCGAATTGCCCCAGGCGTTGCTCGGGTCATACGACGGTGAGTTCCTCTCGCTGCCGCGTCCCGTGCTGGCCACGGTTATGGAGCACCATCAGAAATACTTCCCGGTGGAAAACGCCAAGACGAATGCGCTGCTGCCCCATTTCATCGCCGTCCGTGACGGTGGCACGCGGCACCTCGCGGTGGTGCGTGAGGGTCATGAATGGGTGCTGAGCGCGAGACTTGCAGACGCGCGCTTCTTCTTTGAACACGACCGCCGCCAACCGCTCGAGCCGTACGTGTCACAACTCAGCAGTCTGTCCTTTCACGCGCAATTGGGCACCATGGCCGACAAGACCAAGCGGTTGGTCTCCCTCGCGGATTACCTCGCTGTGGTACTCGTGCTGGATGGTCGGACCAGTGAATTCCTTCGTCGCGCCGCGGTCCTATGCAAAGCCGACCTCGTGACGCGGATGGTGGGCGAGTTTCCCGAACTGCAGGGTGTCATCGGCGGGATCTACGCGGAGATGGATGGCGAGCCGCCGGAGGTGGCGCGCGCCATTGGCGAGCATTACCGTCCCCGTCAATCGGGTGATCAGCCGCCGTCGACGCAGGTCGGAGCATTGCTCGCGCTGGCCGATAAGGTTGATACGCTGACCGGTGGGATCGGGGCGGGATTGATGCCGACTGGATCTCAGGATCCCTATGGGCTGCGGCGTGCCGCACAAGGTATCGTGGACATTATCCTTAATCATCGGTTGAAGATCTCACTGAGACCGCTGATTGCCAGGGCGGCCGAAGCGTACGGCCGCGGGTTCGATCGGTCAGCAGAGGACACAGTGGAGTTCCTCCGGCAGCGGCTTCGCGTGTCCCTGATCGATCGCGGGTTACGCTACGACCTGGTCGATGCCGCGCTGGCGGTGAGCGGCGATGACCTGCTGGCAGCCGCGGCGCGCGCGGAGACTCTTGAATCGTGGGCGTCGAGGCGCGAGTTTGCCCGGCTCTACGTGGCGTACGATCGAGCGTCGCGGATTCTGACCGGCGGGGTGAACGGGCGTGTGGACCCGCGCCGGTTCGAGGATGAAAGCGAGCGCGCGCTGCACGAAACCGTCCGGAAGGTCGGACCTCCGGTTGAAGGCGCGGCCTTGCAGGGAAACTTCACGAAGGCGTTGGACGATCTGCTGCCCCTCGCCGGGCCCGTGGACCGCCTCTTTGACGCGGTGCTCATTATGGCGCCCGACGAAGAGGTCAGGGCGAATCGGATGGCGCTGCTCAAACAGGTCGTTGATATCTTTCGGAATGTCGCAGATTTTTCAAAAGTGGTCATGAGCGACGAGGAGAAATTCGGGATCGGGGATCCGGGATCAGGGAGCAGACCTGCAACGGTCGAACCCTCGAAGAGCAAATTGCGCAATTCCTGATCCCTGTTCCCTGATCCCCGATCCCGTAGTTAGCGAGGTGAGTGATGGCGAGAGTTCACAATCGTAAGGCGCGACAGACAGTCAAGGCCCCCCGGCCGGTAGCGCGGCGTACGCCAAAGTCCCCCCGACACAAACGCTCGGGCCGCTGGACGATGCTCTTCGAAAAGGGGAACGCGCAGATGCGGGATCTACTCGGGGGGAAGGGCGCAGGGCTCGCTGAGATGAGCCGGATCGGGCTGCGGGTGCCTCCGGGATTTACCATCACCACCGAAGCCTGTCTCGAGTACTACCGGCGCAAGCGGCAATATCCGGCGGGCCTGCTGAACGAAGTGCGGGACAAGCTCAAGATCATTGAGCAGCGCACCGGTAAGGGTTTGGGTGACCCGAAGAATCCACTATTGCTCTCCGTCCGTTCCGGCGCAAAGTTCAGCATGCCGGGGATGATGGACACGGTGCTGAACCTCGGTCTCAACCCCGCAACGTGCGAGGGCCTCGTGCGGGCGACCGGAGACGCGCGGTTCGCCTATGACTCGTACCGGCGGTTCATCCAGATGTTCGGCAATGTCGTCCTGGGCATGAAGCACGAGCACTTCGAGGATGCCTTCGCGGCGATGAAGCACCGACGAGGTGTGACCCAGGACACGGACCTTCGCGCGGAAGACCTGTGGCGGCTCATCGAGGCGTATCACGCAATCGTCAAGGAGCGCACCGGTGAGGAATTCCCGGACGAGCCGCGGCAGCAACTGGAGATGGCGATCCGGGCTGTCTTCGAATCATGGAACAATCCCAGGGCGATCACCTATCGCAATTTCAACAAGATCCCTCACGATCTCGGCACGGCCGTGAACATCCAGACAATGGTCTTCGGAAATATGGGCTCAACCTCGGGCACCGGCGTGGCGTTCACCCGGAACCCGGCGACGGGCGAAAGGGAAGTCTACGGCGAGTATCTGATGAACGCGCAGGGTGAGGACGTCGTCGCCGGCATCCGCACGCCCAAGCCGATTGAGCAGCTGGCTTCCGAGCTGCCCCAAGCTTACCGAGAATTCATGGAGATTTGCGCGCTTCTGGAACGGCATTATCGGGATGTCCAAGATGTTGAGTTTACTGTCGAAAACGGAACGCTCTATGTGCTGCAGACCCGGAGCGGCAAGCGCACCGCGCCCGCCGCGGTGAAGATTGCCGTCGATATGGTGCACGAGAACCTCATCACGAAGGGAGAAGCACTGCTGCGGGTTGATCCCGCATCTGTCGAGCAGCTGCTGCATCCCCGGCTCGACCCAGACGCCAAGAAGCACGTGATCGGTAGGGGTCTTCCCGCCAGTCCCGGCGCCGCGTCTGGGATAGTCGTCTTCGATCCCGAAGAAGCCGCCAAGATCGGGCAAGATCGGAAGATCATCCTCGTCCGGCCTGAGACCAACCCCGATGACATCCACGGCCTGGTCGCGGCACGCGGCGTGCTCACCAGCCGCGGCGGGATGACCAGCCATGCAGCCATCGTCGCGCGTGGAATGGGCAAGCCAGCAGTGGTCGGCGCTGAGTCGATCCACATCGACGAAGACGCGAAGCAGTTCGCATCCGACAGCGCCGTGGTCAAGGTAGGCGACGTGATCACAATCGATGGGAGCACAGGTGAGATCATCACGGGTGAGGTGCCGGTGATCGAGCCCAAACTCACCGGCGAAATTCAGGAACTGCTGGCCTGGGCCGATGAAGTCCGCACACTGGGCGTACGCGCCAACGCTGACTATCCACGCGACGCGCGGAAAGCGCTGGAGTTCGGCGCCGAGGGAATCGGACTGTGCCGCACCGAGCACATGTTTATGGAAGAAGAGCGGCTGCCGATCATGCAGCAGATGATCATGGCCTCGACCGAGCAGGAGCGCCGGAAGGCCCTGGACCGGCTGCTGCAGTTTCAAAAGGACGATTTCAAAGGCCTCTTTCGTGAGATGGGAAGCTTGCCCGTTATCATCCGGCTTCTCGACCCACCGCTGCACGAGTTCCTACCGAGTCTGGAGGAGCTTCTTGTCGAGGTCACCGAGCTGCGAATCCGCGGGGACGGCAAGGTACTACAGGAGAAAGAAGCCATGCTACGGCGCGTGCAGGCGCTGAGAGAGTTCAACCCGATGCTCGGTCTGCGTGGATGTCGTCTCGGCATCCTGTACCCCGAAATCAACGAGATGCAGGTGCGGGCGATCCTCCTCGCGGCGGTCGAGCTCAAGAAGGAAGAAGGCATCGACGTAATCCCTGAAATCATGATCCCTCTGATCGGGCATCCCAATGAACTAAAGGTGGTGCACGAGCAGCTGGTGGGCGTTGCTCAGGAGGTCGTGACTGAGTCCAAGGCGGCGGTCAAGTACATGTTCGGCACGATGGTCGAGATCCCACGGGCCTGCTTGGTGGCAGATCAGGTGGCGGAGATAGCCGAGTTCTTTTCGTACGGCACCAACGATCTTACGCAGACGATCTTTGGCTTCAGCCGCGACGACGCGCAGGCGAAGTTTCTGCACGTCTATCTACAGAAGGGTATCCTCAAGGACGACCCGTTCCAGGTGCTGGACCGCGAAGGCGTCGGCGAGATGATGCGGATTGGGACCAAGCTTGGGAAGAAGACGCGCCCGGACCTCGAGGTCGGCATCTGCGGCGAACACGGCGGCGAGCCAAGCTCGGTCGAATTTTGCCACGAGATCGGGCTCGACTACGTCTCTTGTTCTCCATTCCGCGTCCCCATCGCACGCCTCGCCGCGGCGCAGGCCCGTCTAAAAGAGAAGACCGCTGTGACGAGGGACATCTAAGTGAGTGCATAACGGCGGGACGAGGACCTTGGACCGGGGACCCGGCGATCGGCTATGGAGTGATTTAGTTACGGGTCCCCTTTCTCCAAGGTCCTCATCCCGCCGCCCATTCAACCGTGACTCCGAGAGAAGAAATCGAACGAAGAGAGCGCGAATGGCTGAGCCCGAAAGCGGCGTTGGCCTCCGCGTCGCTCGGCCGCGAAGTCCCTGAGCCTGAGGATGAGCTGCGCACCTGTTTCCAACGGGATCGCGACCGTGTCCTCCATAGCAAGGCATTCCGCAGGCTCAAGCATAAAACGCAGGTGTTCCTGGCGCCGGAAGGCGACCATTACCGCACGCGTCTCACCCACACGCTCGAGGTCGCACAGGTGGCGCGCACCGTCGCGCGCGCGCTCAAGCTGAATGAAGATTTGACCGAAGCGATTGGGCTGGCGCACGATCTCGGCCACCCGCCGTTCGGCCACGCCGGTGAAGCGGCCCTCAGTGATGTGATGGCGTCTGTCGGCGGTTTTCGCCACCATGAGCAAAGCCTGCGCGTCGTTGAGCTGCTTGAAGTGAGAGTCCGGTCCGACGGCACGACTGTTCGGGGACTGAATCTCACCTGGGAAGTGCGGGACGGGATTGCCACCCATTCAAAAGGCCTGGGGGACCTTGAGGCAGCAGAACAAGCCTCGGAAGGAATGCCGACGACCCTTGAAGGGCAAGTGGCACGGCTTTCTGACAGGATCGCATACGTGCATCACGACACGGACGATGCGATCCGCGCCGGTCTGATCACCGAAACAGATGTGCCGGCGACCGTTCGTGCGGTCCTTGGGGAGCGCCCCGGTCAATGGCTTGGTCGGATGGTAATGGATGTCGTTCGGCGCAGTGAAGGCCTGACAGTCATTCAGTTGAGCGATGATGTCCGCGTCGCCCTCAACACGCTGAAGGATTTCCTCAGCGGACGTGTTTACCAGGGGCCGGCCAACGCCGCCGAGATCCGGAAAGCGCAGCGGCTCCTCCGCGATCTGTTCACCTACTACGCCGAGCACCCGGATCAGGTGTCGACTGAATACCTCGAGTTAATGCATGCAGGCGAGCCGGCCCTTCGCGTGGTCGGCGACTTCTTGGCGGGGATGACGGACCGGTATGCGATCCGGCTGGCAGAATCGGCTCTTTATCCCTCGGACATGGGCCTTCTAATTCGACTACGGGATTAGGGATCAGGGATTGGGGATTAGACAAGCGCGGACCACCTTTCGTCTGATCCGTTACTAATCCCTTATCCCTGATCCCAATCCCGCAGTTCGTTTTGGAAGGGACCCTACTTTAATGGAGAGAATGACTCCGCCGGTTACGGCAGCACAATGGGCGGTGAGGGGGCGAGATGGGGTATCGGGGCAAAGTGAAGTGGTTCAATCCTGAGAAGGGATACGGGTTCATTGCTCGAGACGACGGTCGGGACGTCTTCGTTCATTACTCTGCGATTCAAATGGATGGGTTCAAGACGCTGGATGAGGGCGCGCTTGTGGAGTTTGACGTCGTCGAAGGTGCCCGAGGACTTCAGGCAGCGAACGTGATGAAAGTTGCTGAATAGTTACGGAGGCAAGTGAGTGGCGAAGGGCCGCAGGTCTGAACCCCTGCACATCATCGTGCAGGGCAAACACCTCGACGTGACGCCCGCGCTCCGACAGTACGCAGAAGAGAAGGTCGGAAAGATCACGCGATACTTCGATCAAGTGCAGGAAGCCCAGGTAGTGCTCAGCGTTGAGCGGCGCGACGGGCTGGGTAAGGCCCAGGTCGTCGAGGTGACGGTGTGGGGGGACGGGCTCGTCCTGCGTGGCGAAGAAGCGTCGCAGGATATGTACGCATCTATCGATCTGGTGTTCGATAAGCTCCGCAAGCAGATTGAGAAGTACCGCAGCAAAATGATTGAGCGCCGCCGGATCAGCGAGTCTCGACGGAAAGATCGCCTGGCGGCCACCATACGCGAAGAGCAGCGGCGCCCGGATACTCCCAGCCAGGCGGAAACCGGGATCGTGAGAACCAAGCGGTTCGCCATGAAGCCGATGACTCCCGATGATGCTGCCATGCAGCTGGAACTGCTCGGCCACGATTTCTTTATGTTCCGGAACTCAGGGACGATGGAAGTCAACGTCATCTACCGAAGGACGGATGGCAAATACGGTCTGATCGAGCCAGAATAAGAGAAGACGGCGGGACAAAGGGATAGGGGATAATGGGATAAGGTGACTCAAGGGAGACTTTATCCCCCTGTCCCTTTATCCCATTATCCCAGCAGTTCAGGGGGGCAAGGTGGCGGGGGACGGGCGGACCAGGGATGTGGCGGAGGCGGCAGAGGCCGTCGTCCGCAGGCTGCGCGGGGTGGTGTCCGTCCGCGTGGAGACGGACGACAACGGCGGCATTCGCTTCGTGCACGTGCTCGGCGGACCTCAGCGCAGCCCGAAGGTGATCGCCGTCGATGTAGTCTCAGCACTCGCCGCCGAACTCGCCATCGAGCTTGAGCCGCGGCAGGTGCGCGTGGCCGCCCAACAACGGACAGAAGAAACAAAGGCCACCGAGCCCGGTCGCATGAAATTCGTGGGTCTGAGTGTTTCCGTGATCCGAAACACCGCCGACGTGAAGGTCCATCTTGAGGAATCCGGGCTTGTCTACGAAGGCATCAGTAGCGGCCCTCATCACAACCGGACCAGGCTGGAACTGGTTGCGGATGCGACGCTCCGGGCGGTAGAGATCTACCTGCGGGCGGAGAGGCTGTTCATGCTGGAGGGCGTGAGTACGAATACGGTTGGAGGCCGAGATGTCATCGTGGCGGTCGTCTCGCTGCCCGGCCGCGACGAAGAAGTTCTGACGGGCGTGTCCCTTGTCCGCGATGATCCACGCGAGGCCGTCGTGCGCGCGGTACTCGACGCGGTCAACCGACCCGTCTCCTGGCTGGCTGCCCGCTGATAAAAGCAAACTGCGGGATCAGGGACCAGGGATCGGGGATCAGTAACTGCGTCTTGCGTTCTTTCTGATCCCTGATACCTGATCCCTGATCCCGTAGTTCTCGGGTATAATACCTTCGCTATGCCTAATCTGTTCACTCGTTTAATCGGGGATTCCAATACCCGTGAGATCCGCCGCCTCCAGCCGCTCGTCGATGCCGCGAGCGCGCTCGAGCCAGAGCTGACGCAACTCTCCGACGGCGATCTTACCGCGAAGACCGCGGAGTTCAAGGAGCGCCTTGCCGGGGGTGAGTCGCTCGACGATCTGTTGCCCGAGGCATTCGCGGTCGTCCGTGAGGCCAGCCGGCGGACTATCGGATTGCGTCCCTTTGACGCGCAGTTGTTGGGCGGCGTGGTGCTTCACCAGGGAAAGATCGGCGAGATGAAGACCGGTGAGGGCAAAACGCTGGTCGCGACACTACCGATGTACCTCAACGCGCTCTCCGTCGGGGGCGTACACCTGGTGACGGTGAACGACTACCTGTCACGTCGGGACGCCGGCTGGATGGGGCCCATTTACCGGTTTCTCGGACTGTCGGTCAGCACGATTTCGCACGAGTTCAGCGGGCTCTACGATCCCGCATTTGCCGATCCACATCCACATGCCGACGACCGTCTGAATCACTTCCGGCCGGTCTCGCGCCGCGAGGCCTATGCGGCGGACATCACATACGGTACCGTCAGCGAGTTCGGATTCGATTACCTCCGCGACAACATGGCCCTCCGGGCGGAAGATCACGTGCAGCGCGAGCTGGTCTACGCCATCGTCGACGAGGTGGACTTCATCCTCATCGACGAAGCGCGCACCCCGCTCATCATCTCCGGCATGATCGAGCAGTCCACGAAACAGTACACAGACTTTGCGCGGCTCGTGCAACGTCTGGTGGCCGGACGAGACTTCACCGTGGATGAGAAGCTCAAGACCGCGACGCTGACGGAAGCGGGCATCACGTCGGTGGAGAGGCAGCTCGGGATCGAGAATCTCGCCGACATCGAACACGTCGACATGATGCACCACATCCAGCAGGGGTTGCGCGCGCAAGCGGTGTTCAAGCGAGACGTCGATTACGTCGTCAAGGACGGCCAGGTCATCATTGTCGATGAATTCACCGGGCGGCTCATGTTCGGCCGCCGGTATTCCGACGGACTGCACCAGGCAATCGAGGCGAAAGAGAATGTGAAGATCGAGCGAGAAAGCCAGACGCTCGCCACGATCACCATCCAGAACTATTTCCGGATGTATCGCAAGCTCGCCGGCATGACCGGTACGGCCAAGACCGAGGAAGAGGAGCTGCAGAAGATCTACAACCTGCCGGTCGCCGTCATCCCCACGCACAGGCCCATGATCCGTGAGGACCATGCCGACCTCATCTACAAGACTGAGCGGGCGAAACTCCGGGCCGTCGTCTCCGAGATCGAAGAGTGGCACAAGCAGGGGCGGCCGGTCCTGGTCGGTACTCGCTCCATCGAGAAAAATGAACAGCTCAGCGCCATGCTCCAGCGCAAGGGCGTCACGCACGAGCTCCTGAACGCGAAACAACACGAACGTGAGGCCGAGATTATCGCTCAGGCGGGACGATTCGGCGCGGTGACGATCGCGACCAACATGGCAGGGCGCGGCGTCGACATCATCCTCGGCGGCAACCCGCCGGACCAGGTGGAAGCGGACCGCGTGCGCCGGCTGGGTGGGCTGCATGTGATCGGCACCGAGCGGCACGAGGCGCGGCGGATCGACAACCAGCTGCGCGGGCGCTCAGGCCGCCAAGGCGATGCCGGCAGCAGCCGGTTTTACATCGGGTTGGATGATGAATTGATGCGGTTGTTCGCGGGGCAGCGCATCGCGTCGATCATGGATCGCCTGGGCATTGAGGAGGACGTCCCTATTGAGCACGCCCTGGTGAGCCGGCAGATTGAATCGGCGCAGAAGAAGGTCGAGCAGTATCACTTTGACATGCGTAAGCACGTGCTCGAATACGACGACGTAATGAATGTCCAGCGGAAAGTCATCTACGGCGAGCGGCGAAAGGTGCTGTTCGGCGACAATCTCCGCGACAACATCCTGGACATGATCGAACGGCAGGTGCGCGGGCTGGTCGATGCACACATCCCCGCGGACGCGCACGCGGAGGATTGGGACCTCCCCGGGCTGGCCGAGGCGATGGTACAGCTGATCCCCGCGCTGGCCGACATCGACGCCGGATCAGAGCCGTCCCGGGATGCGCTGGCCGAGCGGCTGCTCACGGCGGCGCTCGCCGCATATGAGCGAAAAGAAGCAGAAATCGGGGCGGAGCAGATGCGCGAGATCGAGCGTCTCGTGCTGCTGCAGACCATCGACCGGAAGTGGATCGACCACCTCTATAATATGGAAGCCCTGCGCGACGGGATCGGCCTGCGGGCATATGCACAGGTGAGCCCGCTCATCGAGTACCAGCGCGAAGGCTACGACCTGTTTCAGCAAATGCTGGGCACGATCCAGGATGAGACGGTGCAGGTGCTGTTCCACGTGGAGCTGGAGGGCGCGCCGGTGCAGCCTCGACGCGTGCCTGCCGCGATTCCTGGTCAGCCCGTGTCTCGCGAGGCCGTTGCAGTCGGATCGGGCGCGTTGCCGTCCGCATCGGGAGGCGCGAGAACGCTCGAGCAGACGCAAGTGAAGCGAAAGATCGGGCGCAACGATCCTTGCTGGTGCGGTTCCGGCAAGAAATACAAGAAGTGCCACGGCAAGGACGAATAACGTCTCCCCCGTCTTTCCAGTCTCCAGAAGTTGCTGCTAGACGGGGAAGACCGGGAAGACTGGGTAGCCCAGGTAGACTTCTCCTCGCAATTCTCTCTGGTGTGCTCTTTGCGTTGTCATTCCCTCCTGCGGACATCGGTTTGTTAGCGTGGGTTGCCCTCGTTCCGCTGCTGTTCAGTATTGACGGCCTGGAACCCGGTCAGGGATTTCGTCTCGGCTACATTTGCGGCTTCATCGGGTGCCTGCTCGTCGTCGCCTGGCTCCGTCTCTATGGACTCCCGGTTTGGTTTCTTCTCAGCGCCTACCTGGCGCTGCAGTTCGCCGCGTTCGCGGGCGCGTACCGGTGGATCACCCAGGGGCGCCCGGCATGGGTCGGCGTTGCAGCCGTCCCGCTGCTGTGGACATCGTTGGAATACCTTCGATCCAGTGGACCATTCGGATTTCCATGGGCGCTGCTTGGTTTGAGCCAGCACTCACATCTGCCGGTGATTCAGGTGGCGCGGATCGCGGGAGTCTTCGGCGTTTCCTGGCTGGTGGCGCTCGGGAGCGCCTGTGTGTTCAGCATCCTCATGCGGCGGTTCGTCTCTGCAACGATCGCGATCCTGCTGATCGCGGTTGCCATTGCGTGGGGAAATGAGCAGGTTCAGACTCCCCCAGCGGCGTCCACCCAGGTGGCGGCACTCCAGCCTAATATCGACCCGCGGGCGAAGTTTGACCCGGCACACGCCGGGCAGATCATGGCTGATCTCGAGCGGCTCACTCAGGAAGCCGCGGAGGGGGCTCCGGCACTGATCGTATTCCCCGAGACGGCGTTGCCCGTCAATCTGTTTGGGCCGGGAGGCGCGCTCCCCGAGGTTGGACGCTGGGCAAACACAGCCCGAACGACCCTCATCGCGAGCAGTCTGGAGAATGGTCAGTCGAATATTGCCGTCGCCGTTGCCGCGTCGGGCCAGGCGGTTGACCGCTACGACAAGGTGCGCCTGGTCGCGTTTGGGGAGGCCGGCATCCACCCGGGGATCCAATACAAGCCGCTGTGGACACCGGCGGGCAGCGTCGGTATTGCGATTTGCTTCGAGTCCATATTCCCCGAAGCCAGTCGAACGCTGACCCGGAATGGCGCGCGGGTCCTCGCGATAATCACAAACGATGCCGTCATCGCCACGAACTCCGCGTTGGACCGGTGGTCCGGGCCTGAACAGCATGCGGCGCATGCGGTGCTGCGTGCCGTGGAGACCGGTCGCTGGGTCGTTCGAGCGGCCAACACTGGGCTCACCAGATTGATCGACCCGTCCGGCCGGATCCGTGGAGAAATTCCGCGCGGGCAGCCCGGCACCTTAACCGGTCAGGTCGCCTTGAAAGGCGACTCGACGATCTACGCGTCCCTCGGCGATGTGTTTGCCGTCGGCGTGCTGGCAGTGTCGGTAGTCCTTTCGCTGCCCCTTGTTTTGCCGCGGCTAGCTGTGCAGTGGCGACGCCACTCGTTTCAGCAGGCGGCTGCCGCAACCGTGCTGCCCTTGATCGCCGTCTGGGTATTGCTGCGATCGCAGGTGAGCGCATGGGTATGGATGGCCGTGCTGATCGCTTTTATCGCAATTTTCTCGATGACGAGACGTCCGGCGTCGTGGGGACTCTCAGGCCGAGGAGCGATCTCGAGCGTTACGCTGGCGCTTGGTGTCGTCTTGCTGCTGTGGTTGCTGATTACGAGCGCGTATCGCGCCCAACAGATCCCGATCCTCCTCCTCGCGCCGGCATCAGGATGGCTGCGCTTTGCAGCCGTCCAGCTACTGGTCGCCGGAGCCCTCGAGAGCTGGCTGCGCGGACATGCTTTTTCCGCGCTCGCCGAATCTGTGGGTGTGGTCTGGGCGATCGCACTGTCGACCCTCCTGAGTGTGCTGCTCCAGACGGGCCTTCCGCCGGAGGCGTATGCCTGGGCGATGTGTACCGGCGTCGCGTTTGGCCTGATCCGCGCGCGAACAGGGAACGTGCTCGGACCCATCGCCGGTCACGCGCTCGGGAACCTGCTGATCAGCGCAATCACGGCAGTCCGATAACAGGGATCAGGGAACAGGGAGCAGGGATCAGGTAAAGAACATGGTGCGCCGTCATTATCTGATCCCTGATCCCTGATCGCTGATCCCGTAGTATAGTGGAGAACATGACGATCGAAGAGGTTCGCACGCTGATCGAGGCCGACCGGACACGGCTCGAAGAGATCGGGAGGCATCTTTGACGTCCCGGCGAAACAGGCGCGCATGCGCGCGCTCGAAGACCGCATGCAGCGCCCCGACCTGTGGAGCAATCCAGACGATGCCAAGAAGGTCGGCCGGGAACTGAGCGTCCTTCGCAGTCAGATTGAGCAGTTCACGATGCTCTCACGGCAGATCGATGACCTTGCCGTCCTGGCACGCCTCGCAACCGAAGATCCCGGCAGTCTGAACTCGGACGAGCTCGTGGCTGAAGCCCAATCAGCTCATCGGCGGGCCCAGGAACTCGAACTGATGACGTTGCTGTCTGGTCAGCACGACGACAGCAATGCGATCGTCTCTGTCCACGCCGGCGCCGGTGGTACCGACTCCCAGGATTGGGCTCAGATGCTCCTGCGGATGTACGTGCGGTGGGCCGAGCGGCGGGGCTTTTCAGCGGAGGTCGCCGATATGTCGCCGGGTGAAGAGGCGGGCGTGAAGAGCGCGACCCTCATCGTGAATGGCCCGTACGCATACGGCTACTTGAAGGGTGAGCGCGGTGTCCACCGGCTCGTCCGGCTGTCGCCATTCGATGCGGCCCACCGGCGCCACACGTCCTTTGCGCTCGTCGATGTCATCCCCGACGTTGAAGAAGTCGAAGTCCAGCTGCGCGATGACGACCTGAAGATCGATACGTACCGCGCGGGCGGCGCCGGCGGGCAGAATGTGAATAAGGTCGAGACCGCCGTCCGCATCACGCATCTCCCAACCGGGATCGTCGTCCAGTGCCAGAACGAACGATCGCAGCACGCCAACAAACTCACCGCCATGCGCCTGCTGCGCGCGAAACTCGCTGAACTGCAGGCCGAGCAGCAGCAACAGCGTCTCGCCGAGCTGCGCGGTGAATATAAAGAGGCCGCCTGGGGGAACCAGATCCGGTCATACGTCCTTCACCCATACACGATGGTGAAGGATCACCGTACCGGCGTGGAAACGGGTGACGCCCAGTCGGTCGTCGATGGCGATCTCGATCGCTTCATCGGCGCCTACCTGCGCCAGCCTGCGAATGCGTAAACCGGGTATGTGGATCGCCGTCGCGGCGATCGTGGTGGCGCCATTTCTGCTGTTTCCCTCGATCGTGGGCTGGCGCCTGGAAGCGGCACTGCGAAAAGACTTACGCGCGCAGTCCGCTCACGTGTCACTTCGTCCTGGGCTCGGAGCCTTTGGCGGCAACTTCTCGGGTCTGTCGATGACTGTCCGCCAGGGACAGCTCGACGGCGTTCCCGTCTCCGAAATTCATGCGGAGTTTTCCCAGGTGGGGCTCAACGTCGGGCGGGTGCTGCGGCGGGGCGAGCTCGCGGTCACGCACCTCGGACCGGGACGCGCGTCGCTCACCCTCACCGCCAACGACGTGCAGCGGTATCTGGTCGAACAGAAGGGAATCCGGGGAGTCCAGGTCACATTGGACGACGGCATCGTCCTGCTGCAAGGCAAGGTGAACGTGCTCAACTTCGACATCGATGCGATTCTTCGAGGACGGCTCGTGGTCCCGGATGGTCGGCGCGTGGTGATGCGCGTCGAGACACTGGCGGTCAGCGGTGTCGCGCTGCCCCCTTCAGTCGCGGACGCGCTGGCCGCATCGATGAATCCCCTGCTGCGGGCAGACGACCTGCCGTTTCCGTTTCGTATCTCAGAAGTTACCGTAGATGACGGTCGTGCCGTCGTGCAGGCAGTGTCCCCGCCTTGAGATGGCTTCGCGCCACTCGCATTGACCAGGTAAAATTGCGCCGCGCGTTCGTCGCTCTTTTAGCGATGGGTCTCCTGGCCGCATTGGTGGTCCTCGCGGTGCGATGGACGGTGGAGTCCGGTTATCAGACCGTGTCCATCATCCTGGACGGGCCCGACTGGGAGGCGACGGCCGCGCGGGAGGGGCGTGATCCTGACGCGATCCTGCGCGAGGCGGCGGCACGGGGAGCGACGGCGGTGGCCGTATACGAGTGGACGCTGAAGCGTCTTGCAGATCAGGGGCGCGTTGCCTATGCGTCCTCAGAGGAGATCCAATCTCAAGCAGTCGCCGGCGCAGTCGCCCCTGCGTTCCGCCGAATGCTGACGGGGGGCGAGCTTCGCGCTCGGGCCGTGTATGTGGCGGCTGGGCCGGAGACGTTGGGGTGGCTTGAAGCCACGATGCGCGATTTCCTCGGTCCGGAGCGCGTCCGTCGAGTCGCCGGGCTCCTCGAAGTCCGGGGGCTTCGCGACGATATCGAGCAGATCGGGCTCGGCTATGTCGCACAGGATCTCCGTCGCATGCAGTCGTTGGGACTGATGCCCGTCCTGCGGCTTCGTAACTACGCAGGTCTGACCGTCGATGGCCTGCATCGCAAAGTCGCGCGGCTCGTGCAATTGGGCGGCGGCTACACCGTTGTCTTTGAACTTACCGAGGTGCTCGGCTACGACCGTCTGGTGAGGGAAACCGGCACTGCGTTCAAGGCTGCGGGGTTTTCGTACGGACGGATCGAGGTCTTCAGTGAACGCCGGCGGCAGCGAGGCGACGAGCAACTCGCCGTCCAGATGCGCCCACATGTGATCCGTCTCTTTAGCCTGACGCCGGAGGAACTCCAGGTCTTACGGCCGGAAGAAGCGAGAGATAAGTTTGTCCGCAGTGCGCGCGAGCGCAATATTCGTCTGCTGTATGTCCGCCCGCTCACCGGTGGGGCGGGGCGTTCAGCGTCCGACGCCAACGTCGTGTTTGTTGGAGCGATCGCCGCCGATCTCCAGCGGTTCGGGCTGCGGACGGGTCATGCGGAGCCGCTGCCAGGCGTTGCCATTCCGAGGCTGCTGCTGCTGGTGGCTGCGGCCGGGGCAGTGGCGATCTTGGTATTAGGTCTCGTTTTCCTCGGCGACGCAGTCGGTGTCCCCGTGCCTCCATTCTGGGCGTACGTCCTCACAGCATTGGGCATCGTGCTGACGGCAGCGCTGCTTGTCGCCGGACCGATCGTCTTGTGGCGCAAGTTGCTGGCGCTTGGGACCGCCTCGATCACAGCGGCGCTCGCCGTCGTGATCGCGCTGCAGCGGGTTCGACAGACGTCCTCAACCTCTGGAGCGGTGTGGGCCGGCGTGCAAACACTTTGGGTGGCCTCGGCACTCTCAGTCGCAGGTGGGCTGCTGGTTGCGGCGCTACTGACGTCCTGGGATTTCATGATGGCGGCGCAGGTTTTCATGGGAGTGAAGATCGCACACCTCATTCCAGTGGTGCTCGTCGCTGTGCTTGTATGGGGAACGAACCGGACGCCGGGCTCGTGGCGAGAGACCACGCACGCCCTGTGGGAGTGGTCCGCGCACCCGCTGCGGATGCGCTACGCGATCGTGGCGGTTTTGATCGGGTTCGCCGGCTTCGTGCTGCTGGCGCGCAGCGGAAATTTTGGCCTGCCGGTCCTGGCAATAGAAGAACGGCTGCGTACCATCACCGAAGACCTTCTCGTCGCGCGCCCCCGGACGAAGGAGTACTTGATCGGTCATCCCGCGCTGCTGCTTGCGGGCGCCGCGATAGCAGCCGGATGGCGGCGCTGGGTGTTGCCGCTCGCTCTCATCGGCGCCGTTGGGCAAGCCGGAATCATCAACAGTTTCTCGCACATTCACACTCCGTTGTCATATGCTATCCTGCGCACGATCAATGCGCTGGTGCTCGGCACACTCATTGGTATCATTGGTACCTGGGTGGTCCTGGCGGTTGTGACTGCCGTGTCGTCCCCGCGCCGTCCCTCCTCGTGACCCGGATTGTCATCTCTGGATATTACGGGTTCGGAAATGTTGGGGACGAAGCGGTACTCGCTTCGATGCTTCGCAGCCTGTCGCCGCGCATTCCCGACGCGGCGTTTGTCGTGCTGTCCGCGGATCCGGTCGGAACAACCCGGCTGCACGGCGTGCCGAGCATCTCTCGCGCGAGCCCAGGAGCACTGCGGGCAATCACGGGTACGGATCTCTTCATCAGCGGCGGCGGCAGCCTAATTCAGGATGCCACCAGTACGCGGAGCGCGCTCTACTACATCGGTATGCTCGACTATGCCACGCGCGCCGCGCGCCGGTCGATGGTGTTCGCGCAAGGCCTGGGGCCGCTCCGGCGGCGATGGATTCGCGCGCTTGCCCGGCGCACGCTCGATCGCGTCCACGTCATCTCCTTCCGCGATGAGGAC
>Ga0184633_10000193_pt1 | contig 19555 bp, 31 predicted proteins | sample PLM31_170_b1_FD_133156 | JGI IMG/M metagenome (GOLD analysis project Ga0184633, IMG submission 133156) | Groundwater sediment microbial communities from an aquifer in East River, Colorado, USA - PLM3-1_170_b1 | ecosystem: Environmental > Terrestrial > Soil > Riparian zone | place: USA: East...
AGGACAGCGATGACGGTCGATTCGCTCAGCTGGCCAGCCAGGTCACGCATGGCCTGGTACTGCTTGGCGGTGCCAGCTCTCGGCATCAGGGCGTCATCGACCGCTGCCTCCAGGGGGTCAGGCTCCCCGTTAGAGGAACCACCCTGAGCCGCCTCGAGTCGCTCAATCGTCCGCTGCGCCACCTTCCGGATAACGTCGGGCGTATCGGGGTTGTCGACCAGCTCTTGGTTCCCCCGGATGCTGTCCGCCCGTTGGTCGTCGGTGAGCATCACCGGCTCGCGTGCCGGCGTGCTGCCGGCACCGCTTACTCCACCGGCTACTCCAACTCCACCGGCTACTCCAACTCCAACATCCGGCGTGACGCCGGCAGGATTCCGGCGCGGTTCCGGCAGGATTCCGGCGCGGTTCCGGCGTGACGCCGCTGCAGAGATGGCTTCCTCGATCGGCTGAGGCGTCTTCGGAGCACGGTCCTCCCACTCCGGCGGTGCAGGCCAGCGCGACGGATAGATCCACCGCTGACCGCTCTGGTGGTCCCACCAGTTGCGAATCTGGATGAGCCACTCGCGTCGCGATTGGTACCAGAGGACGAGTTCGGCCTCAAGGAGCTCGTCGATCCATCGCTCGATGGCTTTCGGGGTGGCTCGGCGGACCAGAGGCATGCACGCCGCGGCCACCAGGACAGGCTCACCCTGCAGTCGGCCCTGGTCATCCGCCTGGCTGATGAGCCGCTCGAACAGCAATTGCGCCTCGAGGCTGCAGCGGGCCAGGGGAACGCTAGTCGCGATGCTCGGCCATAGCGAACGCTGGCCAGGTGTGCCGTGAAGCTTGGGCATCAGTCCATGCCTCCCGGGGCGCTAAGAGACGCGCTCACAGCCGCCACCGACAGAAGCTCAAGTGCCGCCAGCGCTGGTTGCAGAACGGGCACCGCCAGCCTGCCTCGATCCACCACCACAGACGCCGGAGGTGAGTCACACCCCCACCCCCAGCCGCTCCCGCACCTGGGCCAGCGTGAGGCTGTAGATGCCGATCGGATCACCGATGACCTCCTCGACCTGGGCGCGTTCCGCCAGCTCGTTGATGGTCAGCCGGCGGAGGCCGCGGATGGCGTCGTCGGGGGTGTCGGCGGGGATGGCGAGGGTGACGGCGAAGATGGTCATCGGTCCATCCAACGAACGAACAAGCTCATGTAAGCCATGGCGATACCGACACCCGCCCACACCATCAATGGAATGGCCAATGCCATGACCCAATCGCCCCGACTGAATAGCAGCCAGACCAATGCCGCGACTGGGTAGGTGCCAACGACCATCTTCAAGAAGAGGCGCATTTCCTCGCGGCCGGTCATGCCAGCCCCTCCAGGTAGCGGCGGGCGGCATCACAGTTCGGCCAATGCTGGTCCGGCTCGGGGTGGGGTGGAACACACCAACAGCCCTTGCCATCGGGGTCATCCACTCGCAGCCCTCGCAGGAGCGCCACGGCAGGTTCGGCGGCTTCGGCTGCCCTCAACCGACTGATCTCGCCCCACATCGCGTGCAGTTGACCGGCGCAGGAGCAGTAGTCCGGCTCATAGAAACCGCCCACGATCTCGCCGCATGGCGACAATGGATGGGCCGTGTGAGCGCAATCCTGGCAACGGTCCCGCCAGAACTCCTCGGCTGTCTCCTTAATGCGCGGGCTGCTGTTGGCCTCGCTGGTCATCGGTCCGGCTCCCACGCCTTTGATCGATCACGACTCCCCCATCCCTCCGCTGTCTGGCTCGTCAGGCGGGCGTACTCGGCGGTGATGGCCTCTGCCATATCATGCAGAACCTCATCTGGGTAACCGATTCGCAGACGAGTGACAAGTAGCGCCGCCGCCAGCCGCTCCACGTCCAACGCGGGAGGCGGCCACGGCCCGGCATAGGTCATGCCCTCTTTCGATTCCGACACCAGCGCGGGCTGCTCGGGCAGGACAGTAGCGCCGGTTACTACGCCGTGATCCCCGACCATGAATCCCGCGACCTGCGGTGTCTCCGGCTCGGGCAGGGCGGCGACTGCGAGTTCCTCACCGCAATGAGGGCAGACAGCGATACAGAGGCCAGTCATTCGCCCTCCACCTCCAGGCGCCGGCGCGCCTTCACGACGTTCACCTCGTGCGCCTTCATGAGGGCACGCTCCAGCTGATCCATCTGGGCTAGGTTCATTTCGGCCAGCCGGAGACGCTCGAGGATGTCCTCGAGCTTGCGTAACTGATCGTGGACCCACACACCGGAACCGACTCCGAGAGGGGCCTGGCTGGGGCGTGGGTAGGTCTTGGGGAGGACCATCAGGCGGCCTCCTCGGCCCACGGCAGCGTCAGCGGCTGCCCCTTCCGTCCCGCCAGCCAGCGTCGCAGCCCATGGCGGCGCTGCAGCATCGAGCGGATCCGCGCGTCGTGGCGCTCCAGGTACTCGGCGACATCGGCCTCTGACCCCCACCAAATGCCCATGGGGGGCCGAGAGGATGCGCAGACGGGATAGAGGCCCGATCCGCTCATGGACTGCAGCGCCGCCTCGACGTCGCGCCGGCTCGCGTGGCACTCGTGGGCCAGGCGGTCGATGGTCATCGCATCCGCGCGCGACCTTGGAAGAATCACGACTAGGAGATCGATCAGGGGCAGATCTGGCGTGCCCGGCCAGGTGGTCACGGCTGGTTGACCATCACGCGCACCGCACGCGGTATCCGCCATCCATGCGGCTCGGCCCGAAGGTCGGGTCTACGGAAGTAACCGTATCGCTCCTCGATATAGGCGCGACACGCCCTCCGGGTGCGGAATAGTCGGTACTCACCAGGACCCGCTTCGGGGTGCCATTGGAGGCGGCGCGTATCGCCATCGAGCCGGTTGCGGCTATGCCACTCGACGGCCCAAGCCATCAGGTTCATGGCGCTCCCACGGCCGCCTTGAACAGCCGCTCCCGGGCCTCGTCCGCGAACGTGCGGTCGCGACGCTGCCTGGGACTCATCTGCCCGTTCCGCAGTACGGCCCGCAGCTCCCGCGAGGCCGCCTTGAACCAGGCGTCGTAGTCCTCGACGGCCATGGCGCTAACGACGTGCTCGAGTTCCGGGGTGTTGAGTTCCGCCAGCTCCCAGCCGACGATGTCGGTTATCCCGAGCGCGGCCGCGGCGTAAATGCTGAAGGCCTGGATGCTCAGCGGCGTGCCGACCGAGGGTGCCGCCGGTGGAGCCGACGGGCCCGTGTTCTCGGGGACCTCGCTCGAAGCGAGATCCGGCTCCACCGACGATTCAATGGCAGCCGCCGGTGGCGAGACCGTCATGGCAGGGGAGGTTTCGGACCATGCCTGCTCGGGCGTCGCCACCGGCGAATCAATGGGAGAGACGCTGGATGTGACGCCAGCGTCTCCCCCCTCGGCCGTCTTTGCCCGGGCACCGGGCTCGACGACCTGCTCAGTCGCCGCCGGATCGGAGAGGTGAGTATCCGAATCCGACGGCGGTTCAATGGCCTCGACGTGGGCGAGCAGCTGCCCGCGCTGGACGACGCTCAAGGCCGTCAGCGAATCGACCCCGAAGCGGCCGACTGCCAACTCGTGGAGGGCAGTGTGGTCAAGGCCCCGCTCGGCGCCTACGGCGTGAAGCCTTCGCAGCCAAAGGTCGCCCGAAACGGGGCCTGACTCAAAAGGGACCTGGTCCACATCGAGCTCGGTGTCCTGGGACGACGGCGGAGGGCCAGACCTGTTCGCGGCCGGCTCCTGGCCCTCCGCCTGTTCAATGGTCGGCAGGGCTGCCGCTCGGGCAGCCACGGCCTCCGCACGGGTGGACACGACGATGGTCTCGCCCGGCGTCTCCTCGACCGTCGCCACCTCGGTCTCGTCCAGCCAGCCGAGGCCGGCCAGGCTGAGGGTCAGACGCCGCTTGGCCTTCGTTTCAGCTTTCATCAGCGCGTTGGCCAGCTGCTCGCCAGCCAGGGCCCGGATCGGGACGGCGCCGATGGATGAGTCGGTCCTCCCAGTGCGGTCGTGGCCGTAGGCGGTCACGGTGGCCATGTCCGCGGCGACGTCGCGGTCCAGGCGGTCGATGCTGATCCCGTTGATCTTGCGGAGCTGATCGGTGGCGTCCTTGCGGGCGTACAGGATCAGGCGCCCGTTGAGGGTCAGATATTCGAAGGGCCTGGTCAGGGGGTTGATCCCGACGCTCTCGCAGACACGGGCGTAATACCCGATCCGCTCGGCGGGGGTCAGGGTGGCGAGGTTGCCCTCGATGACCACCTTCTCCAGCTGGTGCAGGGCCTCCTGGCTGGTGGGGTGCGCCAGGGCAGCGCTACGCGGGGACATGGATGAGCTCCTTTTCACGATTACGTCGGCGCTTCCGAGCCGCCATGCACGTATGGCAGATGCGCGTCCCGCGCCGTTCACGCCCGGAGTAGGGGTGGCCGTTCGGGCAAGCCACCTTGCGAGCGTGGATGGCCGCAGGGCTCGTCCCTCGAAGGATGTTCACTCTGTTGGTGACAGCCTCGAGATGAACCGGATTCACGCAGAGTCGGTTGCGGCATAGATGGTCAAGGGTCATGCCCGCCGGGATCGGCCCGATCAGCAGCTCGTAAGCCACGCGGTGCGCCATCACCTTCGCGCCGCCGGCTTTTATCTGGCCATATCCATGACCATTGGTACCTCCGCTCCAAGGCCAGCAGCCAAACGGGCCCGCACTACGATCGACGCGTACCCACACGCGCCATTCCAGTGGCGGTCGGAGGTAGACACCCGGAGGCATCAGACTGGACCCCCCACCGGAATAAGCTCCTCCGATGGCTTCTTGGCGGTGATGCGTAGGGGGCGGTTACCGGGCTCGCTCGTGGTGAAGAAGCCGGCCAGCTCATCGAGGAACGCGGGCGTCTCCCGGTGCTCCAGGAGGCGCTGCCGGTACGCCTTGGCGACCAGCTCCCACGCGACCTTGGTGGTGTCGCGGTTCGGGCGGTAGCTGAGGTGGAGGCCGGTGGACTGGACACCGACGTACTCCCCGATCAGCTCCTTCAGCTGGGCCTCGTATCCCTCGAGCTCCTCTTTCTGCGTGGCCAACTGTCGGCGGGCGACGAACACGTTCTCGATGCGTGCGGCCAACTCCGCATCGGCCTCGATCTCCCCCTCGGCCAGGATCGGACGCACGGGCACTGCACCCGGGTAGGGCGGGATCTGGCGGCGGCGGATGTAGGCCCACGCGCGGCTCTCCAGCTCGATGAGTTCGGCCTGGACGCCAGCATCCGCACCGAGCTCGTATACGCGCAGCTCGCGGCCGCTGAACAGGACCGCGACGTCGGCCCGGTCAACGCCGGCGACGAGCATCTGCTGGTTGACCTGGTAGGCGAGGGAGTCGGGAACCTGATCGGATCCTTCCCGACCCCATTCGTCAGATCGGTAGCTGCGGGCCTTGAGCTCGATGACGGTGCCGCGCCGCTTGCGGTCCAGGCTGGCCCGGATGAAGTCATGTTCGCGGTGGTGGAGGACGCGGTCGACGCGCTGCACCCGATGCCCGGTACGCTCGGTGTAGAGGGCCGCGATCAGCTCCTCGAGCCGCTTCCCGATGGCCATCGCCTCGGTGGCCGGCGGGTCCGGGAGGCGACCGAGCTTGACCATGAACAGGTCGCGCCACGCCTCGGCCGAGCCCTGGACCAGGATGGGCACGTCGGACGCGCCGATGCCGCCCTTGCGCTCGGCCAGCCAGGCGTCGGAGCCCTGGTAGCGGGGGGTCATCGACCAGCCTCCAGCGCCGCGCTCATCAGGAGCGCGAAGGCGAAGAAGAACACGAGGATCGCGACGACCCCGGCCACGACGTAGGCGCCGCCGGCCAGCACGTCCATGGGGGTCGGGGGTTCGGAGGGACGAGTGACGCGGCTCATGCGGCGTCCTCATCCCAGCCAAGCAGTTCGCCAATGGGGATGATGCTATCGACGGATCCGGCGATCACCTCGGCTCGGCGAAGATCACGCTTCCAACTCCTGATTCGGGCGATGTCGCGGGCCGTACTCTCTTCGAGGTGCGCGACATACTCCCAGCCTTGGCGGATCGTTAGACCGGCTGCCCGCATGTACCGCCCGTCTCGGTAGATACGTCCGAGGCGCTTGAGTGTCGCCTTGAGTTCGTGCTGAACCCCATTCCGAATGTAGCGATCTGCCCACCGGGGGGCGTCGTCAGGTAGGTGGCCCATGACGTAGCCCGTGAGCTGGGCCATCGTCGGGTTGCCCAAGGCCAGGATTGCCTCTTCGCAGACGTAATGGATGGGATCCTCTAGGCGGTGGGCGACCTCCTGAATGTCCATCAGACGGTCACCGATCGCAGCTGCTCAATGAGGCCGAGTACCCGGTTGAGGACTCGAATGGCATCCTCAATCTGCTGCTCTACGCGCCGAACATCCGACCCATCCAGTTCTCCGAGGAACCCGTCGTCCCAATAGTCGCGCAGGGTTCCGGCTCGGCTGATGATTCCGTAGAGGGCTGCGAGCGGATCATCCTGAGCAGCCTTGCTAGCCGCCTTCTGCACGGCGGCGAGATCAATGATGGCCTCCCCGGAGCGGGGAGCGTCCTCACCTTCCGGCCAGTTGGAAGGGGGAGCGTCCGCCCTCTTCCCAAATCCGCTGGGCTTTGGCGGGCCCTGTCCGAGCGCTGCCTTGACGGTATTCTTGTCCGCTCCGAGGATACGGGCGATCCCTGAGGTGGTCGCACCTTCGCTGGCCAGCTCCTTGATCGCTTCGGTGCGCTGCTCGACGCTCATGCGGACGTAGCCGCCGAGGTATTGGTAGACCCATTCCCGCATGGTCAGGCCGAGCGCCTTAGGGATCTTCTGCTTATCGGCCCAGGCTGCCTGACGATACCCACCGTCAAAGATCTGACCGAGGGATTCCGAATATTCGCGAGCTCCTGTTTCGTTCATGGCTGGCTCCTTCATGCCACGACCGGAGGCTTATCGATCGAGAACTCGCGGAGCCACATAGCGACCGTCATGCGGGAGATTCCGAGCTGCTCGGCGATGTCCGCCTGCGAGAGGCCCTGATCGACGTACAGTTCGCGGAGGACCACCTCGACCGGCTTTCCGGTGCGTAGGGTCACCAGAGCCTGCGCATGTGTCCGGTTAGGTGTATTGCGCATTATCGGCATCATGATGCACACTAGGTCGCACGATGTCAAGCACTCGGCATGGAGCAGTGACGGCCTATGCAGCGGAAGTGGGTCCGTCGCATCAACGTGTAGCGTGGTCGGGTCTGCCCTGGTCTAGCCTCATACTCATGGTTGGCGAAGCGGAACGGCGCGACCGATTCAGCTACGCGCTACAGCAGGCGCTCATAGCGCGGAGGATGTCCGAACGGCAGCTCGCAAAACAGGTGGGCGTCGACCCGCGTAAGGTGGCGCGCTGGCGCAGTGGTAGAGGCTTGCCGGATCTCTACGAGACGCAGGCGTTGGTCGTAGCACTACGAGTCAGTGAAGAACTATTCCGAAACCCGCCGCCGGTTCCAGAGCCCCCGGTGTATCCGATAGAGCGCTACATGCTCGATCCGCTGGGGCAGGAGCCTGTGGAGATGAACCACGTCAGACACAAAGATGCGGCCCCGCGCTAGGCGGGGCGGGGAGGATGAAGATGACAGGCCAGACGCTATGCGCGAATTGCGGCGCCGTTCTATTCAAGCAGTGGTTCGACTGGAACCGGAGGGGTTATGACTGCAATTACTGCCACGCGCTGACCGGGACGGAGGGTCAGTTGGTGAAGGGACCATCTGCGAAACCAAAGCCCCGGTCATTCGACCCGCGGGGGCTATTCGTCATCGGGTTCGGCATTGCCATAGCCATCATCTGGTATATCGCCCAAAACCCGTAGGTCACGGTATCCGTCCGATGATCGGCAGCGTCGTCCGCTGGCCCGGCTCGCGCTCCTTCGTTCGCCCCTCCTCGTCGAGCAGCAGCGGCCGATCCGGGCCACCAACCAGGTCGCGTAGATCCGTCGCCTTCTCGCCGGCTTCCTTCGCAGCCCTGATCCGCTCGGCGATGGCAGCCTCGATGGTGTCGCGCTCCCGACGATGCCCGCTGGCCTTGTGAACGAGGGCGCTGATCCGACCGTTGGCGCGCTCGACGCTGAAATCGTGAGCGCGGCTGCCTAGCCATTCGGGCCAGGTGCCGGAGCCGGCGGCGTTCTCGACACGCCAAACATCGGTCAGTTCGCCAGCCGCTTCCTGGGCGGCGAAGTCCACGAGACCGATGACCTCTCCGTTCTCATTGCGGGCGCCCACGTGATCGAGCGTTGCCACTATATCGCCATTCCCGCCGTAGGCAATGAGCATTGAAGGTCTCATCTATAACCCGACCTGTTCCAGAATGTAATAGCGATAGACATAGGCACTTATAACTTGGCTGATGGAGGTTGATGTGCGCGCTCGTGCCCGCGTCTGATTCGTGTTGACGATCTGCGTAGTACCTTCCCACCAATAGTCAACATGTCCTCCACTCGTCCCAGGTTGGTAGTGACTCAAGGGGAAGGAAACGTCTGCCGACCCTTCAACGAAATAGTGACTGGACGGTGCATAAATGAAGCCCGTTGAGATATCCACCGTCACAAAACCGCTGCTGCCGGGACCAGTAAAACTCTCTGTCGTAAGAGTACCCGTCGCGGCAATCCGAAACATGTCGCTTGTACCGTCGATGATGACCGTCGTCCCATCTGGCCCCACGACGCGCAGCCCATAGTCGCCAGACGGAAGCTTGCCGAGCTGAACGCGGGTCCCCACGATCCCTACTCCGATCCCAAGGATGCCACCGAACAGGCGGCGCAAGAAGTTCCGGCGGTCCACAACTCAGGTACTGTCCGTCACAGTGACACCCTCGGAGGTGATGTAGACGTTGCTCTGCCCCCCGAGGTTGCCGTACACCAGCTGGCCCGAGCCAAGGTTCTCCGAGATGGAGCCCATCGGTGAGCCGCCCGCCGAGGAGCCGCCGAACTCCACGTCATAGCGACGGGCTGGCGTGGCGCCGGGCCGCACCACTCGCGTCGTCACCTTGCGGATGCGGAAGTTCTGCGCCGATAGACCCTTGGCGGCATCGGTGACAAGCACATTCTGGCCGGCCTGCCAGCCGTCGACGTCGGTGATCCTGAACATACCGCGTGGGACGCCGGACTTCACGCGCCCGAGGTACATGTTCGATAGCGCGGTCGCCATCGCAGCCGTCGTGCAGTCCGGGGCTTGAACCACCGCCTGCCGGACCAGCCCACTCGCAGCAGCGATGGCAACCACGTCGCTGAACCAGCCAGAACCTTCTGGCGTGCCACCCTGGATGTAGACCTCGTTGGCGTAGCTGTTGGATTCGTACTCGATGTCAAGCGTTTCCGGCGCGACTTCCCCACCCGTCGGCGCATCGGCGTCGATGTTGAACGGCGCCGGGTTGGTCTCGGACGTGAAGATGTGGAGTCGACCGAGGGCGTCGACGTAGTAGTCCGCCGAGGACGATGCTTGACTGATGGTGGCCTCGATGGCCTGTCGCAGCGTGACGCCCGCGAACGTCTGCTCCGGCAGGGTGCCGCCGATCGAGACCACGAATGTCAGGGCGTCATCCAGGAAGTCGGGGCGATAAAAGAACCACAGCGCCGTGATGCGCGCCACCATCGTTTCACCGGGCCGGATCTCGATCGGGATAAAGGTGTCGTCCAACAGCCCGCCGATGTCGTCCGCGATAATGTCGGTGGCGTCGTACATCGGCTTGCCGACCGGCTTGCGGGAGCGGACAAAGGCACGGTGCGACTCGGTATGGAGCGCGTGGTTCACCACCTTGACGAGAGCCTGGTCGGTGACGGTGGTCAGGCTGGTCAGCGAGCGATTCAGCCGGAAGTTGACGAGGCTCCGACCGTTGGTCCCGTTGTCAGTGGCGACGAAGGTGTCCCAGTCCACGTCGGCGGTCAGGTCTTCCGCTGCGCTGCGGTTGCCGATCAGGACGCTCATGGCCAGCGCCGGATCAAGGCCCTCCCACAGGAAGTCGGTGTCCTCGTAGGTGTCGCCGGCGTCGTCGTAGGTCGCGACCATCAGCCGACCATCCGGTACAGCAGCGTGCCGCCCACGAACAGTGAGCCTGGCGTACCAGTCTTGGTGGCCTGGAATCGGATTACGGCATGGACCGTCCCACCATTCACCAGGGCGTTGATTGCCACGCCGAGTTGGCGATTCACGTCCGAGGCGCCCGAATCAATATTGAGCGTCCCAACCGTCGTGAACGTCGCCGTACCATCCACGCCCTTCTGGATGGTCAGGACCCACTTGTGGCTGGCGCCTAGGGCCGTTCCACCGACCACTAGGAACCCAGCAGCCAAACGCTCAAGCCAGATATCCGAGTTTCCATTGAGGTCAAGAGGTCGCCATCCGAGGTTACCGCTGGTAGCCGTGAGTGCTCCGATCGAACCATCGTGGCCATCGAATGACAGGATGCGTTGGTCACCGAGCCAGCGCGTTCCGTCGTAGTAGTAATCCAGCCGCCGCGTGGTGTGGTGGAAGAACTGGCCCGAGGATGGACTGCCGGGGAACGAGGATCCCGACAGGCCGACGCGCTGCTCGATGGCTTCCAGAATGTCGTTGGCGTCGGTGTGCTGGCCGGAGTGCGACGGCGACGTCAACAGGCTGCCAGCCGTCGGATTGGTGAGTGCGTCGAAACTGGCGGGAAAAGTGGCTGCCACGGCTTACCTCGGCAATCGAGCTGGACCGCCCGGCTGGGCGAAGTTCTGGTAGTGGGTCACTGCTTCGGCGATCTCCCGCTCATTGAGATAGACGTGCGTGTGGATGTCGCCGCCGCCCCCTCCGCCTACCCCGGCCATCGCCGGAGCGAGGCCGCTGGCGAACCCGCTGGCACCGTTGCCGTTCAGCCCAGGCAGCGGTAGGCCGCCGCGCAACTCCTCCACCATGCCCCCGAGCCACGCCTTCGCGATGCTCGCGCCGCCGGTCTCGGGATGCTGGAGCGGGCCGGCAGTCGGCAGCGAGCCACCGTACAACCGCTTGATCCGGCTCATCTCGTCCTGAAGCGACTGGCGCAGGGCTCTCATGCTCACGAGCATGCCGTTGATCCAGGCGTAGGCGATCGCCGACCCACCGGAGTACGCACCCGCGGTCTGGTTCAGCTCAGTCAGCGCCGCGTCCCGTAGCTCTTCTGCCTTCGTCACCACTAACGGCTTGTCACTAACCAGTCCGGCAGCCAGTTCCGTACTGGTCAGGAAACCGATGTCACGGGCCACCACTTGGGCCGGACTCAGCGCCTCAGCCGTGAATGCCACGAGCTGCGCGGCCGCATCGGTCAGCTTCTGCTGTTCACGGAGCATGGCGTCGGCCATCTCGCCTGGCAGTTCGCCGAAGTCCTCAACGATGCCATCGGCCGTCTCTTCGGTGGCCGTTTGCATCGCCTCGCCCATCGCAATCCAGTTGTTCGCCGTGGTCCGGCCTGATGCCTCGCTGACTTCCGCTAGATGTTTGGCCTCATCCCGAAGATGCTCGATTGCGTCCGAAGCCGGATTGAAGGCATGAACAATGACGCCGATGCCGTTGGCGATCTCGCCCCACGGGACCGACTGAATGATGGCGAAGAAGTCACGGATGGCAGGGACGAGTTTGTCCCGGGCGAAGACAGCGAGTTCCTTGACCACAGGTAGCAATTCCCGGCCGATCGCCTCACCCGCCTCCTCAATGGCGATCTGCGCCGACTTCATCGCGCCAGCCGTCGTGTCACCGAACTTCTCAGCCTGCCCGGCGGCCACCGCCTGCACGGCGGCCAGCGCCTCAGTGGCAGTGGCACCGTCCCGAAGCTTGATACCGAGGCCGGCCAAGATTCGGAAACGACCACCCTCGACTCTGACCAGTGCTTCAGAAGCAGTCTGCAGATCAATGCCCTTGAACCGCGCGAGGTCCATGGCCGTACCGTGGAGTTCCTGGGCTCGCGTGGCATCGTGGGTAGCAGCAGTCAGGAAGGCCAACGATGCGCGGGTATCGTCATCGGTGAAGCCCAGCCGCTGACCAGCCTCGATAGTCCGCTCGATAGCCTCTGTATTGCCATCCCAGCCGGGTACGTTGGCGTGGAGCGCGGCAGTCAGACGGGTGACGGATGTCTCATCATCAATGGCCGACTGGACCATGCCACCGAGCGCATCAGCCGTACCCCGGACAGCATTGCTTAGGACGTTGAAGGCACTGATCCCGGCGCCCAGCCCGACGCCGGCCAGGATTGAAGACTTGGCGTCGGAGCCCAGTTTCTGGAGCATGCCGCGGACGCTGGTAATGGACCTTTCGGCGTCCTTGGAATCACTGCGGATCCCGATTCTGGCCTCGCTGGCCATCAGTTCTCCTCCAGGATGCCCGCCTCGCGCAGGATGGCGAGATGGCGCAGATAGAAGTCCGCGTCGTACCCCGCCACCTCATGGGGTGGCAGGTGATAGCGAAAAGCAAGGCGCTCAATAACGAGCGCCTTGCTCAACTCGGGGGGGATGTCGACTTCCGGGGCTTTGCCGACCGCTTTCCAGCGGCGGATGCTTTTGGGTCCGCTAGGCGGCCGACCTCCGAGAGGTAGCGGCTGACCAGGCGCACGCCATCGAGCGGCGGGATGTGCCCGGTGAAGTTCTCTGGGGTGGCCGGGATCGGCCCCTCGCCGTTCTCCAGGTTCCAACTGACGAGGCCGATGCGAGCGACCTCGCGCAGCAGATGGCGGACCGGCTCAAGGCCCTTGCCCTTAGCGGCCGTGTCCGCCAGCTCGACCAGATCGAAGTAGTCGTCCAGCGCCGGGTTGGCGCGGAACGCGACGACCAGTCCTTTCAGATCACCGTCTTGAAACTCGAACTCGCGGGTCCGAACAGGAACTGTGTAGCCCAAGCATGGAGCTCCATTTGCGTTATGCGGGTTTGGTCAGTCAGATCAGGACCAGACGGGCGCGGTGCCCGACTGCAGCATCAGCGTCGCAGTGCTGGTCAGGTTGCCGTCGGCGCCGCGGCTCAGCGAGTAGTCCGTGCAGATCATCTCCATCGTCAGCGTAGCCGTTGGCGTGGAGTTGACGAGGATGGTCACCGTCCGCGTCTGGCTGGTGGAGCTCGCCGTCCGAAAGACGGTGTGCGTGCCAGTCGTGGCGGTCGGATCGAACTGCATGTTGATGGTGACCGTGCCATCGGCCAGCAGCAGGATGCGCTCGATGGCGCTCTTATCGAGGCCGGTGATGTCCGCGTTGCCGCGCGGCGTGCTGATGTCGAACGAGAGGACGCCGGTGCTGATGTTCTGCAGCGAGCCGGAGCCGTCATCACATGAAAACGTGGTCGTTATACCGCTACTTTTCGCCACTGGATACTCCTAACTCTGCGCTGCGATGAACCGCGTGAACGTCACAGCGACGACCGCGTTGGAGAAGGTGCCGGTCAGGTTGATGCGGACCCAGCGCCGGATGGTGGCCGTCAGTCCGGTCGCCAACCGCTGCTCGGTCCGACCGCTCGCCGCGGTGAAGGCGAGGCCGGTGATGTTCGAGAAGTTGGCCGGCGTGCTGTCCACCGAGTCCTGTACCGCGACGGTGACGCTGGTGCCGGAAAAGGCGAACACCTGGAGGTAGGCCACCGCGCCAAAGGCGGTGCTGGCCGTGGTCTGGTCGAAGGCGGTTCCAGCGCCGGCCGCGCCGAACGTCTCCTTGCCGTTGGTCAGCATGATTCCCCAGTCGACGGCGTTGCCGTTGCCGAGCACCTGAACCGTTCCCGCCAGCGAGCCATCCTGTCCGCGGCTCCAGTCATAGTTGATCTGCTTGCCGAGGATGGCGGCGGCCGTGTTGCCGACCACGCTGCCGTGGAAGTAGAACGCTGAGCGATCAGTGGTGGGCAGGGTCGAGAGGGCAGCGTGCTCCAGATCAGTGGCGGTATCGAACCACGTTGCGAAGGACATCTCGCCGTCGCGCAAGCCGCTGATCCGCTCGACTGCTGACTTGTCAATGGAGGTCACGTCCAGCGCGGCACGGCGGCAGGCGATGGTGTCGAGCGCCGAGACATCGGTTGAGAGGTCGTAGCCGCCGATATAGAAGTTGTCACCGAGTCCCGCTTCCTTGGCCATATCAGCTGAGCCCCTCTACGAGCTTCGATGCGATCTGTCCGAGTCGTCCATCGATGTGCGACTGCACGAGACGCACGGCCTCGCGATAGATGTGGTAGCCGCGGAACGAACCGCGCGGACGGTTGGTGCTGGCGTCTTCGATCCAGCGGTTGTACTTGCGGACCAGCGGATGGCTGCCGTAATTGGCGCTCACCACCAGGCGGGCGGTGCCACCCCGCATCCGCATCGGCTGGGCCCGGAACTCGTCCGCCATGACGACGTCGGGATAGCCGCCGCCAGTGGCGCGCTGCCGGGCGGCGAGCGCCTGACGGGCGAACGCGACACCCTGGGCGCCCTCCTCGAGCAGGACGCTGTAGACGTTCCGATGCAACCGACCGATCGGATTCCCACTGAAAAAGAACCCGTGATAGGTCACCTCGACGCTGATGGCCCCCTTGCCGCGGCCGCTGGTTACGCTAGCCATGGCTCACCACAGCCGCACCAGCAGCGGTCCGGTGGGTTTATCGTCAGTCGCAGCCAGATCCAGAGCAACCGCTCGACATTGCGGAGCATGGCTGCCTCCTTCTCAGTTGGCGATGACGTGAACCTCGGCCAAGTCGACCCAGCAGGTGAAGGTCGCGGTCCGGGCGGTGATGCCGCTGACGACCACCCAGCCCGTCGATGTTTCAGTTAGGCCCCCGATGGCGATGGAGTTCTCGCCGAGGTGGGCGTCGCCCCACAGGCGGTCATGGATGGCGAAGACCGCCGCATGGAGGTAGTCCTCAACGACCGGCAGCTCACTCGGCAGGCGGACCGAACCGGGAATGTAGATCTCGGTGACCAGCGCCTCCTCGAGGTTGACCCGGGTGAGCGTGTTGCCGCCGGTGCTCGACTCCCGCCGACCGCCCCACCAGTAGGCGATGTGAGCCACGTTCTGCAGGGCCGTCGGTTCACCCCGGGCCACTGACGTGATGGGCGGGGTCAGCGTGGCGCCGGCGGCCACCAGGTGGGCGTGGTAGACGGTCAGGACATCGGCCCAGGCCATCAGGCCGCTGCCATCGTTCGGTAGAAGTGGAGCGTCCGCCAGTCCTTGGTCGAGAGGGCGCGCTCGAATGTCCGCTCGCCACCGATGCCGACCGTGACCACATCACCGCCCGACGCTCCACCTTCGCGGGCAACTGCCATGACGAGGCTGATGGCAATGGCCCGGATCTCGCCGGGCGCTGAAGCCCAGCCGAAGGCGCCGGTGATCTCCACCCCATAGGCTGCGTCGTAGAAGCGGGCGCTCGCGTTGCGCCGGAGGCCGATGCGGGTGGCGGGCCAGCCCCGGTCGCGGTCGAACTCGGGCGGGTCGAGATAATAGTCGGTCGAGGTCGCCGTCGTGTAGGTGCCACCCGATGCCGGCTGGTCATCCACGGCGATGCCGAGAGTGGTGATCGAGCGGATGCCCTGCGGTATCCAGAGCGAGAGGCCCGCCCTGGTGTGGAGACGGATCGTCTTCGTGCCACTCAGCGGGTCGGGAGCGAACTTCCGGCCGGTCAGGCCGACGATGAAGTCGCTGACCTGGCGAATCCACTCCAGGATGTTCTCGTCCTGGGTGGTGTCGCTCAGGTTGTACTGCTGAAGCGCCTGGCGTGCGTCGTACAGGCTGCAGATCAGCCCCGCCTGCTCATCGCCGACCTGGAAGGCCGCCGACCAGTCGCTGGTCGCCACCCCGCCGGATGTTTCGTAGCGGTACCGATACCACGATGACGACGTTCCGGCCGAGTCATAGAAGGTGTAGGAGCGGACTCCAGCGACGATGGGGACAGTCGTCACGTCAACGGGAGTCGTGAACGCCTCAACGGTATCGCGCTGGACTTGTACGACTGCGCCGGCGCCGGAGTGACCCGCGTTCAGGATCTCATCGGGATTCTCAACAAGGACGCTTCCGACATTCGCCATGCTCTACCTCTGAGGCTTGGGGTGGATCACCAGACCAGCCGGCGTGTCGTGGTGGGCGGTCCCGCCAGGCGAGAGGTGCATGACCGACCCAGATGGTGGAGGCGTCCCACTGCTGCTAATCGCCGAGATGGTGGCGTCATAGGCCGTCCCAACACCGCTCGCCAGTTCGGCATTGACGTTGATGCCGCCGAGTTGGATGACCGGATCGAAGGCCGCGCCGGTGCCTGAAGCAAGTCCGGCGTTGACTGCGACCGATGGCGCTGGAGCGGACGCCACGCCGGTGCCCGTCGCGACCCCGGAAGCGCCCGATACGCTGCCATCTGGCCCGAAGGCAGCGCCGGTTCCCGTCGCCAGCCCACCAGACGGGGCGATTGACGGGGCCGGAGCGTGTGCGACTCCTGTACCGGATGCGGCACCAGCGGTCGTCTGAATCGACGCGGACGGGTTGTACGCGGTTCCGGTTCCCGCCGCGATGCCAGCGTTGGCGTCAACGAATACGGCCGTGCTGACCGTCGCGTCATAGGCGGTTCCGGTACCCGTCGCTGCCGAGGCGGAGGCCCCGATGGAGGGGGTGGCTAGGTATGCCGTGCCCGCCCCGGCAGCGTTGCCAGCAGTCGGGCTGATGCCAACCGATGGGTTGTACGCGGTGCCAGTTCCCGCGGCGACCTCAGCATTGGCATTGGTCGAGGGTGCCGCCGAAACGGTGGCGTCATAGGCCGTGCCGGTTCCGGTGGCGACTCCGGCGCCGGGACTGACGCCGGCAGAGATGATGTACGCCGTTCCGGTACCAGCCGCAACACCGGCCGTGGGACCGAGCGAGGCAGAGGCCGCATAAGCGGTGCCTGTGCCCGCTGCGTTGCTGGCGTTGGGCTGGACGTTGACGCTGGCGTTGTAGGCGGCGCCGGTACCGGCAGCCAGCGCCGCGCTGACGGCGATGGCAACCGAGACGACGAAAGCGGTGCCGGTACCAGCGGCAACGCCAGGGAAGACGTCTGTACTAGGCGGCGGTGCGGGTGGCTGTGCCTTCGGGAGCCGCTGCTGCGGCTGAGGCGGCTGCCGGAATAGACCCACGGCCTAGACCTGCGTTGCGGCTGTTACCTGTTCGGCGAGGAAGCCGATCGTCTCCTCCGCAATCTGTGCCTCGTAGCGGATCGTCGTCCCGTCATCGTCATAGAACGCCCGGACTGCGGCCGAGGGCATGTCATGAGTGTGCCCATCGTGTGTAAGCGTCAGGTCATACGCCGTTCCAGGGACCACGAGGCCGACGGGAGTGGACAGAGCCGTTGTCAGGTCAACCACCTCAATTGATTTCCGCAAACGTCAGACCGGCTGTCCAGTTGCCGAGGGCAGTAGGCGTACCGACCATCTTCACGACGACCGCGATGTCCGGCCCGACGATCAGCCGTTCCTCGGGTGTCGGCACCCACAGCCAGCCGTTGAGGTTGTTGAAGCCTTCCTCGATGGTGGTCGTGACGCCGCCCGCACCCTCGGCCGAGGCATCGGTACCCGCCGTGGCCGCGGCTCCCGCTGTACCACCCGCGATGCCGGATGCGGCCCCGCCGAGCTGATGCGGTGCAGGGGTCGTGCTGGTGTAGGTTCCGAAGGCCGTCACCTTCTGGCCGATCAGGATGCCGAGCTGCTCGGAGGTTTCGGTCGCCTCCTGGGAACACCACGCCCGCAGAACCTCAAGGATCGAGCCGCGGGTGCCGATCGCCGAAGCGGCGTGGACGATGACCAATGTTCCATTGGCGACGATGGTCTGGTTGGCCATAGTGACGGAGTAGACGTGACCGGCCATCGGGTTACCTCAGTGAGCCAGGATTTGCGGGTACGACGTGAAGCGCGGGACGCGCTCGGCGGCGGCGGCAGCCTCAGGGAACTCGGCCTCCAGCATCGCCGCGTCGATGTACGGGTCAGGCGAGGCGTCAGTTACGAGGAAACGAGAACGCAGGGCGTTGAACTTCGTCGTGGTCCAGGCATCGCTGGTCCCCGGAACGGTGAGGAAGAGCTGCCGCTTATGGGTGATCACGGCGCCGACATTGGTCGTGCCGGTCCAGATGTTGCCCGACGTCCCGCCATCATGTTCACGCAGGGTGACGGTGAAGTTGTTGGTCCCCGCACCACCGGCATCATGGTGAGTGACGAGCCCTTCGACAGCCCGTGGCGGATCGGCCTCGGTACTGTCCTCATACTGCCACTCAACGTAGTCTGTGGCGTTCGGCGGCGCGATGCCGTTGATGAAATCCACCGCCGTCGTCGGCAGTGGCCGCTCATCAATCAGGGTATTGGCGTCGGTGGTTGCGTTGGTGATATCGGTGCCAGTTAGGGTCCGCTCGAAGTCGTTGGCCCCGGCGACGTTATGGGTGCCGTCAGCATTGGGGATGTACGACTTGACGAAGCCTGCACCGAGCGGATAGTCAGCGAGGGTCTGCGAGATCAGGACATCCTCAATGAACTGGTCCCGCGTATTGCTGAGCGAACTGTCCCCGACCTGAACATCCGTTTTGGCCGAGAATGTTCCGCTGAGCTGGCCAACGGCCGTCCCGTCGATCTCGGCATCGAGTGTGGTAGCCGTCGCCTTGAAGTCGATTCGGTACCACTGCCCCGTCGTGATAGTGATGCCGGTGGCCCCGAGAGTCGCGGTACTACTGCCAACGTAGAGTTTGGAATCGCTGGCATTGAAGTAGACACCGTTGCCCCCCGGGCTGGACAATGTCATCACCCGCGACGTGACGTCGGGAAGAGTGGCGAACCGCATATAGGCACGCACGACCCAATCTGTCGAGGACGCGAGGGGAATAGTGTTGAAGGCTCCAGTGCCCGCTGTCGGGTTTACCCGAAGCGATCGTGCCCCTGTCCGAACCGTCCCCGTGTCGATTGAACTGGTCCCGCTGGAACTCCAATGAGGAGCATTGGTTGACGAGATTCCACACTCCGCCCCACAGGCGAAGATCGGCGTCGCCACCTACGGAAGCGAGCCAGTCACTACCGGACTGATGGGTGTCGAGCGTGATCCATACCTGGCGACATAGGCGCTGAACGTCTCGCCAGGTGTGCCTGAGCTCCCATTTCGGAAGAAGTAGACACCGAGGCCGTCGGCGTCAATCTCGACCGTTCCGCTCTCGGACATGCAGGTTGACCAGCCAGGACCGGGGTTGAACCCACAGGCCCAGTCAGCCTGGATCGCGACCTCGATGACGTGGCGATTCGGTCCACCGTTGGCCTTGTCCGGCTCGCTCTGGAACGTGATACAGCCGCGGTTGGACAAGAGCGGATGCGGACACGAAGCCTCAACGCTGACGACGGTGAGCGTCGCGGTATCGGCCGGTGGCGCAGCATTGACAGGGGCTGTGAGCAGCAGCGCCGCGAGAACGGCAAGGATGGCGCGTTTCATGGTGTTCTCCTAGGTAATCAAAAGGCCCGCCGTGAGGGCGAGCCCGAGGGCCGCGGCGAGGATACGCATTACAGCGTCAGGGCGAAGATGCCGCTCGCGTTCCAGATCACCGTGAAGGTGCCGTCGGTGACGCTGTTCGTCCCGCCGAAATAGTTGTAACAGAGCCCCTGGTCGGCGACCGGCGTGG
>Ga0184633_10000194_pt1 | contig 19533 bp, 18 predicted proteins | sample PLM31_170_b1_FD_133156 | JGI IMG/M metagenome (GOLD analysis project Ga0184633, IMG submission 133156) | Groundwater sediment microbial communities from an aquifer in East River, Colorado, USA - PLM3-1_170_b1 | ecosystem: Environmental > Terrestrial > Soil > Riparian zone | place: USA: East...
TGGCAGTGGGGGAAGTAGGCCTCCCGGTTCGCCACCGGCCGGTTGATAGAATCCTCGTCGCCCGTCGGAGTGGCGGAACTAGGTAGACGCGCTAGGTTGAGGGCCTAGTGGGCGCATAGCCCGTGGGGGTTCAAATCCCCCCTCCGACACGAACCGTACGTACACCTCCGAGATCCGCTTCTACTAGCGCTCTTCGCTGGGCCGGCTGGTAGATAAGGTTCAATCCGAGGCTTTCGTAGAGCTCGGCCTTCTTCTGCGGCTCAGCGGCCTCCAGGACGCCGACCAGATCCCCGACGTTCTCGACCATTGCCCGGATGTCGTCTTCGGTTAGCGCGGGCCCTGGACGGCGCCGGCGAAGCTCCTCCTCGGCGCTCCTGCGCTCCGCCTGAACCTCGCGGATCCACCGGCCGACCACGGCCGCATCCACGCCTGTCTCAAGGGCCTCCCGATACCGATCCAGACGGGCATCACAGTCCGCGAGAGCCCTACGGGCGGCCGCCGTGATGCCATCGTCCTCAGCAGCGGGCTCCTGAGCGTTGACGAGCGCTCGGCATGTCTCGTCCAGCCGGTCGGGCTCGAAGACCCCGGCGATCCAGTCATCGAGCGGAGGAACGATCTGGGTTTCACGGATGTAGACCGTTCTGGGGTGCCGGGCGCTGGGCAGCGCGTACTCGGTTGGGTAGCAGCAGCGGTAGTAGGCCTGCTCGTGGTTCCAGCTTCCTTGCATCCGACGCTCGCACAGCCCGCACCGGAGGAGCCCGCGCAGCAGGTAGGGGCGCGGGGTGCGCCGAGGCTTTCGGATCGTGGTGCGCCCGTTCGCAGCTCGGCGCGCCTGCGCGGCCTCGAACAGCTCCGGGCCGATCAGGGGCTCGTGGGCGAGGTCTGGAGAGCGCACCCAAGCGTCTTCGCGTTCCAGCGCATCCTGGTTCTGTGGCCGGCGGCCACGTCCTCCACGTCGACTAGGACCTCGTCCCGGCGCTGTCGGCCCCAGACCGCCACGCCTGTGTACCGAGGGTTGATCAGGATCGCCCGGACCGCGCTCTTGCTCCAGCCCTTGCCGTTTCGGTGGGAGTTGCGAGCCCGGTCGTGTGCGGAGGGGGATAGGACTCCGTCGCGGGTCAGGCCCTCCGCGATCGCGTACAGGCCCTTGCCCGAGCTGTACGCCTCGAAGATCCGGACCACGACGGGCGCCGTGCCTGGATCGGGTGCCAAGCGATGGATCCGGATGCCGCGGGCGGCCTTCGCGGGAGTTGGATGGGGGCCAGCGTCTCCGAGTCGGTACCCGTAGGGCGGCCGACCACCGAGGAACCGCCCCTCGGTCGCGGCTTGCGCGGCCATGGCGTTGCGAACCCTCGTTTCGGATGCGGGAGCGCTCGCCCTTGCTCATGCCGCCGAAGAGCGTCATGACCATGTCGTGGGCCTCGGAGCCGGGATCGACTCGACCACCGACCTCGGGAACCCACAGCTCGACGCCGTAATGCTCGAACAGCGGGAAAGTCAGGGCGAACTGCGCGCCGTAGAAGGCGCGCTGCGGCTCCCCGATGGCCACCGCCTCGAACCCACGATCCGGGGAGCGCAGGAGTTCGAGGAGCCTCGAGGCTTCAGGCCGGCGCTTCCAAGGAAGGAAGCGGGACAGCCCGACGTCGAAGAACTCCGCGACGATCGCGCCACCGCCGGGCTCGATGACCTCCAAGGCTCGCCGAAGCTGCCACGCCCGCGAGGAGGCTGGGTCCTGCTGGTCCTCGGTCGAGACCCTGCCGTAGAAGGCGAAGGGCTTCACGATCTCGGTCCTCCTTCCTCCCGGCTCGCGACGTGACCTGCGCGCCATCCGAGCCGGGCCGAGGGTCATGCTACGCGGGAGGGCTGTCATCTCTGGGGTTCCTCCCGCCGGCATCGTTCAGGATCTCCAACAGGATCGTCGCGGCTCGCGGTGCGAGACGAGGGGGCTCGCCCGGTACAACCACCCGAAGACCGTCGGCGTCGTCCGTGGATCGGAGCTGCGCCCGACGCCGATGGGATGGACGCCCGTGAGATGGAGGGGATGGTGACCTCCGAGGTGCCGACGCATGTTCAGATCTCACTCATTGATCGGGGCCTCCGAATTCATTGAGGCCAGCTTCCGGAAGGCGGCTCCTCGATTCCTCCCCCTGGGCCCCCAGGCACCAAACCTGCAAGAGCGAACTCGCGTCCGGCGGGTGGGGGAGTGATCGTGGAGGCCGCGGATGGACGCTCCCCGCTTTGTCTGGATGGAGGCCGTCCGGCTCCTCAGGGCACCCTCGCCCTCCGCTGCCTCGGGCCTGCGGCTTGGCACCTGCGCCAAGCTTGAGGCGGTCCACATCCCGCGCGGCCATCCCGAAACGGGTGCACAGCTGCTGCCGCTGGTACGTGAGGAAATGCACGCAGGCGTTCCCCCGAGCGGTCCGTCGAGCGTTACCCCCAAGCCCCCCGCCTCCTCAAGCACGACTCCCCACCAGGGGAGCCCTCGTCTCCATTGGGAGGAGCGAACGTGGAGTGCGTGGACTGGCGGTTCCGCGATTCCCTTCCCATCGCTCGGGTATCAAGGGACACCGCACGCCGGCGGGGGCTGAGCGGAGTTCGCGGCCATCTCGGTACAAGAGCCGCCGTAAGGACGCGAACCTTTTCGCCCTGGGAGGGGGATTCCTTGGTGACTTTTCGGGGACCAGGGGTGACGAGGGGTGTGACGAGGGTGTTTCCACGTGGCTCGGCTCGACAGACGGGTCCCGAGCGGGTCTCGACGCAACCGCAGTCTCGAGCAGGTCGTGAGGGACGTCTGCATCGTGCTCGGCTTCCACGAACACTGGGTTCTGCCTTCCCGTAGACCCCGTCGCTCCGACGCTTGGAGAAACCACGCGAGCGTTCCCCCGAGCGATCCGTCGAGCGATCCCGCGAGCGTTACCCCGAGCGGTCATCACCGCTCGACCCGCAATTGCGCGAATCCGCAGGTGAGAGGCGATGAAGGGTCGAGCGTCTACTGGTCAGACTCACGTACCGTACGCGTGCATGCACGCACTCCGTCCGTTCGAGTATTCACCTGCATCTCGTAGGAGGACAGGTCCTCCGCTGCGCCAATGGATCTGCCACTTCCAACATTGTGGCGTCGTCAGCCTTCGTCAGAACGAGTTTGACTCTCCCGTCATGGCGATGAGGAGCTCTCCCGCTAGCGCCGCGCACGACTCTCGGGTGGTGTCCTCGTCCTCGAGAGGAGCCGCGGCGCGGGATGCCGTCTCGGACCCGGGGCTCTCCTGGAAGCGTGCTGGATGCCGGGCCCCGCGGGCGGACAAGCGCCATGCCGGGCGCCGCGGAGTGGCCGCTTGGCGTGTTCGAGCTTGGAGCCTTCGAGGACATTTCCGGTTGAGGCAACCCGATTTGACAACGCTGGGGGGGTGCGGGATATGGTGCTAATTAAGTCGTTTGGGCTAGGTCTTATGGGCCACGTCTCCCCCAGACGGGGGACACGGAAGAGGAGGTGATGTCGAGCGCTTCCCCCCCAGCGGGCGCTGACGGCACCGCGAAGCGCGGTGCAGGCGTGCACCCCCTGGGATGGTTCTCACCTCGCGCCGAAGGCGATGGGCGCGCGCGCGGTCCGAGCGCACAAACGACCTGATCAAGCTTGGAGCCCGACCTGAGCCCGCATGGTGTACGTGCGGATCAGGGCCCGGCTCCGAGACGACTGTCCGCTATCTTGACGAGGAGGACGCAGATGAGGCGAGCATTCATCGCGGTTCTGGTACCACTGATGATCGGCATCATGTCGACGGCGGCCCTGGCGGCGAGCCCGCACCTCAAGGGCCGGAACCCAGTGTCGTTCACCGACAATGGCCTCGCGCTGACAGCCAGCGTGAGCTACGCGGGCCTGGGGAACTTCGACGCGTTGCAGGTTCTGACAGCGACCGGGGACGTCACGAGCACGTGCACGAACCCCGCCGGTGCGACCCAACCGCCAGGCCAGAACCCCGCGCCGATCACGACGACGGGGGCAACCCCGGTTGATGCGGACGACGTCAAGAACGGGAACGTGACGATCATGACGACGACGGACCCGCCGGTGACGCCGATCGCCGGCGCTCCCGACTGCCCGAACCCGAACTGGACCGAGGACATCACCGGCGTGGCGTTCACATCGGCCACGATCAGGCTGTTCCAGGACCAGACCGCCGCTGACGGCGAGTTCGGCCGCTGGGAGACGCTCGTGCTGACCGTGAACTGCACGTTCAGCCCGCCGACGTCTAACGGCTCCGTGCCGAGGTCCGGCTTCACCTGCACCGTCTAGCTCGTCGCGCAGGACCGAACTGGGGGGCACCTCGGGTATTGGGTGCCCCCCAGTCGTCTCATTGACACTCCCGAGCCGTGCCTAGCAGCCTGATCTGTTGTGTGGGCTCGGCGGGCGGGGCCGGGGGGCGCCGCCTGGGCCGGCCGCCGGCCGAAGCTCTGCACAAGGCGTCAACGTGTTGACGGTTCCTGAGGTCAGGTCATTCCCGGGCGTCAACGTGTTGACGTCCAAGGCACCGAAGAGCGTCCGCGGCTGGTGCTATCAACCTGGCGTGAGTGACCCGGACGAGGAGGCCGACCTCGAGGACATCTACCCGACGCTTACCGGACGCTGGGGATCACACCCCCGTCGCGCGACCCGGACGCCGCGGCGGCGGTGGCCCCACGACGCGGAGATCTTCGCCGGCGCTCGGCGGTTCCATCGAACACTTCGCGCTCGCTTGAACGAGTCGCTCGGAGACGTCGGCCTCAACTACGCGAAGCTCGAGGTTCTCGAGGCTCTGGCAGCGATCGCAACGTCCACGCGGCCGGCGATCGCCTACCATCGCCGCATCAGCCGCCAAGCGGTGAATCGGCTGGTCCGAACCCTCCGGCGTGAGGGATACGTCGAGGCGCTGAGGATCGACGAGGGGGTCCTCGCGCTTCGCCTGACCGAGGCTGGACGAGACCTCCTCGCATCTGAGTTCAGCGCGGGCGTGACGAAGTCGGCATCGCTGCCGGGCGACTGGCCCGCGAACCGATACCGAGTCCCGCGAGAGCCGGCTGAAAGCCAGCTGCCGCGTTGAGGCGTGATGACGGGCGATCACGCAGCCACGGAGAACCCTCCGCGCACCACAAGCGGTGTACGTGAGGTTCGCGACAGTCCTCCGACACCACAAAACTGCCACCCCCCGGTCAGGCCGACCTCCTCAAGTGTGACGTTCAGCCGCGGGACGCCGCTTACGGTGACCTCGAGGTGATCCGGATACATGGCGACGGACTCCAGCAGCTCCTCGACGATGACTCGCCGCTCGACGTCGGCGGCCTCGGCCCACAGTTGGTCTAGGTCCATCTCCCGCAGGATGCGCGCCACCTCCTCGAACTTGGCCGCGACATCTGACAGCCGGGTCCGCTCGGCCTCTCGCTCCTCACGCTCGCGGCGGACGGCTTCAATCTGGTCGCGCAGCCGTGCCTCCTCCTCCGCGAACAGTTCCGCGCTCAGCCGGTCCGAGTAGTACAGCTCGAGAAGCTTCCGCCGCCGCTCGGCCAGGTCCTCAAGCCTGGTAGTTCTCCCATGACCTCGCCGAGGCTCGCCCGCTCCGGGGCCGACGGCCTTCTTCAGCTCGCGGCGGATGGCCTCCTGCAGTTCCTCGTCCCCGGCGACCAAGCGCAGGCCGAGGAGCACGGCGCGAACCAGCCCAACGGCCGAGCGTGACGACTGGGAGCAGCCGTCGCCCCGGTGCCGGCATCGGTACAGGGGCCGCCCCTCGCGCCCGTACCGGATCGTGGCCACCCGTCCGCACAGGCCGCACCGGACCCGTCCGGCGAGGACGTGGCGGCTCCGCCGGCGCCAGGGGACGGCCCCTCGGTGGGCGGCCGCGAACTCCTTCGCGTTCACCAGGGGCTCGTGGTTCCCCGGGTACCACTGCCCGTTCAAGAGCACCTCCCCCAGATAGATGCGGGAGTGCGCGATCGCCCGGGCCGTGGAGTATTTCACCCCGGTGAGCTCCTCGATCCGGGTGTAGCTGAGGCCCTGCGCGCGAAGGTCGAAGATCCTCCGGGCGGTGGGCGCGTTGGCATTGGGGATCAGCTCTCCGCCGATCAAGTCGTATCCGAACTTCGGCCGGTTCACCCACTTGCCCTGACGCGCGGCCTGATGCATGCCGAGGCGGACGTTCTCAGCGAGCTGCTCCCGGTAGAACTGCGCGAATGCCCCGAGGATGTTGTAGAACATGCGCCCCGTGGCCGAAGAGAGATCCAGCTTCTCGGTGAACGAGTGCAGACCCACCCCGTGCTTACCGAGAGCATCGGCCAGCAGGATCAGGTCGCCCAGATTCCGGGAGAGCCGATCCAGGCGCCACACGAGCACATTGGTCACGTGCCCCTGTTCCACCATGGCCAGCAACTGCTGGAGGCCGGGCCGCTCGAGGTTCTTGCCCGACCGTCCGGGGTCCTGAATGACGGTCACGGGTCCGAGGTCGTGGAGCTGGGCATAGGTCCGGAGCTTCTCGGCCTGCCCGTCGATGGAGAAACCCTCGGCCGCCTGCTCCTCGGTCGAGACTCGGCAGTACGCGACGTTCAGCATCGGTCGGTCACCTCCGCTCAGCTCGCTGGACGATCCGGATCGCGATCGTCACGAGGACCGACGCCACGCGGTCCAGATCGCGATCTAGGGCTCGGTTCGAGTCCGTTGCGACCGACGTCCCGTCGTTCCGTCGGTCGCGCGACTCTTCCGGAGCATTGCTTCGCTTCGCGTGCGATCCGGAGAGCCTACTGCCGGTGCCTGACCCGCCCGCGCGCCCCGGCGTCAAGGGGCATGTCGGGGCGGCAATGCGGGGAACCGGGGCGTGGACGAAACCGGCGAGATCCGGCGCCACCGATCGCCGTCGGCATCGGTGAAGTACCGGCCGAGGCATCTGGTGGCCCGGTAGAGCTCGCCGGGTCGGGCCGGCAGGTCGAGGAGCGAGAGGCGGTCGCCATCCGTGGCCAGGTGCCTCCACACTGGCCCGAGCACCCCGAGCTCGGACAGCTGATCCTCGCTCGCCACGTACAGCGGGAACGACGTCGCCAGCGAAGCACGGACATGGAGGCGTCCGATCGCGTGATGAAGGGCCGAGCCGACCTCCCCCTCGCGCACCCCCTCCGGAACGATGAGGAGGAGGTTCGGAAAGCCACTGAGATCCTGCTCCTCGGTCCACCCCGCCGCGAGCCGTAGGTAGCCCTCGAGCTTCCGGGAGAGCGCGCCGAACGCCTCGGTGCCCCGGTCGTACTCCAGGTAGAACTCGCACGCTCCGCCGGGGTGCAGGTACCGCCCGAACCCGTCCGGCTTGACCTCGGCGGCTTTCGTGCGGACCCAGTGCTCGGGCCGCCACGTGACCAGGCAGTGGCCCTCGTTGGCTCTGGAGGCCTCGATCAGGGCACAGAGGAACGCGTTCACCCCGAGGCGGTGGGCGAGGTTCTGGCTGCCCCGGTAGCCCTCGTCGGGGATCCACGGCAGGTCCGAGGCTCGGACGCCCTTGACCTCCGCGCAGGCGCTGAGTCCCGCCTTGGTGAGGAACAGGCAGTCGGGTGGTCGCCCCTCCCCGAAGCCCCTCCTCGGGGTGAACGAGGCGATGAGGCCGAGATCTCTCAGCTCCTTCAGTCGGTGCTGAGTTCGTCTGAGGGAGCGGAAGTACAGGCTCTTGATCTGGTCCGTGGAAAGGACCTTGTGCTCGAGCAGGCTGAGCAGGATCGCGTGATCTCGCTCATCGAGGATCCACGCGCACGCGCGAAGGTCGTTTGATTCTGCTCGAACCATATTCTGGGCACAGCCCTCCCCCCTCCTTCGGTGGGTGGCCTTCGGCCAAACAGCCCCGTGACCTGCGGCTTTGCGTCCTCGCACCCTGCGCTCTCGCGCCGCCCACGCGCCGTTGGCGCGGAAACCACCCGGTTCCCTTGGACGGGCGCGAGCTCGCGCGAAGGCGCGCGGCCGCAACCTGCCGCCCTCAGAGGATGTTCAGTTCGTGCCGGTGCTCACCTCCTTTGCTCGCCGCGGCGGCGTGCTCCGGCTGACGTTCGGCCAGGATCGCGTTCCGCAAGCCGTGCGCGGTCGTACCGCCTCACCATCGCGACCTCCCTCCAGGCGTTCGGGGCCCATTCGCCGCGAGCCCTCAGGTTGCGTTTGGCCTCCTTCATCTCCGAGCGCGCCTCCCATGAGGTGCTCGGGTTCGGGGCTCCAGCGCTCCCGTCGGCTCGCGGGTTCGAAGCTTTGCGCCTGCCTGGGCGATCCGAATGGCTCTGCGGCGTCTCCGCATCCGGCCGGCGGTGGCGACCCTTGCCGCCGCCGCCACGGCCAACCCTGCTGGCGAGCCAGGTGCCGAGACGCGGCCGTCTCCACCCATACAAAGGCACCCGAGGCGGCCGAATCGTGTCGCCTTGGAGGGCGGAGTTATTGGGGAGTTATCGGGGAGGGCAGCAAGGCGGTTCGTGGGGGCCTCGGCGAGTGCCCGCTCCGGTCGAGATTGATTCTGTCGCGCCCGTCGCCGAAGATACTCTCGCAAAGGGCAAGGGGGCCTGTTAGTTTGTCCGAGTCAGACCAAGACCTTGGCTCCGTCAGTGAGCCGAACGGCCAGTCAACCAGCGCCGCTGACGATAGTCCGTCCTCTGATCGACGACGCAGGCTGGTCCGCGCAGCCCTGGACGCCTGGAAGAAGCAGCTCGTTGATCTTGGCGGGCGTAACAACCTTCTGTACTACCGCCATCTCAAGGTGGGGACGCTTGATCTCACGGCCTGCGAACCGGTCTCCGTACAGACTCTCCTCGAGGGCCGGTCGGTCACCTTATCGAAGCTCTTCCCGGATCCGGAACGCTTGGAGGATGCACGACGTCGCGCGCGAGCCATCCACAAGAAGGCCCTTGAGCACTACGAGGAGCGAGGGATCGAGACACTCTTTCTCGCCTACGCAATGGCGACCTGGACCGCCGGCATTGGCAGGGGCACGCCTGGAGCCCCCGTCCTCCTTCGCCCTGCGATCCTGAACCCACGTGGCGCGGCCCAAGAAGACTTCGACCTCGTCCTCACGAGCGAGATGCAGATCAGCCCGACCCTCCTCCATTACCTCGAGGCTGAGTTTGGGCTGATTCCCGACCAATCACAGCTCGAACTCGATGGGGTCATCGACACCCCGTGGGAACTGGGAACGAGGTAGCCAGGTGGCTCAAGGCCGAAGCGGCCGCCGTGCCGGGGTTCGATATCTCGACCGAGATGGTCGTGGGAACCTTCTCCTACATGAAGCTGCCGATGGTGCGCGACCTGGAAGATGCCTATGAGATCTTGGTCGCTCACGATCTTGTCGCCGCCTTGGCCGGCGACGACGATGCCCGCAGCTCTCTTCGGGAGCGCTACGCACAGGTCGCCGTATCCCTCGAGGACCCGAATCACACTCCGCCCGCCGACGAGTTCCTCATTCTCGATGCCGATTCCAGCCAGAACTACGCGATCAATGCGGTCCTAGCCGGGCAGGACCTCATCGTCCGAGGCCCGCCCGGAACGGGGAAGAGCCAGACGATCGCGAACCTCATCGCCACACTCGCGGCTCGAGGGCAGCGCGTGCTGTTCGTTGCTGAAAAGCGGGCGGCGATCGAGGCCGTCCTGAAACGCCTTGACCAGGTTGGCTTGGCCGATCTCGTCTTCGACCTTCACGGTGGAGTCGCTGCTCGTCGTCAGGTCGCACAGGAGTTGGCCCGGAGCTTGGGGGCCACGGGAACGATCCCTCTCAACGACCGGAAGACTGAGCTACAGCAGCTTGAACGCCGCCGCGACGAGCTGAACGCCCGTACCGAGGCGTTCCACCGCCGCCGCGAGCCATGGGACGTGAGTGTCCACGAAGCTCAGGTGGGCGTCATTTGGGACACCGGAGGCGGCGAGAACCGATTTCCGGTTGCGAGGCGACGCACTCGACCGGCTGACCGAGGAAGCACACCGGGATGCATCAGAGAACCTCTTCTCCTACGCGGGACTTGGTGGATTCACGTTGGCCTCGAGCGATAGTCCCTGGGCAAGCGCAAGCGTAACGAGCCCGGACGAGGCAGCGGATGCGATCGAGACGATTTCACGGATCCGCCAGCACACTCTTCCTGTTGCCAGTCGAGTTCTCCGGGCAGCCGCTTCTGAAACATCCATCAACCTGTCTAACTGCCTCGACGACTGGCGACCAGTGATAGACCTCTGGCGCGGTGTTGCTGCCACACTCGCAGTCTTCTCGCCCGAAATCTATGCCCAACCGCTGGATCAGCTATGCGATGCCCTGTCGCCCGTGACCGGGGGCCCCTTCCGACGCTTCCGCGCCTGGCTGACTTCGAGCTCCTACCGCGCGGCTAGGAAGACCCTTCGAAAGCTCGCACGGGAGAAGGGATTGGCAACGGTCGGCCTCTACACGAGGGCGGTTGCGGCGACGGACGAGGCTCGCCGATGGACCGAATCAGCGGACGCTGGCTCGAACCCGAGCGAGCCGGGACAACTGTCTGTCGTCATGGAGTCGCACGAGCAGCTTCTGCGAGAGCTAGAGCACCTACGTCGCTACCTACCGAGCTCGGAGCTGAGTGCCCTGACCGAGGGCGAACTCGCCAACATCCTTGATCGCCTGCTCGCTGACCAGCCGACGCTAGCGAAGCTCCCGGAACTCCACCGACTTCACGGTGCCCTCCACGCCGCCGGCCTCGGGGAGTTGGTCGCCGAGCTCAAGCAACGGCAGCTGTCGCCGGACCTCAGTCGAGCATGCCTCCGTTACGCCTGGCTCCAGTCCATCTTGGAACGGGTCCGCATGCAAGATCCGCTGGTCGGTGCTTTCGACGGACGCCACCAGACAGAAACCGTCAACGAGTTTCGCGAGCTGGACCGCGACCACATCGAGACCACAGCGGACCGCGTACTGAGACTCTGGGCCGAGCGCGTCGTCAAGGCGCGTGACGATTACCCTGACCAGGGAACCCAGGTGAAGCGCCAGGCAGGCCTCAAGCGCAAGCTCATGCCATTCCGCCAGCTCTTCGCGGAGTCGAAGGACCTCTTGCTCGAACTCAAGCCCTGCTGGGTGATGAGCCCCTTGGTCGTCAGCCAGGTGCTTCCGGGGGAGCGGCTGTTCGACGTCGTTGTCTTCGACGAGGCTAGCCAGATCCGTCCGGCAGATGCGGTCCCGGCAATCGCCCGCGGCGAACGCCTCGTCCTGGCCGGAGATGAGCGCCAACTTCCGCCCACGGCCTTCTTCCTCTCCGCCTCTTCGGAGGAGGAGCATGAAGAAGAGCAGCCATCGCTCGCCGCAACCGAAGGCTTCGAGTCGGTCCTTGAGAATCTCGGGATGCTGCTTCCCTACCGCATGCTCATGTGGCATTACCGCAGCCATGACGAACGTCTGATCGCCTTCTCCAACGCCTACCTATACGATCGCAGCCTTACGACCTTCCCGGGCGTCGGCGGGGGTGAGCCCGTAGGCCATGTCCCGGTTCCGTTCCGTCCCGGCCAACCTGGGCAGGAGGAAAGCGCTTCGGATGAGGTCACCGAGGTGGTACGCCTCATCATCGAGCACGCGCAGAAACATCCAGAAGAGACGCTGGGCGTCATCGCCATGGGCATCAAGCATGCCAATCGAATCGAGGAAGCGCTGCGTCTCGCGCTGGCAGACCGCGCCGATCTTGAGGAGTTCTTCTCAGAGGCAAGAGAGGAGCGTTTCTTCGTCAAGAACCTTGAGCGCGTCCAGGGTGACGAGCGGGATGCAATCATCTTGTCGGTCGGCTACGGCAAGTCAGCCGACGGCCGCATGCTCTATCGCTTTGGACCGATCAATAACGAGGGTGGCGAACGACGCCTCAACGTCGCTATAACACGTGCCCGCAAGCGACTGAGAGCGGTCTCGTCGTTCGGCTCGGCCGACATGGACCCCGATCGGCTCAGGGCCCAGGGCGCAAGGCTCCTCCGCGCGTACCTCCAGTACGCGGAGAGCGGAGCATCTAGCCTCGGAGAGCGGGTCGTGAGCAAGCCGGCTCTCAATCCGTTCGAGATCGACGTGCGGGATACGCTTGCCCGGCATGGCATCCCCCTCATCGCACAGCTAGGCGTATCCGGTTACTGGATCGACTTCGCAGCGAAGCACCCCACGCGCCCGGGGCAGTTCGTTTTAGCCATCGAGTGCGACGGGGCGAGCTACCACTCGACACCAACTGCGCGCGACCGTGATCGCTTGCGGCAAGAACAGCTGGAACGGCTGGGATGGCGCTTCCACCGCATCTGGTCGGCAGATTGGTTTTCCAACAAGGAGGAGGTCGCGGCGGCCACCCTGTCCGCCTACAAGGAGGCCGTGGAGGTCGCCGACCGAGACGACGTGGCTCAGCCTCAGGGAGGCCGGGTCAGTGCCTCGACTTCGATCCAGGCGTTGGGTGACCCCGACCCTCCTGTCGCGGTGGACGCACCCAAGCGAGCATCCCGGCCAACGATCCCCCGGAACCGACCAATCAGCTACTACACTCACCGCCAGCTCGTGTCTCTAGTCCTGTGGATCGAGTCGGATACTCTGCTGCGGACCGAAGACGAGCTTCTGCCCCTAGTGATGCAAGACCTGGGATTCGAACGCCGCGGAAAGAACATCGTCTCCGCGATCAGGCAAGCAATCAGGGACGCTCACCGAGTCAGACCATCATGAAGGTCGCCATCAGACGCGGTTACTGCGGCCGCAAGCCGGTCCCCGAGCTGCTCGCCCGGGTCAAGGAGGCGCCGCAGGCCGGGATCGGCGAGGTCGAGGCCGAAGGCAGGGCCGTGTGCGTCCTGGCGCTCCTCGACGCCATCGAGGTGGCCAACTCCCGGGCTAGGGAGACTCCCGGAGCAGCGTGGCAAGCGGCAGGTGGGGATCGTCCTTCAGGCGCTGGGCCGTGTACGGCTGGAACCGGGCGAACGGATCGGTGCTCCTGCGCCGGGCCCCCGGCACCCTGGACCCGGACAGGTAGGCCCGGACGGTCTTGCGGTCGCGGCCGAGGTGGCGGGCGATGGCCGAGACCGACCACCCCTGGGCCCGAAGTGCCTGTGCTTCCACGTGTTCCTCCCGTGCCAACATCCCTGGGGGCTCCTTCCGATCGACGGCCTAGACACCGTCAGCATCGGGGGGAGCCCCGTCCGATTCCTGGATCTCGGGACTCGGGAGGTGGGGAATTTCAGTGAGCAGAACCGGGGAGTTTCAGATGAGCGGGGTCACTGCACTGGACAGCAATCGGAAAGCTGCCCCCTGGATGCATCTTTGACAGCCCGTGACGTTGCTCGGCCGGGAAGCCGGGCCAGGGAGCAGACGTCCACCCGGGCGGGGACGAGGCCCGGGTTCGTGACTCCAACACGCTCGATGTCGTCGGCTGCGGCCCATCGCTCATCTGCAGCTCCGACCGCCAGGAGGCGTTGGCGGCGGCACCAAGCAGGAGTCGGGCGCCAGTCATCGTCGGACGTCGCAGTCCTTCTCGGGAGGCCTGACAGCCGTCGGCGGTTGTCTCACCGGAGGTACTGCCGGAAATCGAGTAGCTCGCGCTCCAAGAGTCGTTCGGCCAGCTCTGCTCGGAGCGAACGAATATCGCCCGCCGAATCCTGGGTCTTCTTGAAGAGGTCATGCAGATTGCGCGCCCAGTACGAGACTGTCCATCGCTCGGACGCCCCCTTGACAAGCAGCGAAAGCGATCTCCACGCCTTTGGATAATCACTGAGACGAATCAGCCGTTGAACGACCTGGTCGTCCCAATCGATGCGTCCTTTCGTGAGCTCAAGAGTCGCATACATCCGATCCAGCCAGGCCTGATCGTCGATTGCGCTTCCTTCTGCCCACCATCCGAAGCCGTGGAAGGCCTCTGCCTCAAGCCCAGGCGCGGTCAGCGCTTCGTCCCAGAACCGGAGTGCGGCTTCCAAGAGCTCCTGATCGGGCTCGGGTGTTTCGCGCAGTACACGGCCGAAGAACTCCGCTCCTTCGGAGATGCGGGAAGGCGGTGCCAGCACGGCCAGCAATGCCCGCGGATCCTCTTGGTTCTCAAGCCGGCGCATGTAGCCGATCATGAGCCATCGAACTGCTTCTCGTCTTTCTTCTTCATCTCCGTCAGGCCCTTCGACCGCCAGATAGGCCAGGATGTAGGGTCGGAAGAGGACGAGCATGTCATTCGTAATGGGACGTGCCCACTCAAGCAACGTCTCGACCACACCCCGCTTTAGCCCGGTTGCGTCCGGCGTCCCAAACAGGAGAGGAATCAAGTCATTGACGCGCTCTCCGCAGACGTGTAGGAACTGCGCGTAGAGGCTGGCCACGATGGCGCCTGCCAACTGGGCTTCGGCGTCGTCACCCGCCAGCTCTTCGGTGACTGCGTCCGCCAGGCGCTCACCCCAGGGAGCAAGGTCTCCGCCACGCCTAGAGACGCTCAGTGCGATGCTAAACATCGCTTGCAGCGCCGTCGTACTCATCTTGTTAATGGCCGCAGTCAGGAGGTCGACGCCAGAGACACCGGATGCCCGCTCCCACTTACGCATCGTTGCCAGAAGGACCGACCAGAGCCGCTCAAGTGTGGTGCCGTCGAACGCCGTATCTCGATCTGCGGCCTCTTGGATTAGCCGAGTAACGACTCTGTGACACTCGGCCCAGTCGAGATCGGCATCAAAGTCGTCTTCGGTGAGCCGTGCGACAGGCCATGGCTCGGATACGACCAGCTCGAACGTCGCCACGAGGCGATCCCAGGCGACGGTCGCGCCGTCTCCCTTCAGCGCCTGCCCTAGGCCGTCGAGAATCCCGCGAATGTAGGTCGGGTGCTGGAGCCGCTCCACGATGCCGGGCAGCGCACTGTTCCATACCTCTGGCGATGACCGGACTGCCTGAGATAGCTCGGTGGTCAGGCCAGCCGGTGTGGGTGCCTTCCAGCCACCAGGAGGGGGCTCCCACTCAGCAGCCCAGCTCGCAAAACGCTCGGGCCCGAGCTTCGATATCTCCTCTGCGGACAAAGGGGAGACGCTTCCCACATAGGAGGCCACTCCGTAGCGCCGCGCCTCAGGATCACCGAGGCCGAACGCCGAGGAAAGGTGCTGATTAGCCGTGTTCCATGGCTCGGGCAGATCCTCAGGTACCCCAGCGAGCCAGCGCCACTGCCTCAACAGGCGCCTGTGAAGCTCTTCGTCTTCTCTCCAGGTCTGAATCTGCTGTTCAGAAGGTGGGTCGCCAAGGTGGGACAGGAGTTCCAGACGCGCTTCCGCCCCGACCGTGGGCCAAATCGCGCGGAGAAGCCGCATCGTCTCCGGGGTCGGCTGTTCGCCCCCCATCTGCTCCGCGAGCAGGGTGATCGACTCTTCAAGAGGCATGTTGCTCCTCTTCCGCGAGATGACCAGCCCACACCCGAACGAGGATCTCGTTGTCTAGGTCTCCTAGGAGCGCGCGTCGAGTTTCCAGATCCGCTCCACATTCCCTCAAGCGACGGAGCGCATCCCTGACGCCCGTGATGAGGGCGTTGCCCACGTCGCGGTTGGACCGATCGTCCGCATCGATAAGATCCCGCCCGAACGAGATCCCAAGGCCGTCGCCCAAGAGGCTCGCTGCCCGTCTGAGCTTGAAGAGCAGCTTCTCGGTCAGGGCATCGAGGTGTTCGCAGCCCACTCGATGCACAAACAAGCCAACAAGTGTTGCGTATTGGTATTCCTCGAACTTCCCTGCGACACGCCAGCCGCCTTCCCGAGGATGAGGCTCTAGCGCTACGTCGGCTAGCTCGTCGAACGTCTCGGTTTCCTCTCGGGCCGCCCACTCTTCTATCGTCAGTTCCAGTTCATGCGCGACTCTGAAGGGATCCGGAAACGATTCGGCCCTGAGAACCCGAACCGCGAGCGCTGTCGCTGCGGGTCCGAGTTCTCGCACGACTCCCAATACGACTATGGAGGCGGCTCTGTGCGGATCGCCGACGATTCGAGTCGCGAGTTCCTTGGCAAGCTCCGAAGCACGGGTACTCACTCGAATCAGAAAGCCGCCTTGGTACCAGTCACCCTGCATCGGGGTCGCGAATATGCCTCTAGCATCAAGGGCCTCGAGCCAGGCGGGTGATTCGACCTTGGAGAAGAAGTACCGGGCCAGTCGCTCGTCGGCCAGCAGCTCGAGCACACGGCGCACCTCCGATTCCCCTGGTGCCTGGAGTGCAGCATGTGAATCCGCTTCCTCAAGGCGGCTTGAGATGGGGCCAACGAGAGCGGCGACGAGATCGATTGTCCGCCCAAGTAGACCCAGTGCTTCGTCCTCGGAGTGCTCGCCACCATGGAGGATTCGGTTGACGCCTTCGACCGTCGAGGTCCACTCGGCGGCGAAAGCATCTACGTGCGGGCTGCTCATGCCTGCGCCAGCCTGAGTCATCATGGCCTGGGCGACCCGATAGCGCCTCAGGCTCTCGGCGACATCGAGTTCTTGCTCGAACTCCGAGATGAGCCGACGCAGAACATCGGGCGGATGGTCAACCGCGATTGCCTCCGAGATGTCCCTGCTGAATCGTCGGGCCGCAGCGCCGAGCGGGTGTGTCACTTTCTCCTGGCCGAAGAGGGGTGGGATGCTCTCAAGACACTCGCGTAGGGAGTAGCAGGCTTGCTCGGTCCACCTCGTGCCTCGGTGTTTCGAGTGGTCGACAGCGCACTCGAGGTGCTCGCTCGCGCGGATGGCGTCTACGTCGCCGAACCGCCGGAGTCCTTCGAGGGCGGAGTCGAGCCTGCTCTGTTCCATGCCGGCGACAATCGTACGCGAACGAACTGAGGCCGCGAGCGCTCCCCGATGCGCACGCCCCCAGGACGAAGCCGGTCGGTGAGGAGTACATCGTGTACCACCCCGCGACGTTCTCCTAACGATTGCCCTGCTCGTAGAGGCGCGCCACGAGCAGGTGCGAGGCGGCGACCATCTCCTGGGCCATGCCCGGGGTAATCGCCATTGGGCCCTTGCCGTGGAACCAGTCGTTCCGTAGCTGAGCTCCTGCCCTCAGGACGTCCGCCTCCCGGTGGGAGAGATGGCCCGACCGCTCGCCACGGGCGATCAGCTTGGCGAAGGGGATGCGATCCCCGGCCTGCATGGTGTCTCGAAGCGCGAGCTCGACGCCGATGAGGGACCAGGCGGAGGCAGCGGCGAAGAAGTCGTACACGAAAGCCCCGTGCGCGAAGAGGGCTCGAGCCACGCGCAGCGTGTCCTGGACGCCGACGGGAGCATGCTCGGACACCTCCCACCGCTCTGCGGCTGCGAGCAGGATGTCGTATCTGGCGGTCCGAAGGCCGGCGGATCTGCGGTCGAGCGGGACCTCGGCTCTGGGGAGATCGTCGCTCACGCCATTCCCCGATGGACGAGCCTCTGGCGGCGCCGCGAGTGCGACCGTGAACCAGGGCGAGGCTCAGGCGTCATCCTGCGCGTCCTCTAATCAACGGGAGCAGGACCAACCGAGACCTGGCGAGCGTGGGGGTCGGTCCCGTCACGGCGTGGGTCCAGGTGGATCAGCCAGCGCGCCGAGCCACGTGAACATCGTGGCGCGGCCCTCACTGCCTCCGCGACCTTGTAGGGGTCGGGTTCCTCCGCATGATGGGCGACGCGGTGCGTAGCTGGATCAGCCCCTTGACACGGTTGAAGGTCTCGGATCCGCTGAGTTGTCGCGGCGGAACCTCGCGCCGGAAGTGGCCCGCTCGAGCTCCCCGAGTTGGCCAGCCTCGATGGTGCCAGACGGGGAAGGTGACCGTGACACCATACGGACTCTCTGCGACCCGCCATTCGCGCCCAGCGAGCTCGTTGTCGATCCACAGCGACCCGACCTCGGAGAGGTGGTAGTAGTCGGTGAGCTGAAGCTGCATGGTGGTCGGCTCCCGTTGAAGAGGCAGTACGACGCTACTCCCCGAGGCGCCAGCCCTCCAGCGGGCTGCCGTCGCCCGGACTTGCTCCGCGCGGTGGGTCTGTGTCTGCCCAAAGCGAGCCTGAGGAACGTCGCGCAGTCTTGTCACACCGGCACTGAGCGGGGTTTCGGTCGTCGGATCGATGCCGGCCAGGGCCGGACCCTCCACTCCGGGTGGCAGTTCGGGGACTTCGGCCCTCCGACACCAGAGCAACGAAGCTGCCACCACCCGACCTTGAGGTGGTGCTGACCAACCGGTACGTTCGCGAGCGTTCGGTCTACCCGCGCTGTGGTTCCTTCGGACGAGTTGCTTGACGCTGTTAACGCGACACGTTATCATTCGCCGTGATCAAGAGCTTCCGCGACCGGGACGCAGAACGTCTCTTCGACCGGCACCCGACTCGCCGATTCGGACCGGGGGTGCGGAAGGTGGCATTGCGAAAGCTCCGGATGCTGGATGCTGCGGTGAAACTGGACGACCTCCGTGTACCGCCGGGCAACCGCCTGGAACGGCTGCACGGTGACCGCTCGGGCCAGCACAGCATTCGGATCAACGACCAGTGGCGGATCTGTTTCAGATGGCAGCGTGGCGATGCGTGGGACGTTGAGATCGTTGACTACCACTAGGAGAGGATGATGGCCAAGCGACTTCCGCCCGTCCATCCCGGGGAGATTCTCCTCGAGGAGTTCCTGGCACCCATGGGGATCAGCCAGTATCGGCTCGCCAAGGACCTCAAAGTTCCTCCTCGCCGGATCAACGAGATCGTCCACGGCGCGCGGGCGGTCTCGGCAGACACGGCCTTGCGGCTGGCTCGTTACTTCGGGACCTCTGAGCGGTTTTGGCTGAACCTTCAGGCGCAGTACGACTTAGATGTGGAATACGACCGCATCGGGGATCGAATCCAGCGAGAGATCATGCGTCGCGCTGTCTGATCCTCATCCTTCCGGTGTGGTGCGCCCATATTGGTCCGGAATCATGCCCCATCCCCACACGGCAACGGGGCCCTTGGGCCGGACCCCGTAGGCATCCTCGGGGACGACACCGGTCTCAAGCACGGTGCAGCGATGCTCCCACGAATCACCGAAGTCGAACTCGTAGTCGAAGACCTCCCCCTCGAGGCGCTTCGCCACCTTCGTTCGGGCCGCCGCCTGTTCCGTGGCGTCCTCGAAAGCCGTCCCTATCCTCGAGCCGTCGGGAAGCTGGAACACGTACAGGTGTCCGAGATCCCAGCGCGCAAACGCCGCATTGATGGCTTCCGCCAGCTGGTGGAAGGTGTGTCGCGGCGACACCAGGAAGTCCCTGCCAGGCGGCGGATCGAAGTCCTCACCTCTGCCCGAGGTCAGCTCGACGCGGATCAGGTACCAGTCCTTCCCGGGCTCGAGAAGGGATTCCGCGCGCTTCCGGGGTACTGCGAGGGACTGCAGCTCCTGCTTGACCGCTTCGCCTAGGACCCGGTCGCCGCTTCGGAGGCGGCGAACAATCTCGTTGAAGTCTTCTTCATCACGGCTCACGCCAACCCTTTCCACTAGCGGCCGAAAGGGGATCCATTCTTACATCGCGAGCTCCGCTCTTACCGGCTTCCGTGTGGACCTTGCCGTCTATCAGCGATTTCAGACCAGGTCAGGAGCCGCCAGTCCGGGTGGCACTTTGTGCTGGTCGGCCCTCCGACACCA
>Ga0184633_10000195_pt1 | contig 19507 bp, 16 predicted proteins | sample PLM31_170_b1_FD_133156 | JGI IMG/M metagenome (GOLD analysis project Ga0184633, IMG submission 133156) | Groundwater sediment microbial communities from an aquifer in East River, Colorado, USA - PLM3-1_170_b1 | ecosystem: Environmental > Terrestrial > Soil > Riparian zone | place: USA: East...
GCCTTTCCGCAGGAGTTCCGCGGCGTCGCGGGACTCCTTCTCCAGCTCGACGTCCGTTTCCACCGCTCCGCCGAGTTCGTCAAACGTCTCGACGGGGGGCTGAACGCCGATCTTCTGCATGCCGATGTGCCGCTTGATCGCCTTCGCAATCGCGTCCGGGATCGAGAAGACGCGCTCGCTATGGTCCACCGCAATCCGCGGGCTACGGATCCCTTCGAGCTGATCGATGATCTCGTCGACCGGGACGCCGGACCGGAGGCACAGGGACGCGAGACGCGCAATCCCTTCCGTAAAGGAAGCCGTGTACCCTCCGCCGCGCCCGATCTGAGCGAAGACTTCGAAAAGCCCCTTCTCGTCCTCGTTCACGGTCACGTACAGCGCGCCGTATCCGGTGAGGATCTTCTGCGTCCGGCCTGTAATCACGTCCGGGCGGGGTCGGGGCCGCAGCACTGCGGGTTCCGCGGGCACTTCGACCCGCATCTCTTTCGGCTTCTCCGCTTCCGCGACCCCGATGTTCAGGACCTGATCCTCTCGCGAGCCGTCGCGGTACACCGTGATGCCCTTGCAGTGGAGGTCGTAGGCCAAGAGGTACGCCTTCTTCACATCGTCCACCGTAGCCTCCTTTGGTAGGTTGATTGTCTTCGAGACCGCGGCATCGCAGTAATCCTGGAACGCCGCCTGCATCCGCACATGCCATTCTGACGAGACGTCGTGGGCCGTCGCGAAGACCCGCTGCCACTTTTCCGGAACGTCCTTCAGTCCCCTCGGGGATCCGTGGTTGTCGAGGATCTTCTGCACGAGGTCCTCCCGCCAGAAGCCCTCGCGCTTCGCGATCTCCTCGAAGTAGTCCAAGAAATACGGGAGTTCCTCGCCGTCCATCACGCGCTTGTACCAGATCAGGCTGAACTCGGGTTCGCATCCGCCGGACGTGTCCGCGATCATCGAGAGCGTGCCGGTCGGCGCGACCGTAGTCACGTACGAGTTGCGGAGCCTCAGGCCCTTCTCCTGGTGCCGGCTGCCTTCCCAAGCGGGGTAGACGCCGCGCTCCTCCGCCAGCTTCGCACTCTCATTATATCCTGTCTCGTGAATAAATCGCATGATCTTTCGGCCCCATTCGACGCCTTCCTTCGAGTCGTACGGGACCTCGAGCCTAAACAGCATGCGGGCGAAGCCCATGACGCCCAAGCCGATCTTCCGCGTGGCGTAGGTCATCTCCTCGATTTGCTTGACTGGATAGTCGTTCATGTCGATGACGTCATCGAGCATACGGACTGTCGCGCGAATCGTCCCCTCCAGCTTCTTCCAGTCGACATCCCAGCGTCCCGCGGCATTGCGCCTCATGTGACGCGCGAGATCGATGGATCCCAGATTGCAGGACTCGTAGGCCAAGAGCGGTTGCTCTCCGCATGGGTTCGTTGCCTCCATATCCGCGACGTTTGGGGTCGGCTGGCGGCGGTTATTCTCGTCGATGAAGAAGAGCCCGGGTTCGCCGTTCTTCCACGCCTGGAAGGCAATCTTATCGAGAACTTCGCGCGCGTCGAGCTGTGTCACCACTTTCTTGCTCCGAGGATTGACGAGATCGTATTTCGCGCCGGACTTGAGGGCCTCCATGAACGCATCCGTTACAGCCACGGAAATGTTGAAGTTCGTGATCTCGGAGGTCTTGTCCTTGCACGTGATGAACTCGAGGATGTCTGGATGGTCTACGCGGAGGATACCCATGTTAGCGCCACGCCGCTTACTCCCTTGTTTAACCTGCTGAGTCGCGGCATCAAAGACTTTCATGAAGGAAACGGGCCCGCTCGCGACACCCATCGTCGATTTCACGAAGTCGTTCTTAGGCCGGAGGCGGGAGAACGAGAAGCCAGTGCCTCCGCCTGACTTGTGTATGAGTGCCGATTCTTTCAACGTCTGGAAGATTCCCGCGAGGCTGTCATCCACCGGGAGAACGAAGCAATTGTGGACAATGAGTTGGTTCGCAACATAAGTGTTGTCTTCCTCCACCTCGAAATTGTATACAGTCGTCAGGCCTTCAATGGCCTCGATGGACTCGACGAGGTAAGCACCGTCCCTCACGTACATGGGGCGGCCTCCGATCGCAAAGGACCACGGACGGGCGGTTGCGCCCTTTGGCATCGTTTCAGCATGGAGGGTAGGTGAGTAGCCTAGCCCGACGGCGAGCTCGAACAGCTGACGTACTAGAGGTTCGTTCGACAGCGTGATTCTCCTTTGGTTCGTGTTAATGTCGGTCCCGTCGCCATCCGAAATCCCCTGAATGACTGCGGCCCGGAATTCTTCCGGGGCGGAGGACACCCAGGCAGGGACTCGCTTCTTGTCGAAGCCTGTGCTAAATTCCCGGACGATCCACTGGGTCAGAAGTTTGCTGTTCACTCGCACCGTGAGCCACGAGGTTGGCGCCTCAATCGTGTAGACGATATCGGCCTTGAGACCGAAATGCTCCCGAAATATTGAGGACAGGCGCTGGGCGAAGTCCTCTTCCTCCAAGCTCAATGTGAATCGGATGAGGTATGTTGATGTGTCGACACATCCCTCGGCCAGATACATTCCAAAGAACCAGCCAATGTCCGCCCCCAGCGACACTTCGGCCTTGATCGGTTTGATTTGGAGACTCCGGACGCCAAACCTCCTGTGCCGGAGCTGCGACATCTCCGATGTGCCCGTCTTGCGAGCGTACACCAGGTCGCCTTCAACATCTCCGTCGAACTTGACGGTTGAGACAGACAGGTCCGGCATCGGCGTACCGACCTTCACATAGCGCCCCACCAGATCCTTCGCGGCCACCCATCCTGCGTCGGTGAGAAACGGATGGTCCGCCGTCACCAACATGGACGGGAGCCGATGCACATGGAGACGATAGACAGGAGATTGGCGCTGCATGGTTGCCGAGACGCGCCGGTACCTTCCTTTCTCCGTCAGGACCATGTCTCCGACGGCGATTCGTTCGATAGGCTTCGGACCCTCCGCGGTGCTAATGGGGGTGCCCGTGGCGAAGCACGCACTAAGTTGCTGGAGCTCGAGCCCCGCATTCATCAGCGTCGGGCTGTTCGGAAGGAATTCGAGGTTCGTGATGATCCGGAAGAACCGCCGCGCGGTCTCCTCGACCTGGGCCTCGTCCGCCCCGTAGTTCCGTTCCGCCTGAGCGAGGTTCCAGGCGACGCGGGCGAACAGCTCCCTCGGCGTCTCGATGACCCGGCCCTTGTCGTCTTTCTTCAGATATCGCTTCTCGAGGACCCGCAACGCATTCTCGGAGAGCTTCGGATCGGGCTCGCGGGCCACGACATCGAGGGCCCTTGAATCAGAAACCTTGACTTCTTCCATGGGACAACCTTCCTGCCGGAGGGGGGATGGAATCTAGGCATCGCAGAGGCGGCGAGACCATCCCTGGGGGGCGCCCCGAAAGGCCGACCGTGGGATAGTCCTTTCTGAATCATCTCTGTTATCAGCCGTGCGCATGCTTGTTACCACGTCTGTTACCATACGGTCGGGATGCATATCAATGTGCTTCGGAGTAGTGTGAACCTACTCCCGTCGAGGGACGGGGTCAAAAGAAGGGGAGCTCCACGACCCGGGCCGGATGCGGCGTCCCGCGGATGTCGATCTCCAACGAGGTCCCCGGAACTGCGGCGGCCTTGTCCACGGAGGCGAGCGCAATCCCCACCCGGAGGGACGGAGACATCGTCCCGCTCGTCACGCGACCCACGTCCGCTCCGCCCAGGAGAACGGCATGCCCGTGCCGCGGGATTCCCCGGTCCTCCATACGCACGCCGACGAGCCGCCGGTAATCGTCGCGCTCCCGTTGCCGCTCGAGCGCCTCGCGCCCGAGGAACGGGCGCTCCCACTTCACGAGCCACGCGCAGTTCACCTCGAGAGGCGTCTGATGACCGTCGAAGTCTTGGCCCGAGAGGAGGTAGCCTTTCTCGAGTCGAAGGGTGTCCCGTGCCCCGAGGCCGGTGGGTCGGATTCCGAGGTCCTCGCCCGCGGAGCGGAGAGCCTCCCACACGCCGAGGCCCTCCGCCGCGGTCGGGAATAGCTCGAATCCCGGTTCGCCGGTGTAGCCCGTGCGGGTCGCGAGGAACGCGGTGCGTCCACCGGAAACGGTGGGCTCCCCCCGCAGCGGTATGGAGGGTTGCTTGGAGGATGGCCTCCCCCACCCCTCAATTTCCGGTGGAACGGCCCGCGGGGCAGCCCCCCAAGGAGCCGGCGGCACGAAGTCGATCACGACGCCCGCAAAGGGTTTCACGGGGGCCAAGTCGACGGACGTGAACCGCTGCAGGAGCTCCGGTGCCCGAGGTCCCTGCAGGGCGAGGCACAGAAATTCCAACGTGCGATCCACGAGGGTCACGCCCGTCTTCCCGTGAGCGGTCAACCAGGACATCACGGCGGCCCGAGGCCCCGCATTGCAGACGAGGAAGAACCGGTTTGGAGCGAGACACGTCACGATCACGTCGTCGATGATCGTGCCATCATCCCGCAGGAGATGCGTGTACTTCGCCCGACCGCTCGCAGAAGGAATCGCGTTCGCGCTCAGACCATCGAGGAATCCGTGCGCGGAGGGCCCTTCGACGAAGATCTTTCCCATGTGGCTCACGTCGAAAAGGCCGACCGACCGGCGGACCTTCAGATGCTCCTCGATAATCCCCGTGTACTGGAGGGGCATCTCCCATCCGCCGAATTCGATGAAACGGGCGCCCGCATCCCGATGCCAATCGTACAGGGGCGTGCGCGACGCCATGCCGCCCCGAATGCGGGAGCGGATGAAAGACTTCCTCCCGGCAAAGCTTATGCAGACCCCTCTCCTTGCCCGCGGCCGCCATGGGCCTTTTCCGGGAGTACCGATACGAACTCAGCTCCCTGATCTTCGCCCTCGGCATCCTCGGGACAATCCTCTCGCTCACCCAGATCCTCGCCAGGACGCAGAGCCCGGACTGGCTCCAGTCGATCCATCGCGCGGTCGGTGAGTACGTGATCTGGGAGGCGTTCCTCGGGTTCCTTGCGGTCCTCGCGGGCGGCTTCTATTTCATCGACACGATCCGGAAGGAACGGGAATTCGAGAGGCTCATCTCGACGACGTCGAAGGAGTTGTTCGTAAAGAACATGCGGCGGATCGAGGAGCTCACGTACGACCACCTGCCATCCGCGTATGAGCGCCGTTTCCTGGAGAAGAAGCGGGAATTCCGGATCAAAGGCTGATCATTCGAGGGACCGGGAGAGGACGACGCGTCCGAGCCGTTCGACGCCTTCCCGGTCCCGCGGCCGGCATCGGACGACGACTTCGATTCGATCGGGGCCGTGCACCGCGCTGACGACGTCCGTGTGCTCGTAGAGCCAGTGCAAATTCGCGGACGCCTCCGCATCCTGGTCGAGGACGAGGTGAATTTCGAGCGGATAGACGAACACTTGGTGGATCGCATCCCGGAGTTCCGCGAGGCCACGTCCGCTTTGCACGGAGATCGCGAGAGGCGACCGATGGAACTCGGACTCCGCAAGGACCCGCGCCTTCTCCTCCATCCGCTCCTCCGGTAACCGATCCGTCTTCGTGAGGACCGGAATAATCGCATCCGCGGATGTTTTTGGAAACAGAGTACGTGCCGCGAGGCGCACCTTCCGGCGCATCTCCTCCTCCGAGTCAGTCGCGTCGACGAGAAGCAGGATGAGGTCCGCATGGAGGATCTCCTCGAGCGTCGCATTGAAGGCCTCGACCATCCAGAAGGGCACGCCGTCCACGAACCCGATCGTGTCCGTGAGTAGGATCCGTCGGCGCGTCCTTGTCAGGCTGCGGGTCGTCGTTGCGAGGGTAGAGAACATGCGGTCTTCGACGAGGAGATGCTCGTCCGCGAGCGCGTTCAGGAGGGACGACTTTCCCGCGTTCGCGTACCCAGCGAGGGCGACGAGATGATAGCCACGGTCCTTGCGGACAGCGCGGCGGACCTCCCGTTCTCGCCGGATCGTTTCGAGCTCGTCACGGATTTTCTTGATCCGGCGTTTCACGGTCTCGTAGTAGGCATCGACGCGCTGCTCGCCGCCGGACATGAACCCGGGCCGTTCCCCGATATCCGCCTCGTGGATCCACTCGCGGAGGAGCGGGACCTCATACTGAAGGAGGGCGAGCTCGACTTGGAGCTTTCCCTCGCGACTCGATGCCCGTTGCGCGAACAACTCGAGGAGCACGCGAATTCGGTCGTAGCATTCGACATGCAGTTCGCGCTCGAGAATGTGGTGCATCGTCGGTCGCAGTTCGCCGTTGAACACGACCGCATCGACGGGGTCCGAGGCCACGCGATCCCGCAACTCGTCGAGCTTTCCTCGACCGACGAAGGTCCGGGGATTAGGGCGGTCTCGTCGCTGGACGACCGTCCCGACGACTCGATGGCCCGCGGACGACAGGAGCGCGGAGATTTCCGTAACTTCGGGATTGACGGAGACGAGGAGGACGTCCACCGAGCCGGTCCAGGCGGGGGCCGGCCCATAAGGCTTTCCACCGGAAGCGAAGGGGTGGGGGCCATGAGAGGTCCCACAGCGCCCAGCGAAAGGCAACCTTAAGTAAGGTTAACGGGATGCGGGCTCCGTGCAGATCGGTTGTGGCGTGACGACGAAGGAGATCCGCGGACGGCCGTACCTGTACTTCTGGCACTACGAGGACCGCGGAGGTCGGCGGGTCCAGATGTTCCGCTACCTGGGCGCAGCCCGCTCCGAGTCTGCGCGGGCGAAGCTTGAGGGGGTCCTCGATGCGTACGTGGACCGGCTCTCCGCGGAGATCCGCCGCCGTCGAGGGGAAATCCTGGCCCGGGTCCTATCGCCCTGAGGCAAAGGCCTTATTCTTCCGCGGGCCATCGGAACGGACGTGCGCGTCCAGGTGCGACTCTTCGCCACGTACCGGGAAATCGTCGGATCCGGGCAACTCACCTGGTCCGCGAAGGAGGGCACGACCGCGGGCGAGCTCGTCGATCAGGTGCTCGCGAAATACCCGCGGCTCGATGGACATCGGGAGACGATGCTCGTCGCCGTGAACCAATCGTTCGCGTCGCTGGAGGTCGCGCTCCGCGAGGGCGATGAGGTCGCGCTCATGCCGCCCGTCAGCGGCGGCGCGGGCCTCCTCGAGGTGCAGCGCGGCGCGATCGACGTCGAAGCGGTCGTCGATTCCGTGCAACGGCACGACGCCGGGGCCGTCGTCCTGTTCCTCGGGACCGTGCGGTCGGACCCGGGCGTGCGGGCCTTGGACTACGAGGTGTACCGGCCGATGGCCCTCAAGCAGATGGAGGAGATCGGGGTCCTCGCGAAGAAGAAGTTCGGCGCCCTGGAGATTTCGATTGTCCATCGCCTCGGGCGAATCGCGGTCGGCCGGGCGTCCGTCGCGATCGCCGTGTCGGCAGCGCATCGCGCGGAGGCATTCGCCGCATGCGAATGGACGATGAACGAGGTCAAGCGGATTGTGCCGATCTGGAAGGCGGAGAAGTAAGGGTCACGTCCGCTCTTCGCACAGCTCGATCCAGATCCCATTCACGGGCTCCTTCACGAACCCGACGATGTGCTTCGGTCGCACTTCGATCGGTCGTGTGACCTTCGCCCCCATCTTCGCGAGGCGGTCCACGTCCTTCCGCACGTCCACGCACTCGAAAGCGAGGTGGTCCAGCTCGTTCCCTCCCCGGTATTTCGACCTCGGGTACCAGTTGAACTCCAGGAGCTGTGCCGAGCCTGGGCTCCACAGGTTCGCACCTCCCCCCGGTCTCCGGGCGGGCAGGCGGTCGATCAACTCCATGCCGAGGCTTTTCGTGTAGAACTCGATCGACCGGTCCAGGTCCCGCACTCCGATTCCGGTGTAGACGAATCGCACAGCCACGCCCCGTCCGTCACCGGAGATTCCGCTTCAAAGATGACGGTCTAGCGTCCTGCCCTCATTCCAGCTCGAGCCGTCGGGGCTTGCGCGCCCGCCAGATCGTGGTTCCCGGGATCATCCGGAGCTTCGCGAGCGGAAAGTCATCGGAATAGGTGCTCTCCTTCGGCAACGGTTCCGGTTCGAGAAGGTCCGTGACGACGAAGCCGGCGTCCGTGAGGTCCCGGTGCCAATCCCCGTACGTTCGAAGAAAGTCCACCTCCGTCCCGTCCTCGTCCGTGTCGATGCGAGGGCTCCGGTCGAAGTAACTTCGCGAGATCGCGAGCCCACGTTCTTCCGTGATCATGAAAATCGGCGAGCCCCAGGAAAAGGCGAACAGGCCGCCGTGGCGGAGCACCCTCCAGACCTCCCGGAACGACCGGCGAACATCCTCGACGAATCCGAGTGCGTAGGCGGAGAAGGCCACGTCGAAGCTTTCGTCGTCCAGCATCGAGAGGTCCTCGACGTTCGATTCAATGAACCGCACGTTGACGTTCTTCGATCGGGCGAAGGCCCGGGCATGGTCCAGCTGTTCCGACGAGAAGTCGACCCCGGTGACCCGGGCGCCTTGCCCGGCGAGGTAGACCGCCGATTGGCCGCCCCCGCACGCGATTTCCAGGACATCTTTTCCGAAGAGCGAGGGGCCGAGGACCCGTAACTCCCTCTCCGGAGGTACGGACGGTCCCCAGAGAACGTCTCCTTCGAGCTCGGTGCGGTGAGACGCCTGGTACTTTCGACTCGTCGCGTTCCAGCTCGCGCGGTTCGCCCGGGTGTGGGGAGACTCATCAGCCACGGCCCCGCCATGGAGAGCCGGAGTTTTAGCCTTAACATGCGTCGCCGCAACCTGACCTGTTCGCGACGGGTCACCGGCGGACGTTTCCACCCGGGCGGGACGCTACTTCCGCGCCTGGTAGAGCTCGAGCCAGATGCCGTTCGGGTCTTTCACGAAGCCGACAATGTACTTCGCGCGGACCTCGACCGGCCTCGCGAGCGCCACCCCCGCTTTTAGGAGACGTTTCACCTCTCGCTCGACATCTTCACACTCGAAGGCGAGGTGGTCGAGCTCACTCCCCGCCTTGTACTTCGACTTGGACCGTGGGTACCAGTTCAGCTCGAGGATCTGGTCCCTCCCCTTGTCCTGAGCCCGGCGACCGTGTTCGGCGCGTGAGGCCGAGGGACCCGCCAACGTTTATGGCCTCCCGCCACGGTGGGTCCGGGGCTATGGCGAAGATGGTCGACATCGGGCGAAAGCCGGACGTGCGACGTCGGGCTGTCGCGACGGGAGCAATCCACCTTCGGCCCGCGACGGTCCGCGCGATCCGCGACGGACGCGTCGAGAAGGGCGATGTGCTCGCGTCCGCGGAAGTCGCCGCCCTCCACGCGATGAAGAGCGTCTGGCAAGTCCTCCCGCATTGCCATCCGATTCCGATCACCGCCGCGAGTGTGGCGTTCGACGTCCGCGCGGATCGGATCGCCGCGACCACGACGGTCGAAGCGACGTACAAGACGGGCGTCGAGATGGAAGCCCTCTACGGCGCCACGGTCGCCCTGCTGACCGTGTGGGACATGGTGAAGGCGCTGGAAAAGGACTCGAGGGGGCAGTATCCGAGCGCCCGAATCGAGGGCATCCACGTCGTCACGAAGGAGAAAGAGGTCTCCTCTAGCGCGGGTTGAGGCGTCCTCTCTTCTGTCGGCCATTCGGAGACCTCCGAAGGGTTGAACGTGCACCGGGTCAGTCCGGTCCTCGAGCTGGTCTTATGGCGGATGAACGCAAACTGTCCATGGCAGAAGTGCGCAAGACGATCGCGGCATCGCTCGCGGCAGCTTTCGGTTTCGTGATCGCCCTCATGTGGAATACGGTTGTCCAGTCCGGGTTTGCGACCGCCGGAATCCCGCTCGGCACGACCGCGCGGCAAGGCGACTGGCTGGGCTTGGCGTATTTCGTGGTGAGCACTGTTGTGATCACCGTCGTGATGATCGTCTTCATCGTTCTGGTGAGCCGGCTCGCAGGGAGGGAACCCGAGAAAAAGTAGCCCGACGAGGTCTTGACTGGGCGAAGTCCTTTTATCGCTACGGCGACATGGATTCCGGCCCATGAAGGTCGTGATCCTCGACGGGTACGTGGACGAGCCGTCGAACTTCGGCGTGCCGCCCTACATCTCGCCGTACCCGCGGTACGTCGCCGGCGCAATCCGCGACGCGGGCCACGAGTGGGAGTACGTCACGATCGACCGGGTCCGCGCCGGCCATCCTTTGAAGGGAGACCTACTCGTCCTCCTCTCCGGTCCGATCGTCCCGGGCAAGTACCTGCGAAGCCTGCCGATCAGCGAGCGGGAGGTCGTCCGCCATGCGAGGGGGTTCGAGGGACCGCGGGTGTTCGGCGGGCCGCTTGCCCGATTCCGATACTACGACGAATCGCTCATCGAGCCGTTCGACTGGGTCGCGCTGCGGGATCTCGATGCGGCCGTGTACGATCACCTCACGACAGGCGAGTGGACGCACCGCGACAAGACGATGGAGGAATGGGACCGTTGGGCCCTCCTCGGTGCGGATGTCGTCCGCGACCATCCAGACTTCCCGGAACCCCTCACGGTCGAGCTCGACACGTCGAAGGGGTGTGTGCGGTACATCAACAAAGGCTGTTCGTTCTGCATCGAGCCGATGTACGGGAAGCCGAAGTTCCGGGAGGTGGCCGGCATACTCGCCGAGGTCCGGCGGCTCGCGGAACTCGGCGCCGTGAACTTCCGGCTCGGTGGCCAGGCGGATTTCTTCAGCTACCAAGCGATCGGCCTCGGGTCTTCGCTGACGCCGCGGATCAACGTACCCGCGATCCGAGAGTTACTCGAAGGGATTCGCGCGGTCGCCCCGGATTTGAAGATCCTGCACACGGACAACGGGGATCCCGCGATGATGATCGCCCACCCGGACGAAGCGACCGCGGCGATGCGGGACCTGGTCCGCCTCTCGTCGCCGGGGAATTCGCTCTCTTTTGGCCTGGAATCCGCGGACCCGCGTGTCACCGAGGCGAACAACCTGAACATCGACGCGGAAGGCTGTCTCGAGGCGATCCGGATGGTCAATGCGGTCGGGCGGGACCGCGGGGAGAGCGGAATGCCGCGGCTTCTGCCCGGGCTGAACTTCGTCGTGGGCCTGGACGGCGAGACGAAGAAGACGTTCGAGCTGAACCTCGCATTCCTGAAGCGCCTCCTCGCGGAGGATTTGTGGATCCGCCGGATCAACATCCGACAGGTACGCCCGGTGAGGCGCGAATTCGAGCCGACCGGATTGTACCACGAATTCCGGAGGTTCAAGGAGACCGTGCGGACGGCGATCGACCACGAGATGCTGCGTCGCGTCGTCCCCGAGGGCACGATTCTCCGCGACGTCTACCTGGAACTTCAGGACGGCCATGTGACGTACGGCCGGCAGATTGGGACGTATCCGATCCTCGTTGGGCTCCCGTACGACATGGCCCTGAACCGTTTCGTCGATGCATGCGTCGTGAGCCACGGACAGCGGTCCCTCACCGCGGTCGAGTATCCGCTCGACTTGAATCGCGCCCCCCTTGCTGCGCTTTCGGCGCTCCCGGGAATCGGTGCGAAGCGCGCCGCGCGGATTGTGCGCGCAAGGCCGTTCGACTCGTGGCCCTCCTTCGCCGCGTGCCTCGACGATCCCGCAGTAGCCGAGCGGGTCGCGCCATTCGTCGGCCTCGCCGGGTAGGGTTGTGGCCCTCCTACGCGGCCAAGCGACTTCACCATTCGACGAGGTACTCGCAGCGGTCGTCGCCGGATCGCACGCACCGGGTCTTCGTCACGGTGCCCGCGACCTCTCGCGCCTTGAGTATCCCTTCGTACGCGCCTTGGAACAAGGCGCAAAGCGAAGGGGTGGGCCTCCAGTCGAAATGCTGAAAGAAGGCCTGTCGGCGACCCGTCTTCACGACGAGCCTTCCATAGTTCCACTCCTTGCTGTAGACGATAGGCGCCCGCTCGGCGAGAGCGGTGAGCGGGATGACCTTCGTGATTTGCTCGCGGATGGTCGAGACCCCAGGGGCTACGTGAACGTACAGATTCCGGATGAAATCGTAGTTTCCGTTCCCGAATTTCGATACCAACAGTTCATGGAATTCATCGAGTGCGTCGGCGGACAGCCAAGTGTCTTCCGTGAGTTCATCTGAATTCACCGTCCAATCTTTCAGAGCGTCTTTTAGCGCGCTCGCGCCCCGCGCGGCTTTGAGGAATTGGAGGGCCCGGATCGTGGCCGCCGCACGGATCTTGGGGACGAATCCTAGCTCCCTCGGGTCCCTTCCGACATGGGAGAACCGCCGGTTCGAGTTCTGACGATACGCGACGAGACTGGCCCCGGGTTCGGTCAGGGCATAGAGCCGGCCGTGGCTCTTCGCGGAAGGGGTCAGGCACTCGACCAACCCTCGGCTTGACAACTCCCGGAGGGCTCGGCTAACGTGGGTCGAGCGCAGATCCGTGTCGTGGGCCAGCTGGCGGGGCAGCTTGGGGGCTGATGCTAGCGCGGAAACGACCCTTTCTCGATAGCCGCTTGAGGCGACGAAGCTGAAGTCCATCCAGAGACGTTCGTGGACCTGCGGTCTCCCCCCTCCCCGGGACCGAACCCCTCGCAGCAGATACGCTTTGTAGCTCATAAATCTCATTGGTGGTCGCCGGCTGACGAATGCCGTCGGGAGCCACCGATCGCCCCGCTCGGATTGGGAGGATCCTCCTCGCGCCCCTGTCCAACATTCGAAGGATTGCCGTCTGCCGGGACTTGGTCGGAACTTGGTTGCAAGTTGACGAGAAAAGGGCGGCTTTTGGTCACAAGTTGGCAGGGTTCGTTAAGTGGCTCGTCCCTGCTACAGCGGGTCACGGTCTCCGGGCCGGGAGTGGAGAGGGTTGCAGAGGAGAGCGGAACCCGATGCGGTGGCGAGCGAATCAGGCGGGTCGACGGATCGTCCCATGGTCCAGTCGAGACGCGGAAGGCGACCTCTGCGGACCGTCTTCCGGGTCCTCGTGTTCGCCTGTGCGCTGTTCGTCCTCTTTTCCGTGTTCCAGTCTGCCGTGGTCCGGGCCGCGGATCCGGATTCGGACGGGGACGGACTGACGGACGGGTACGAGCTCGCGAATTTCTACGTGCAACGCATCGCAGCTTCGGGCCTTCCGAAGGGGATCGTCGACGCCGGCTCGGATGCGACCACGGTGACCCTCCTCCAGTGGCAGGGCGTCGTCAACGGAGCATTCGTTGAGTTCACGGTCGATCATCCCGCGAAGGCGGAGCTCACGGTCCAGGTCGGCTACTGGGACGGCTCGACCTGGGTGGATCGGTACGTGTGGGACCCCGGCGGTCGCTGTGCGACGGCGTGTCCAACGTCCACAGCCCCCGCATCCTCGTCGGGGGGAACCGGCACCGTTTCGTTTTCGACGGCAACGGTGGGAACGGCCGCGGGATACACGCAGGTCGGGACCGTGTCGACCGTCATCGCGGACCTCACAAAGCCCTCGAGCCAAGCCACTCAGGTCGAACGCGACAACCGGATCCTCCAGCCGGGATTCGCCTCGGCCCTGTTCCACTCGAAGCTCACGTGGCGCCTCATTGTGCGCGACTGGGTCGTGAGCTCGGGCGGAGGCGGTGGGGGCGGTGGCTGTCCACCCATATGCCCAACCTCCCCGATCGCGTCGACCGCGGCGACGCAGGGGACGCTCAAGGCGCTTGCGTTGCGACTCGAAGAACGCAGTGACCCGACGAAGGTCGATACGGACGGGGACGGGCTGGGAGACGGCGTCGAGGTCCTCACCCACAAAACCTATCCGGCGACGGTTGACTCGGACGGAGACGGCGCACGGGACGACTACGAGATCGCCGCCCACACGATTTCGTATTCGGTGAACGGCGCGGTGCGGTCGGCGAGCGTGAAGACGAGCCCGACGAACCCGGACTCGGACGGAGACGGCCTGGCCGATGGAGAGGAATACACCTTCGGAGTCGATCGGGTCGTCACCAACCCCGTCGTGGCCGACACCGACGGAGACACGTTGACCGACGGCGCAGAGCTCTCGACGCACAGCAGCAACGCGACCTTGACCGACACGGACAAGGACACGATCGCGGACAATTTGGAGGTCACGGCCCGCACCCAGACCCTCACGGTGAATGGCGCGTCCCAGTCCCGCTCCGTCAAGACGCTGCCATACGCGGAGGATACCGATGGTGACGGACTCCGAGATGACAAGGAGTTCGCAGGCACTTCCGTGTACGCAGTCAAGACGGACCCGTCGGACGCGGATACGGACGACGATGGCCTCCCCGACGGGCAGGAGAAGTTCGTGAGGGAGGTCTCGATGACGAGCCGCAAGACCGTGGGGAGCGCGATCACTGTCCCCCTCACAGCGACCCTCACGGGATCCATTGAGCGGGTGGACGTGCGGTACGGCCTCTCGACGATCTCGGTGTCGAACTTCTACGTGAAGGTCACGAAAGGTTCGACCATCGTTGTCCTCCGGAACAAGGTCGGGACGGGCCTCTACAACTACAGTTCGGTCGACATCACCAAGTCGTTCACGTCCCACGGGGGCACGTACAGCCTCTACGTCTCATCGTCCCTGACCGGAGGGGTCCTCGAGGAATACGCTTTAAGCTTCACGCTCCGGACGTCCCCCATCAAAACGGACTCGGACGCCGACGGCCTGAACGACTCCGAGGAGGCGACGTACGGAGTGGATGCATGGATCACGGACCCAAACCAAGCCGACACGGACGGCGACGCGTGGTCGGACGGCCTTGAAATCAAGACGAAGGGCACGAACCCCCTCAGCACGGACACGGACCAAGACGGCGCGCGGGACAACGTCGACCTCGACCCCCTGCGAAACCTCCTCGTCGCGGTCACCGTCAAGCGGATTCATCACGGGGCGAGCCCCTGGTGTACCCCGACGCTCGTCGGGATCGCGCGGGCGAACGACGCGTACACCTGGGTGACGGAACACCGCGTGGCGACGGAGGAGGGGTACTGGTCCGTGGGCTGCTTCGCCGACATCAAGACGACCTCCATCTTTTTCCTGACCTACTACTCGGATGTGCCGGACGGCACGTCCTCCGTGTCCATGCGGATGACCGCATGGGCGATCAACCCGGGCCGGGGGGACGACATCCTCGTCGACCAGTTCGTCACGTACACGCTCAACTCCGGGACGAAGTCCTTCACTCTGTCGAACGGGAACTCGTGGTACTCCTTCGACGTCTGGACACACGCGCTCCCGAAGGCAAAGACCCTCTTGGTCACGGACGGCAACGCGACCGTGGCGGCGTCAAACGGGCAGCGCCGGCTCGCGGGTCAAGACCGATATTTCGTGTTCACGTTCGACGTTACCTCGTCGTACTCGCCCTTGGTCCTCGGGGTCAACGCGATCGTCGTGCCACGTTCGATTTTCCTCGACTCGAAGCTGAAGAAGGACTTCGACGCGAACAGCCACTGGCCGCTCGCAGATGCAACCTTGTACGGGGAGGACCTCGGCAAGGCCGACGTCTCGGAAGGCGTCGCGGGGATCCTCGCGAAAAAGCTGTCTGGCTCCGATGCAAACAGCGTCCTCGACCGGCTCCTCCGGAACCCCGCGAACGTCAAGGTGTATTCGTACGTGGACATCACGTCGTACGCGGTCTTATCGAACCTCCCGACCGACGTCGTGCGGATCCTGCCCTGGGCCAGCGTTGTGAGCGGGCCCACGGGCGCGATGCCCGCGGACTTCTGGCAGAAGATCGGGGCCGTGGCCACGACGGTCGTCAATAACCTCGTGTACCTCGGCCAGCTGATTTACAAAGGGCTCGTGGCGCTCGGCACGTTCCTCGTGGACCTCGGGAAGGCGATCGTGGACTGGGGGTTAAGGGCACTGGGTCAAGTGGCGAACGTGGTCGCTAGCGCGGTCCAGAAGGTGGCGCAGGCGCTCGCGGAAGTCATCTCATGGGTCGTCAATTTCGTCACATCCCTACTCAAAAGTCTCTTGAAGCCGATCCTCGACGCGATTGACCGGTACATAACAGACGTAAAGACAACGATACAGGTGGCTACCGTCGAATTGCGGGGCACGAACCCGAGCCCGGAAGAACACGCAGATCGAGCAGCGCAGATTGTGATCGGCCTAATACTGGGTGGTACCTACGCAATGTTCCTTGCGCTGGCAATCGCCCTTCTGGCCGTCGATATCGCCGCCAAGCCGTTCACGACGGTTGCGAGTGTAATCGTCCCTCTCATTCTAAGCGTTGCGATGGGGCTCGTTCTGGGCGCGGTCGCCGTTGGGCTCACGCCCGCCACCAGTATTGGCACAAGCACTCCGAATAATGTCGACTTCATTCCAGAGTTCGTTGTTGATCACATTCCAGCGGGCGCTTGGTGGGACGCTCGTGCCCCCTTGACGTTTGGTCGGTTTGTAAGTACAGTCCTAATCATACTCTTGAGAAGCTTCGTTCTCGTCGACGATTCCCTCAAGATTAAGACGGTCGCCGAGTCGATGCTCGTTTCCATCTTGGGCCTGATTCTGTTCATAGTGTCACCCGGACTGCAAGGCGCGACGGCGGTCGTCGGGACCGGTATTGGGTTCGGCCTCTCTCTGGTGGGGTTCATTCGAGTGGCGCTAGGTGCCCGGCTAAAGGCGATCGCCCCGCTGGTGTACTACTCGGCCTTAGCTCTGTCGATAACTTCAGTAGCTATTGGAGGCCTAACGGTCGCGAGGCTAGGGTGACCGTAACATGTCGGCAGAGGGCTCGACGGACTGGAACGCGGAGGACGAGCGGTTTCAGCGAAAACTCGATGTTGCCTTGGGATCATTCCTGCTCTTTGTTGCAATCGTGTCGGTTGCGGCATGGGCTAACGCTGTGTATGGCACCGGGTGGGATCCACTTGAAGTTAGGAGGGCCCTGGGGGACCAGACGAGTTTCATCATTTTGGTGCTGCTTGTATCCTCAGCGGCCATTTTCGGTAGCTGGAAACTTAGCTCGGCGTTGCTGCGTCGACGTCGAATCGAAACGCATGAGAGTTGAGCGGTTTCCCGGGTGTGACAGAAAGGTCTGGGCGCCGTGTCGACTGGCCGTCATGACCGTCAACACTCTGTTCCGCAGACGAACCCGAGGGTGAACCTTTAGACCATCTCCCGTCTTGCCTCTTCCAGCTCGAACATGGCGATCCCCCGTCACCACAAGGAACAAGCCCCTGCCTCCGTGAAGTGCGGCATCGTGACGATTTCTGACAGCCGCACTCCGGAGACGGACGACTCGGGCAAGCTGATCCGCGACCTTCTGCAACGGGCCGGGCACTCCGTCCTCTTTTACGCCGTGGTAAAGGACGAGCCGAAGCCGATCCTCGATGCGGTCGAGCAATCGTCCTGGACCTGCGAGGCCATCATGACGAATGGCGGGACCGGACTCGGGAAACGAGATGTCACCGTTCCCACCCTCCTCCCGAAGTTCGAGCGGACCCTTCCGGGGTTCGGCGAGCTATTCCGATCACTATCCTATGAGAAGATCGGGAGCGCGGCGATGCTCTCCGGAGCGATGTCCGGCGTGTACCATGGCCGGCTCGTGTTCTGCCTCCCGGGATCACCGGAAGGATGCCAACTCGCGATGGAGAAACTGATCCTCCCGGAGCTCGGCCATGCGGTCGGGGTGATGAGGCGGTGAGGCGCGGGCGAGCCCGCGGCCGCGAAGAACATGAGCATGTGCGGCATGGGATGCGCCCCCTGAAGGAGCTGATCCCCTTCGAGGACGCCCTGCGGATGGCCGTGGATATCGTCCGTCCGATCGAGCGGAAGGAGAGCGTGGCCCTTCTCGACGCCTTACGTCGCGTCGCCACGGTGAATGTCCGTTCGAGGATCGATGTACCGCTCGCGAACCGCGCCGCGATGGATGGCTATGCGGTCGTCGCTCGCGACACCTCCCGCGCAAAGAAGTCCAAGCCTGTGATAGTGCGGCGGATTGAAACCCTTCATGCCGCGAGCGTGCCACGAAAGCGTGTGACGGAGGGGCATTGCTCGGAAATCGCGACGGGAGCGACGCTTCCCCCGGGTGCGAACGCGGTGGTCCGCGTCGAAGACACGGAACGCGATGGAAACCTTGTGAGGATCTTCGCTGCGGCTCGCGCGGGAGAAAACGTCGCCGCACGGGGATCGGATATCCAGCGCGGCTCGATTGTCGTTCAGACCGGCGAATCGCTCACGCCCGCGAAGGTCGGCGCGCTTGCGGCCATCGGCCTCGATCGCGTGCGCGTCTATGGAAGACCGCGCGTCGCGATCCTGACGACGGGGGACGAGGTCGTCGCTCCCGGTCGATCGATTCGGACGGGCCAGGTGTACGACATCAATTCGAACACGATCGCGAGCGTCGTCCGCGAGAACGGCGGCGAGCCAGTGCTCCTCGGTCGCGTGCCGGATCGCTCCGACGCTCTCCGGAGAGCGCTGAAGAAGGCGCTCGCAAACGATCTGGTCGCATGTTCCGGCGGCTCCTCCGTCGGAGAGAGGGACATCGTGGTCGACGTCCTGCGGTCGATGGGCGACGTCCTGTTCCACGGCATCGCCGTCCGGCCTGGAAAACCGACCGCCCTCGGTCACGTGGACGGGACACCGGTCCTGGGGATGCCCGGCTTCCCGACGTCATGCTTGAGCAACGCCTACGTCCTCCTGGCGCCGATGCTCCGACGTATGGCGCGGCTGCCTCCCGCCCGCCCAGAGGTCGTCGAGGTGCCGCTGGCAAAGGCGCTCGTGCGGCCGACGGGACGCCTCGAGTTCCACACGGTCCGCATCGTCGGTGGGCACGCGGTCCCCGCGTTCAAGGAGAGCAGCGCGATTACGTCGATGGCCCACGCGGACGGATACATCGAGATCCCCGCGGACATCCCTCGGCTGGAAAAGGGGCAGAAGGTCCGCGTGACGCTCTTCTGAGTTTCGTGAAGTCCATGGGAATCGCGCCGCGAATCCGGTGTCGCCGCGTTCCGCCGCGATGGCGGCAGAGCAATGCTTTATGCGCTTGCGGGATGTCGCCCGCGGCCGATGGTCCTCATCGAACGCGCCGCTCTCCCGGATCGTCTTGACGTCGAACGACTCATCGCCGCCTACATTACCTCCGAGGGCGTCAAGCCGCGTCCCGAGCGGATCACGTGGGCCGTGGAGCAGGTGTTGCGTAACCGCGTCGGTGGGGTCCTGCTCGTCGCGCGCGAGAAGCGCGCGGTCGTCGGCGTGGCCCTCGCGGTCTACTCACCCTCCGCCGAGCTCGGCCGGCTTCTGGTCCTGAACGATTTCTTCGTCGACCCCGCGATGCGCCGGAAAGGGGTCGGGCGGGCCTTGGCGACGCGTCTCCTCGAAGAGGCGAAAGCGATGCGCGTCGACCGAATCGACCTCGAGGTGACGCCGACGAACAGTACCGCCGCCGCATTCTGGAAATCGATGGGCTTCCGCACGGGCGGTCGGACCGTGTACGGCCGGGACATTCCCTAGTATCCGTGGACGACCTTCCGGTGCGCCCGGAACGCCTCCTGTCCGAATTCTTTCCCGCACTCCGGGCATCGGACGCGTGGCCGGGAGCGTTCCGGGTCCTGGGCGTTCAGCGCCCCGAGCAACTCCGCCATCTCGA
>Ga0184633_10000196_pt1 | contig 19469 bp, 18 predicted proteins | sample PLM31_170_b1_FD_133156 | JGI IMG/M metagenome (GOLD analysis project Ga0184633, IMG submission 133156) | Groundwater sediment microbial communities from an aquifer in East River, Colorado, USA - PLM3-1_170_b1 | ecosystem: Environmental > Terrestrial > Soil > Riparian zone | place: USA: East...
ATCGGCGGCCCGGGTGCTCCGGCCTATCCGAACAGCGCACCCAGACCTGCCGCGGCCTCTTCCTCGGAGACCTTCTCCTCTTCCTTCTTTTCCTCTTTCTTCTTCTCTTCCTTCTTCTCGGCAGCGGGGGCGGCCGCGGGAGCGGCGGCAGGGATCGCGACGGCAGCTTTGAGGGCCTCGTCGATGTTCACGCCTTCCAGCGCGGCAGTCAGGGCCTTCACGCGCGTCTCGTCGACCTTCACGCCGGCCGCCATGAGAACCTTCTTCAGGCTCTCCTCGGTCACCGGCTTTCCGGCCGCATGCAAGACCAGCGCCCCATAGACGTATTCCATTGGTTTTCACCTCCTTTGCTCGATCAATCTCATTGAGCCTTCTCGCCGCCCACACTCGGGACGCGCGCCGCCAGGGCGAGCGCCTGAGACTGGGCTTTCGCCAAGAGGAACTTGATGGACTCCTTCGTGGGGAACTCCGATTCCACCGCGAGGTTCAGGGCCTGACGATGGGCCTTGGCAAGCAGGGGACCTATCGTCTCCTTCGTGGTGTACGCAGCCGCGAGCGCGAGGGCGAGCGCCTCCTGACCGGCTTGGGTGATCTGGCCCCGGACGACGGCGTCGTCGATTGCGAGGACGTCCCTGCGGAAGACCGTGCCCGCCTCGTAGGCGCCTCGGAGATCGAGGCCGACCACGAGCGGGAAGATCTCGAGCCTCGCGAGCTGCTGAGCGATGTCTCGGGGAATTCGCTGCCCCGCCTTCACGAGCAGCTTGTCCTGGCGAATCATTACCTTGCCGCGCTCGATTGCGGCCGGGATGCCAGCCTTCTGCAGCTCCCCGACGATCGGCCCGGGTTTGAATGGCGTCTCGCCGGCCCGGACCCAGAGATCTTCCGGCGCGATCTCGCCGCCGCGGGCGGGGGCCCGCGTCTTCGTCGCCTCCAGTTCCTTGTAGAGTCGGAACGGGTTGATGTCGGCCGTCACGACGGCCGTCTGCCCCTCGATCGTCTCGCCGAGCTTCACGAGATCGGGCTTCTTCGCGCTCGCTTGCTCGAGGGCGCGGAGGAGGAGATTGTTCTTCGCGACCGTGATCGTTGCGCGCCCCCAGAGCTTCTTGCGAATCGCCTGGAACTGGGGCGCCGGGATTCCATGGATGTTCACGATCCCGATTACGCGAGCCTGGGCGCACCGGGATGCAAGGTCTTCCACCAGCTGCTTCTTGTAGGGAGCGACGTGGGCCATCGACATCACCTCAGAGGTACCTCACGGACGGGCCCATCGTCGTCTTCACGTACGCGGACTGGATGTTGAAGCGTCCCCGTTCCAGCTTCCCGACGACCCGGCGCATGAGGGCGTCCAAGTTCTCAGCCAGATCTTCGGGCGGCATGTCCCGCGTGCCGATCGCCGCGTGGAACGTTCGCTTGTCGCGGCTCCTCACCCGGACCGTGTTGCGCATCGCGTTAATGAGGTTCGTCGGATCGGCGGTGGGCGGCACTGGCCGAGGCATCCGCCCTCGAGGGCCAAGGACGATACCGAGCCTCTTCCCGATCACGGGCATGAGTGGCGCCTCGGCGATGAAGAAGTCGTAGGAATTCGCGAGCTTGCGCGCTTTCCGCTTGTCGGTCGCGTATTCCTCGATTTCCTGCGGCTGAATCACAAGATCCGCGGCGTTCCGCGCCTTAAGAGCGAGTTCCCCGGAAGCGAAGACCGCCACGCGGATCGGCTTCCCACGTCCCTTCGGCAGGACGATGTCCTCTTCCACTCGATTCTTCGGAACGGACAGGTCGACATCCCGGAGGTTCACGGCGACTTCGATGGACTCTTTGAACTTTCGAGGCTTGGCGGCCTCGAGGAGCTTTTTGATTGTCTCCACGGAATGTTTTTCTGCCAACGAAGATCGCCTCCTGCAGTACGAGCGGCCAATGCAGCCTCCTGCAGAGGAGAGGCGACGAAAGAGCGTGGCCTTAATAAGGTTTCTGGACCCGCGCCGTCCCATCCTTCGGACTCGGGGCGACGCGGAGGTTCCGGACGCGGTTGGAGGCAATCTCTCCCGAGATTCGTCCAACGGATCGCCACGGTGCATTATCATCTCGGCGATGATAACCCACCGAATCCTTTTGTAGCGGGCATCCCTAGCGCTCTTGATGCGGGAGGATGACATCGCGCGAGCGCTCGAGACGCTCGGCCTCACCGGCAAGGAGGCGCGCGCCTATCTGGGACTCGTCCGGGGCGGCGTGTCGACCGCCCAGCAGGTGAGCCAAGTCCTCGGCGTGCAGTATCCGGCCGTGTACCGGATCTTGCAGTCTCTGCAATCCAAAGGATGGATCGACGTATCTCAGGAGAGGCCGAACCGATACCGCGCCCGGGCCCCGCGAATCGTCGCGGAGGAGACCCGGCAATCGAGGGGGGACGATTTGCTTGCGGCCGCCGAGGTCGTGGCAGAACTCAAGGAGACGGCGCCACCGAAGACCCGAGAATCGGACACAGATCTTTGGATCTATAAAGGGGCCGAACCGATTGGGCGGAAGTTGCGGGAGGTGGTCCTCTCAAGCAACAGCCAGATCCTGTGCGTCAGTCCCTTCCCGGTCGCACCTGAAATCCTGAGATTGCTGTTCGACGCACTCGGTCGGTCGCGTCGGCTCGTCCGGGTCGTCCTGAACGAAACGAACCGGCCCGATCTCGCGGAAATCGGAGGGCTCCTGTCCCGAAACATCCGCGTCCAGTTCCACTTTCCGTCCCGCCCGCTCCCCAAGACACGCCTCGCCCACACATATGTGTTTCCGAGTGACGAGGAAGTGTTCATCCTGAATTCTTTCTATCGAGACGGCGAATTTGTGGTGGACCGGCTGCAGGGACTCTGGGTCGGAGACATGGAGTTCGTCCGCATGCAGCTCGAGGCGATGCTCCTCGACCTTTCCGAGCCCCGAGGACGGAGAGCGCTCCCCCGGTCCCGATGATCATTGGAGATCTGGTCGGTCTGCGCTACGGGTTCGGCCGGGCCTTCGCTCGCCGCTACATTTCCTCCGGCGACACGTCTTCCACACGCGTGGCGAGCCACCAGTAGTTTCCTTAAGTGTCTTTGACGCCCGCGCGTCGGTCTCCGTAGAACTGATCCGCGGGCTCTTTCACCGACGTGGCGCCCGCCTTAAGTGCCCGCGCATACAGGTCGTCCGTATCTTCCACGTACAGATGGATCGTGCTGGACAACGCCTTCCACTCGGCCGACGCCTCGCCCATCACGATGACGGAATCGCCCAGCTCCAATTCGGCGTGACTCACGCTGCCGTTCGGGTTGTCCATTCGCAAGCGCTCCTTCCCGCCGAACGCCACGACGAGGAAATCGGTCAACTTTGGGCACCCATGGACGATCAGGTACGGGGTCACGGTGTGGTAGCCTTCCAGGATTGGTTTTGGTTTCGCCTTCGTGGGCGTGCGGTCTCACCTGGGGAGCCGGTCGAAACTGCGAGGGGCAGAAGAGTCTTGCCCTCGGCGGTGCGAACGCGGCGGGGAGGGTCCCACCTCCGCCAAGCTTGGAGGCGTCAACCGGCGAACTGCTTGGTGTACTTGCCCGCTTCGATGTCCTTGGAGAACTCCTTCGCGGGCTTCCCCTCGACGGTCACACCCATCGACACGCAGGTGCCGACGACCTCGAGGACGCGGGCCTTCAGGGTCTTCGCCAGCATCGCGTCGCCCTTCATGTTCGCGATCTTGATCCCTTGGGCGAGGGAGAGGTTCCCAACACGGGTCTTTCCCGGGTCTCCCGACCCTTTCTCGACCTTCAATTCCTTCGCAATCAGCGCGGAGGTGGGGGGCGTGCCGACTTCGATCGTGAAAGTTTTCGTCTTTGGATCGACGATCAGGGTGACGGGGACTTTCATCCCTTCGAAGGACTTGGTCTTCTCGTTGATCGCCTTCAGAATTTCCACGATGTTCACTCCGAGAGGTCCTAAGGCGGGCCCCAGTGGCGGTCCCGGGGTCGCCTTCCCGCCATCAACGAGCACCTGGAGCTTCTCGGCCATCGATGTGTGCCTCGGTAGCCGGCCCCACGGGCCGACTCGACATAAACATTTCGTTGGGCCTGAGCTCAGCAGGCTTCGTCCCCGTCGATAGCCACCGACCTCGAGGGCCCCCGAACCGCGCGGTTCACTTGTCCTCTTCCTTCTGGATGACCCGCACGCTGTCGCCGCGCACGGTGACGGGAATCCGCACCATCGCTTCGAACAACTCGACCGTGATCTCTTCCTTCGTCTCGTCGATCTTCATCACCCGCGCTTTCTCGCCCTTGAACGGACCGGCGACGAGCTCGACGATGTCGCCCTCCATCATTCCGCTGACAATCGGCTTCGGCGTGAGGTACGCCTCGATTTCGGAGAACGAGATGCCGGTCGATTCGCCTTCTCCCTTCACGACCCCCCGCGCACGTCGCAGCCCTCGGACGATCTCCTCGAGGCGGTCCGGGTTCATGCTTTCGACATACACGTACCCGCGGAAGTTCGCGGGGACCAAGATCGAGAACACGCCGACGTCTTTCGCCTTCGCACGGGCGTAGATCGCGTCCGCCACGGCCCGTTCGTGCCCGATGGAGCATTTCACGGCAAGGATCGCCTGGCGGGCACTGAAGCTCAGGGTTTTCGCATCGAATGCGCCTGGGTCCCCCTTCGAGATCGCGTTCACGACGACGTTCAATCGGTCCCCGTAGCGGGCCCCTTTCGGACAAGTGACGGTCAGCGTGACCTCGCGCTGTCCGTCCGCGATGAGCCGGAACTCCTTCTCCGTGACTTTCGTGAACGTGACGTCCCACATCTTGTCCTCGACGCCATACAGTTTGACCGTCCATTCCGGGGGATCGGTCAGCTCCGAGTTGTAGATCAGGTCGACCTTGATCCGGATCGTGTCGTCCTCCGTCCCCGTATTCGTCACGATCACTGGGTATTCCTTCGTCTGGCCCGCGGTGAGCGACACTTTGTCTTCGTTCAGGTCGAGCTTCACGCCATAGTGACCGATTGCGGGCGGCTCGGGCTTGGACTCCGACTTCGCCTCCCGCTTCGACAGATCATCGAGGAGTCCCATCGAATCAGGTCCCCAGGATTCCAAACAGTCCGCGGATGAGGTCGGGTCCGTAGCGCATGAGCAGGTAGATCAGGAAGCCGAGCGCGCCAATCGCGGCAATCCCAATGCCCGTAATCATGACAACCTTCGAGTATTCATCTGGCGTCGGACGGCGTGCCATCTTCAGGACCCGGCCGTACTTGCCCTTGCCGAGGCGTTTCATCCGTTCCTCGATCCGACGCTGAACGTCCCAACTCTTGTCCACGATGTCCGCCATGGGCTTCACCGTACGACATCCATCGGGCCATGGGGACGCACGTGCTCTCCCGGCCCGAGGATCTGCTTCGATCGGACGCCTGTCAGGATGAGCATGACCCGGAGCTTGTGCTCGCTGCTCGGGTCGACGGCGGCCCCCCAGATGATCCTCGCGTTCGGCGCGATCCGGCCCTGGACGATCTCGGCGACCTTCTCCGCCTCGGAGACACTCATGTCGTTCCCGCCCGTGACGTTCACGAGGGCACCCGTCGCGCCGCTGATGTCCACGTCGATCAGGGGCGAGTTGATCGCTTCCTCGATCGCCTCCTCGGCGCGGTTGTCGGTGTCCGACTCCCCGAGGCCGATCATCGCGACGCCGCCGCCTTTCATGATCGTCTTGATGTCGTTGAAGTCCAGGTTCACGAGGCCCGGCTTCGTGATCACTTCCGTGATGCCCTTGATCGCGCGCATGAGCACGTTGTCGGCAACCTTGAATGCCGCGTTCAGGGCAAGACGCGGAACGAGTTCAAGGAGTTTGTCATTCGGGATCACCACGACCGTGTCCGCGAAGCTCCGGAGCTTCTCGAGACCATATTCCGCGTTCTCCGCGCGGATGGCGCCCTCCGCCCGGAATGGGAATGTACAGATCGCGATCGTGAGGGCGCCGGCTTCCTTCGCGAGCTGCGCAAGGACCGGCGCTCCGCCCGTCCCCGTGCCGCCCCCCAGGCCGCATGTGATGAAGACCATGTCCGCGCCGTGAACGACGGATCGAAGCTCGTCCGCGGCCTCCCGCGCGGATTCCTCGCCCACCTGCGGAAGAGCCCCCGCGCCCAGGCCCCTCGTCACGCGACGGCCGAGGAGGAGCTTGTGCGGGGAGCGAACGATCAGGAGATGCTGCGCGTCCGTGTTTGCTGCATACAGCTCGGCTCCGACGATGCCAGATTCCACGAGGCGATCGATCGTGTTGCATCCGCCGCCCCCGATCCCGACGATCTTGATGTTCGTCCGAAGGCTCGCGAGGATCCGCTCGAGCTCCGCGTCCTCCGCGCCAACCCCCAGCGAGCGGGTTGGGGACTCTGGCGTCCGGGGCTCAACCGCGGAGCGGGTGACGACTTCTCTGACGATGGAATCCATGGTCCGGCCTCCGGCTGCCCGAGGAAGCGAATAAAGCAACCACGACGAGCACATAAAGTAGGGGCGTTAATAAAGGTTTCCGGGTTCGACGCATCGAGTCGCGCCTCCCGTGGAAACGGCCGGCGGAGAAGGACTCAGCGGATCACATCGACGCCGACGCGGACCCGTTCCTCGGACGGATCGCGGCGCCCGACGATCTGCTTCGACTTCACGCCGGTCGCCACGAGCATCACGCGCAAGGTATGCTCGAGGGATGGATCGACGGTCGCACCCCAGATGATCCGCGCGGTCGGGGAGACCTTGGACTGCACGACCTCCGCGACTCGTTCCGCTTCGGAGATCGTCATGTCGTTGCCTCCGGTCACGTTGACCAGGACCCCGTGCGCGCTCGAGACGTCGACCTCGAGCAACGGCGAGTTGATCGCTTCCTCGATCGCCTCGACCGCCCGGTTGTCGCCGACGGCCTGGCTCTCGCCGAGGCCGATCATGGCGACGCCGCCGCCTTTCATGATCGTCTTCACGTCGTTGAAGTCGAGGTTCACGAGCCCGGGCTTCGTGATGATCTCCGTGAGTCCCTTGATCGACCGCACCAGGACCTCGTCCGCGAACTTGAACGCGAGGTTCAGGGACTGCCTCGGGACGAGATCGAGCAGTTTGTCGTTCGGGATCGTGATTACGGTGTCCGCCGCGTCCCGGAGCCGGTCGAGGCCCCATTCCGCGGCCTCCATCCGGAGCTTGCCCTCGCCCCGGAAGGGCAACGTGACGACTGCGATCGTGAGGGCCCCCATCTCCTTCGCAAGGCGAGCGACGTACCCGCAGCTCCCCGTGCCCGTGCCGCCACCAAGGCCGCACGTCACGAAGACGATGTCGGAACCCTGGACGATCGACCGCAGCTCCTCTTCCGCCTCGTGGGCCGCTTCCTCGCCGATCTGGGGCAGGGCGCCCGCGCCCAAGCCCTTCGTGATCCGCCGTCCGAGGAGGACCTTCTTCGGGGAGGAGATGTGAAGCAGGTGCTGCGCGTCGGTGTTGCACGCGAACAACTCCGCCCCCACGATGCCCTCGTTGTACACGCGGGCGATCGTGTTGCACCCTCCGCCACCGAGCCCGATTATCTTGATGTTCGTCCGCATCTTGCTGAGCATCTCTTCGAGCTCGGCGTCGACCCGAGTGTCTTCAAACACTGGGGCACTCCCTTCCCGGGCCAGCACGTCCTCTAACATCGAGTTCATTGCGCCACCTGCAGAACCTGCGAGGTCATCCCATCCCGCAAGATGAGCGCGTATCCGGCGGACGCTATTTAAAAGTTGTCCGACGAACGTCCGCCGCGTTGACAAACGAGTCCGTGAAATTGAAAATTTCGTCAATCAACCGGAGAGGACGGACACCGCGGCCTTTCGAACCGCGCCGACGGACGGAGAGGGCGCGGCGACCATGACGACCCAGTCTACGACCTGACGAAGTTGGAGGGCGCGGCCGAGCGGGCTTACCCTCGAGAACGGCTTCGCATCTCCATCGTCGAGGATCGGGACCTCGGTCTTTGCGATCCGCGGCTCACTCAAAAGGAGTTCGGGCAGGGGGACGTCGATAATCACTTGGCCCGGTTGCAGCCCGACTCTTCGCGCAATGCGATCCTCGACCCGCCTGCGTTCCTCGGGCCCTTTGAAGGTCGCGAGGATCGCCCGACTGGCGTCCGTGAGTTCGTCCCGATCGGAAGCCAGGACGCGCTTGTACAGCTTCCGATACTTGACGCGCAACGCGATCTCCCGCTGGAACGCCGCCTGGTGCAGAAGCCAGTTCAGCAACTCGTGGTCCACCATCTTCTGGACCTCTGCCATCGGCGCGTCGGATCGCTCCACCGCGCGGGCGAGCATCTGTTCCGCGATCCGCACGGTCTTGTGGAAGTACACGGAGGAGTACATGAGCCCGCGAGCGACGAGCATCCCTTCGAGGGCGGGCAAACCCTTCCGACCGAGCGCGAGCTCCCCGCGATACGTCTCCAGGGTCTGCAGGAGCCGCGAGAAATCGATCGTCCCGTGCGAGGCTCCCGTGTAATGCGCGTCCCGCATCAGGTAGTCGATCTGGTCCGCATCCATCGGACTGTGGATGATCTGCGCGAGGTAACGCGGCGGCTCCTTCTGGGTCCGCGGGACGATCCACTTCGAGCCCTTCTCGGATGGCCCGCGGATGAGAGCGGCGACGCGCTGCGGGTCCACATCGTGCTTCTCGAGGACGTCGTGAATCCGCAGGACGTCCGGAAAGGCTTCGCGGTCTTCCGGCGAGACGTTGTCGTCCTGCCCGGTGATGATCCGCTGGGTGAGATGCATGTGGTCCACGGCGAGTTCGCGGCTCAGGACGTGCTCCAGGGTATGCGAGAACGGCCCGTGGCCGACATCGTGGAGCAGCCCGGCCGCTTGGACGAGCTTCCGTTCGTCCTCCGACAGGCGGAGAGCCTTTGCCATTTCCGACGCGACGTGTCCGACCCCGAGACAGTGCTCCAACCGCGAGTGATTCGCGCCCGGAAATACGAGGTATGTGAGGCCGAGCTGGCGGATCGAATTGAGGCGCTGCAACTCGAGCGTCTCAAGGAGGTCAAGGGTGAGCGCCTCCAGCAGAATCGTCCCGTGGACCGTGTCCGTGACCGTTTTCACGTCGGCCATCGAGCAACCACGGACGGGACCGGATAAATAGGTTCGTTCCGATCGTTTCGCATCTCGTGCGCCGGAACCACTTCACGAGGTCGCCTTCGACAATCGGTAGTAGTCGAGCCCCGATAGCATCGGATGGAAGTAGTACCCGCGCACCCACGACCGCTCCACGTGGAAGCTGCTCGACTGGTACACCCACAGATAGGGCACGTCGTCCACCACAGCGCGAGTGGACAAGTCTTGGTACATTCGGTTCCGCAACGTCTCGTTCAATTCGGCGGCCGCCGCATCGATGAGGGCGTCCAGGGTTCCGTTACTGTACGTGATCCGGCCCGCGAAGAGTCCGCCCGTGCGCAAGAAGGGCATCACGTAGTCGTCTGGGTCCGCATAGTCCGGACGCCAACCCAGGAAGAAGAGGGGCAAGCCCCCGGCTCGGAAGGTTCCCAGGTAGACGGGCCAGTCAAGGGGTCGAACGGTGACGGAGATCGGAGCGGCGCCAGCCTGAGTGAACAGCGCCTCCAACCCCTGCTTCAACACGAGACATCCCTCTCGGCGCTCCGTGTTCCCGGCGTTGTAGTACAAGGTGAGGTTGAATCCGTCGGTCCAGTATGTCGTCTGCTGCAGCTCCGCCGCGGCCCTGGTCAGATTGTAGGTGAACAGGGGCGTGCTCATGTTGTATCCAGGGATCCCTTGGGCGATCGGTCCGCGAAGCTGGATGCCGCTGTCGTGCGTCACGTTCTCGAGGAAGCGGTTGTAGTCGAACGCGTAGCTGAAGGCTCTCCGGACGTGAGTGTCCGAGAAGAAGTTCGCTGGGATGTCCAGTAGATTCGGGCTCGCGGACGCGTTGATGGCCTGGTTGTACCCGAACACCGACACGTCGGACGACGGTCGGTCTTTCACAATCCGGAGCCAGGTGTACTTCGGTGTCCCGTCTAAGTTCATGACGTCGAACTGGTGGCCCCGGCCAATGGCCGCGGCGTCCGCGTCACCGGAGAGGAGCATGAATTCGCGGGTGAAGACGTCGTTCGCCTTCTCGATGTGGACCTGTCGGACCGCGGCGAGGGTCCCCCAATAGGCGTCGAATCGGCGCAGGACCACCACCTGGTTTGGCACCCATGTGCCGAGCGTGTAGGGCCCCGTGCCACAGTCGCCCTCCCGGTCCAGCAAGACGTTGCGCGTTCCCCAGCCATCCCGGACCTCCGCACAGGCCTTCTCGACGACGGATCCGACCGTGAATGCTATGGCCTGGAGGAACGCCGGATACGGGCGCGTGAGATGGATCGTGATTTGGCTGGGCCCCACCTTCTCGATCGTCGAGTTGCTGACGTCCCAGGCAATGCTTCGGTTCAGGGGGGTGGAAGTCCAGTTGGCCTCGGGACCCAAGACGGTTCGAATGTTCTGCGGGATCGCGGTCCGCGAGACAAACGCCAAGTCGGCATAGTCCGCCAGCGTGCAAGTCTGATTGGCACTCGGTCCGCAGTCATCCGCTACATACTTCGCGACGTAGTTCGTGAGGACCTGTTCGAGAATCCAGGACGGCCCGCCGGGATCGTGGATCGCGAGCACCCGTTGGATCGAGTAGACGACGTCCTCCGGGGTCATGATGGCGCTGCTGTGGAACCTCACGTTGGATCGAATCGTGAAATTGTAGTTCTTCCCGTCCGCTGTGATGCCGTCGTTCGCCGTCGTCGGAACGTCCGTCGCGAGCCGCGGCACGAGCACCGTGACGTCCTCGGTGCCCGCTTGATACCACACGAGCGTCTCGTAGATGTTCTGGAGAATTTCGCCGCCGGAGGTTTCGGCGTTGACCGCGGGATCCAAGGTGTCCGGATCGCCGAGAGTGGCCATCGTGAAGATATCCGGGTATCGAGTTCCGACCACCGGCGTGGTCTCGGTCACCCGGATTGTATATCCGGCGGAAGCGGTCAGGGTCCCCGCCAGGGTGGGCACGGTCAGAGTGAGACGGACAAAGAAGTTCCCCGGGGAGGTGAACAAGTGGCTCGTCAATCCGACGGTATTCGAGTTGCCGCCCGTATTCGGGCTGCCGTCCCCCCAGCCGTATGTGAACGTCGTGAACAGCGAGGGGTCGTCGGCGGCCGGGACAGCATTCGCCGAACCCCCTTCCGATCGGTCGGAGGCATTGTTCCAGGTCCATGCATAGGCCCACGAGGCGTTCGCGCTGAACCTCACGGCGGCCCCCGCGGCCGCCGTCGTGTGATCGGCACTGAGGATCGCCGCGGCGGGGCCCAGGATGCAACCCTCGGGGCAGGCACCCGAACCCGGCGGCGCAGGTGAAGCGATGTCCGACGCCCGGAGTCGGACTTGGATGTAGAGGAGCGCTCCGTCGTTCGTGGCTTCGCCGCCCTTCCCATCCGTGACCGTGAGGAGGACGACGTACCGCCCTGGAACGGGGTACCGGTGGGTCGGGGTGGCTCCGGTGGCTGTCGAATTGTCGCCGAAGTTCCACGTGTACGTAATCGCATCCCCATCCGGATCCGTCGCCTGGCCCGTGAAGGTCAGCGTGGTCGTGACGTTCGCGGTCTCGGAACTTACGGTCGTCTGGTGAACCGTCGGCGCTTGGTTCTGAGGTCGAACAAGGAAGGCCACGGCCGCGATCAGGATGAGGGCGAGGATCACGATCGCCGCGAACTTCACCCATGTCTTCCGCGTCGGAAGGGAGGGACCGGCGTCCGAGTCCCGGGGCGAGCCCTCAGTCTCAGGTTCGGATTCCATTCGCCTTCCTCCCCGCTAGAGAACGCGGAAGTGGTTCAAGGGCGGAACACACTTAATATGTTTGGACACACGATCCGAACCCGTACGCGCCGAACCTGGAGGAAGGGGCTCCGCGATGACGCGCTCCAAAGCTTCAATACGGTTTCGCCGGATGCGCGACCCGATGCCGGGGTGACAGAGCGGCTAATGTGACCGACTGCAGATCGGTTTCTTGGGGGTTCGACTCCCTCCCCCGGCACGTCACGATTCTGTATCTTACGGCGGCCTTGATGGAATGTGCATCGGCGGGACAAGGGCGTCCGTGTAGGACAACCTCACGCGTCGCGCACACGTTCTTATAACGTCAAGACCTTGGCGTGCTCCGGGGGTGGCCCATGCGGTACTATTCGAGCATCCTCGAGACGATTGGGAACACGCCCCTCGTCAAGATGCCCAAGGTGATGGCGGGCGTCCAGTGCCTTGTCCTCGCGAAGCTGGAGATGATGAATCCGGGCGGGAGCGTGAAAGACCGGATCGGAGAGCGGATGATCGAGGACGCCGAGGCGGATGGGCGCCTGAAGCCGGGTGGCACGATCATCGAGCCGACCAGCGGCAACACGGGGCTCGGACTCGCGATGGTTGCGGCGATCAAGGGCTACCGCACCGTGTTCACGATGCCGGACAAGATGAGCCGCGAGAAGATCGACCTGTTGAAGGCGCTCGGTGCGCGGGTCGTCGTCACTCCGACGGCGGTGCCTCCAGACCACCCGGATTCGTACTACAAGGTCGCCGAACGGATTCATCGCGAAACGCCGAACTCGATCCTCCCGAACCAGTATGCGAACCAGGCGAATCCCCAAGCGCACTATGCGACGACGGGGCCGGAAATCTGGCGGGACACGGACGGCAAAGTGACCCATTTCGTGTGCGGGATGGGAACCGGCGGGACGATTAGCGGCGTGGGGAAGTATCTCAAAGAGAAGAATCCGAAGGTCCGTATCATCGGCGTGGACCCGCTCGGATCCGTCCTGAAGGATTACTTCTATAAGAAGGATATAATTAAAGCGCACACATATAAAATCGAGGGGATTGGAGAGGACTTCATCCCGGAGGCCACATGGTTCCAGTTCATCGACGACATCGTGAAGGTCGGGGACAAGGAGGCCTACCTGACGACGCGCCGGATTGCCCGGGAGGAAGGAATCTTGGCGGGGAGCTCGAGCGGTGCCGCGGTCGTCGCCGCGCGGCGCATCGCGGAGACCCTCCCGCCCGAGGCGGTCCTGGTCGTCCTCCTTCCGGACACCGGGGAACGATACCTGTCGAAGGCCCACAATGAGGAGTGGCTGAAGGAGCAGGGATATCTGGAAGAGCCGACCGCGCCGCTCATGGCCATCCTGCGCGTGAAGGAGCGGACGATCCCGGGCGTCATCACGATCGACATCGCAGCAACGGTGCGGGAGGCGGTGGACATCATGCGACAGTACAACGTGTCCCAGCTCCCCGTCCTCGATACGGGAATCCTGATCGGGAGCCTGCGAGAGGAGATCCTGATGAAGGCCCTCCTCGAGAATCCGAAGATGTACGACGATTTCGTTGGGAAGGTGATGGAGAAGCCCTTCCCGATCGTCGAGCCGGATGCCGACCTGGACCGGGTATACAAGCTCCTAATGCGTGGGAGCCCGGCCGTCGTCGTCGGAAAGGAGAACCGCCTGGAGGGCATCATCACCCGGATCGACGTGATCGAGTACCTCGCTGGCCGAGGGTAGCAAGGCTTTTTACGTTCGACCCGCGACTCCGGCGACGGCGATCGCGATGCGCTTTGCAACGACGGCCATCCATGTCGGGCAGGAACCGGATCCTCGAACGGGCGCGGTGACCCCGCCCATCTACATGACGTCGACATACTCCCGGAAAGCGCAGGACGAGTACGCCTACGCCCGGGGAGCGAACCCGACGCGCGATGCGCTGCAGAAGAACCTCGCGGCCCTGGAAGGCGCAAGGCACGGGTTGGCCTTCTCGAGCGGAATGGGCGCGATCACGACGGCCCTGACCCTCCTGAAGAAGGGGGATCATGCGATCATCACGGACGACTGCTACGGCGGCGTCTATCGGATCTTCACGCGAATCATGAGCGCCTACGGGATCGAGTCCACCTTCCTCGACCTGCGGGACCTCGTCGACGTCGAGGACGCGTTCCGTCCGGAGACGAGGATGCTGTGGATGGAGTCGCCGACGAATCCGCTCATGAAAGTGGTTGACCTCCGCGAACTCGCGGTGATCTCGAAAGCGCATGAGGCGATCAGCGTGTGCGACAACACGTTCGCCTCGCCGGCCCTCCAGAACCCGTTGGGCCTCGGAGTGGACCTCGTTGTCCACAGCACGACGAAGTACCTGAACGGACATGCGGACCTCCTTGGCGGCGCCCTCGTCACGAACGGCGAGGACCTCCACGAGAAGCTGAAGTTCTCCCAGAACGCGCTCGGCGCGGTCCCGAGTCCCTTCGACTGCTGGCTCACCCTTCGGGGGATTAAGACCCTCCCGGTCCGGATGGAGCGGCACTGCGAAAACGCGGAAACGATCGCGCGGTTCCTGAAAGAACACCGGGCCGTCTCGAAGGTCCACTACCCGGGCCTTCCGGACGATGCGGGCCATGGGATTGCCAAGAAGCAGATGCGGCGGTTCGGCGGCATGCTGAGCTTCGAACTGCGGGACACCGCGAAAATCGTTGACCGCCTTCGACGGCTCGAGGTGATCCTGCTCGCCGAGAGCCTTGGAGGAGTCGAATCCCTGATCGAGCATCCCGCGTCGATGACCCACGCCAGCGTGCCGGAGGAGCAGCGGCAGAAGCAGGGGATCACGGATGGTTTGGTTCGGTTCTCCGTGGGCATCGAGGACGTCCAAGACCTGCGGGAAGACCTAGAACGGGCCCTCTCGTGAGGTCTACCACCGGGTTCGGCGGGGCCACGACCGGACCTCCGGGAAGGCGGGGGTCCCGCGGGCCGTGATCCCGAGAGCGATCAGGATGTAACCGCCGAGGGCCGTGGCGGGGAGGAGGCCCCGCCCGGCGCTCCAAGAATGAACGAACGCGGTTGCACCGGGATTCTGAAGGATGACGACCGTCGTCGCCGCAGCCACCGCAAACAGGAGGATCGCGCCCGCGCTCGTCATGCGACGGGACCGGGACTCCAGATAGTTGGCCACTCGACCGAAGAGAATCCCGTGGAGTGCGAGGATCGGCACGAACATCCAACCCAGGTATGGGAACGCGGTCACGTACACGACGAAAATCCAGGCGTCCGCGGAGGCGATCGAGTGGTATTCGAGGGGAAGGAGAAAGACCGCGCCGAGGACCATGATGAGGGTGAGGAGGAACGACCGCCAGGCGACGATCGGGTTTCCGTCCTCGGGCCGTCGGACCCGGAGGTCCCGGAGGCCGATCCAGAGGTTCGGCCAGGCGGCGACGTGGACGAGGACGGAGGTCCACGCGAGCAGGAGATCGAGGTAGATCGGTCCCGAATCCGGCGTCGAGACGATCCACCGGCCGACTGCGAAGGAGGACCAGTACAGGGCCGCGCTCGCGCCGAGCAGGAGGGCGGCCCGACGCAACTCGCGGGGCCACGCGGCACGATGGTAGGGCGCGCGAGAATGCGGGGAGAAGCCCGCCATAGCGGGGCCCGCATTGTGGGCCGACGGCCCATAAGACTTTGGCAGAGGGCCGACAATCGCGTTGACAAAACGTCGGGCGCCTCCGGCGGATCGCGGTTCGCGGGCTGAAGAACCTTAATACCCGGGGCTTCATGCGGACGGAGAAATGGCCATCCGCGTGTACAACAGCCTGACCCGCCGGAAGGAAGAGTTCGTCCCGCTACACGGGAAGCGTGTGGCGATGTTCGTCTGCGGCCTCACGCCCCAAGATCAGACGCACATGGGGCACGCGAAGACCTATGTCGCCTTCGACGTGGTCGCGCGGTTCCTGCGCCACAAGGGCTACCGCGTGTTCTACCTCCAGAATGTCACGGACATCGATGACCGGATCATCGAGAAGATGCAGTCAACGGGACGGGATTGGAAGGACATCGTCTCCCAGTACTTCGGGGAGTACCTCGACGTGATGAGCCGTCTCCACTGCAACTCGGTGAATGTTTACGCCTTCGCGACGGACTACATCGAGGAGATCCTCGAACAGGTCCAGGGCCTGATTCAACGAGGGCATGCATACGCCACCGACGACGGCAGCGTGTACTTCGACACGACGACCTACTCCGACTGGGGTAAGCTCAGTGGCCAGAAGATCGAAGCGCTCCGACCCGGCGCGCGCGTCGTGGTGGACGAACGGAAACGGCACCCCGCCGACTTCGCCCTTTGGAAGACGCAGAAACCCGGCGAGCCCGCCTGGGACAGCCCCTGGGGAAAGGGGCGACCGGGATGGCATATCGAGGATACGGCGATCTCGGTTCGGCATTTCGGATCGCAATACGATCTCCACGGGAGCGCGACGGAGCACCTGTTCCCCCACCACGAAGCGGAGATCGCCCAGGCGGAGTCGTACACCGGCGTCGTGCCATTCGTGCGGTATTGGATGCACACGGGCATGGTCATGGTGAAGGGCGAGGAGATGCACAAGTCCCTGGGGAACTTCTGGCCCGTGATTGCCGCGCTGAAGCGGTACGAGCCCGAAGTCCTCCGGTTCTTCCTGATCAATGTTCAGTACCGCGGCCCGGTCGACTTCACGCCGGAACTGATCGAGGAGGCGAAGCGATCGTACGAGCGCCTCCGGGAGACGGTCCGCACGGTCGAAGCGGAGAAGCGTCGGGTCCCGGACTTGGGGAAGGGAGATCGCGAACTCGGGACCGCCACCGCGAAGGCCCTTGCGGACTTCGACGCTGCGATGTCCGACGACTTCAACACCCGAGAGGCGATCGCGGTCCTGTTCGATTACGTCCGCGCGGTGAACAAGGCGATCGAGACGGGTGCAGGCAGGACCGTCCTCGAGGAGACCGCCCAGGCCTTCACAACGGTCGGGAACGTTCTCGGCTTGTTCGAGCACCGCGAGCCGGACGCCGACCTCGTGAACGGCCTTCTCGACTTCATCGTCGCCCTACGCGAAGATGCGCGAAACCGGAAAGATTTCAAGACCGCCGACCGAATTCGGGACGCCCTCGCGGCTCTCGGCGTGGTCCTCGAAGACACCCGCGACGGCGTCCGTTGGAAGCGAAAGTAGACGGCTGCTCCGGGCCATTTTTCCGAGCTTTCTTCGAACGTTTTCAATGGTGAGAATGGAGGGGTGGGAATGACCGTGCTAAAGTACTTAAAGAAAACAGCCAAAACCGGGACCATCGAGAACCCTCGTTTTCTCCATAGAAACAGGGGTCCGAACGTTTATATGGACCGGTCGCATACTAAGCGCACCCTGGGATGGGCTGCAAGAGGGCATCCGAACCGGCTTTGGAAGGGTAGCGAAATAAATGGTAGAAGAGACCACCTACGACGCCCAACAGATCCAAGTCCTGGAGGGCCTCCAAGCTGTCCGAAAACGGCCCGCGATGTACGTCGGGTCAACCGACAGCCGGGGCCTGCACCACCTCGTCCATGAAGTCGTCGACAACTCGATTGACGAAGCGATGGCGGGCTTTTGTAAGGAAATCCAAGTCACGTTGAACGAGGACGGGAGCGTGACCGTCGCCGACGACGGCCGGGGGATTCCGGTCGACCTCCACGCGAAATACGGCGTCCCCGGCGTCGAACTCGTCTTCTCGCGGATGCACACCGGCGGCAAGTTCGAACACAAGATGTACCGCGTCTCGGGAGGCCTCCACGGCGTCGGCCTCTCCGTCGTCAATGGTCTGAGCGAGTCGCTCGAGGTCCGCGTGCGACGGGATGGGAAGGAGCACGGGATGCGTTTCGAACGAGGACAGAAAGCTTCCGAGCTGAAGGTCGTCGGACCGGCGGAAGGCACGGGGACGATCATCACCTTCCGGCCGGACCCGGAAGTCTTCGAGACGGTCGAGTTCGAGTATGACACGCTCGCGGCACGACTCCGCGAGCTCGCGTTCCTAAACGCGGGCCTGAGAATCATCATCGTGGACAAGATCCACGGCCGCGGGGACGTGTTCCAGTTCCACGGTGGCATCGCAGAATACGTGAAGTGGATCAACCGGGCGAAGTCGCCACTGCACTCGGACCCAATCCGCTTCTCGAAGGAATCCGACGGCACGCTCGTCGAGGTTGCGATGCAATACCACGACGGGTACAACGAATCGATCTTCACGTTCGTCAACAACATCGACACGATCGAAGGGGGCACGCATCTCGTCGGGTTCAAGGCCGGTCTCGCCCGCGCGTTCATCAAGTACGCGAAGGACAACAAGTACGTGAAGACCGGCGAAGGCCTCGAGGGCGACGACGTCCGGGAAGGCCTGACGGCGATCCTGAGCCTGAAAATTCCCGAACCCCAGTTCGAAGGGCAGACGAAGATGAAGCTCGGGAACTCGGAGGTCAGAGGGATCGTCGAGTCGATCGTGTACGAGAAACTCACGGACTTCTTCAACGAGACCCCGAAGGTCGCGGAGATCTGCATCGGGAAGGCGGTCCTCGCCGCCCAGGCCCGCGAGGCCGCGCGGAAGGCGCGGGAGCTGACGCGACGGAAGGGGCTCCTCGAGGGGTTCAACCTCCCCGGGAGGCTCGCGGACTGCCAGGAGCGGGACCCCGCGAAGTCGGAGCTTTTCATCGTGGAGGGGCCTAGCGCGGGGGGGAGTGCCAAAGCTGGCCGGAAGCGTGAGTTCCAGGCAATTCTCCCGCTGCGAGGGAAGATCCTGAACGTCGAGAAGGCGCGGATGGACCAGATGCTGAAGAACGAGGAGATCCGCGCGCTGATCACCGCGATCGGCGCGGGGGTGCAGCCGGAGTTCGTCCTCGCGAAAGTCCGGTACCACAAGGTAGTCACCATGGCTGATGCTGACGTGGATGGCCAGCATATCACGACCCTCCTCCTCACGCTCTTCTTCCGGTACATGAAGCCAATGATCGACGCAGGCTACGTGTACATCGCGCAACCACCGCTCTACAAGATACGGAAGGGCAAGGAGACCCACTACGCATACACGGAAAAGCAGCGGGAGGAGCTCGCGAAGCAGCTCGGGGACAAGGGCGTCGTGTACCAGCGGTACAAGGGCCTCGGCGAAATGAACGCGGAGGAGCTGTGGGAAACGACGATGGACCCCGCGAGGCGGATCCTGAAGCAGGTCACGATCGAGGACGCGGCCGCAGCGGACGCACTCTTCTCCGTCCTGATGGGCCAGGCCGTCGGCCCCCGCCGGCAGTACATCGAGGAACACGCGAAGGACGTCGTGAACCTGGACATCTAGGTGGGACATGCCGGACGAAGCCCAGCAGGAACCGGGCGCGCGCATCCGCCCACAGCCGATCGAGCAGGAGATGCAGCGCTCGTACATCGACTACGCGATGTCCGTGATCGTCGGGCGGGCGCTCCCCGACGCGCGGGACGGGCTGAAGCCCGTGCAGCGGCGGATCCTCCACGCGATGAACGAGCTCGGGATGAGCTCCGGGTCGCAGTTCAAGAAGTCCGCACGGGTGGTCGGTGAGTGTTTCGTAGCGGGGACGCTCGTCGCCACGGAGCGAGGGCTGCTACCCATCGAGTCTGTGGAGCGCGGCGATCGCGTCTTCAC
>Ga0184633_10000198_pt1 | contig 19452 bp, 15 predicted proteins | sample PLM31_170_b1_FD_133156 | JGI IMG/M metagenome (GOLD analysis project Ga0184633, IMG submission 133156) | Groundwater sediment microbial communities from an aquifer in East River, Colorado, USA - PLM3-1_170_b1 | ecosystem: Environmental > Terrestrial > Soil > Riparian zone | place: USA: East...
CTTGGCGTCCAGCTCCACCGCATCGGCGCCCAGCTTCACGGCGAGCTCGAAGGCCGGGAGTGTGTTCTCCGGGGCCGCCGCAGAGGCCCCGCGGTGGGCAATCACTAGCGGGGAAGCAGCCAACCACATCGAGGGCCCGATCACCGCAACCCCCGGCCTTTCAAGACGACCCCTGCCAGCTCTCCCTGCCGGGTGGGCAACCCCCTCGACCGCTCGCGTGGCTCGGGCCGCTCCCTAGCGCCCTGGCGAGGAGGCCTGGTCGACGGATGGATTCGATGGCAGAGGAGTCCCGAGGAAGGGCAGGGTTCATGAGGAAGGCGAGTTCGCCTGCCAACGGAGGGAAGCTCGGGCAACGGGTTCTAGCGAAAAGCGATGGAATGGATTTGGGAAAGCCGCGGGGTTTTCGCCCCTCCCTATAGCTCGACGAAGTACGCCTCCGCCGCGCGGTCGAGCAGATCCTTGCTCATCTCCGCCTCGACGTTCAGATAACGCGAGATGTCGAGGATCTGGTCACAGATATCCCTCGGGTGCGAGGCCCGCAGTTTTCGATTTCGCTTGATGTACCACTCTTGCAGCAGGTAGGCCAGCCCTTTATCCGAGTAGGTCACGCCCTTGGCCTCCGCCACTCGCTTGAAGATGCCGCGATACTCCTCGTAGGATGGATCCCCCACTTCGATCTTGTGGCGCAGGCGCCGCAGGAAGGCCTCGTCCACCAGATCCCGTGGGGGCAAGTTGGTGGAGAAGACGACCATGACGTCGAAGGGAACTTCGATCTTGCGCCCGGTGTGTAAGGTCAAGAAGTCGAGGCGGTTCTCCAGCGGAACGATCCAGCGGTTCAGCAGATCGCGCGGCCGCACCTGCTGGCGGCCGAAGTCATCAATCAGGAAGACGCCTCCGTTGGCTTTCATCTGAAAAGGGGCTTCGTAGAACTTGTTGACGTCGTCGAAGACCAGGTCGAGGCCGGCCATCGTGAGCTCGCCGCCGACGACGATGAAGGGCCGCCGCACCTTGACCCATCGGGCATCGGTTTTGGCCCCGCCCTTGAGCGTGCCGGTGCCGGCTCCGGTGACATCGTCCTCGGGAGTCAGCACATGATTGACTGAGTCGTACAGCTTGACCACCTGCCCGTCGATATCGACCGAGAACGGAATGTACATGTCTTCTTCGAGGATCATGTTGCCGATGGCCCGGGCGATCGTCGTCTTGCCGTTGCCCGGCGGGCCATAGAAGAAGATCGAGGTGCCCGAATTCACGGCCGGGCCAATGCGGTTGAAGGTACGCTCGGAGAGAACCAGCTCCGTCAGAGCCTGGCGCATGACGCGCGGGTGCACGGTCGGGCGCCCGCGGCTCTGCCGTCGGATCGATTCGTTGTAGACCGAGATCGGTACGGGCGCCGCCCCGGCGTACTGGCTCCGCTCGAGCGCCTCGCGGGCTCGGGCAATGCCGGCTCCGGTGATGGCATACTGATACGAGCCTTCGCCGAACCCCACCTGCGTCTTGACTTCGACGAACTTCTCGCGCTTCAGCGCCTCGAGAATCTGATCGACCAGGCCGGCGAAGGGCAGCGCCATCGCCTCGGCCACGTTGAAACCGGTCAGGTAGCCGCGGAAGTAGAGGATCTTCAGCGCCAGATCCTGGAGCCACAGCTGCGACAGCCCGGTGTCTTCGACGCGACTGATCGGGGACGGCAGGAACCGCAGGCTGGAGGTGGTCGGCTCGGCGCCATCGAGGGCGGCCGGGCGGATTCCGGTTCGGGGCAAGGACATCGATGCAGCGACCTCCGCGGCCTCGCGGAAAAGGATCCCGGGGCGCGGAGCCGCCGGGTAGGCGGATTATAGCCGAGGGCCGGGACCCAGGCAATCGCCCGCGGTAGCGCCCACGGCGGCGCCGTGTAGAATCCACCCTGTGCGACTGAGCATCGTCCTCCCGGTTTTCAACGAGAAGGACACCATCCGCGAGATCTTGCGCCGCGTGCTGGCCACCGGCCTGGCGGATGAGATCCTCGCCGTCGATGACGGCTCGACCGACGGCACCCGCGCCATCCTCGAGGAGATGGCGCCGCACCATGCGGCACTCCGCCTCCTTTTGCAGCCCCGCAACGTTGGCAAAGGGGCTGCCGTCCGCGCCGGGATTCAGGCGGCTCGCGGAGATCTCATTCTCATTCAGGACGCCGATCTCGAATACGACCCACGCGAGTACCCTGCCCTGCTGGCCCCTATTGAGGAAGGCCGCGCCGACGTCGTCTACGGATCCCGATTCCTCGGCGGCCCCCGCCGCACGACGATGTTCTGGCACATGGTCGCCAACAAGATGCTGACCCTGATGACGAACATCTTGTACAACAGCATCCTGTCGGACATGGAGACCGGCTACAAACTCTTCCGCCGCGATGTGATCCAGCCGATCCCGTTGCGTTGCCGGCGCTTCGATTTCGAGCCCGAAGTCACCGCCAAGCTGCTCAAGCGGCGCGTCCGCATCTACGAAGTCCCGATCTCCTTCGTCCCGCGGGAGTACTCCGAGGGCAAGAAGATCGGCATGAAAGACGCCTTCGCTGCGGTCTGGACGCTGTTCAAATATCGGTTCGTGGATTAGACGTTCGTCTCGAGGCGCACCTCCTCGCTGAGCGGAGGGCCGCACAAAGTGCGGGCCGAAGTCGAAGCGTGAGCGAAGGGCCGCACGAAGCGCGGGCCGAAGTCCCTCGCTAACGCTCGGGATGCTATCGAAGCGTGAGTGGAGGGCCGAGCTATCGGCCCATCGCCAGCGAGATCGCCCCGCCGCCAGGCCCGCAGTCCCTCGCAGCGCTCGGGATGATATCGAAGCGCGCCCTCCCGTCGACGCACCGGGGATATCACGGGGCCCTCTTCGACTGCGACCCGGCCTTCGCTTCGCTCAGGCCAGGTCTCCGCCCAGGGAGGAGCCCTGCCATCTTCTTCGGGCGCGGTTTCCGATCAAGGTGAAGTGCTTACTGCGCCGGCCGGATGGCCTGCACGTTCCAGCGCACCGACTCAAGTCCCAGGTAGAGCTCCCTCTCCGCGTAGAACGCCAGGTCGATTCGCTCGCCGCGCGCTAGCGGCCGATCGCCCCGACGGAAGGCAATGGCGTCCACCGTACGGTCCTTATGGCGGAGCATCAAGCGAAGGTGGGTCTTGTCTCGGCCGACCGGCTTCGTCTCGACCACAGTCATCCCCAGGCACGCGAACAGAGGCACAGGGAATCCGTTCCCCAGAGGTTCCAAGCGGTCCAGGAAGTCGAGCAGCCGGCGGTTGACATCGAGCGGCTCGACCACGGCGTCGATCTGTAACGGAGGCGGCTCTCCGGCGGTCACAAGTCTCTCGGCCGCCAGCCCCTCCAGCCTCGATTTGAGCTGCGGCACTCGTTCGGCGCGCAGCGAGAATCCGGCGGCGGCGGCGTGCCCGCCGAATCGATCGAGCAAGGGCGCGCAGTCTTCGAGCGCCTCGGTAATGTGGAAGCCCGGGACGCTGCGTGCCGATCCGCGAGCGCTCTCACCGCGCAGGGAGACCAGGACGGCCGGCCGGTTCCACTCCTCGCTGAGCTTGGCCGCCGCCGGGCCGAGGATCCCCTCCCCATACTCCGCATCCGCATCGAAGATCAGCGCCGGCATCGCCGCGAGATCCCCCAGCCTGGACCGGGCCTGATCCAACAACTGGCGGGTGAGGTCCTGGCGCTCGCGATTCGCGCGATCGAGCTGCTCGGCCAGCGGGCGCGCCTCGGCCAGATCCTGGGCCCGCAGGAGGCGGAAGGCTTGCATCGCGCTGCCCAGGCGGCCGGCGGCGTTCAAGCGGGGCCCGATCGAGAATCCGACGTCGCGCGCCGTCAACCTCCGCCGGTTGACCCCACCGACTTCCATCAGGGCCGCCATCCCCGGGGGTGGAAACTCGCGCAATCGATCCAAGCCGCGCGCCACGAGCGTTCGGTTCTCATCCGTCAGGGAGACGATATCGGCGATCGTTCCGACAGCTACATACGTCAACGCCTCGGCCTCGATCCATCCGCGTAACGGGACCCCGGCCAGCGCCTGGGCGACCTTGTAGGCCAACCCCACTCCCGAGAGCTCCTTGAACGGATACGAGTCGTCTTCGCGCTTGGGGTTGACGACCGCCACCGCCGGCGGGAGGTCCGCCGCGGGCTCGTGGTGGTCGGTTACGATGACGTCCAATCCCGTTTCTTGGGCCGTGCGCACCTCAGCGACCGCCCGCACCCCGCAGTCGACCGAAATCACGAGATGGCAACCTTCGTCTTGCCGCAACCGCGCTAAGGCGTCCACCTGCAAGCCATACCCTTCCTCGAACCGGCTCGGAATGAAGGGAAGGACGTTCGCTCCCAAGGCCTCCAATGTCGCCGATAGCATGGCGGTCGCCGTCAGGCCGTCGGCGTCGTAGTCGCCATAGACGGCGATCCGTTGGCCCTGGGAGATGGCATACTGCAACCGCTCCACGGCCCGATCGATGTCGCGCAGAAGGCGCGGATCGTGCGTCGGACCTGCGGCGGGCTCCAGCAAGCGGGCCGCCTCCGCCGTGTCATGCGCGCCTCGCGCGCGCAGGACCGCCCACTCGAGGACAGTGAATTCGGGCAGGGGAGGTCCTGTCGGCTCCGGCGGCAGGTGCCATTCCGCAGTCGTACTCATGTATCCCCCAGCAACAGAACGGGCCCGCGGATCGCGGGCCCGTCGAATGGCGTTCAACGGTCCAGAGTTTACCCCTGGCCTTTCACCATATTCGAGACGACCGGGATGTTGACCATCTTCCCTTGGTACGCCTGATAGGCCCAGTAGAGCATGGCGATCCAAAGCAGCAGGGGGATGCACAAGCCGACGACCGTCCAGAACAGCAGGAACGTCAACACGATCCCGATGATCCCCATTACGAGGGCCTGCATGTTGTGGGCCTTGATGAATGGCCGGTTCTTCTTCTCCTCCAAGAGCAGGAGGATAATGGGCACAAGCGGTGAGAAGACGTAGCCAAGTGCCGCCCACATGCGATCATCGCTTGTTGATTCCGGAGCGCTCATCGTGGTCATGGATCTCTCTCCTTGGGTTGGATTCCGGCTCTCGACGGCGGGCGGATTGTACGCCCTCTCGTTTTGGCTGCAAGTCCACCTCTAGTAACACCAGGGCCGCCTTCGCGTTGCTCCCCGGTCGGGGGCCTGTGCTAGGATGGCGGCATGCAGGCGGTCTTCTTGGGTACGCCAGAGTTCGCCGTTCCCGCCTTGCGGGCTTTGGCGGATATCTACCGCGTGGTGGGTGTCGTCACCCAACCGGACCGACCGGCCGGCCGAGGCCGTCGCCTGCAGGCACCACCGGTCAAGCTGACCTCGGCCGAACTCGGCCTCCCGCTGATCCAACCGGAGAGGGTCGGGTCCGAAGAAGCCCAAGAGACGCTCAGGGGCTGGGCGCCCGACGTGATTGTGGTCGCCGCCTACGGACAGATTCTCCGCCCCCCCGTGCTCGACCTTCCACCCTTCGGGTGCCTCAACATCCACGCCTCCCTCCTCCCTCGTTGGCGTGGGGCCAGTCCCGTGCAGCATGCCCTTTTGCACGGGGATCAGGAGACCGGCACGACGCTGATGAAGATGGACGCGGGTCTTGACACCGGGCCGATCCTGGCTCGGCGGAGCCTTCCGATCCGCGACGATCACACGGCCACGAGTCTTGAAGACGAACTGGCCGAACTCGGCGCCCTGCTGATCGTCGAGTCGTTGCCGTCATACTTCGCCGGCGATTTGCAACCGGCGGCACAGGACGACCGGGGGGCGACCTACGCCCCGCGATTAAAGCACGCCGACGGCCTTTTGGATCCCCGGGACACAGCCCAGGAGCTCCAGCGACGCGTCCGCGCCCTCAACCCTTGGCCGGGGACGTACTTGCCGTGGGGCGACGTCGAGCTGGCGGTTTTGGAGGCGCGAGCGGCGGAGGAAACCCTTGACGAGCCACCCGGGACAGTGTCCCGACGGGAAGGATTCCCGGCCATCGCTACCCCTAGCGGCTGGTTGATCCTAGACAGGCTTCAGATCCCGGGGAAGAAGCCGATGGATGGGAAGACCTTCCTTCGGGGCCAACCCCATCTCCTGGGAGCCAGACTGGCCATCCGGGCACTGTGACAGGCGCGCGCGCCCTTGCGTTCACCCGGACCTCGGCGGAGAATAGAGGCGTCACGAGAGAACTTCCGAGATCCCCCGAGGGCCCACTCCCCAGATAGGAGTCCAAGATGGCGATTGATCGACCCCCACTCGGGATAGCGCCCCCGGCGGAGGCGCTTCCGTGGTATCAGGTGTGGATCAAGGCTCTCACCGAGCCAAGGGTGGCCAGTTACGAGAGCCTGGTCACCCGCCCCGGCGTCGGCTTGGGCAGGGCTTGCCTGTGGGTGGGCCTCGCCGGCCTAATTTCGGTGGTCATCAGCACGGCGGCCTTTGTCGCCTTTGGGACCCTAGACGCCGCATTTCAACAGACCGGCGACGGTCTCGGCGACCTATCCGGAGCGGGGCTTTTCTTCGCATGTCTGGCGGGTCTCTTTGCGATTCCACGCCTACTTGTCAGTGCCGGAATAAGCCACGTTCTAGCCCGCGCTCTTGGAGGCACCGGTACCTATGATCAGCTTGCCTATGGCATGGCCGCGTACTCGGCCCCGGGATCGCTCGTGAGCTCGGCCATTTCCTTTATCCCGTGCCTCGGCATCCTCGTGGCCCTCCCCCTCTCGCTATATCTGATCTTCCTGAATATTCTCACGATCAAAGCCGTCCACCACCTCAGCTGGGGACGAGCCGTGCTCTCCAGCGTTCTCTGGATTGCACTTGTGCTGGTTCTCATTGCGTGTCTGACGATCGTTATCCTTGCCCTTCTGGGGCCGGCCATCGGCAATGTCTTCTCCAACATCGTTACGGAGATTTAGCCGTCGTTGCGGCCTAGGCACAGTAAGGTGACCACCACGTCAATTAGCAATGTGGGGCCCTTGCCGGTCCATCCTGAGTCGGAGGCATGAATGAACATCCGAGCTGAACTCGCCGAATTCGTTGGGACGTTCACGTTGGTGTTTATCGGTGCCGGTGCCCAGGCGCTGGCGGTGGCCGGGACTTCGAGCGGCGGGCTGGTCGGCGTCGCCCTCGCTCACGGGCTGGCCCTCATGGTCATCATCTACGCTTGGGGAGCGATCTCGGGTGGTCACGTCAACCCCGCGGTTACTTTCGGTCTTGCGATCACCGGCCGGTTCCCCTGGCCGCGTGCGCTGAGGTACTGGATCGTCCAGCTGTTGGGGGCCGCCCTTGCCGCCTTCCTCCTTCGCGCCTTGATCGGCACTCAGGGGAACATAGGCATGACTCTTCCCGCAGCCTCTGTTTCCATCTGGCAGGCGATCGTCATCGAGGCGGTCTTGACCTTCTTCTTGGTGACCGCGGTCTTCGGCTCTGCGGTCGCTGGGCGTGGCGGCAACGCCGCTGCCGTCGCCATCGGGCTGGTGCTTGCCATGGACATCCTCATGGGCGGCCCGCTGACCGGCGCTTCCATGAACCCGGCGCGCTCCTTCGGACCGGCGTTGGCGATGGGCAATTTCACCGACCTGTACGTCTACTTCATCGGACCCCTGCTCGGTGGCGGATTGGCAGCCATCTTCTACGATCGCGTCTTCCTGCGGAGCGTCTGAGTTTCTCGAGGCAACGTGCCCGGCTTCGTGCTTGCCCTCGATCAAGGTACGACCTCCTCGAGGAGCATGTTGTTCGATGAGAGTGGCCGCGCCATCGCCTCGGCGCAGAAGGACTTCGCCCAGATCTATCCGCATCCGGGTTGGGTCGAGCACGACCCCGAGTCCATCTGGTCGACCCAGCTCGAAACGGCCCGCCAGGTGCTCGTCCAGGCGGGCGTGCGGCCACAGGAGGTCGCCGCCGTAGGCATCACGAATCAGCGCGAGACGACGGTCCTCTGGGACCGTGCGACGGGAAAACCTATCTACAACGCCATTGTTTGGCAGTGTCGCCGCACTGCGTCGATGTGCCAACAGCTCAAGGAGCGTGGCCTCGAAGACGAAGTCCGCCGTCGAACGGGCCTGGTCATCGACGCCTACTTCTCCGGGACCAAAGTGGCCTGGCTGCTGGACCATGTGGACGGCGCCCGCCGGCTCGCCGAAGACGGGCGGTTGGCTTTCGGCACGATTGACTCGTTCCTGCTATGGCGCCTGACCAATGGCGCGGTGCACGCCACCGACGTTTCGAATGCCTCGCGCACGATGCTCTTCAACTTGGCCACCCTCAGCTGGGATCCGTTCCTTCTCCAGGAGCTTCGTATCCCCGAGGCCATCCTGCCGAAAGTTGTCTCCTCCAGCCAGATGCTCGGCGAGACGACCACGGATACGTTGGGCGCCCGGATACCGGTGGCAGGGATCGCCGGGGATCAACAGGCAGCCCTCTTCGGGCAATCCTGTTTCCAGCGCGGCATGGCCAAGAACACCTACGGGACCGGCTGCTTTCTGCTCCTGCATACAGGGATGCAGCCCGTTCCGTCCACCAGCGGGTTGTTGACAACGGCCGCATGGCAATTGCGCGACCGTTCCACGGGGAGTCCGAAGCCCGTGGCGTTTGCCCTGGAGGGCAGTGTCTTCATCGCCGGCGCCGCCGTCCAATGGCTGCGCGACGGATTGCGCATCATCCGCGAATCGAGTGAGGTCGAATCCCTGGCCGCCTCCGTTCCCGATAGCGGCGGCGTGGTCTTTGTGCCGGCCCTGGTCGGGTTGGGGGCGCCGTACTGGGATCCGTATGCCCGCGGGACGATCGTCGGGTTGACCCGCGGCTCGACGCGCGCCCACCTGGCGCGGGCGACGCTCGAAGCCATCGCCTTTCAGACGCGAGATGTGTTGGAGGCCATGCAGCGCGACGCCGGACTTGCGCTTCAGGCCCTGCGCGTCGACGGAGGCGCCGCCCGCAACGACCTTTTGCTTCAGCTCCAAGCCGATCTTCTGGGGACGCCCGTCCAGCGGCCGGCCCAGACCGAGACGACCGCCCTGGGCGCGGCGATGCTCGCCGGACTATCGGCTGGCATTTGGTCGTCGGTGGAAGACCTGGAACGCGTCTGGACTCTGGACCGCGAATTCGAACCGGTCATGTCGCAGGACGAACGCGATCAGCGCTATATCCGTTGGCAAGAGGCGGTACGCCGCGCCCGGGACTGGGCCGGCCCCGACGCGAACGCCTGAGGCCCGTATGAACCTCCAGATCATCCGCACCCGCCATCCGCCGGAGCCCCACCTGGTCCAGCTCCAAGCGATGCTGAGCGATGCCGGAGTTCGCTTCGGTCCGGAGGAATTCCGAACGCGACTGGAAAGTCTCCCGAAGGAAGATCGCCTCCTTCTCGGTCTGGACGGCGAGCACGTCGCCGGTTTTGCTCATCTGCGCGTCTCACGCGACCTGACCTCCGAAGAGACCGCTGAGGTCGTTGCCCTCCTGGTCGCCAGATCGTATCGGCGGCGGGGGGTCGGACGGCATCTGATCGCCGCCGCCGAGATCTGGGCGCTTGAATCGGGCCGGGCGCGCTTGTTGTTGCGAACCGACGTCATTCGAACCGATGCCCACGCGTTCTTCACCGCTCTCGGTTACGAGATTTCGGCCACCACCCTGGAGTTCGTTCGCGACCTGGAGGCCATGCGCAAGGCCGACCGGCCCACCCAACCGATGACTGACCTGCCGGGCTCATCCTAAGGAGAGTGGTCAGTGGTCGGTGGTCAGTTAGCAGCGAGCGGGACTCGAACCTCTGGACCCATTCGGTTTCATTGACCACTCACCACTGACCACCTGACCACTGGTAATGACGACTCGATCTTCCGAAATACTTGTCATCGGCGCCGGGGCCACCGGCCTGGGCATCGCTTGGGATGCTTGCCTTCGCGGCTACAGCGTGACGGTCGTCGAGCAGGGCGACCTCGGCCAAGGGACCTCCGGGCGCTATCACGGCCTGCTCCATAGCGGCGGGCGATACGTCCTGAGTGACCCTGCGTCGGCCGGAGATTGCTGGCGAGAAAACGAAATCCTGCGACGGATCGTCCCCCATACGATCGAGCCCACGGGCGGATTCTTCCTAAGCACGGACCACGATCCCGAGGAATACGCAGATCGCTGGTTGGCCGCCTGTCGGGAAATCGGCGTGCCGGTCGAAGAGATCCCACCGGGGTCCGCCCTCCGGCGTGAGCCTTTGCTCACACCACGCCTGTCGCGGGCCTTCGAGGTGCGCGACGCCGCCCTCGACTCTTTCGAGCTCCTGCATGCTCTGGCTGGCGGGGTGCACCAGGCCGGCGGGGTCTTGCTCACTCACCACCGCCTCACCGGTCTGGTGTCCCACGGCCGCGGGATGCTGGCCCGCATCGTTTCCCTGGCCGACCAAAGCACATTTCAAATCGAGGCGCAGACCGTCGTCAACGCCGCCGGTCCGTACGCCGGCGTTGTGGCCGCCATGACCGGCATCCACGTTCCTCTGGCGCTCGGCAAAGGGACGATGATCGCCATGGGCTCCCGTCTGACCCACACGGTGCTCAACCGCTGCCAACCGCCCCACGATGGCGACATCATCGTCCCCGTCGGCACGGTCTGTGTGCTTGGTACAACGGATATCCCTGTTCGCTCTCCGACGGACCTGACGATGGAAGCCTGGGAAATCGATCTGCTGATGGCCGAGGGTCAGGTGATGATCCCTTCTTTGCGCCGGCATCGCGCTCTTCGCGCTTGGGCAGGCATCCGGGCGCTGCACCGGCCCCTGGATCAGGCCGTGGCCAACCGCGAATTGCCTCGCGCCCACACCCTGCTCGACCATGAGTCCTCCGACGGCCTCCCCGGGTTTCTGACGATCTTGGGGGGCAAGTTGACGACGTTTCGCAAGATGGCGCAGGACACCGTCGACAGGATCTCGGCGCGGACGCCCTCTTCCCGAGAGTGCCGCACCGAATCGACTCCGCTCCCGGCCGCTTCTCGCCACCACTACGCCGTGGGCGACCGTCTTCCGAAGTTGTATCCGGCGAGGGGCCGATCGGACGAGGACGCGGTCTTGTGCGAATGCGAGGCCATCTCCCGCCGGGACCTGGCAGGCGCGTTCCAAGACGCCGCTTCCACCGACCTCGACGACGTCCGCCGCGACCTGCGCCTGGGGATGGGGCCATGCCAGGGAGCCTTCTGCGCCTATCGCGCGGCAGGATTGGCCAGCACTCTTCTCGGCAACCCAGCCCCCGACGGTGGATTCGCCGACTTCGTTCAAGAGCGCTGGCGCGGGCTCCGCCCTCTCGCCTGGGGACGCGGTCTCCGTCAGCTCGAAATGCTTCGCCGGGTGCAGCTGGAGCTGCTTGGCGCCGAGCCAGCAGAAACGACGCCAGGATGACCCCCACGTTGCTGATCGTCGGCCAAGGACTGACGGGGTTGTTCTCAGCCGTGGTGGCGGCCCGAAGGGGCGCCACCGTGCGCTTGATCGCCGAAGGGCGCGGCGGCCTTTCGCTTTCCCATGGCTGCGTCGATATCTGGCGCAACGGCGACATTCGCTTTGCCCGCAAATCCCTCGGGCGAGGCCACCCGCTCTCTGACCTGCCGCGTGAGGCGGGGGCCGAGGCCCTGTCCGAGTTTCTGCAATTGGCGCAGGAGGCTCGCCTTCCCTACGTCGCCGCGCCCGACCGCGTTCTCCGCCTGCCTACCGCCCTGGGGTCCGTCCACGAGACGGCCGCTGCACCGTACAGCCTTGCGGCAGGATCTCTCGACGATCCCACCCCGTTCCATCTCGGCCGGATCGGCGGCCTGCGAGACTTCTCGGCTGAGCTGGCGGCCTCGGGGCTTCGGGCGCACGGCGTGAACGTCGCCGGGACGATCGATCTGCCAATCCCCGCGCAAGTCCGCGATCTCTACTCCCACGATCTTGCTCTGATGCTGGAGGATCCAGGTTATCGCGAGTCCACCTGCAGGGAATGGGCATCGCTCATGAAAGGAGCGACGCGGCTCGGCTTGCCTGCGATTCTGGGAAGAGATCACGCGCTCGAAGTCTTCACGGAAATGGAGGAGCGTTTAGGCGTGGCCCTCTTCGAGATCCCGACCTTGCCTCCCAGCCTTCCTGGCCTGCGCCTGGAGAGAGCCCTGCAAAGGTTGGCCGTCGCAAGCGGAGTGGAGGTGATAGAGGGGCCATTGGTGCGCGGTGAGGTGGACGGACGCAGCGCCGGCAAGCGAGTCTCGGGAGTAGTCGCCACAACCGCCGGCGGGCCCCGCGTCTTCCGTTCGCAGGCCGTCCTGCTGGCGACCGGCGGCGCCCTCCACGGCGGGTGGATGAGCTTTGCCAATGGCGAGGTGCAAGACTCGGTCTTCGGACTCCCACTCGATGCCCCGGCAGACCGCGAGGAATGGACGGCTCCATCCCTGTTCGAAAGGCAACCCTTCTCGCATTTCGGGCTTCGTCTTGATTCTCGGCGCAGACCCTGTGATCGTCGCGGCAGACCTTACTTCGAGAACCTCTTCGCCGCCGGCGGGATCCTGGCCGGCGCGGACCGCAGCACCGAAGGCTGCCGCCAGGGAATCGACCTGGCGAGCGCCTACGCCGCTGTGGAAGCGGCGCTGGCATGACCCCGCGGCCGATCGTAACCCTCACCCCAGGCCCCTCTCCCGCGGAGCGGGAGAGGGGTGCAGGGGTGAGGGCCAGCCTGGCCTTGTTCGACAGCGACCTTTGCGTGAAGTGCAACATTTGCACGGCCGCCTGCCCGGTGGCCGCCGTCACCGATCGTTTTCCCGGCCCCAAGGCCGTCGGGCCGCAAATGGCGCGCTTCCTCGACCCGCGCGCCTCTGCCATCGATCCCAGTGTGGCCTGGTGTTCCGGCTGCGGTGTGTGCAGCCGGGTTTGTCCTCATGGGGTCCCAGTAGCCGAGATGAATATCATCTCCAAAGCCGAGATCCGGACCGGGTGGCGGCATCGCCTTCGCGACTGGGGACTTTCGCGACCGGCGCTTGTGGCACATTGGAGCCGGCCCCTCCGGCCTCTGGTCAACGCCGCGCTTCGCTCAGGCGTGCTGCGGACCGCGGCCGATCGGGCCCTCGGCCTCGCCCGCGGCGGTCCTCTGCCGCAGGTCGCCGCCGAGTCACTTCGTCATCGGCGTGCCGATCTTGCCCGGCGACGACCGGCGCAACCGGACGGCGCCGCCAGACCGCGCGTCGCCTTCTTTCACGGTTGCAGTACCGACGGATATGAGCCGTGGCTCGGGGAGACGACCATCCGCGTGCTCGAGCGATTGGGTGTGGAAGTTGAAATCCCTCCGCAAGGCTGCTGCGGACTGCCGCTGCAATCCAACCGCAACTTTGCCTCCGCTCGCCGTTACGCCAGAAACAACTTAGTCGGCCTTCACCCGTGGGCGGAGCGCGGCATCCCTATCGTCGGCACCTCGACCTCCTGCACCCTTGCTCTCAAGCATGATTACCGGGCCGTGCTCGGCCTGGCGGGGCCTGAGGTCGAGGCCGTCAGCGAAACCACGTACGACTTCTTCGAGTACCTGGATCAGGTCCTCGCGGATCAGATCGAGACCCTCGACTTCCGGCCACTTGCTCTGCGTTTGCTGTATCACCCCCCGTGCCAGCTTCGCTCCCATCGAATCGGCACGCCTGCCCTCCGAATCCTGCGGCGGATACCGGGGCTGGAGATCGTGGTCACCGACGCCGAATGCTGCGGGGTGGCCGGGACCTATGGGTTGAAACGTGAGCTCTACGACGTCGCCGTCAAAGTCGGTGGGGACCTTTTTGCACAGGCCCGTCGGACGGCGCCGGACCTGATCTTGACGGACTCGGAGACGTGCCGTTGGTGGATCGAGCATCACACCCGAATCCCCTCCCGCCATCCGGTCGAAATCCTGGCGGCATCCTTAGGGCTGGAGGACCTGCGGCCCGCGACGGACCTCGGCTGACGCGATGCCTGCCTCACTCCCCCCTGCCCGGCTGCTCACTCGTGGAAGGATTCATCTTCACGCGGACGAACGATCCATCGCTGAAGCCGTCCTGATCGTGGAGGGGCGCGTCCTCGCCGCCGGCCACGAGGCGGATCTACGGTCGCTTTGGCCCGGCCGACAGCAGGTGACCGACCTCGAGGGACGCTCCGTCTTCCCTGGTTTGTGCGATGCTCATCTCCACCTCGAGAAGTACGCCCGCACCGTCGGAATGATCGACTGCGAAACCCGGACGCGCCAGGACTGCCTGGAGCGAGTGCGCCGCAGGGCGTTGACGGCCGGGGCCGGCGACTGGATCCTCGGCCACGGTTGGAACCAGAACACCTGGGGTGGCCACGGCTCCGCCGTCGAGCTCGATAGCGCGGCGCCCGGCCATCCGGTCTGTCTCACGGCCAAGTCCCTTCACGCGGCCTGGGTTAACCATGCCGCCTTGCAGCTGGCCGCCGTCGACGCAGACACGGCCGATCCACACGGCGGTGTCATCGTGCGCGGCGATCACGGCGAGCCGACGGGAATCCTGCTCGAAGCCGCCATGGCCCTTGTGGCCGATCGCATCCCCAAGCCCACTCCGATGACCGTAGCCGAGCAGATACGTCAGGCGCAGACTGCGCTGTGGCGCGTCGGGATCACGGCCGTCCACGATTTCGACGGCGCACGTTGCCTGCAAGCCCTCCAGATCCTTCACTCGCAGGGGGCGTTGCGGCTGCACGTGTTGAAGAGTATCCCGGTCGAGCTCCTCGAGCAGGCCGTCGCCCTGGGGCTGCAGTCCGGATTCGGCGATGACTGGATCCGCATCGGCCACATCAAGATCTTCGCCGACGGCGCGCTCGGCCCGCGCACCGCTGCCATGCTGCGAGCCTATGACGGAGAGCCCGACAACCTCGGCATGTTGCTTATCGATCGCGAGGGGATTCTTGAGGCGGGGATCACCGCCGCCGGCAGCGGCCTGCCGTTGGCGATTCATGCCATCGGCGATCGAGCCAACCATGAAGTGATCGAGGGCCTGGCCTCGCTCCGCCGCTACGAGCGAGAGCGCGGCTTGCCGGAGCTGCGACATCGGATCGAACACGTCCAGCTCCTCCACCCGGATGACGTCCCTCGCCTCGCCGAGTTGGGATTGGCGGCCTCGATGCAGCCCATCCACGCCACCTCCGACATGCCGATGGCGGCGAGGTTTTGGGGGGAACGAAACCGGTTCGCCTACGCCTGGCGCAGTCAGCTCCACCACGGAGCCCGCCTCGCCTTCGGGTCGGACGCGCCGGTCGAATCCCCCAACCCGTTTCTCGGCCTGCACGCCGCAGTCACGCGCCGACGGACCGACGGCTCCCCCTCGCCGGACGGTTGGATTCCGGAGGAGCGGCTTCCCTTGGAGGACGCACTGCGCGGCTTCACTTCGGGTCCGGCCGAAGTCGCCGGCCTCGAAACGCGTATCGGTCGGCTCGATCCGGGCTACGCAGCCGACCTGATCATCCTGGATCAAGATCTCTACGAAACGTCCTTTGAGGACTTGGCTTCCCTTCTCCCATCCGCAACGATGGTCTCCGGGAAGTGGGTCTTCCTTGGCGACGAACTGGCGCATCTGAGCGACTAGGCCTCGCCGCGTGATCTCTTGCGCACGGGCGCGGGCCTACCCCCTTGGAGCCTTGCCCCCCAGCTTCCGCTCGTCCCCTACTCGCACGGTTAGGCCGACGGCGTCGAGGTGTTCGAGCAGCGCCAGGGCGTACTTTCGGCTCGTTCCAAATTGATCGCGGACTTGGGCCACCGTCACCGTTCCCCCCTGACCAAGGCTGGTGGTGATCTCCGCCACCATCCGCCGATAGGACACCGAGTCGAAAGCGACATCGCTTGAAACCTCAACGAATTCGCCGCGAGCGACCAGAAGTGCCCACAACTCGTCCCCGAGCGAAAGTCGACAATCGTGGACCGAAGGTGGTGACGCGGGGGATGACTCGAACTGGCGCCGCAGGCTGGCCACCTTGCCTTCGTCCTCCGCGGTCAGGCGCGGTTCGAACCCGACACGAGCGATGCGCGCGCCGTGGGTAGCAACGTCGCCGGAGCCCTCTAGAGCCGCCACGACCAGGTCCATGCGGCGGGCTTCGATCCCCAAGCGACTGCGTAGTTCTTCCCGCGGGACCCCGAGACGCAACGGGTGCTCCGCTTGGTAGGCCTCGGTGATCGTACGCACCCGCCGCCGCAAGTCCTCCCACGTTGCCGACTCGACGTAGATGAGCTGTGCTCCGCCTCCGGACGAGCCTCCACGAATGGCACGAACTCGACCACGGAGGATCAGCCCTTCTAGGACGGCCGCCATCTCCGGTCCGTCGGCCCCCGAGGCAGCGACGCCGGTTGCGGTCACAGGCCCGCCGGCGATCACCTCCAGCAAGGCCCGCTCCTCGCCGGTTCCGCTGCGGGACTGCTCCAGCGCGGACACGACGCGCGAATCGCGTCGCCGGTGCAGCCGCGTCGGATGCGGCACGACGACGCTTCCCCCGGCCAACGTCGCCGCGGGCGCAGGACGGCGCAGGATGAATCGGTCGCCCAAGGCGGTCGTTACGGGCTCGGCCAGCAGCAGCTGCACCCAACCCTCTTCAGCGGGCAGCACCTCGTCCCGCTCCAACACCCGCACCTGAGCCAACATGTCGGCCGCCCCCAGGTGGAGCTTCAGCGATTGGCCGTGTTTCACACCGACCGCCGCGTCGGGGAGCACCCGAATGTGAGCGTCGATGCGAGTCGTCGGCGAGTGCCGCCCAGGCAGGCAGAGCACAAGGCCACGGCGGATATCCTGCACATCAACGCCGGCGATGTTGACGGCCACTCGGCTTCCCGGCAGGGCTTGGTCGACCGGCTTGCGGTGAGTCTGCAGTCCTCGAATCCGGCCTCGCGATTCACCCGGAAGGATGACTACTTCGTCCCCGATCGACAGGGTCCCCTCGATCAGCGTGCCGGTCACAACCGTTCCGAATCCGGTCATGACGAAGGCGCGGTCGATCGGCAGCCGAGGGCTGCCGATGTCCCGGCGGGCGTCTGTGTTGCGCAAAACCTCCGCCAGTCCCTGTCTCAGTTCATCCAGGCCCTCACCGGTCTTGGCGGAAGCGCGCAGGAAGGGGGCCCCGGCAAGGGCTGTCGGCGCCATAGCCTGCCGCACTTCGTCCTCCACAAGCTTGGCCCACTCCTCATCCGCCACCAGGTCGATCTTGCTCAAGACGACGAGACCGCGGGGAATCTCCAGCAGATCGAGGATCGCCAGATGCTCGCGCGTCTGCGGCATCACTCCTTCGTCCGCCGCGACCACCAGCATCGCTGCATCGAAACCACCAACCCCGGCCAGCATGTTGTCGATGAAATCGCGGTGGCCGGGCACGTCAATGATCCCGACCTCCGTGCCGTCGGGTAGGGTCGTCCAGGCGAAGCCCAGGTCGATCGTCATCTCCCGTTCGCGTTCTTCGCGCAGGCGATCGGGGTGGACTCCGGTGAGCGCTTCGACCAGCGCCGACTTGCCGTGGTCGACGTGACCCGCTGTGCCCAACACGCGGATCATCGATGCGAACCTACGGAGGCTGTCGCCAAAGGGTAAATCCCATCAACCCCTACCCCTGCCCCTGCCCTCGTGTGCACCCCAAGCGCAGCGAGGGGCTCCCCCTGGATTAGCGTGGTTTCGCTTCCCAGGGAACAATGCGAAGGGTCGGAGGGTGAGGTCGGAGGAAGCCTCGCCGGATATCTCAGAGGTCCGGTCCCCCAACCCCCCGCGTAGCCATAGCGCGTCCCCGGCAAGGGGGTGTTCATGCAGGAGGAAGTCTCGCCGGCAAGTACCGGAATAAGACCGAGGCTCAGCGCACCCGAGCGGGCCGCCGCTCGGCCTCGCCGGCCCACTCGCGCAGCAGCGCCAACAGCTCGGAGAGCCGCCGCTGAGTCGAGTCTTCGAGCGTGATCGCCCCCGTAAGCGCCTGCATCGTGGCGTCTTCGAGGCGTCCGACCTCGTCCGATAGTCTCTGGTGCAGCCGGCTGTGCTCCTGACTCTGCTCGTCCGCACCGAGCTTGAAGGAACTCCACCGTCGATGGTCTTCGGCGGTAAAGGTCGACCACTCTTGCTTGTGGCGTTCCTCGCCCAGGCGCTGCAGCTCGCTGACTTCTGTGATCCTCCGCTCCAGTCGTTCGAGCGTCTTCTCCAGCTCGACCTGTAACTGGCGCAGCGCCCGGTGGGTCTCGTCGTAGGCATGAACGCGGTCGTCGATCTCCGCCGCGCGCTTCTCGAAGGCCTCGAAGCGGCGGGCGTAATCGCCCCAAACGCGCTCCAGGTCGACCATTCGCAGGTTTACGCTTTCCATCCAACTGGTGGTCGTCTCCCGCCTTTCGACCTCGCCCGCCTCGAGCTCGGCCGAACGGATCTCCAGTTGGCGGCTGCGATCCTCGACTCCGTCGAGGGAAACGCGCAATCCATCCACGCGCAGCCGCACGTCGGCCAGGACGCCCTGGGCATCGGTCGACCAGCGGCCCTCTTGCTTGTGCACATCTTCATGGTCGGTGAGGGTTCGGGCTTGTTCCTCCTGCGCCGAAGCGACGGCTCCCAGCTGGTCGGATAGCGTCGCCACAGTTCGTGCCGTTCGCAGGTCTTCTTCCCTGCGCGATTCGAACTCCCGGCGCAGGTCGGTCAGCGCCCGCATCTCCTGGCGGAGATCAGCGACGCCCCGCGCGACATCGTCATGGTCCTTCCGGCGCGCCTGCTCGAGAGCCTTTTCCTTTTCGGTGCGTCGGGCTTCGGACACTTCCACCTGGCGCGAGACCTCCTGGCGGTGCTTCGTCAGAGTCTCGTCGACGGACTGGATCCGCGCCGCCAGCGCCGCCAGTCGAGTGAGTTCGCCGCTCAAGTCTTGAAGTTGACGGGTGTGCTTGCCGATCAGGTCTTCGGATGCTTTCAGTTGGGAGCTGAGCTTGCGGAGGAGGTCGGCGTCTTTCCTGCGCTGATCGTCCAGCCAGGAGAAACGCTTATCGAGCGAATCTGACTTGGTCTGTTCCACCGGGGGCACGTCCGGATTATAGCATCCGGTTCTATGGAGGCGTTGGCGGAACGATGCCCGCGAGTCCGGCAACAGCCGAAAGGGCCCAGGCGTACAACCAACCAGGCAGCACGCCGAGAACGATGATTGAGGCCGTGCCGCCGATTAGCAGCACCCTTCGTCCACCTGGCAGCGAAGGAGCCTCGGCCGGAGGTCCCAAGCCGCGCGCCCATCGCACCACCGAGTAGGAAACAGCGACCACTCCGAAGATGATCGCCAGCGAAGCCACCCTGTCACCTTGAACCGTCGCCAGGGTCATCCACCTTCCGGCAAACCCCGCCGTGAGCGGAAGTCCCGCCAGGCTGAGCGCCCCGGCCAAGGCGGCCGCAGCCGCCATCGGGTGGATCGGGGCCATCGCCTGCGCCGGATCCGATTCTGACCCCGTCGCAACCGGGCGATTCGAGAAACCGCTTCCCCAGACGACCGCTCCGACCGCCCTCGCCCCGGCCATCCCC
>Ga0184633_10000200_pt1 | contig 19376 bp, 15 predicted proteins | sample PLM31_170_b1_FD_133156 | JGI IMG/M metagenome (GOLD analysis project Ga0184633, IMG submission 133156) | Groundwater sediment microbial communities from an aquifer in East River, Colorado, USA - PLM3-1_170_b1 | ecosystem: Environmental > Terrestrial > Soil > Riparian zone | place: USA: East...
AACCACATGCTCCACCGCTTGTGCGGGCCCCCGTCAATTCCTTTGAGTTTCAACCTTGCGGCCGTACTCCCCAGGCGGGGCACTTAATGCGTTAGCTGCGGCACGGAAGGGGTCGATACCTCCCACACCTAGTGCCCATCGTTTACGGCTAGGACTACCGGGGTATCTAATCCCGTTTGCTCCCCTAGCTTTCGCGCCTCAGCGTCAGTACGCGTCCAGAGAGCCGCCTTCGCCACCGGTGTTCCTCCCAATATCTACGCATTTCACCGCTACACTGGGAATTCCGCTCTCCTCTCCGCGACTCAAGCCGGACAGTTTCCGAAGCGGGTCCCCGGTTGAGCCGGGGGATTTCACAACGGACTTATCCAGCCGCCTACGCGCTCTTTACGCCCAGTAAATCCGAACAACGCTCGCCCCCTACGTATTACCGCGGCTGCTGGCACGTAGTTAGCCGGGGCTTCCTTTGATGGTACCGTCAGGGCCCGGTGGTATTGGCACCAGGCTTGTTCGTTCCACCCGACAGGGGTTTACAACCCGAAGGCCGTCATCCCCCACACGGCGTCGCTGCGTCAGGCTTTCGCCCATTGCGCAATATTCCCCACTGCTGCCTCCCGTAGGAGTCTGGGCCGTATCTCAGTCCCAGTGTGGCCGGTCACCCTCTCAGGCCGGCTACCGATCGTCGCCTTGGTGGGCCGTTACCCCGCCAACTAGCTAATCGGACGCAGGCTCATCCCCCAGTGACAGCTTGCATGCAGAGGCCGCCTTTGATCAGCCCGGCATGCGCCGGGCTGATGTCATCCGGTATTAGCACCCCTTTCGAGGTGTTATCCCGGGCTGGAGGGCAGATTGCCCACGCGTTACTCACCCGTTCGCCGCTCTACTCAGGGGATTGCTCCCCCTTTCTCGCTCGACTTGCATGTGTTAGGCACGCCGCCAGCGTTCGTTCTGAGCCAGGATCAAACTCTCCGAAACAAAAGGGTTTAACCCTTGTAGGCGAACCTTACCGTCTACAGACGGCATAGCCGCCCGTAGGCCAGTAACGCGATATTCGTTTGTCAAAGAACACGGCTGACCTCACGAAGCATCAGCCGGCACACTTCTAGACTTAATATAGCCAGCCCTATGATGATGTCAAGATCTTGGGTGGTCCTGCGGAACCCAAGGAGTACCAGTCGACCTTAACCCTGTCAAGTGCTTTTTTCTCCTCCCTTGGCCACCGGAGGGATGACTCGGAGGAACCGGCGCTTGCCCACCTGCAACAGGTGCTCCCGATCGAGGGGGAGCCGGTAGCCCTCCTCCCGGACCGGGACCCCGTCCACCATCACCCCCCCCTGAAGGATTAAGCGGCGCGCCTCGGACCGGCTCGGGCAGGCCCCGGTATCCGCCAGGAGGGCCACCAGCCACGCGCGCCCGTCTTCTATGAGTTCCGGGGGAGGCTGATAGGAGGGAACATCTGACGGGGGCTCCCGGTCCCGGAAGATCCGATCAAACTCGGCGGCCGCCTCCTCGGCCTCGCGGGAGGAGTGGTAGAGGCCCACCAAGATCTTTCCCAGCCGGGCTTTAGCCTCTCGCGGATGCAGGTTGCCTTCGGCCAGCCCCCGCCGGACCTCTTCGACCTCCCCCCCCGTGAGCGGCGTCGTCAGCTCGTAGTACCGGAGGAGGAGGGTGTCCGGCAGGGACATGATCTTTCCGAACATCTCCCCGGGCGGCTCATCAATTCCAACGTAGTTGCCCAGACTCTTGGACATCTTCTGGACACCGTCGAGCCCCTCCAGGATCGGCATCGTCAGGATGACCTGCGGTTCCTGGCCGAACGTCCGCTGGAGGTCCCGGCCGACCAGGAGGTTGAACTTCTGGTCGGTGCCACCCACCTCCACGTCCGCCTCCAGGGCCACGGAGTCGTAGCCCTGGATGACGGGATAGAGGAACTCGTGGATGCCGATCGCCCGACCCGAGGTGTAGCGCCCCGCAAAGTCGTCCCGCTCCAGCATCCTGGCCACAGTGTGGCGGGCGGCCAGCTCGATGAGGCCCTGAGCGGTCATGGGCGTCATCCAACGGCTATTGAAATCAATGCGGGTCCGGGCGGGGTCCAGGAGCTTGAAGATCTGCCGCTTATAAGTCTCCGCGTTCCGCTGGACCTCCGCAGCCGAGAGGACCTTGCGGGTCTCGGACCGACCGCTGGGGTCCCCGATCATCCCGGTGAAGTCCCCGATGAGAAAGATGACCTCATGCCCCAGTTCCTGGAACTCCCGGAGCTTCTGGATCACCACCGTGTGCCCCAGGTGGAGGTCCGGGGCCGTGGGGTCCATCCCGAGCTTCACCCTCAGCGGCCTGCCGGTGCGACTGGCCCGGCGGAGCTTCGCCAGGAGCTCCTCGGGCGCGACCACCTCGGCCGCCTTCCGGGCGAGAATGCCGAGCTGTTCCTCTGGGGACCGACCCATGATCCCGTCCTGGGTTGCTGTGCCCGGCTCTTGTAGCACGCCGGCTCCAGGGGCGCAACGGGAAAGGCGGCGGCGCCCTGGCCCCGGGCCTGAGCCTCTGCTATACTACGACCCGACCGCGATCCCGGCAAGCCAGGAGGTGCCGTGGAGTTTCTCCGCCGCCACCGCCGGATCCTCCTCTGGATCCTCCCCCCCCTGGTGGCCATGGGGATGGGCGCGGCGGGCGGCGTGTTCGCCGCCTACGTCCAGGACCTCCCCACGCTGGACGCCCTGGAGCAGTACAGCCCCAGCCTGGTCACCACCCTCTACAGCGACGAGGACGAGCCCTTCGCCGCCTTCTTCGAGCAGCGACGGATCCTCGTCTCTCTCAACAAGATCCCCCCCTACCTCATTGAAGCCCTGCTGGCGACAGAGGACACCCGCTTCTACTCCCACCGCGGGATTGACCCGCGGGGGATCGCCCGGGCCCTCCTGACCAACCTCCGCACGCTCCGCCGGGCAGAGGGGGGGAGCACCATCACCCAGCAGCTGGCCAAGGTCCTGTTCCTCACCCCGGAGAAAAGCCTGGCCCGGAAGATGAAGGAGATCCTCCTCGCGTTCCAGATCGAGCGCGAGTACCCCAAGGACAAGATCCTGGAGATGTACTTCAACCAGATCTATTTCGGCCACGGCGCGTACGGGGTGGAGGCGGCGGCTCAGACCTATTTCGGGAAGTCGGTGGACGACCTGAACCTGGCGGAGGCGGCCATGCTGGCCGGCCTCCCGCGGGCCCCCAACACCTACTCTCCCATCGTGGACAAGGAGCGGGCCCGACGCCGCCGAGGGGTGGTCCTCCAGCGGATGGTCGAGGAGGGATTCATCACGACGGAGCAGGCCGAGGCGGCGGCGGCGATCCCCTTCGACGAGCGTGCCTTTGCCGCCGTCCGGAGCCAGGCCCCCTATTTCGTGGAGTACGCGCGGCAGTACCTGGAGGAGCGGTACGGCTCGTATGCGCTCTACCACGGGGGGCTGAAGGTCTACACCACCCTGAACGTCCGTCTGCAGCACGCGGCGGAGCAGTCCCTGACCCAGGGCCTGCGGGAGATCGACCAGCAGAAGGGGCTCCGCCTGGTCGGAGGGGGTCCCACCGCGCGCGTGACCCCCCGCCGGCCCGGGGCGCCACTCCGGCCCGGCCTGGTGGTGGAGGGCGTCATCCAGCGGGTCACGGCCCGCGGGATCCACGTGACCGTAGACGACTACAGCGGGGAGATCCCCTTCAAGGCGATGCGCGTGGCGGAGGGGCCCAAACTGGCGGACGCGTTCCACCCGGACGACCGGGTCCTCGTTCGGCTGGAGGCCTTGGACCACAACCGGAAGACCCTCACGCTCGTGCTTGCGCAGGAGCCGGAGATGGAGGGGGCCCTGCTGGCCCTGGATCCCCGAACCGGCCAGATCAAGGCCATGGTAGGCGGCTACGACTTCCAGCGGAGCAAGTTCAACCGCGCCATCCAGGCCCGGCGGCAGCCCGGCTCCGCCTTCAAGCCCTTCGTGTATGCGGCCGCCTTTGACCTGGGCCTCACCCCCTCCACCATCTTTGAGGACTCCCCCATCTCCTTCCCCGCCACCATCGACGGGGAGCAGAAGGAGTGGAGCCCGGAGAACTACGACCAGACCTTCCGGGGACCGGTGACGCTGCGGCAGGGCCTGGAGCACTCGATCAACGTGGTCGCCGTCAAGCTCCTGGAGACCATCGGGGTCGGGGCGGCGACGCAGATGGCCCACCGCCTGGGGATCCGGAGCCCGATCCGGGCCGAGTTGGGGTTGGCGCTTGGCACCTCGGAGGTCACCCTGCTGGAGATGGTCTCCGCCTACGGGACACTGGCGGCAGGGGGCGTCCGCGCCCCTCCCTACGCCATCCGGCGCATCCTGGACTCCCGCGGGCGCGTCCTGGAGGAGCGCTTCCCGGAGGGGCAGCAGGTGCTGCGTCCGGCCACCGCAGCCACCCTAACCCACGTCCTGGAGGGGGTGGTGCAGCGTGGGACGGGGCGCAGCGCCCGGGCCCTGGAGCGGCCGCTCGCGGCCAAGACGGGCACCACCCAGGACGCCGCCGACGCTTGGTTCCTCGGCTACAGCCCCTCCCTGGTGGCGGGAGTCTGGATTGGGTACGACACCGTCCGCTCCCTCGGTCCCCACGAGACCTCCGCCACGCTCGCCGCCCCAATCTGGATCCAGTTCATGCGGGCAGCCCTGGAGGGGAGCCCGCCGGAGGCCTTCCCGGTCCCGGACCCCCTAGTCCCCGTCACCGTGAACTACTACACCGGGCTCCCCACCTATCCCCAGGACCCGGACGCCGTCACCGAATACTTCCTCCGGGGGACTGAGCCGCGCCGGGCGACCATGGGCGGGGCCGCCGCCCCGCTTCCCCCGCCGGCCGTGGCCCCCTTGCCACCCGCTCCCCCCGCGACCGCAGCTCCGGCCGGCCCACCCTCGCCCTCCCTGCCCCCTGCCCCAGCGGAGACGAACTAACCCCTTCACCGCACGAGCCGGGGATGCGCGGGAACTTCCCGTACGCGCGGGAGGACCCGTGTGCTTCCAACAAACTGTCCCGCGTGCGCCCGCGACGGCTCGCGTGCCGGGCAAAAAGACGACCATCACGAGGCCCGAGGGAGGAGCGGGCACCCACCTCCGGTGGGTGCCCGCCCACCGAAGGTGGGTCGAGAGGCGTACGCCCTGGTACGCTCCGGACCGCCAACGACCGAGAACGAAGTGAGGCGAAGTTGGTTGGACCGGCGCTAGGCAGGGTGGTCGGTGCGGCGGCTATAAGCCAGGAGCGTGTTCTTCAGCAGCATGGCAATGGTCATGGGGCCGACGCCTCCCGGGACCGGCGTGATCTGCCCGGCGCGGGGAGCGACGGAGGGGAAATCCACGTCCCCGACCAGGCCCCCGTCCACCCGGTTGATCCCGACGTCGATCACCACCGCTCCCTCCCGAACCATGGCGCCGGTGATGAGGCGGGGCCGGCCGGCCGCCGCGATCAGCACCTGGGCGCGGCGGGTATGCGCGGCGAGGTCCTTGGTCCGGGTGTGGCAGAGGGTGACCGTGGCGTGGCGGTGCAGCAGGAGGAGGGCGGTGGGCTTCCCCACCAGGTCGCTTCGGCCGACCACCACCGCCTCCGCTCCACTGAGCTCCACCCCGGAGCGGTCCAGGAGCTCCAGAATCCCGGCGGGGGTGCAGGGGACAAAGGTGGGCCGGCCGATCGTGAGGCGCCCCATGTTGGCGGGGTGAAACCCGTCCACATCCTTGGCTGGGTCCAGCCGCTCCAGGATCCGCCGGCTGTCCAGCCCCTCCGGGAGGGGGAGCTGGACCAGGATGGCATCGACCGCCTCGTCCCGGTTCAGGTCGGCGAGGAGCCCCTCCAGGGCCGCCTCGGAGGTCCGGGCGGGGAGCAGGTGCCGGAACGAGCGGATCCCCGCCTCCTCGCAGGCCCGCGCCTTGTTCCGGACGTAGAGATGCGAGGCGGGATCCTCCCCCACCAGGACCGCCGCAAGCCCCGGGGGACGCCGGCCGGCCGTGACGGCCTTCGCCACCGCCGCCGCCACCTCAGCCCGGATGGCAGCCCCGATGGCCTTCCCGTCAATCAGGCAGGAGGGCATCCGGGGCTCCTCAGAGCAGCAGACGGGTGATGGCCCGCGCCCGTCCGGTCGCCTCGTCCAGGTCGAGGAGAACCGCCGAGAGGATGCCGGCCGCCCCGGTGGCCACGGTGAACCGGGTGGGCATCTGGGTGAGGAAGCGGCGGATGGCGTCCTCGGGGGCGATGCCGATGACGGAGTGGCGGGGTCCCGTCATTCCCACGTCGGTGATGTAGGCGGTCCCGCCGGGCAGGATCTGTTCGTCGGCCGTCTGGACGTGGGTGTGCGTCCCGACGACGGCCGAGACGCGTCCGTCCACGTAATAGGCGAAGGCCTGCTTCTCCGAGGAGGCCTCGGCGTGAAAGTCCACGATGATGAGGGGGGTGGCCTCCCGCAGCATGGCCAGGTGGCGGTCGGCGACGCGGAAGGGGCAGTCGATGGCCGGCAGGAAGACCCGGCCCTGCAGGTTCAGGACCCCCACCCGCAGGCCGTCCCGCTCCCACAGGGTGACCCCTGCCCCCGGGGCTTCCTCAGGGTAGTTGGCGGGGCGCAAGAGCCGGTGCTCGCCGGCGATGAACCCCTCCACCTCCTTCTTGTCCCAGACATGGTTCCCCGAGGTGAGGAGGTCGACCCCCAACCCGAACAGTTCCTCGGCTACCGAGGGGGTGATCCCGAACCCCGCCGCGGCGTTCTCGGCGTTGGCGATGGTCAGGACGACCCCGTGCTCCCGCTTCACGGCGGACAGGTGCTGGGCCACCTGCTCCCGTCCCGGCTTCCCCACGATATCGCCGATGAACAGGACCCGCATCGCCCCTCACGGGGGGCGGGACCGGAGGCGCCGCCCGGAGGAGGGGGCCGCCCGGCCCCACCGGTCCCCGCTGGCCCTCCCTCCGCCTGCCCCCACCCTACTTGGCGTACTCGACCGACCGCGTCTCTCGGATGACGGTCACCTTCACCTGGCCCGGGTAGTCGATCTCCTGCTCGATGCGCTTGGCGATGTCCTTGGCCATCTGGGAGGCATGGGTGTCGGTCACCTCCCCGCTCTCCACGATGATGCGGACCTCCCGCCCGGCCTGGATGGCATAGGAGGTGCTCACCCCCTTGAAGGAGTTGGCGATCTCCTCCAGCTTCTCGAGGCGCTTGACGTAGGACTCCAGGATCTCCCGCCGGGCCCCCGGTCGCGCCGCCGAGAGGGTGTCGGCGGCCTGCAGGATGATGGCCTCGAGGCACCGGACCTCCTCGTCCCCGTGGTGGGCGGCGATGGCGTTGATGACCTTCCAGTGCTCGTTGTGCTTCCGGGCCACTTCCACGGCGATCTCCGTGTGGGTCCCCTCCCGCTTGCTGTCGGCCGTCTTGCCGATGTCGTGGAGGAGGGCGGCCCGCTTGACATAGCGGGGGTCCACCCGGAGCTCGGTGGCGATGAGGCCGGCCAGCTGGGTCACCTCCTTGGTGTGCTGGAGCTGGTTCTGGGAGTAGGAGGTGCGGTACTTCAGGCGCCCGATGAGGCGGGTGAGCTCCGGGTGCATCCCGGTCACCCCGACCTCGAAGAGGGCCTGCTCCCCGGCCTGCTTGATGTTCTCCTCGATCTCCTTCTTGACCTTTTCCACCACCTCCTCGATCCGGGCGGGGTGGATCCGGCCGTCGACGATGAGCCGCTGCAGGGCGATCCGGGCGACCTCCCGGCGGACCGAGTCGAAGCCGGAGAGGATCACCGCCTCGGGCGTGTCGTCCACGATGACGTCAATCCCGGTCGCCTTCTCGAAGGCGCGGATGTTGCGCCCCTCCCGGCCGATGATGCGGCCCTTCATGTCGTCGCTGGGCAGGTCCACCACCGAGACCGTCGCCTCGGAGACGAAGTCGGTGGAGCACCGGTCGACGGCGACGGCCAGAATCTCCTTGGCCTTCTGCTCGGCGGTCTCCTTCGCCTCCTCCTCGATCCGCTTGGCCAGCGCGGCCGCCTCCAGGCGGGCCTCCTCCTCCAGGTCCTTCAGAAGCGCCCGCTTCGCCTCCTCGGTCGTCATCCCGGCCACCCGCTCCAGGGCCCGGCGTTGCTCCTCCAGGAGGGCCCTGAGGCGCTGCTCGCTCTCGCCCACCGCCGCCTCGCGCTGCTGGAGGGATTGTAGGCGCGCTTGCATCTCCTTGTCCCGCCGGTCCAGGATTTCGATCTGCCGATTTAACAACTCTTCCCGCTGCAGGAGGCGCCGCTCGAGTCCCTGGAGCTCGTTCCGCTGGTCCCGGGTCTCCCGCTCCAGCTCGGTCCGCGCCTGGAGCATCCGGTCCCGGATCTCCAGCTCTGCCTCCCGGCGCTTGCTCTCCGCCTCCTTCTCGGCCTCCCGGAGGATCCGGGCGGCATCGGCCTCGGCCTCAGCGATCCGCTTCCGGCTCAGGTACACCCGCAGGGCGTAGCCAGCGGCGGCCCCCCCGGCCAGCCCCAGAGCCACCCACAGCAGTGTCAGATCCATCACCACGGGCACCTCACCTCCTTCAGGGCCGCCGCGTCCCGTGCCGGCGGCGGCCGTCCCATCCCGCCCCTCGGTCTAGACGCCGCCGAGGCGACGCGGGGTAATGATCCGGTCCTCCGTCACGACCCGATCCACCGGCACATCGTGCGGCTCGGCCGGCAGGCGCTCCACCACCTGGCACTCGAAGGCCAGCCCGATGCGCCGGGCCGCAGCGATGAGCGCGGGGAGGCTCCGGTCGTAGTACCCCGCCCCCCGCCCCAGGCGGCACCCCCGCAGGTCAAAGGCCAGGCCGGGAAGGACTGCCACCTGGATTGTCCGCCACTCGACCGCACCGGTCCGGCTCGGGTCCGGCTGCAGGATGCCGAACGCCCCGGGCTTCAGGTCGGCGACCAGATCTCGGACAGGGGCGGCCCGCAAGGGACCGCCCCGCCGCTCCACCCCAGGAAGGAGGGGAAGCCGCCCCCGCTTGAGCCAGGCCCGCAGGAGGGGCCAGGTGTCCACCTCCTCGGCCAGGCTGGCATAGAACAGGACCCGCTCCGCCTCTTGCATCTCCGGGAGGGCGAGCAGGCGCTCCGCGATCCGGGCACTCCGAGCCGCCCGGTCCGCCGGCAGCAGGGCTTGCCGCGCGGCCCGCATCCGCTGCCGGAGTTCTGCCTTCCTCTGCACGGGGCCAGGGGTCAGGACTCAGGGGACCGGAGGAGGGGCCAGGGCAGGCGCGGACGGGGCGGGAAAGAACAATCCCCCACCATTGTGCCGTGTGCGGGCTGTCGCTTGAACCTGGCTCCCTAGGGGGGCGCCCCGCCGGCGCTTTAGGCTTCCCGCTCCCGAGGGGCGGGCCTGCACACCGCGCCGTGGAAAGGGCTCCCAGGCTTCGCGTGTTGGCTCAAGGAACACTGCCCCATCACGAACACGGTAGGGGATGGGTGACTCTCCCGTACCTCTCCGCGTGCGCTGCTATGCTCCGGACCCGATCTCCGGCTCCCCTCCGGCCGCGCCCTCAGGCGCGGGCGGAGATCACGTGATCCAAGGACTGGCTCAGCTCGGCGATCTTGGCCAGCGCGGTCGCCGTCTCCCGCTCCCGGGCCTCCCCGAGCTTGAACAGCTCATCGGCGATGTTCAGGGAGGCTAGCACGGCCATCCGGACCGAGGGCATCGCCGGGGCCCCCCTGGCCATCTCGTACAGTTTCGTGTCCACGTACTGGGCGACCCGCCGGATGTAGGCCGGGTCCTCGGTCGCCCGCAGGGTGTACCGCTCGCCGAAGATCTCCACCTGGGAGACGTGTTCCTCCTCGGGCATCAGTGTCGCTCCTTCAGAGTCCCCTCGGCCCTGGCGACCTCCTCCAGGAGGGCATCCACGCGGGAGCGAACCTCCTCCCGCTCCGCCTCCAGCCGCTGCAGGGATGTCTTCAAGTGCTCCTTCTCCCGCTGCTCTTTCCGGACGGTGTCGGACAGCGATTCCATCCGGCCCTCCAGTTCCTGGAGCCTGGCCTCCAGGGCCACCTTCTGGGCCCGCGTTTCCTGGAGGATCGCTACCGCCTCCCGGACCTTCCCCTCCAGCTCCTGTAGCCGGTCCATGAGCATCGCCACCCCTGCGGCCCGCGCCGTTACCGGATGCTGGTCCCGAGCTCGGTCTGCAGCCGCGCCAGAACCTCCCCGTGGGCTGCGTTCACTTCGGCATCCGTGAGGGTCCGGTCGGCGGCCCGGTACGCCACAGAGAAGGCCAGGCTCCTGTGGCCGGCCGGGATCTTCTCCCCCTCGTACAGATCGAAGAGCGTGACCGATTCCACCCAGACCCCTCCGGCCGCCTCGATGACCTCCCGGACCCGGGCGGCCGGGAGATCCGCCGGGACCAGGACCGCCACGTCCCGGATCACCGCCGGGAACCGGGGCAGGGGGCGGTACTGAGCCACCGGGGCCGCGTGGGAAAGGAGCCGGTCCAGGTCCACCTCGAAGGCCACCGGGCTCCCCGCGAGCCCCAGCCGGGCGCAGACGTCGGGGTGGACCTCCCCGGCCAGCCCGACCGCCTCCCCGCCCACCAGGACGGCCGCCTGGCGTCCGGGGTGCAGGTAGGGGGCCGCGGCTTCGCCACCAAAGCCCAGGGCGATCCCGAGGGCCCGCCCCAGCGCCTCCAGCGTCCCCTTGGCGTCAAAGAAGTCGGCGGCCCCGGCCTCCCCCCCGCTCCAGTGGATTGGTCCCCGCGGGCCCGTGGCCACGGCCGCCAGCCGTCCCTCCTCCCGGGGGAGCCGCTCCCCAGGCATCGGGCGGTAGACGTGCGCGACCTCGAAGAGCCAGGCCGACCGGATACCGCGGCGCTCGTTGGTCAGAAGGTCCTGCAAGAGGGCAGGCAGGAGGAAGATGCGAAGCAGCGTCTCCCCGCCCCCCAGCGGATTCCGGATTCTGACCGCATCCCGGAGCGGGTGACCGGGCGGCAGCGCGAACGTATCAAACACGTCCTCCCTTGTAAAGGGGAAATTGATCACTTCCTGGTACCCGGCTGCGACCAGGAGGCGCCGGACGAGGGTCTCGAGCCGCTGAGCCTGAAGGTGGGTGGGAGTCACCGCCCGGCCGGTGGGGAGCGCGACCGGAATCTTCTCAAACCCCTGGACCCGGGCCATCTCCTCGATGCAGTCGATTTCCCGGGTCACGTCAGACCGCCAGGAGGGAACAGCGACCGTGAGGCTCTTCCCGCCCCACCGCCGGACCGTGAAGCCGAGCCCCCGGAGGATGGTACTGGCAGCGGCCGCTTCCACCGGCATCCCCAGGATCGCCGCTGCCCGGGGCAGGCGCAGGGTCAGGCGTTGCGGGGCAAAGGGGACCGGCCTCGCGTCCAGGAGGCCGCGGGCGGCCGTTCCCCCTGCCGTCTCCTGGATGAGGCGGGCCACCCGGTCGGCCGCCCTGGCCGGGCCCTCGGGGTCCACCCCCCGCTCGAAGCGATAGGAGGCCTCGGTGGACAGGCCGAGGGCCTTAGCCGTCCGGCGGACGCTCAGGGGGTTGAAGATGGCGCTCTCCAGGAGGAGGTCGGTGCTGTCCGGGCGGACCTCGGTGCCGGCCCCCCCCATCACCCCGGCCACCGCCGCCGGCAGGGCAGCGTCCGCGATGACCAGCATCCCGGGGGTGAGGGCGCGCGTCACCCCGTCCAGCGTGGTGAGGCGCTCCCCGGATCGCGCCCGGCGGACCACGATCCGCCGCTCCGTCAGGAGGGTGAGGTCGAAGGCATGGAGCGGCTGCCCGACCTCCAGCATGACGTAGTTCGTGGCATCCACCACGTTGTTGATGGGCCGGATCCCGCACACCTCCAGCCGGCGGCGGAGCCAGAACGGAGAGGGGCCGACCCGCACGCCCCGGATGACCCGAGCGACGTACCGCGGGCACAGGTCGGGATCGGCGATCTGCACCGCTGCCAGGCGGGATGCCCGCTCCCCCGCCTCCCGTGGGACCCGGCGGGGCACGGCCAGGCGGGATCCCGTGAGGGCCGCCACCTCCCGCGCCACCCCGAGGTGCGAGAGGCAGTCCCCCCGGTTAGGCGTGATGGCGATCTCCAGGACATGATCCGCCAGGGCAAGGGCCTCCTCGAGCGGCCGCCCCGGCGGGAGCGGCCCAGGCAGGATCAGGATCCCGTCGCCATCAGGGCCGAGGCCCAGTTCCTGCTCCGAGCAGAGCATCCCCTGGGAGATCTGCCCCTGGATGGCCGTGACTTCGATCCGCCGGCCCCCGGCTAACGTGGCCCCGGGGAGCGCCACCGGGACCCAGTCCCCCTCCTTCACGTTGGTGGCGCCGCAGACGATGGGGAGGGGCTCACCCCCCACACTCACCCGGCAGCAGGTGAGCCGATCGGAGGCGGGATGGGGAGCAATGGCCTCGATCCGGCCCACCACCACCTGGCTGAAGTCGCTCCCCACTACTTCGGCGGCCTCCACCTCGAGGCCGGCCATGGTCAGGCGGGTGGCGAGGTCCGCCGGCGGGGGGAGCGCGTCCAGGAACTCCTTGAGCCAGGCGTAGGAGACGCGCATGACTAGCGGTCTCCCGGATCGGAGGGAGCGAAAGACACGAGACGGGCGGCGGTGGCCCGGAGCAGCTCCCGGGGGCTGATGCGGAGCATCGCGCCATCGCTCCCCCCCCCGGCGTAGACGACGGGCTGCTCCAGGACGGCCGCCTCCAGCAGGACCGGGAGCGGGCGCCGGTGGCCGAAGGGGGGCATCCCCCCCACGGCATACCCGGTGAGGGCCGAGGCCTCCTCGGGGCGCGCCAGGCGGGCCTTCCCAGCCCCCAGGGCGGCCGCCAGCGCTCGCGCATCCACCCGCCCGGTCCCGTTGGTGATGACGATGTGGGGGACACCGTCCACCAGGAACACCAGGGACTTCACGATCTGGGTGGTGCCGACGTGGAGGGCCACCGCCGCCGCCTCCACCGTGGGGGTCTTCTCCCCGGGGTGCACGATCTCGGCCGCGATGTTCCGCTCCCCGATGGCGCGGGCCACGTTCGCCTCGCCCAAGAGCGGCGGGCTCGTCATCGCCGCCACCCCCTCCCCCCGCAGCAGCGGCCGACCAGCCGGTCCTCACGGCCGGGGTGCCGGGCCAAATGACGAGCATCACGAGGCCCGAGGGAGGAGGCGGCCGGAGGCGTACGCTCGGGTACGTTGAGGACCGCCGACGACCGAGAACGACGTGAGGCGACGTTAGTTGGCCCGGTACTAGAGGGCATGGAACTGCTCCAGGAACCGGAGATCGTTCTCGAAGAAGAGCCGGATGTCGTCGATCCCGTAACGGAGCATGGCGATCCGCTCCACCCCCATCCCGAAGGCAAAGCCGGTGAACCGCTCGCTGTCGTAGCCGACGAACCGGAAGACCTCCGGGTCCACCATGCCCGCCCCCAGGATCTCCAGCCACCCGCCCTGGGAGCAGACCCGGCAGCCGGCCCCGCGGCAGATGACGCAGGAGATGTCCACCTCGGCGCTCGGCTCCGTGAAGGGGAAGTACGAGGGGCGGAACCGGAGGCGGGTAGCCTCCCCGAAGAAGAGGCGCACGAATGCGGTCAGGGTCCCCTTGAGGTCGGCGAAGGTGACCCCCTCGTCCACCAGGAGCCCCTCCACCTGATGGAACATGGGGCTGTGGGTCACGTCGGCGTCCCGGCGGTACACCTTTCCCGGGACCACCACCCGGACCGGCGGGGGCTGGGCCTCCATGACCCGGACCTGGACGGGGGACGTGTGGGTCCGGAGGAGCACCTCGTCGGTAATGTAGAAGGTATCCTGCATATCCCGCGCGGGGTGGTCCTTCGGGATGTTCAGGGCCTCGAAGTTGTAGTAGTCCAGCTCCACCTCGGGGCCCTCGGCCACGGCAAAGCCGAGGGAGGCGAAGATCTCCAGGATGTCCTCGAGGGTGGCGGTGAGGGGGTGCAGGCCCCCGAGCATGGGGGGGCGACCGGGGAGGGTGCTGTCGAGCCGGTCGGCGGCGAGGCCGACCCGGGCGGCCGCGCGCAGCGCCAGACGGCGGGCCTCGAGCGCCCCCTCGATCGCCGCCTTGACCGCGTTGGCCCGCTGCCCCACGACCGGGCGGGCCTCCGGTGGCAGGTCCCCCAGCCCGCGCAGGATGGTGGTGAGGCTGCCCCGCCGCCCGAGGTAGCGGACCCGGAGGTCTTCGAGAGCGCCCTCGTCGGCAGCCGCCACGGCGACCGTCGCCTCGGCCTCCAGGGCATCCAGCCCCTTGAGCAGGTCGCGCATCGGTCCTCTCCAAAAAGTTCGCCCCGACCGAAATCGGGGCGCAGGAGGGCGGCGGGCGGGCCGACCGCTAGGCCGGGGCCGCCGCCTTGGCTGCCGCCGCCAGCCGCTCGAAGGCCACGGCGTCCCGGACCGCCAGGTCCGCCAGGATCTTCCGGTCCACGGCGATCCCGGCCGCCCGGAGCCCATGCATCAGGCGGCTGTAGGAGAGGCCAGAGAGCCGGGCCGCCGCGTTGATGCGGGTGACCCACAGGCGGCGAAAGTCCCGCTTCTTGGCCCGCCGGTCCCGGTAGGCGTACTGCTGGGACTTGTTCACCGCCTCCTGGGCGCTGCGGTAGGCCTTGCTCCGCTTCCCCCAGAACCCCTCCGCCTTTTTTAGGACCCGGTTCCGCCGGCGGCGGGTCGCGGGACCTCCCTTCACGCGTGGCATACTCGTGCTCCTTGATCGGTCGCTCCGCCCCCCGCAGGGCCTGCGGCGGGGGCAGACGGCTCCCTACAGGTAGGGGACGAGGCGCCGGATCCGCTTCGCGTCGGCCGGGTGGATCAGGTCGCCCTGCCGGAGGCGGCGCTTACGCCCCCGCGATTTCTTGGTCAGGAGATGGCTCTTGCCCGCCCGGTAGCGCCGGACCTTCCCGGTCCCGGTGGCCTTCACTCGCTTCGCCAACCCCCGCTTGGTCTTCATCTTCGGCATGGGGAGTTCTCCTCCCTCAGGGCTTGGGGGGACCCGGCGGGGTACCGGCGGGCGGGGCCGGCGTGCCCCCGCTCGTGCCGCCTCCCGCCCCACCGGCCGAGCCGGAGCCGGCCGCGGCGGCCGCCCGCTCCGCCCGGCGCACCTCCGGCCGCGGCGCCAGGATCATGGTCATGTTGCGCCCCTCGAGCCGTGGGTTCTGTTCGATGAGGGCGATCTCCTTCAGAGTCTCGGCCAGCCGATCCAGCAGCCGCTTCCCCAACTGGGTGTGGACCACCTCCCGGCCCCGGAACATCATGGTCACCTTAGCCTTATGCCCCGCCCGGAGGAAGCGGTCCACGTGCCGGGCTTTAAAGTTAAAGTCGTGCTCGTCGGTCTTCGGCCGCATCTTGATCTCTTTGAGCTGGATAATGACCTGTTTCTTCTTCGCCTCCTTGGCCTTCTTGGACTCCTCGTACCGGTACTTGCCGTAGTTCATGATGCGGCAGACCGGCGGCTTGGCCAGGGGGGCCACCTCCACCAGGTCGAGGGAGAGGGCCTGCGCCTTCTCCAGGGCCTCCTGGATCGGGAGGATCCCCAGCTGGACCCCATCGGAGCCCACCACCCGCACCTCGCTCACCCGAATCCGGTCGTTAATGCGAATGCCTCTACTGATGGATCTCACCTCCCCCTGGGCCGGGGCCGCGGCGCCGCGGTACCGGCATGGCCTCCCGCGCGCGCACCCAGGCCAGGAACTCTCCCATCGGCATCTGTCCCACGTCCTTCTGGCGCCCCCGGGCGCGGACCGCAACGTGGCCGCCCGCGGCCTCCCGGTCGCCAACCACCAAGATGTACGGCACCTTCTCCAGCTCCGCCTCCCGCACCTTGTACCCCACCTTCTCGTTGCGGGCGTCCAGTTCCGCCCGGAGCCCGCCTTCCCGGAGAGCCGCCGCGACGCTCCCCGCGTAGTCGTGGTGGCGCTCCGCGACCGGGAGGACCCGGACCTGCACCGGGGCCAGCCAGAAGGGCAGGGCCCCGGCATAGTGCTCCAGCAGCACCCCCAGAAACCGCTCCAGGGAGCCGAGCAGGGCGCGGTGGATCATGAAGGGGCGATGCGGGCGGTTGTCCTCCCCCACGTAGGTGATATCGAAGCGCTCCGGCAGGTTGAAGTCGAACTGAATGGTGGTGCACTGCCAGGGGCGCCCCAGGCTGTCCTTGATCTTGAGATCAATTTTGGGACCGTAGAAGGCGCCGCCCCCCTCCTCCACTTGAAAGGGGAGGCCGGCCTGCCGGGCCGCCCCCTTCAGGGCCTCGGTGGCGCGCGCCCACATCTCCTCCTCCCCCACCGCCTTGGGCGGCCGGGTGGCCACCCAGGTCTCAAAGTCGGTGAACCCGAAGGCCCGGAGGATGAAGAGGCTGAAATCCACGCAGCGGAGGACCTCCGCCTCCATCTGGTCGGGCCGGCAGAAGAGGTGGGCGTCGTCCTGGGTGAAGCCCCGGACCCGCAGCAGGCCGTGCAGGACGCCGGAGCGCTCGAACCGGTAGACCGTCCCGAGCTCGGCGTAGCGCAGCGGGAGCTCCCGGTAGGAGCGGACTCTCGCCTTATAGATCATAATGTGGAACGGGCAGTTCATCGGCTTGACGTAGTAGTTCTGCCCCTCCAGCTCCATGGGGGCGTACATGTACTCCTGGTAGAAATCCAGGTGGCCGCTCGTCTTCCAGAGCAGCTCCCGGCCCAGGTGGGGGGAGTAGACCAAGTCGTAGCCGTCCTCTAGGTGCGCCTCCCGCCAGAAGTCCTCGATGAGCTTGCGGACGAGTCCGCCCTTCGGGTGCCAGAGGATGAGGCCCCCGCCCACCTCCTCCGCGGTACTGAAGAGGTCGAGCTCCCGCCCCAGCCGCCGGTGGTCCCGGCGCTTCGCCTCCTCCAGGCGGAAGAGGTGCTCCTCCAGCGCCTTCCGGTCGAAGAAGGCGGTCCCGTAGATGCGGGTGAGCATCGGCCGGCGCTCGTCCCCCCGCCAGTAGGCTCCGGCCAGGTGGGTGAGCTTGAAGGCCGGGATGTACGAGGTGTCCGGGGCATGGGGACCCCGGCAGAGGTCCAGGAACTTCCCCGTCCGGTACCAGGAGACCGTCCTCGCCCCCGCCTCCGCCTCGCCGCTCAGCTCGGCGTCGGGCCGGGAGGAGCCGGTGGCCCGGAGCGCCTCCAGGATCTCCACTTTGAAGGGCTGCCCCAGGGCCCGCGCTTCCTGGAGGGCCGCCTCCAGCGGGACCTCGGTCCGCTCGTAGGGGAGGCGGGCCTGCACCAGCTCGGCCATCTTGGCCTCAATGGCCGGCAGGTCCTCGGGGGTGAGGGGACGCGGGGTCTGGACATCGTAGTAGAACCCGTCGGCGATAGCCGGCCCGATGGCGAACTCTGTCCCAGGGAAAAGCTCCAGGACCGCCGCCGCCATCAGGTGGGCTGCGGAGTGGCGCAGGAGCGGAAGGGCCTCCGGGTGCTCCGGGGTGACCGGCTCGACCCGGGCCCCCGGGGGGATTTGGGCGGCCAGGTCCCGGAGGACCCCGTCCACCTTGACGGCGAGCACGCGCTCCGGGCGGGGGAGCCCCGCCGCCCGCAGCAGGTCGCGGGCGGAGGCCCCGGCCGGGGCCGGGCGCTCGGTGCCGTCGGGCATGAGAAGGAGAGCCTGCGTCATGGCTCCACTGCGGACAATCCCGCCCTCGCTAAGACACGAATAGGGCAGCGCGGGGCGCCGGGCCCCGCGATGCCCTACACCGCCACCACCGGCGTCCGGTGGAATCCCATCGAGATGGTAGGCACGGGCGGTCTCGAACCGCCGACCTCTTGCGTGTCAAGCAAGCGCTCTCCCCCTGAGCTACGTGCCTCCACGCCCGCCACGGGCGACCGAAGGGCGCCGGTCTGCTGAATCCCCGCGGTCCCGGCGCCCTTCCCAGCGCGCTTGCCGCGAATCACTTTTCCTGGTGCCGAGGGTCGGAGTCGAACCGACATGGGCCGTGAGGCCCGGGGGATTTTAAGTCCCCTGCGTCTTCCAGTTCCGCCACCCCGGCCCGCGGTGACCCGCCCGGCCGGCCGCTTCTCACTTTCCCTGAAGATGCTGGAGGCGGCGGGCGGACTCGAACCGCCGAATAAAGGTTTTGCAGACCTCTGCCTTAGCCACTTGGCTACGCCGCCCAGATCCACAGCGGCCAGGAGCCGGTAGCGCAGGCCTGCGCAGGCGCGGCTCCGGCCACCGGCGACTCCACACGCATCCATGGAGCGGGAAACGGGATTTGAACCCGCGACCCTCGCCTTGGCAAGGCGATGCTCTACCGCTGAGCTATTCCCGCGTGAGGCACTAGAAATTAGCAGACGCCGCGCCAAATTGTCAACCGCGACGGCGCCGTCCCGGAGGACGCCGCCGGCTAGGAGAGCCTGAGGGCGGCCGCGACCGCCTCCAGGGTGGGGAGGACCGAGGCCGGCCGGGGGGCCAGGCTGAGTGCCCGATCGGCGTCCTTCAAGCCGTGCCCGGTCAGGACGCAGACGACCCGGGACCCGGGCGGGAGCGCCTCCTCCCGGAGCAACTTCCTGAGGCCGGCCACGGCCGCGGCGGAGGCGGGCTCGCAGAAGATCCCCTCCCGCCTCGGGATCTCGGCGTAGGCCTCCAGGATCTCGGCGTCGGAGACCGCCCCGATGGCCCCGCCAGACTCCTCCGCCGCCGCCACCGCCGACTGCCACGAGGCGGGATTGCCGATCCGGATGGCGGAGGCGATGGTCTCGGGGTCCTTGACGGGGTGGCCCAGGACGAGCGGGGCCGCCCCTTCCGCCTGCCAGCCCAGCATCCGGGGCACCCGGCGCGTGCGGCCGGCCGCCCGGTACTCCTGGAACCCCCGCCAGTAGGCGGTGATGTTCCCGGCGTTCCCCACCGGGATGCAGAGGAGATCCGGCGCGTCCGTGAGCTGGTCGCACACCTCGAAGGCCCCCGTCTTCTGCCCTTCAATCCGGTAGGGGTTGAGGGAATTGACCAGGGCCACCGGGTGGGTGGCGGCCACCTCCTTGACCAGTTTGAGGGCATCGTCGAAGTTCCCCTGCACCTGGAGGACGGTGGCGCCGTGGGCCACCGCCTGGGAGAGTTTGCCTAGGGCGATCTTCCCCTGGGGGACCAGGACGTAGGCGGCGCACCCAGACGCTGCGGCGTAGGCGGCGGCGGAGGCGGAGGTGTTGCCGGTGGAGGCGCAAATGACCGCGCGCGCCCCCTCCTCCACCGCCTTGCTGAGCGCCACCGTCATCCCCCGATCCTTGAAGGAGCCGCTGGGGTTGGCCCCCTCCACCTTCAGGTACACCTCCGCCCGGCAGCCCAGCCAGGCCTCGAGAGCCCTCGCCCGCAGCAGGGGCGTGTTCCCCTCCCCGAGGGAGATGACGGGCGTCCGGTCGGTGACCGGCAGGAACGCGCGGTAGCGCTGGATCAGGCCCGGTCCCATCGTCGGCTTACG
>Ga0184633_10000201_pt1 | contig 19336 bp, 16 predicted proteins | sample PLM31_170_b1_FD_133156 | JGI IMG/M metagenome (GOLD analysis project Ga0184633, IMG submission 133156) | Groundwater sediment microbial communities from an aquifer in East River, Colorado, USA - PLM3-1_170_b1 | ecosystem: Environmental > Terrestrial > Soil > Riparian zone | place: USA: East...
AGGCCGACTCCGGTAGTGTCGACTCTGGTAGTGTTTGTTATTTGAGTGAAGCTTGTAGTGGTGGTGTCGAAGAGGAAGATCTCCGAGTTGCCATCGACGTTGCCCGGATTGCCTGGAGTCAGGTCGCGGTCGGACACGACGGCGATGCGAGTTCCGGCGGCGTTGATCGAGGAAACGAAGGTGCTACCTACGGTGGTGTTCGTGATCTGCGTGAAAGCGCTCGTAGTCGTGTCGACGAGAAAGAGCTCAAGGTTGCCATCGGCGTTGCCCGGGTTACCGGGGGTCAGGTCGCAATCAGACACGAAAGCGATCCTGGTCCCGGCGGCGTTGATCGAGGCAGTTCCGCTGCCATCGCAGCCTGTGGAGCTGATGATTTGGGTGACCGCGTTCGTGGTGGTGTCGAAAAGGAATATCTCCTGGTTGCCGTCGGTGTTGCTCCCGGGAACCAGATCGCGGCGGGAAGCAAAGGTAATGCGGGTCCCGGCGGCGTTGATCGAGTGCCCCAATCCTAAGAAGGTGCTCACGACAGTGTTGGGGACCACGCCGGTGTCAGCGATCTGAGTGAAGCTGGTGGTAGTAGTGTCGAAGAGGAAGATCTCGAGACTGCCATCGGCGTTGCCTCCAGGAACCAAGTCGTGGCCAGACCTGAAGACGATGCGGGTCCCGGCGGCGTTGATCGCGGGACCGGTGTTGCTGAAGACACCGATCCCACCCGTGGTGTTCGTGATTTGGGTGATGCCGGTGGTGGTGTCGAAGAGGAAGATTTCCAAGTCGCCGTCGCCGTTGCCCGGGTTGCCGGGGGTGAGGTCGCGGCTGGACACGAAGGAGATGCGGGTCCCGGTGGCGTCGATCGAGGGAGCGCCGTTACTAAACGAGCCCGGGCCGGAGGTCGAGCCTGTGGTGTTGGTGATCTGGATGATGCCGGTGGCGGTGTCGAAAAGGAAGATCTCCCGGTTGCGGTCGGCGTTGCCCGGATTGCCTGGAGTCAGATCGAGGTCGGACACGAAGGCGATGCGGGTCCCGGTGGCGTTGATCGCGGCACCGGAGTTTCCAAACCCCCTCACCCTGTCTACCGTCCCGGTGGTGTTCGTGATCTGGGTGATGGTGAAGGGCTGCGCGTGACCGAGTTGGGGCCATGTCCACCCGACCAGACAGGCCAGGGCCACAGCCAGCCCGACCCCCGCCGGCCACTGTCGATGCCGCGCCAGAGTGGTCAGTTCACAGGTCCGCATATACGCCTCCGCGCCCCCCTCAACCTTCCCTTCTCCCCTGAGGGGAGAAGGAAGAAATGGGGGGGTCAATGGACACATCATAATTGTGCTGCTTCCTCATAAGTGCCCGCCACGTCCTCGGCCAACCGAGCCAGCGTTTTCGAGGCGGGTGCGTTCAGGAGGGCAGGGCGCAGTTTGCGACGCGACCAGAGGCCCGCCTCGGTGATGACGCCGGTGATCATGCCGATCGGGGTGATCTCGAAATACCGATTGTGCACCTGCAGCGTCTTGAGCGTTCCTTCCCAGATCTCACCAGGCGGGCGGTCAGGGATGCGGAGCAGCGGTACCAGGGACGGCGGAAGCAGCTTGTTCAGCGAGGCGGCGATATAGAAGGGCCGACCCGTCGCCTGTGCGGCGAGGGCCAGCGGGTACGTCCCGATCTTGTTGATCGCCCCGGCCTCGACAAGGGCATCTGCGCCGACAAGCACAAGGTCGGCCTCAGCCACAAAGGCCGGAAGGGCGGCATCAACGCAGAGCTGGACAGGGGCGGATGCGGCGGCGAGCGCCTCGGCCAATCGGACCCCCTCCAGAGCCGGCCTTCCCTCCGAGCAGATGACGCGGATGCCTTTGCCGGCCTCGTGCGCCGCCAGAAGGGCTCGGAGGACCGTCGAGCTATAGGAGTGGACGAGAACCACGCTCCCTTCGGGAAGCCGATCCGAGCAGGCCTCGGCAAGCCGATCCAGACGCAGCTCGGTCTCAAGGCCCAGCTCTTCCAGCTCCGCCGCAAGCGCGGCGCGGACCGTTTCTGACTCACCCACCTGCTCCAGCTTCAGCCAGAGATGATTCAGGAGGGAAATGATCGGCGCCATGGCCGGCTGCGCGTCCAGGATGCGCCGAGTCAGGGACCGCAGCCGCTCACCGCACCCTTCTCCCCCTTCCTCCGTTCGAAGGTACCGGCAGAGGAGTAAGGAGACGAGTCGGGTCAGCTCCTGCGCTCCCGATGTCCTATCGCGGGCCAACTGGTCAAGAAGAGGTTCCCATGTCATCGGCGACCCTCCGGCGACCACGTTCAAGCGTGGCCATCTTAGGGAAGGGGGGCTAGCAGCGCAAGGAAATTCTCCAGCCTGCTGCCGGACCAATTACCTTCGCCTAGCGGCGTTGCTGGCCCCCGGGGCACTTCCTGCGACGTACCCGGAAACGTACGACTCGGTCGGCCCCGGGTACCGCGCCTTGCTATTCTCGTTTCTTGGCCCGGCAGGGTGCCTACCAATTCATAACAAAATGACTCGGAGGGCGCTGACCAAGCCTAGTCACCGAAAGGTTTTTGGTTGCAATTGCGCTCGAAACGGTTTAACGTTGGGCTGCATGCTCACTGCGGGGCGGCTTGTGGCGCATGCTCCCGCCCCCGCGACGGATACATTCGAAGAAGGAGGTCAACCAGGGCTGCTTCGCCATGATCCAGATGTACCATGTGTACAAGACGTACGGGAAAGACCTGGAGGCCTTGGTTGATGTCAACCTTCACATTCACAAAGGAGAATGTGTCTTCCTGGCAGGTTCGAGCGGCGCCGGTAAGAGCACGATTCTCCGCCTGATCTTCCGCGACGAGCTTCCCACCTCAGGTCAGATCCTGGTCAACGGCCGCAACGTCGTTCGCATGAAACTGAGAGCGGTCCCGCATCTGAGGCGAACGTTGGGGATCGTCTTTCAGGATTTTAAACTCCTGCGCGACCGCACTGTTGAGGAAAATCTTGCCTTGGTGGCCCGGATCGTCGGGATGCCCAATCCGGAGGGGCGCCAACGGGCGGCCCAACTGCTTACGCTTGTAGGACTCTCCCACAAGGCGAGGATGCTGCCGTACAAGCTCTCTGGCGGCGAGCAACAGCGGGTGGCCATCGCCAGGGCCCTGATGAACGACCCGGTCGTGTTGTTGGCTGACGAGCCGACCGGCAACCTGGACGCCGAACTGGCGGCGGACGTGATCCGGTTGATCCTCGATATCAACGCCCGCGGAACCACCGTGCTGGTGGCCACCCATGACCTGAAGCTCGCGGAGGAGGCCGGCCGCCGAACCGTCTTTCTCAAGAAGGGGAGGATCGTGGAGGAATGGCCATGACGGTTCACAGTTTCCAATTCGTGGTTCATAGTTCGTAGACAGGCTAGAGAGAACATGCTGAAGAAGTTGAAACAGATTCCTGCGGACGCCGTGGTCAACCTCATCCGCTCCGGGTGGGGCGGGCTGGCGTCGATCGCCACCATAGGGGTATCGTTCCTGATCATCGGCATCTTCCTCATTCTGGTCTTGCAGTTCAATGCGCTTGTGGCCGAATGGAGGGAACAGTTCCAGTTATCCGTCTTCTTGGAGGACAAGATCACTCCGAAGCAGTTGGAGATCCTCGAGAAACGGATTCAGAATGAGGCAGCGGTCAAGAGCGTCACCTTCATCACCAAGGAGCAGGCCCTGGCCACCTTCCGTCGCGAGCTGAAGGGCCAGGAGAGCCTCCTCGAGGGGCTGGGTGATAACCCGCTTCCCGCCTCGTTCCAACTGAAGATCCGCGAGGGGTCTCAGAGCCCCGCCGCCCTCGAAAGGCTCAGCGTCTTCCTCAGGCGCCTCGAGGGGGTGGAGGACATCCAGTACGGGCACGAGTGGATCGAGCGCATGTCCAGCGCCGCCCGCGTCACGAAGCTGCTTGGCCTCATCATCGGCTCAGTGCTCACGCTCGGGTCAGCCCTGATCGTCTCCAACACCATCCGCCTTGCCGTGTATACGCGGGCAGCGGAGATCGAGATCATGCGGTTTGTTGGCGCCACCAAGGCGTATATCCGCGCCCCCTTTCTGGTGGAGGGAATGCTGCAGGGCAGCCTTGGCGCGCTGCTGGCGATGGGTCTGTTATTTGCGGCGTACCGCTTTATCGCCCCGACCTTCAAGCTGGCCTCCCCCCTTCTCTCGACAGCAGCGGATCGGGGCCTCCTGGAACCGTCGATGATTGCGGCCCTGGTGGGCGGCGGGGCGGCGATCGGCGCCCTGGGAAGCTCACTGGCTGTCAGCCGCTTCCTCAAGACGTAGGCACGTGAAGGGGACAGGTGCGCGTTCGCCTCTCACGATCTTGACGGCGGTGGCGTTTGCGGCAGCCCTTCACGTTGGCCACCCGCCTGCGCTGGCAGCCGAAAAAGAGCCGAAGCTCTCGCGACGCCTTCGCGACAAGCGCCAACAGCTCAACCGACTTCACCGGGAGCTGGATCGGGAGCGCAAGCAGGCGACAGAGGTCGCACGAAAGGAGCGGGCGCTTTTCGAGGAGCTGGATCGGACTGATCGCCAGCTTCAGCAGAAGGGACGGGAGCTGAAAGGGCTACAGGAAAGGCTCCGGATCAGCATGGAACGGCTTCAGTCCCTCCGAAAAGAGATCGGGCTGACCCACGCGCAGCTCGACCAGATACAGGGCCTGTTGCGGCGGCGCGTGCGCGCGATCTACAAGCAAGGGCGGTTTGGCTACGTCCGGGCACTTCTTTCCGCAGACGATCTGTCAAGCGGTGGTCGCCGGATAAAATACCTCACCGTGATCGCGAACCAGGACCAGCGGATGGTCGCCGCCTACACAGCCACGATCGAGACCCTTCAGGCGAGGCGGACCGACCTGGAGCGTTCCAAGCTGGAGCTTGTTGAGAGCCAGAAGGCCGTGGCGGCAAAGCGTGAAGAGATCCTGGAGGAACAGCGTACCAGGCGCCGGTTACTGGCTATGGTTCAGGAGCAGAAGAAGGGTCACTTGGCAGCCATCCGCCAACTGGAGCTGGCCGCCCGCGAGCTCCAGGACCTCATCGGTCGCCTGCAGGGCGAGGCGAGGGCCCAAAGGGGAAGAAGACCCGCCCTCGATCCGACGCCAGAACGACCCCCACCCGAAGGGAGAGGGCCGTTTGCCTTGCTCAAGGGACGCTTGCCGTGGCCGACCTCGGGCACCTTGGCCTCCTCCTTCGGGCGACAGGAGCACCCACGCTACAAGACCGTGACCTTCAACCGTGGCGTCGAGATCAACGCCCCTCAAGGCCAGAAGATCCTGGCGGTCTCCGACGGCAGCGTGTTGTACGCCGACTCGTTTAAGGGGTATGGACGGTTGATCGTCCTTGACCACGGAGAGGGGTATTACACCGTGTACGCGCATGCCGCTGAGATTCTCGTCCGAATAGGAGATCGAGTCGCGAAGGGGCAGTCAATCGGACTGGTGGGCGACACCGGCTCAGTGACCGGCTCACAGCTCTATTTCGAGGTGCGGCATCGGGGCAGGCCTCAGGACCCGCTGGCGTGGCTCGCCCCGAAGTGAGTCAATAAACAGGGTCTAGGGTAGCAGCATGGGGGGGATCCCCTAAATCCTTCACCCTACACCCTCTACCCTAATACCCTATACCCTAGCACTGGAGGGAACAATGGGTTCTCGAGATCGGTTCCGGAATGGGTGGAAGAGTCTCATCGCAGCCCTCACGCTGGTGCTGCTCATTATCAGCGGCGGAGGCCGTCATGAGGTCACCGCGGTCGAAGACAGCTACGAGCGCCTGAAGGTCTTCACCGAGGTCCTCTCGCTGATTCAGGCCAATTACGTGGAGGAGACGAAGCCGCGCGACCTGATCTACGGCGGAATCAAGGGGATGCTGGAGACGCTCGATCCCCATAGCTCCTTCTTGCCGCCGGATATCTTCAAGGAGATGCAGGTCGAGACCCAGGGCTCCTTCGGTGGGTTGGGGATCGAGATCACGGTCAAGGACCGGCAATTGACCGTGGTCGCGCCGATCGAGGGGACCCCGGCCGACCGGGCGGGGATGCAGCCTGGCGACCGGATCGTGAAGATCGACGGCACCCCGACCAAGGACATGACCCTCATAGAGGCAGTGAAAAAGCTTCGCGGGCCCAAGGGCACGAAGGTCACCCTGACCCTCCTCCGGGAGGAGTCCCCCGGCCCCTTTGAGATCAGTCTAGTTCGGGAGGTGATCGAGGTAAAGAGCGTCAGGGGCAAAGACCTCGGCGACGGGATTGCCTACATCCGGATCGTGTCGTTCCAGGAGCGGACGAGCAAAGACCTCCTGAAGGCCATCGAGCAACTGGCGCAGGGCGAAATGTCAGCCCTGGTGCTGGACCTTCGCAACAACCCGGGCGGCCTGCTCAACCAGGCCGTCCAGGTGAGTGATCTGTTCCTGGACAAAGGCCAGCTCATCGTCTATACAGAGGGACGGATCAAGAATCAGGATCTCCGCTTCTCGGCCGAACACTCCAGCGAGGTCCCCAAGGTCCCGATAGTCGTCCTCGTCAACGGGGGCTCCGCCAGCGCCTCCGAGATCGTGGCGGGCGCGCTGCAGGATTGGAAGCGGGCGGTCGTGCTCGGGACAAAAACCTTCGGGAAGGGGTCGGTGCAGACCGTCATCCCGCTGACCGACGGCTCTGGCTTGCGTCTGACCACCGCCAAGTACTTCACGCCGAAAGGACGCGCGATCCATGGCAGCGGCCTTCTGCCCGACATCATCGTAGAGGTGCCACGACCCACACTGGCCAAGGCCCAGAGTGGCGCCCAAGGGGGGAAAGAGGGTGAGGCAGGAAAAGAGCGGCCTGAGGGACTGCAGGAGCGAAAGATCTCCGAAGAGGAAGGGGATCCGACTCTGCAGATCGGAAAGCGGGAGGGACCCGACCCTTCGTTCGACGTCCAGTTAAAGCGGGCGATGGAGATCCTCAAGGCGAGCCTGATCCTGGAGAAGGGATTCGTGAAGAGGAACACAGGATAGTCAAGCGATCAGCCAGCAGCAAGCCTACCACGAGCTGACTGCTGAACGCTGAGGGCTGAAAGCTGATGGGAAAGCTGATAGCGTCTGAGCTGTTCTTGCAATGGCCCATTTGACTCTGGCGATCGAGACGTCGTGCGACGAGACCGCCGCCGCCGTCCTGGAGGATGGCCGGCGGATCCGCTCCTCTGTGATCGCCTCCCAGGATGCGCTCCATGCCCCCTACGGCGGGATTGTTCCAGAGCTGGCCTCCCGCCGCCACGTGGAAGCGGTCTGGCCGGTGGTCCAGGAAGCGCTCGCCAGAGCGGCCGTGACCCTTGACGACCTCGACGGGATCGCCGCCACTGCAGGCCCCGGGCTAATCGGCTCGCTTCTGGTCGGACTCTCCTTCGGGAAAGCGCTCGCCTTTGCCCTCGACATCCCCATGATCGGCGTGAACCACCTGGAGGGCCACTTCTATGCCGCCCTGCTGGACCACGAGGGGCTGGCCTTCCCCTTCACCGGGATCATCGCGTCCGGCGGCCATACACACCTCTACTTGGCGGCGGCACCGGGGGAATACCGCCTCCTCGGTCGCACGCGGGACGATGCCGCCGGTGAGGCCTTCGACAAGGTGGCCAAGCTCCTGGGTCTTGGGTATCCAGGGGGGCCGCAGGTCGAGGAGCGGGCCCTCAAAGGTGACCCGGGCTCCATCCGATTCCCCAGGCCGATGCAACAGCAGAACTCGTACGATTTCAGCTTCAGCGGCCTGAAGACCGCCGTCGTCAACCTAGTCAAGGGTTCAGGGTTCAGGGTTCAGGGTATAGGGGGAAAATCCTTAGACCCTAGACCCTCTACCCTACACCCTGTCCTGGACCCTGCTTTTGTGGCCGACATCTGCGCCGGTTTTCAGGAGGCGATCGTAGAGATGTTGGTCCGGATCACCGTGGCGGCTGCGAAGGCGTCTTCCTCACGCCGCATCGTGCTCGCGGGAGGCGTGGCGTGCAACGGCAGCCTCAGATCAGCGCTGACACGACGAGCTGCTGATGAGGGGATAGAGGTGTACTACCCCAGCCCCTCCCTCTGCACCGACAACGCTGCCATGATCGCGGCAGCCGGTTATCCTCGTCTTCAGCGCGGCGAACGAGCCCCACTCTCATTCAACGCCGATGCAGATCTGGCGCTTGGCCTGACATAAGGGGCGGACCTATGGCCAAGCTGCCGATCCTGCTCTATCCATCGCCTGTCATACGGAAAAAGTCGCTGCCGGTCGCCTCGATAAACGGGGAGCTTCAGCGTCTCATCGATGACATGGTGGAGACCATGTATGCGGCCCCCGGAGTAGGCCTCGCCGCCCCTCAGGTGGGGGCACTCAAGCGGGTCATCATCCTGGACCCCCACGAGGACCGCAAACCGAGCCGCCTCCTGACCCTCATCAACCCTGAGATCGTTGCCGCCGATGGGAAGGTCGTGGAGGAGGAGGGGTGTCTCTGCATCCCAGACCTGAAGGAGGAGGTGACGCGATTCAACCGGGTGGTGGTGAAGGCCCACGATCGGAATGAGAAGGAGATCGTTCTGGAGGGCTCCGGCCTGCTGGCGCGCATCCTACAGCATGAGATTGATCACTTGAGCGGGGTCCTATTCATCGACCGGCTCAGCACAGCCAAACGAGAGCTGGTCAGGCGCCGGCTGAAAAAGGCGAGCCGAGGGCAGGGTCTAGGGTAGAGGGTTTAGGGTCAAGGACATTCTCCCCTGCATATCGCACTCCGCACCTCGCACCTCGCACGCCACACGTCACATCTTCATCTCGACGCTGGCCTTGGTCTTGAGCCCTTGGACCCACTCCTTGAATTTCGTCTCGGCCTTCTGATCGAACAGGAGGTTGCGAACGGTCTCCTTGACCTGATCGAATGGCAGGACCTTCCCCATCGTCCGCTCCTCCACCTGGATTAGGTGGAAGCCTGCCGGCGTCACGATGATTCCGCTGACCTGTCCGATCGGCAGGGCCAGCGCCATCCGCTCTAACTCCGGCGCCAGCTCTCCGCGACTCATCGTCCAGACCTCACCGCTGGAGGAGGCGAGCGGCCCCTCGGCGTACTGCTTCGCTACCGTAGAAAACCTCGCCCCCAGCTTGATGACTGCCTGCGCTTCTTCGATTTGGGCCTTGGCATGGAGCATCGCCTCCTGCGTCGGCTGCGCCGGAACGGCCACGAGGAGGTGGCGGATCTTGACCTGGGGGATGTCCCTGAATCGGTCCTGGTGCTGATCATAATAGCGGCTGGCCTCCTCATCAAGCACCACAACCTTTGACCGCACCTGCCTGGCGACAAGCTTCGTCAGCGCCACCTGTTCGGCGATCCCTTTTCGGAACTGCTCCTCGCTCAGCAGCTCTCTGGCCATGGCGATCCTCAGCTCATCGTCGCTGGTGAGACTGCTGCGCCTCTTCAGTTCATCGATGGCCGTTCGAACCTCTGTGGTGGTCGCTTCGATCTTTTCCTTCTTCGCCTCTTGGAGCTGCAGCCTCCTCAGGATCAGCTCGTCCAAGATCTGGCGCTCAACGCTCCGAAGCCGCCGCTCGCGCTCCTCTCCCAGGGTTTCCTGCACGATCCTACGAATGATCTGAAGCCCCTCTTCCTGCACCTCGGTCAGCGTGATCACATCGTCGTTGACCACGGCGACGACCCGATCGAGGATCACCCCCTCTGATAGAGGGATCGGGAGGCTCCAGACGAGGAGGGCCAATCCCACCACAAGAGCAGGGTTTAGGGTAGAGGGTAGGGGCGTAGGGGCGCTGCTTGCTGCGCCCGCCTTGGGCAGGGCATGCCCTGCCCCTACAGCACCCCGCACTTCGCGCTTCCCACCCCGCACCTCGGACCGCATTTTATTCACCGACACTGCAGAAGCCGCGACAGAAGGCCCTGGACTGTCCCGATCCTTTCGCCACCGTTCGCCTGATACTCCAACGTGTTCACCGGGACATAACGCAGGCGGCCCGCCTCCTCGCGAAGCAAGGCCGCCACCTTATCGGAGGCAAGGGGAGGCGAATCGCTGAACACGAGACGGACCGTTTCGCCCCTGGCATCGAGCTCCCGGATGGCCAGCGTCCTGGCCAGGATCTTGAGGCTGACAGCGGCCAGCAACCGCTCCGCCTGTGGCGGAGGCTCACCGAAGCGATCGACCAGCTCCTCCCGGAAGGCGGGGATCTCATCCGTCGCCGACAGCGCGGCCAACCGCCTGTAGAGCAGGAGGCGGGCGTTGGGATCCTCCACGTAGGTCTCCGGCAGGTACCCCTCCGCCTCCAGCCTGATCGAGGGCTCGACCGACTCGGCAATCGCCTCGCCCTGTAACTCCTTGACACACGACTCGATCAATCGGCAATAGAGATCGAACCCGACAGCGGCGATCTGGCCATGCTGCTCGGGCCCCAACAGGTTGCCTGCCCCCCGGATCTCCAGATCTCGCGCCGCCACCTTGAACCCGGAGCCGAGTTCGGTCAGCTCCGCGATCACTTGGAGCCGCTTCTTCGCGATCTCCGAGAGCGCCGCATCCTCCGGCACGAGGAGATAGGCGTACGCCCGCCGCTTGTCTCGACCGACCCGTCCTCGGAGCTGGTAGAGCTGGGCCAGGCCGAGGGCGTCGGCCCGATCGACGATGATGGTGTTGGCCCTGCCGACATCGAGACCAGACTCGATGATGGTGGTACACAGCAGGACATCTGACTTGCCGGCGTAGAAATCGCACATGATCCGCTCCAGGCGCTCTTCGGGCAGTTCGCCATGCGCCACGGCCAGCCTGGCCTGCGGGACCAGACGCTTGATCAGGCGGGCCACGGTCTGAATGCTCTCCACCCGGTTGTGGACGAAGAAGACCTGCCCCCCACGATCCAGTTCCTGCTCGATCGCCTCTTGGATGATCGCCGGATCAAACCTGGCGACGGTCGTCTTGATCGACAGGCGGTCCGCAGGAGGCGTCTCGATGGTGCTGATGTCACGAACTCCCAGCATCGCCATGTGCAGGGTCCTCGGGATCGGGGTCGCGCTCAGGGTCAAGACATCCACCTGTCGCCGGAGCTGCTTCAGTCGCTCCTTGGCCGCCACGCCGAAGCGATGTTCCTCGTCCACCACGAGGAGGCCAAGGTCCCGGAAGCGGACGTCTTTCTGGAGAAGGCGGTGAGTGCCGATCACGATGTCCACCGTCCCATCACTCGTGCCTCGCAGCACCTCGGCCTGTTCCTTCCGGCTACGGAATCGAGACAGCATCTCCACCGTGATCGGGAAACTGCTGAACCGCTCCGAAAAGGTCCGCACGTGCTGCAGGGCCAGGACGGTGGTCGGGACAAGGGCGGCCACCTGCTTTCCCCCCATGACCGCCTTGAAGGCAGCCCGCATGGCCACCTCGGTCTTGCCGTAGCCGACGTCTCCGCAGATGAGGCGATCCATCGGCCGGCCTCGCTCCATGTCGGCCTTCACGTCGTTGATCGCCTGGAGCTGGCCCAGAGTCTCCTCGTACGGGAAGCCGGCCTCGAACTCCTGTTGCCAGGGGGTATCGGACGGAAAGGCGAAGCCACCGATGACCTGCCTGGCAGCGTATAGCGTGAGCAGCTCTTGGGCCATCTGGCGGATCGAGGCCTTGACCCGCTCCTTGGCCCTCGCCCAGGACCCGCCCCCCAGCCGATCGAGGGTCGGCGGATCGCTCTCAGCCCCCACATAGCGATGGACCAACTGGAGCTTGCTGGTTGGAACGTACAGCTTGGCGTTGTCGGCGTACGTGAGGAAGAGGTAGTCGCCCTCCATTCCCCCGGCCGCAAGCTGCCGCAGCCCCTTGTACTTGCCGATCCCGTGATCGACGTGGACCACATAGTCCCCGTAGACCAATTCCTGATACGAGACGAAGGGGGCGATCTCCTTAGGCCGGGTCCGGCGGCGCGGGATATGACGAGGCCCGAAGATTTCGGCGTCAGTGATGTAGGTTAGGCCGGCCTGATGCAGATGAAAGCCCCCGCTCAGGTCACCCGCCACGATGGCGATCCCGCCTGAGGGGGCCATTCCCTCGGTGACGGACGCGGACAGGTCGTAGTCCCTGAGCACCTCCTGAAACCGGCGACCCTGGGCCCCGCTCCGGCAGACCAGATGAAGCCTGCGCCCCTCTGCCCGCCACCCTGCCAGGTCACGCGCCAACTCCCGCAGTCGGCCCCGATAAGCAGGGATGGTCCCGACCTGGAAGTCTAGTGTGACGCCAGCTTCACCACGGCTGGTCGGTGAGAACTCATCCAGGAGGATCCGTGGCCTGGTGCGCAATGACGCCTCGAGCTCGGTCCAGTCAACCAGCGAGGACGTAGAGGGCGGGAGGATGCCCTCCTCGCTCACGCCACGCTCCCGTACGCGAGTGGTGGCCTCGGCCAAGTCCCGCGCGCGGACCTCGATGCCCACAGGATCCACCAATACCCAGATCGTGTCGGGCGCCACATACTGCAAGAGATCGGAGCGCTTCCGATAGAAGTACGGGAGATAGGCCTCCATCCCGGGGAACGGGCGCCGATTCTCCAGCGCATTGATGATCTCGAGGGGGGCCCCCCTGCCCTGGCGCTCCGCTGCGGCGAGCAGGGCCCGGACAGCCTCTTCGCACGCCTCGGCCGTCAGCGGAGTCTCAACAACTGGCCAGACCGTGATCTCGTGCAGGGATCCGACGGAGCGCTGGGTCGCGATATCGAATTCGCGGAGGGCAAGCAGTTCGTCGCCGAAAAACTCGGCCCGGATGGGGGAGTCGCCTACGGGCGGGAACAGGTCGAGGAGGCTTCCGCGCAGGCTGTACTCGCCACGCTCCGTCACCTGGCTGACCCGACGGTAGCCCCCGGTCTCCAAGGCGCGCACGAGGCCATCCTGCGGGAGAAGCCGGTGAGCGCATAGTGATACAGAAGCATCGAGAAGGACCGATGGTGGTGGAAGGGGTTCAAGCACTGCCTGAATCGAGGCGGTAGCCAGCGGAAGCTCCTTGCCGGCTAGACCTGCCAGGCAGGCAATCCGCTGCCACCGGATTTCCGGCTCATCATCGCGCTCCGGAAGATACCCGACGGCGCCACGAGAAAAGAACCGGAGATCTTCCGCCAGCGTTTCGGCCTCAGTGGCAGAAGAGGTCAGGACAACCATCGTTCGACCCGAGCGCCGAGCGATCTCGCAGAGGATCAGCGCCTTTGAGGCCCCGAACAGACCCGTGAGGTGGAGTGTCTCGGGGCCGCCTTGCAGCCGAGCCACCGCCTCATCAATCTGTGGAACTGTTAGAGCCCCAGACTCCTCCATACACCCCACCACTGACAACGACGGCCCTACCGTCTCATCCTCGCATTTGCCCCCTTCCCTCACCCTCTCCCCCACTAGGGGGAGCCAGCGACGAGGGCTTGGCTGAGCCCTGCGGAAGCCTCAGTCGAGCGAGGATAAAGGCGAGGGGGAACCGGAGAGGATCCGCTGGATGATGCCCGTCGTGGACACGCCTTTCACCAGCGGGATCGTCACCACCTGGCCGCCAAGCCGTTCCACCAACTCTCGACCGACGACCTCTTCTTTTGCCCAGTCGGCCCCCTTGGCCAGGATATCGGGCTGCAGCGCCGCAATCGTACGGCTTGGGTCGGCCTCCTCAAAGATCACCACGTAGTCCACCGAGGCCAGGGCCGAGAGCACCTCTGCACGCTCCTCCTGAGAGAGCACCGGTCGTGACGGACCCTTGAGACCCCGAACAGAGGCATCGCTGTTCAGCCCCACGATCAGCAGGTCACCCAGCTCGCGGGCTTGGTGGAGAAGGCGGGTGTGGCCCCGGTGGATCAGGTCGAAACAGCCATTGGTGAACACCACCCGGTGCCCGAGCGCCTTCCGCTCCCGTACGACGCGGATTAACTCTTCCAGCCCCCTGATCTTCTCAGCGGTCCCCATCCTGACCCATCTTCCGTGAACTGTGAACTCCCTGGCGCTTTCCAGAGGCCGCCATTATCCTTTCTCCCAGATAGGCCCTTCGGACAGAGGAAGGAACCCGTCTGCCACGGCCTGCCTGATCAACCGTTTCCCTTTTTCAGCGTAAGGCGAAGGGGTCATCAGGCGGATCTCTCCAAGCGGGCCAAAGTTGATTCCCTGATACCCGCCGATCTTCATGGAGCGGAGCCGGCACGGCACGCCATGGCGCTCCAGATGGAGGCGGAGAAGCTCCGCCAACATCTCATCATAGGTGGTGTACACGATGCGGTCATGCATCAGGAAACCGCGGCGACCCGAAGCGGAGAACCGAAGAGAGCCGGTGTTCTGGAGCACACGATGAGCCGGTGCGTCGGATGGTTACGCGGCCCAATGGCGGGAACGCATGACATCGCCTCTTGACAGAGATCGTGCGGCGGGATCACGCCTGATAGAACAGGGTCCCGGTCAGCCTGACTCAGAGCCCGGCAACGCACACAGGTGATTGAGCCGGTCTCGGAAGCGACTGTCACCGAGACCGGCTCTGGGCTGGATCTGCTTTTGACGCCCCTCCTCCTCACCACGGACAAGAGGGAGAGCGATGTTTCCGGTTTTTTATTGCAAGACGAAGTGGGCCCTCCGACTCAATTTCCAGGCCGATTCGTCGTGGCCAGGGGCAAAGGGCCGTTCCTTGCCGTAGCTGATCGTCTTGATCCGCTTGGCATCGATGCCGGTGGCCACCAGATATTCCCGGGTCGCCTTCGCGCGCCGCTCGCCGAGGCCGAGATTATACTCTCGAGTTCCGCGCTCGTCGCAATGACCCTCGATGGTGATGGTGGCATTCGGATTCCCCTTTAACCACCGGACGTTTTCATCGAGGGTCTTTTTCGCATCCGGGCGGATCAACGACTTATCGAAGTCGAAGAAGACGTCCTTCAGGGGCGACTCCTTCGACGCGCCAGGGGATGGCGTCGCCGCGTCTGGCTTGGGTCCCGCCGGTGAGGGGACCGACTCCATCGGGAGGCGCGATTCACGGGTGGCCGCCAGCTTTTTCTGCAGCGCATCGAAGGCCGCCCGACACTTTCCGATCACGTTTCGGGCGCTCGGATCAGCGAGGGGATCGTATTCCGTGGCCTCATGGGTCAACCAGTCGAGGCAGGCCTCTGCGTGGGCGTACTCTTCGGGGGCGAGCGTTTCGGCCCCCGCTGCCTTGGCCTGGGCCAGGGCGGCCTTCATGCCCTCGATCTCAGGGCGGTAGGATGCCGTCGTCGCGCAGCCGGCAACAATAACCGCCACCGACGCGCAGAGAAGTGCGAGCCATGATAGATGTCCAGCCTTCGTTTTTTGCGCCATGGTCGGACCCCCTCCTCTTCAGCCTATCGGGAAAGTCGGCTCGTGCTTATTTTCCGGACTGCGCTATCGACTTTGCGTCCTCGGCCGCCTTTTTCGCGATCCCCGCCGACACCTCTGCCGCAGCGGTATCACCTTCCGACAGCTCGTGCTCGGCCAGAATGAGATATTCTTTCGCTTTCGCCATCGGGTAGCGAGCCGTCTTGATATTCCCCGCGCCAGCGGCCTGCGCCTCGGCAAGCGCCGCCTTTGCCGTCTTCACGGCAGCGGGAGCGGTCCGTTGTCCGCTGACCCAGTCGTACCCCTCCGGCCTCAGATGCACGCCAGAGCAGCTCCACAGCAGCGCCGCCGTCCCGATCACAGCGACTCCGAGCAGCACCCGACTCTTTTGCCTATCAGTCCTCATCGCGTCCCTCCTTCGTCGGTCTACTGAGTGATGTGTAACTCGCACTCCATGGCTTCTCGTTGGGAAGCAAGCTGTGTGCCACCGTTGGATCAAACCGGTTGAATCTATCACGGAAGCGTGGACGAGTCAAAACATTCTCATCGGATTGGCTGTTCCCATCTCCTGGCCTGTGTGATATGGTGCGGGCGATGAGCAACGCGGGGCGAGAACCGCTTCACTCCCTTCTCAGTATCTTCTTTCGGGCCCACACGTGGCACGGGATCAGGGCCGGCGACGAGGCGCCCGACAAGGTGACCGCCTATATCGAGATGGTCCCGACAGACACCGTCAAGTACGAGGTGGATAAGGTGTCGGGCTTTCTGAAGGTGGATCGCCCGCAGAAGTATTCGTCTCTGTGTCCGGCCCCGTACGGATTTATCCCACAGACGCTGTGCGCGGACTCGGAGGGCTCCGGATGTTTGACGGGCGCGAGGCGGACGACAAGATCCTCGCGGTCCTTCAGGACGACCCCGCCTACGGCGACTACACGGATATCAGCGACTGCCCGCGGAGCTTGATCGAGCGCCTTCGCCACTACTTCTTGACCTATAAGGACATGCCTGATGTGGAAAGGCGAGCCACCGAGATCACCCATGTCTATGGCGCCGCCGAGGCGAAAGAGGTGATTCACCTCTCCATGGAAGATTATCGGACGAGGTTCGGGACTCTGTGCGGTCTGGCAACTGGGGCCCTGTAGTTCAGGCCGTCGCCATGCACGGGGCTGCCGCAAGGCCGACATCGCCAGGCTCCCCACTCCACAGACTCACAAGGAAACCACAGAGAGCAGGTCAGCCACGACCTGCCCTCGGCGTGTTCGCTTGGGCCTATGCATTCCATCAATGAGGCTCCCAGGGAACAGCCGCCCATCCTCCTTGGAGGACCGGCAGGCGTCTGGTCGCGAGGAGGCGCATGATGGAGAGGCCGCCCCATGTCGTGATAATCGGCGGGGGCTTCGGTGGGCTGTATGCGGCGCAATCCCTGAAACATGCGCCGGTGCGGGTGACGGTGCTCGACCGGCGGAACTTCCATCTCTTTCAACCCCTGCTGTACCAAGTCGCAACCGGCGAGCTATCCCCCGCCAATATCGCGACGCCACTTCGCGGAGTGCTGAAACGCCAGAAGAACGCCGCAGTGCTGCTGGCCGAGGTGATCGACGTCGATGTGCCCAACCGACGAGTGGTGTTAAGCGACGGCGAGATCGAGTACGACACGCTCATCCTCGCGACCGGCACACGTCACCACTACTTCGGCAACGACCAGTGGGAGACCCTGGCGCCCGGACTGAAAACGATTGAAGATGCCATCGAGATCCGGCGACGCATCTTGCTGGCATTTGAGGCCGCCGAGCGCGCGTCTTCTCCTGACAAAGTTCGCGCGTGGCTGACCTTTGTCGTTGTTGGAGCAGGCCCCACCGGCGTCGAGTTAGCGGGCGCGCTGGCGGAGATCTCCCACGAGACCCTTACGGATGAATTCAAGCAGATCAATCCGGCCAACGCCAGCATTGTGTTGGTGGAGGCCGCGGCCCGCGTGTTACCACCCTATCCGCCGACGCTCTCCGCCAAGGCCGCGGCAGCGCTGGCCCGGCTGGGCGTCACCGTCTGGACTGACGCTATCGTCACCGACGTTCAAGCCGACGCGGTGATCATCCGCCGGGGCGGCCGGAGCGAGTCGATCACCACCCGTACCGTCCTGTGGGCGGCCGGCGTGCAGGCATCTCCTCTGGGCCGCGTCCTGGCATCCGCCACAGGAGTAGAGGTCGATCAGGCGGGCCGCGTGATGGTGTCGCCGGATCTCAGCCTGCCCGGCCACCCTGAGATCTTCGTCATCGGCGACCTGGCCCATTTCAGCCACCAGACCGGCATGCCCCTTCCGGGTGTCGCGCCGGTCGCAATGCAGCAGGGCCGTTATGTCGCCGACCTGCTCCAATCCAAGTTGCGCGGCAACACGGCGCCGCCGTTCCACTACACAGATCGTGGCAGCATGGCCACGATTGGTCGTGGCGCGGCGGTGGCCGACCTGGGGCGACTGCATCTCTCCGGCTTTTTCGCCTGGCTGACATGGCTCTTCATTCACCTCCTGAACCTGGTGCAATTTGACAGCCGCATTCTGGTGCTGACGCAGTGGGGCTGGAAGTACCTCACGCGCAACCGGGCTGCCCGGCTGATCACGGGAAAAAGCCCACTGCCGTTTGACCGCTGAGACACGCTGCCCCCCCTCTAGCTCCACCATCCACCCGTTTACCCGCCTGGCAACATCCGAGTCTGGCGGCACCATGACGAGAAATCGTTGCCAGGCCTCGATGGGGGAGAGCATGACGGTGAGGGGGAATGGTGTGAAGGTCGTAGCGCTCGACAGGTCAGCGTCCCGCAGGGTCGCCGAAGTGCTGGACGAGGTAGTGAATCATAGCCGCACGTTCGTCCGCTTGGATCGGGGCGCCATAGCTGATCATCCGGTCGATGATCTCCGCCCACCCCTGCGGGCCCTGCCGTTGCTGCGTCGCCACCTCGAGGGTGTGACAAATCATGCAGCGGCTGAGGACCAGACCCGAGGCGGCACCCTGCGGGATTGGATCGGCGGCGGCAGCCAAAAAGCGCAGCGGTAGTCTGAGATACGGGGGCCCTCCACCGAAGGCCGCCGCCCCTGTGGCCAGCGCCAGGGCGGCAGCGAGCAGCCTGCTACGCCACATTCACGTTGATGGCGTGGATGACGTTCCATCGATAGCCGAGCGGATTCCATGCGCGGGTCGCAGGCTGGATACGACCGAGGCTGTCGCTCGCTCGCGCCATGACCGTATGGCTGCCGGTTTTCGCCTCCCAGACATACTCCCACTTCCGCCAGGAGTAGCGGTCCTGCTGGCCGACGAACTTCCCTGGCTTCCCGCTCTGCCCTCCGTCGGTCGAGAGGTCGATGCCGGTGAGTTCCCCCTCGCCGGCCCAGGCCCACCCCCACATCGTCATGCTGCCCGCCTGAAGCGTGTCGCCATCGGACGGACCCACGATGACCGACTTGACCTCGAGCGACTGGAGCGAGTAGGTGTCCTTCTCGTCCTCTGCCCGAGGAGCCCGGTAGCTCCGCTTCATAAACGGCCCATCGAACTCGTCGGTGATCACCATGATCCGCTCGACCCACTTGCTCGAGGCCGATCCGATCCAGCCCGGCACCAGCACGCGGGCTGGCCCCCCGTGCAGGTGTGGGATCGGCCCACCGTTCTTCTCGATCGCGATCATCGTCCGGGGCTCGATCGCCTTCCAGATCGGCACGCTGCGGATGAAGTCGGGCGCCTGAGGTGTGGGCGGCTTGTCCGCCCCATCGAAGGCGACATGCTTGCCGGTGGGCCGAACACCGGCCATCGCCAGGACATCCGCGAGCCGCACGCCTCTCCACCGGGCGGTCCCGACGGCGCCATACTCCTCCTGCACGCCCGAGGCTTTAGGCTTGTGGAAGCTGCGCCCGTTGCCAGCGCACTCGATGGTCATGTCTTGGGTGATCATCGGAAGTTTCTTGAGATCGTCCATGCGGAAGACGAGGGGCTTGTCCACCTCCCCCTCGATGCGGAGGGACCACTGGGCAGGATCGATCGGCTGCGCGTCGTAATTATTGCGGACGAAGAAGAGGTCGCCCGGGGTGAAGTATGACGTCAGCTCCTTCAGCGG
>Ga0184633_10000202_pt1 | contig 19282 bp, 18 predicted proteins | sample PLM31_170_b1_FD_133156 | JGI IMG/M metagenome (GOLD analysis project Ga0184633, IMG submission 133156) | Groundwater sediment microbial communities from an aquifer in East River, Colorado, USA - PLM3-1_170_b1 | ecosystem: Environmental > Terrestrial > Soil > Riparian zone | place: USA: East...
CGTGACCTGCTCCGCCGCCAGCGTGAGGTCCCCCTCGTTCTCCCGGTCCTCGTCGTCCACGACGATGACCATCCCCCCGGCCCGGATGGCGGCCAGGGCGGCCTCGACGGTGGCGAAGGGCATCACGCGCCTCCGAGCGCGAGCAGGCGCTGCACGTACTTCCCCAGAATGTCGGTCTCCAGGTTCACCGGGTCTCCGGGCTTTTTGGTCCCCAGGGTGGTAGCGGCCAGGGTGTGGGGGATCACGGCGACGGCGAAGGCCCCCGCCTCCAGCGCCGCCATCGTGAGGCTCACCCCATCCACGGCCACCGACCCCTTGAGCACCAGCAGGGGCTCGAGGTCGGCCGGGACGGCAAACCGGAACCAGTGGGAGTCCCCCCGGGCCTCCCGGCTGAGGAGGGTGCCCACCCCATCCACGTGCCCGGTGACGAAGTGTCCCCCGAGCCGAGCCACCGGGGTGAGGGGACGCTCCAGGTTGACGGGGGCAGCCCCCCGGAGTCCCCCCAGGGTGGTGCGCTTCAGGGTCTCCTCGGAGAGCTCCACGGTAAAGGAGAGTGCGTCCCGGGCCACGGCGGTCAGGCAGGCCCCGTCCACCGCGATGCTCCCCCCCATCCCGAGATCCTCCAGGACCTTCCGGGCACAGATGACCAGCCCCAGGCTCCGATCGCCGGGGACCATCCGGAGAACCGTTCCCATCTCCTCGATCAGGCCCGTGAACACCGGTTACTCCCCGGGGGCCCCCAGCACGTACCCTTCCACCAGGAGGTCCTCGCCGAGGGGGGTGAAGCGCACGTCCCGCAGGCGCACGGCATCCGCCAGTTTCTCGATGCCGGGACCGCCGAGGGCGCTCGGCGCGGTCTTCCCGCCGATGAGAATGGGGGCCAGGAGGAAGGCCACCTTGTCCACGATTCCCTCGGCCAGGGCGGAGGCGTGGATCTCGCCCCCCCCCTCGATGAGAACGCTGGTGATCTCCCGGGCCGCCAGGGCCTGCATCAGCGCCGCCAGGGAAATGCGCGGGCCGCTCTGCTCCAGGACCAAGACCGTGACGCTGGCCTCGCGGAGCCGCTCCACCTTGGAGGCGGGCGCCTTCGGGCCCACTGCCACCAGAGTGGGGGCAGCCGAGGCAGGATTGATCACCCGGGCTTTCACCGGGAGCCGGGCCAGATTGTCCACGATGACGCGCACCGGGTCCCGCTGTCCCGGAATGCCCAGGCGGGTCGTGAGGAGCGGGTCATCCCGGAGGATGGTCCCGATCCCCACCAGGACCGCATCCACCTCGTTGCGCATCTCGTGGACGCGACGGCGAGCCTCTTCCCCCGTGATCCAGCGTGACTCCCCCGTGACGGTCGCGATCTTCCCGTCGAGGCTGACAGCTGCCTTCAGCGTGACGAAGGGACGGCCGCTGGTCATGTACGTAAAAAAGACCTCGTTGAGGCGGACCCCCTCGGCTTCCAGAACCCCCAGCTCCGTGGCGACGCCGGCCTCCCGGAGAAGGGCCAGCCCGCGGCCGGCCACCTGGGGATTCACGTCCAGCGTCGCCGCCACGACCCGCCGGACCCCACTGGCCACGATCCGGGGGGCGCAGGGGGGTGTTCTCCCCTGGTGGCAGCAGGGCTCCAGGTTCACGTAGAGGGTGGCGCCGCCCGCCGCCTCGCCCGCCGCCTCGAGGGCAACCACCTCGGCGTGCGGGGCCCCGGCGCGGGCGTGGAATCCCTCCGCGACGATACGCCCCTCCTTCACCAGGACCGCGCCGACCATCGGGTTCGGACTCACGCGGCCCCGCCCCGCCGCGGCCAGTTCGAGGGTCCTGGCCATGAAGGCGCGGTCGCCGTCCTCTTCCCTCATCATGATGGCCTCACCATCGAACCTCGCGAAAGTACGTGAATTTCGCGGACTTACAGGGCCAGCCTAGCACTCGCCTCCGGGTGTGTCAAGCAAGCGGGGACTCAGTCTGGCAGGAATGCTGCGGCGAAAGCGGCGGGGGAGAAGGGCGTGAGATCCTCGAGGCCTTCCCCCACACCGAGGAAGCGAACCGGGACCCGCAGCGCCTCCACGATCCCGAGAATGGCGCCCCCCTTCGCGGTTCCGTCCAGCTTTGTCAGGACGAGACCGGTGAGGGGGGCGACCAGGTGAAATTCCCGAGCCTGCGCGAGCGCGTTCCGTCCGGTGGTCGCGTCCAGCACCAGGAGGACCTCGTGGGGGGCGCCCGGGAGCTCCTTCCCCAGCACTCGGGTCATCTTCCGGAGCTCCTCCATTAAATTTCGCTTGGTGTGGAGGCGCCCGGCGGTGTCGATGAGGATTTGATCCGCGCCCCTGGCGCGGGCGGCCTGGAGCGCATCGAAGACGACCGCTACCGGGTCTGCTCCCGCCTGGTGAGCGATGACCTGGGCGCCGCTCCGGTCCCCCCACGCGTTCAACTGGTCGATGGCCGCCGCGCGGAAGGTGTCGGCGGCGGCCAGGAGGACCCGCTCCCCCGACGCCACCGCTCGGTGGGCCAGCTTGCCGATGGCGGTGGTTTTCCCGGAACCATTGACCCCGAGGACCAGAACGACCCAGGGTTTGGCCGGGGGGCGTGGGGGCAACTCCGGGACCGTCAGGCGGGCAGCGATCTCCTCCCGGAGGGCGGCCCGGGCGGCGGCGGCATCCGGGAGGCCCCCGAACTGTGCGCGTCGGCGCAGGGCCTGAAGGATAGCCGCCGCCGCCGCGACACCCGTATCCGCCTGGAGGAGGGCCTCCTCCAGAGCCTCCAAGGTGGCGGGATCGAGCGGTCCGCTCCCAAAGAGGGCCGCGGCCTGGGCCCGGAGAGCCTGCTGGGTTTTCTGGAGGCCGGCCCGCAGGCGGGTGAGGAGGCTTGCGTCTTCGGCCACGGACGGGACTCAGGCGAGGGCGGCGTTGAGGGCGAAGCCAACCTTGCGGGCCTCGAAGAGGGCCTGGCCGAGGTTACCCTCCCGCCCGAGGAAGAGGGCGAGGCCGTAGTTGCCCCGGAGGGGAAGCAGGACGATGGACCCTCTCTCGGCGTCGAGGATGGTCGCCCGGAGGGGCCCGCCCCCGAGGCGCGGGGTAACAGTCGCGAGCTCCCGGAGGAGGAGGCCGCAGCGGGCACCCAGGTCCTCCCCGCTGACATCCGGACCGGCCAGGGCAGAGGCCAGGAGGATGCCGTCTCCGTCCAGGAGGACGCACCCGCGGACTCCGGCCGTCCGTTCCAGGAGGCTTCGGAGGGCGGCCTCGAAGTCCATCAGGCTTCCACCGCAGCCGGCCGGGCCGAAGGCTCCTGGGCCAGGGCCACCGAGACGAGCCTGGAGACCCCCGGCTCCTCCATGGTGACCCCGTAAAGGATGTCGCCAGCCTCCATGGTCTGGGGGTTATGTGTGATGACGATGGTCTGGGTGGTGGCGGCCAGCTCTCGCAGGAGGCCGATAAACCGTTCCACGTTGGGCTCGTCGAGGGCGGCATCCACTTCGTCCAGGAGGCAGAAGGGGCTGGGCCGGACGGAGAAGAGGGCCATGAGGAAGGCCAGGGCGCCCAGCGCCTTCTCGCCGCCGGAGAGGAGGTTGAGGTTCACCATCCGCTTCCCCGGAATCCGGACCCGGATCTCCACCCCCGGCTCCAGCTCTCCCTCCACCTCCTGGAGGTATAGCTGCGCCTCCCCCCCGTCAAAGAGGCGCTGCCAGTACCGGGTGAAGTGGCCGCTGACCTCCTCCAGGGTGGCCGTGAAGTGGCCGGTGATGGTTCGCTCGATCTCCGCGATGGTTGCCCGCAGGGAGCCCACCGAGGCCCGCAGGTCGGTCGCCTGGCTCTCCAGGAAGTGCACCCGCTCCGTCAGGGCAGTGAACTCCTCGAGCGCGGCCATATTCACGGGGCCCGCGTCCTGCAGCCTCTCCTTCAGCGCCTCGAGCTCGGCCCGGACCGCCTCCGGCTCGTGCGTCACGCCGGCGAAGCGGGCGGCGACCTCCTCCAGGGTGGACCCGGTCTCCTCCTGGATCGCCTGGCGCAGGAGCGTGAGTTCCGTCTGGATCTCGGCCTCCCGCGCCCCGCCCCGCGCGACCCGTTCCGCCGCCTCGGCCTCGCGGCGTCGGGCCTGGCGGAGGCTCTCCTCCTCCCCCCGCAGGCGCTCGAGGGCCGCCGCCCGGACCTCCTGCTTCGCGCGGACAGCCTCGGCTGCCGCCGCCTCTTCCCGGCGTGTCGCGAGCAGCCGCTCCCGGACGGAGGCGGCCTCCCCCTCCAGCGCGGCGTGCCGGCTGATCGTTTCCGCCAGCTCGCGATCCGCCCGGACCCGCTCCGCCTCGGCCCCCTCCCGCTCCTGTCGGAGGCGGGCCAGGGCCTGCCCGCTTGCTTCCCGCCGCTCGGCCAGGGCCCCGACGGTCACCCGCGCCTCTGCGGCGGCCGCCCGCGCGGCTTCCCGCCGCTCCTGCTCTGCCTTCAGCTCGGCCTCGGCTGCGGCCGCCTCCTCTAGGAGGCGCCTCTCCTCGGTCTCCTGGGCAGCCGCGGCCTGCTCGGCGGCTTGCCCTTCCTGGCGGATCCGGGCCAGCTCCCCGTCGTGGGTGCTCAACTCGGACGTGAATAACTCGATCTGGCTCTGGATCCGGGACCCCTCGGCCCGGGCCTCCGCGAAGGCCCGCTCCGCCTCGCGCCGCTGCCGCTCAGCCGCCTCCAGGGCCCCTTCCAGGTCCCGCAACCGCCGCTCCACCTCTCCCAGCGCCTCGGCCTGAAGGCGACAGGCGGCCTCGCTCTCGGCGAGGGCGTGGGCCTGCGCCTCCCGCTCCACCGCCAGTTCCGCCAGGTGGCGGCGCCGGGTGAGCAGTCCCCCGGCCTGGGGGGTTCCCCCCGTCAGGACCCCCCGGTCCGTCAGGACCTCTCCGGCCAGCGTGGCCATGGCCCAGGGTCCCTCGAGGAGCGGAGCCAGGGCGAAGGCCGTGTCGAGGTCCTGCACCACCAGGGCATCGCGGAGCAGGCGCGCCAGGGTCTCCGCGGCCTCTGGGGCTACCTGGAGGAGGGCAGGGGCGGGGCCGAGCACGCGGACCCCAGGCGGAGGGGGGGGCCAGGTGCGGGCGGGGAGGTGTCCTGCCGGCAGCAGGAGCGTGGCCCGCCCGGGGCTCTCCTCGGCCAGGTGCGCAAGCGCCGCCCGCGCCTCGGCGATGCCCGTCGTCAGGAGGCCCTGCAGGAGCCCCCCGAGCAGCGCTTCGAGGGCCCGCTCATAGGCGGCCGGGACCCGGATGACCTCGCTGAGGGCCGCCCGGATGGCGGACCCGACCCGGCTCCCCCTCTGGCGCTCCGTGAGCAGGGTGCGGGCCCCCTCCTCGAACCCGGTAAAGGTCTTCTCCAGATCCTCCAGGGCCTGGAGCCGGCTCTGCACCCGGCCCAGGTCCTCTCGCTGCTGGAGGCGCTTCTCGTTCGCCGTCTCCAGGGCGCGGGCCGCCGCGGCCCGCTCTTCCTGTGCCTGGGTCCGCTCCCGGGTCAGCGAGGCGAAGTTCGCCTCGGCCTGGGCGAGGCGGCCGGCGGCATCGGCCAGGTGTCCCTCCAGCGAGCGATGGCCCGTCCGACTCGCGTCCAGCTGCCCCGTGAGGCGCGCGGTGGCCGCGCGCAGCTCGGCCTCGCGGCTCTGGAGATTCCGGACGCGGTTTCGCGCCGTGGCCAGGGCCGCCGCGTGGGCGATCAGCGCCCGGCGCGCCTCCTCGGCCCGCGCCGTCGCGTCCGCCACGCGGACCTCGAGAGCCGCCTGGCCGTCCGCGAGGCTCCGTAGTATAGCCTCCTGGTTCCGGAGGGCGGCGAGCAGGTCCCCCCCCCGCGCCTCGTCCGCGGCCGCCTCCGCCCCGAGGCTGGCGATCCGTTCGACCAGGCGGGCGATGGTCGCGCGCAGCTCCGCCTCCCGCTCCCGGAGGGTGGTCCTCTGGTGCTCCAGGTGCTTCAGCTCGCCCTCGTCCCGCTCGAGCGCCGTCCGGAGGCGGAAGAGTCCCTCCTGGGCAGCCGCGATGGCCCGCTCCTCCATGAGGTCGGCCAGCCGGGCCTGCTCCAGCCGGGCCTCCATTCCCTGCACGTCGACCGCGAGGGCGCCCCGACTCTGCTGAGCGCTCCGGATCTCGGCCGCGGCTGCTGCCGCCGCCTGGAGGAGGCGGGAGGCCTCCTGGAGGCGGAGCCAGAGGCGGAGGTCGGACGCGCGCTCCTGGAGGGCCTTGACCCGCTCCGCCTTGCGCGCCTGCCGCTGCAGCGAGGTCCGCTGCCGCTCCAGCTCCCCCAGGATATCCGTGACGCGGTTGAGGTTCTGCTCCGCTGCCGCGAGCTTGGTGAGTGCCGCCTGCCGACGGACCTTGTACTTCATGATCCCGGCCGCCTCCTCCAGGAGCGCGCGGCGGTCAGCCGGGCGGGCCGCGATTAGGGACTGGATCTTCCCCTGCTCGATGAGGGCGTACGGCTCAGCCCCCAGGCCCGTGTCCAGGAACAGGTCGGTGATGTCCCGGAGACGGCAGGGGGTGTTGTTCAGGAGGTACTCGCTCTCGCCCGAGCGGTACAGGCGTCGGCCGATGGTGATCTCGGTGTGGGGGGTGGGGAGGGTCCAGGAGTCGTTCTGGATGGTGAGGGTGACCTCCGCCATGCCTACCGGCTTACGGAGGGCGTTTCCAGCGAAGATCAGGTCTTCCATGCGGTCCCCGCGCAGGAGCTTTACACCTTGCTCCCCGAGGACCCATCGGATGGCGTCGGCGAGGTTGCTCTTCCCGCACCCGTTCGGGCCCACAATGGCGGTGATGCCCGGCCGGAACTGAATCGAAACTTTTTCAACAAATGACTTGAAGCCAAGGAGGGTAAGCTCTGAAAGATACATCGGTCTCCACGGCATGCTGATGGCCTACTGGAATCCGGCGGGACGCTACCATACAGTTTTACGGCGTGTCAAGGAAAAACATCGAAATCCGGGGGGGAGGGGTGCTCCTGACCACAATATCTTGTGTTGGGGCCGAACCGGAGGGCCCCGGGCCGGGGAAGGGTAGCCGCGGATTGCCCTGGGGTCCTCGCGAAACAGAAAACAGAAACAGGAGAGAGGGGATGGTCCGAGAGAGATCGCGAGCCTGGTGGGCCCGCTGGACCCGCATCTGGTCTCCCCTGGGCGGCATCTACACGGACGCCGCGCGCGCGTCCGGAGGTTCTGGTCCTTGACAGCGACGGGACCCTTCGGTAGGCTTCGGATAGCCCGGGGCGGGAGAGGGCGCATCGTGGCGGAAGGAACCGTCAAGATTACGGACCAGGATTTTGACCGCCAGGTCAAGGAGGGCGGACTCACGCTCGTGGACTTTTGGGCCGAATGGTGCGGTCCCTGCCGGGTCATCGCCCCCATCTTGGAGGACCTGGCCCGCGAGTATGCCGGCCGGCTGACCATCGCCAAGCTGAACGTGGATGAGAACCGGGACACTCCGGCCCGCTTCGGAATCCGGAGCATCCCCACCCTCCTGATCTTCAAGGGGGGAGCGCGGGTGGATCAGGTCATCGGTTCCGTTCCGAAGGGGGTCCTGAAGGCAAAGATCGAGCAGTACCTCTAGCCGATGCACGCTGCTCCAACCCGTCACCTCCCACGAGGCCTTTCCCGCCCAGGGTTCCGACGATCTCCGGCGTCCGGCCCGGCCCTCTGCACGCTCCACCGCTGGTGACCCTCGGGTCGCCCCTCCGGCTCGACGCGCAACTCCTTGTTTTTGGGCAGGCAATGGCTTGACCCTTCCCGACAAACGTGGTAGCGTGTCCAAACTCTGGCCCCCTTGCCCCCGCGGGCCCGAGGGCACTTCGCATGTACCGACCCACTTTCGAGGAGTTTTGCCGGAAGAGCCACGAGGGGAACCTCATCCCCGTGAGCCGGGAGATCCTGGCTGACATGGAGACCCCCGTGTCGGCCTTCCGGAAGATCGACTCCGGGGAGTACGCCTTCCTCCTGGAGAGCGTCCAGGGGGGGGAGAAGTGGGCCCGCTACTCGTTCCTGGGGAGCCACCCGCTCCTGGTCGTGCGGACGAAGGGCACCCGGGCCGAACTGCTGCGGGGCGGGGAGGTCCATCCGGTCCCGATGCCGGGGGACCCCCTGTCCCTCCTCAAGGCCCAGCTGGCCTCCTACCGCCCGGTCCGGGTCCCGGGGTTGCCGCGGTTCTTCGGCGGGATGGTGGGGTACGTGGGCTACGACGTGGCCCGCTTCTTCGAGAGGCTCCCCGACACCACCCTGGACGACCTGGACCTGCCGGACGCCTGCTTTCTCTTCACCGACACCCTCCTCATCTTCGATAACCTCCGCCAGCGGATCACGGTGGTGAGTAACGCGCACGTGAAAGATCCCTCGCCGGGGGGACTGGAGGCGGCCTACGAGGAAGCGGTCCGGAGCATCGAGACCATCGTGGGGGAGCTGCGCAAGCCGGTCCCGGTCCGTCCCCCCGCTCCCCCCGCCCCGCCTCGGGGAGCGCCCCGCTCCACCCTCACGCGGGAGTCCTTCGAGGCGGCCGTGCGCCGCTGCAAGGAGTACGTGCGGACCGGGGACATCATCCAGGCTGTCCTCTCCCGGCGTCTGGAGATCCCCACCAGCGCCGATCCCTTCGACATCTACCGGGCCCTCCGGATCATCAACCCCTCCCCCTATATGTACTACCTCCGCCTGGGCGATCTCAGGCTCGTGGGGTCCTCTCCGGAGGTCCTGGTCCGGCTGGAGGAGGGGCGCATTGACCTCCGGCCCATCGCCGGGACCCGCCCGCGGGGACGGGACGAGGCGGAGGATCGGCGACTGGAGCAGGAGCTGCTGGCCGACCCGAAGGAGCGGGCCGAGCACATTATGCTGGTGGATTTGGGGCGCAACGATGTCGGCCGGGTGGCGGAGGTCGGGAGCGTGGAGGTCAACGAGCTCATGGTGACCGAGCGCTACTCCCACGTCATGCACATCGTGAGCAACGTCCGGGCCCGCCTCCAGCCGGAGCGGGATGCCTTCGACCTGCTCCGGGCCTGCTTCCCGGCCGGGACCGTGACCGGGGCGTCCAAGATCCGGGCGATGGAGATCATCGAGGAGCTGGAGCCGGTCAAACGGGGCCCCTACGCGGGAGCGGTGGGCTACTTCTCCTTCTCGGGGAACATGGACACCTGCATCACCATCCGGACCATCCTCTGCCGCCCGGGGCGGGCCTACATCCAGGCGGGCGCCGGGATCGTGGCCGACTCGGACCCGGCGCGGGAGTACCAGGAGACCGCGAGCAAGGCGGAAGCGATGCTCAGCGCGGTGGGCATGGCCGAGGCGGGGCTCGAAGGGTAGGGACATGCAGGTCCTGGTAGTGGATGATGACCGCCTGATCCGGGAGCAGGCCCGGGAGATCCTCACCCACGCCGGCTTCGAGGTGGCGGGCCTCCCCGACGGGCGGGAAATTTTCGACCGGATCCGCGGGAACATGGTGGACGTCATCCTGTTGGATATCGTCCTGCCGGAAGGGTCGGGGCTGGACATGCTTCCCTTGATCAAGGGGCTGGACCCGGACCTCCCGGTCATCATCGTAACGGGCCATCCCTCCCTGGACGTCGCCGTCGAGGCGCTGAAGGGGGGGGCCTACGACTTCATCCAGAAGCCCTTCGCCCCCGAGCAGATCGTCAGCGCCGTCCGCCGGGCGGCGGAACGCCGCCGGCTGGACCTCCGCAACAAGAGCCTGATGCTGGAGCTTTCGGAGAAGATCCACGAGGTGGTAATCCTGAAGCAGGTGGGGGAGACCATCAGCTCCACCCTGGATCTCCAGGCCATCCTGGCCGCCCTCCTCGGCGCGGCCAAGGATGCCCTGCACTCCGAGGCCTCCTCCCTCCTCCTGGTGGAGGAGGCCACGGGGGACCTGGTCTTCGAGGTAGCCCTCGGGGAACGGGGGGAGAGGGTGAAGGAGTTCCGCCTGAAGCGGGGACAGGGGATCGCGGGGTGGGTGGCGGAGCACGGGGAGCCCCTCTGCATCCCGGACGTGAGCCGGGACCCCCGCTTCCTGACGCAGGTGGATGCCACGACCGGTTTCATCACCAGGTCCATCCTCTGCGTGCCGCTGCGTCTGAAGGGGACGGTCATCGGGGTCATCGAGGCGATGAACAAGCGGGGGACCCGGCCCTACGATTCGGATGACCAGCGCCTTCTCCAGGCCATCGGCAGCCAGGCGGCGGTGGCCATCGAGAACGCCAAGCTGTACCAGCGCGTGAGCCAGCAGCTGGAGGACCTGAAGCGCCTGGAGCGGGTCAAGGATGACCTGACCCAACTGCTGGTCCACGACCTGAAGACCCCCCTCACCAGCATCGTCCTGAACCTGGACATGCTGCCCCCGCCCGAGGGCGCCGAGGCGGCCAGGTGGGCCCGCCACGTGGGGGACGCCAAGCGGAGCTGTCGGAGCCTGATGACCCTGGTCGCCAACCTCCTGGACATCAGCAGCATGGAGGAGGGGAAGCTCCGGCTCTCCCGGGAGCCGCTGGTCCTGGCCGACCTGGTGGCCTCGGTCATGGGGGAGTTCCGGGTGCAGGCGGAGGAGGAGGAGGAGGGGATCCAGCTCGGCGCGGACGTGCCGCCGGATCTCCCCCTGGTCCGGGCCGACCACGATCTGCTGCGACGCGTCCTGGCCAACCTCCTGAGCAATGCCCTGAAGCACTCCCCCCCGAAGTCCGGCGTCCAGATTCGGGCGGCGCTGGCGAAGGCGGGCGGCGTGGTGCGGGTGGACGTGGTGGACCAGGGGGAGGGGATCCCGGAGGCCTACCACCAGAAGATCTTCGAGAAGTTTGGCCAGGTGGAGACGGCCCGGCCCGGCCCCCGGCTGAACAAGGGACTGGGACTCACCTTCTGCAAGCTGGCGGTGGAGGCGCACGGCGGGCGGATCTGGGTGCAGAGCGCCGTGGGGCGGGGGAGCACCTTCTCCTTCACCATCCCCCTGGAGGCCGGCCCCCGGGGGGGCGCGGCTCCCGGGACGTGACCCATGGTGCTCGTCATCGACAACTACGATTCCTTCACGTACAACCTGGTCCAGTACCTGGGCGGATTGGGGGCGGAGGTCCGGGTCGTCCGGAACGACCGGATCACGGTGGAGGAGGCCCTGGACCTGAAGCCGGAGCGGGTGGTGATCTCCCCGGGGCCCTGCACCCCGGCCGAGGCGGGCGTGTCGTGTGCCCTCATCCAGGCGTTCGCGGGCCGGTTCCCGATCCTGGGGGTCTGTCTGGGACACCAGTGCCTGGGGCAGGCGATGGGTGGGCGGGTCATCCAGGCCGACCGGCTCATGCACGGCAAGACCTCCCCCATCGAGCACGATGGGCGCACCATCTTCGCCGGACTCCCCCGCCCCTTCGAGGCCACCCGCTACCACAGTCTGATCGTGGAGCGGGCGACCCTGCCCTCCTGCCTGGAGGTCTCGGCCGAGACACCGGAAGGGGAGATCATGGGTCTCCGGCATCGGGCGTTCCCCCTCGAGGGGGTCCAGTTCCACCCCGAGTCCATCCTGACTAGGCCCGGGAAGGATCTGCTGCGCAACTTCCTCACCCTGTAGCAGAGGAGAGAGGAGGAGAAGAGAGGGCACGGGGTGCCGCCGATCGGGGTCCCGCGCGGGTTGCATTCCCGGGACCCCGAGGGGTCGGCGTGTCCGGGTGAGGCTGAGGGGACGGAGGGGTTTCGCGGGAGGGAGCCATGGTTCTCGATGCCATCCGGAAGGTGGTGGAAGGACAGCATCTGACAGCGGAAGAGGCTTACGCCGTCATGGATCAGATCATGTCGGGGCAGGCCACCGACGCCCAGATCGCCGCCTTCCTCACCGCCCTGCGCATGAAGGGGGAGACAATCGGGGAGCTGACCGGCTTCGCCAAGGTGATGCGGGAGAAGGTGACCCCGGTCCGGACCAGGCACCGGGTGGCCGCTTCCCTCTCGGGGACGGAGCGGGAGATGCTGGTGGACACCTGCGGGACCGGCGGGGACGCGGCCGGGACCTTCAACGTGTCCACCGCGACCGCGTTCGTGGTGGCCGGGGCCGGGATCCCGGTGGCCAAACACGGGAATCGCTCCGTCTCCAGCCTCTGCGGCAGCGCCGATGTGATCGAGGCGTTGGGGGTCAGCCTGGACCTCCCGCCCGAGAAGGTGGGGCGGTGCATTGACGAGGTCGGGATCGGCTTCCTCTTCGCCCCGCTCCTCCACAAGGCGATGCGGTACGTGATGCTCGCCCGCAAGGAGATCCGGATCCGGACGGTCTTCAACATCCTGGGGCCGCTCACCAACCCGGCCAAGGCCTCCGTCCAGGTCATCGGCGTCTACGCCGGACACCTCACGGAAACGATGGCGCACGTCCTGAACGAGCTCGGCTCGTTCCGCGCCTTCGTGGTGCATGGGGAGGATGGGCTGGACGAGATCACCGTCACCGCCGAGACCCGGATCGCCGAGATCCGGGAGAACCGCGTCCACACCTATGTGGTCCGCCCCGAGGACTTCGGGCTGCGGCGGGCGACCCTGAAGGACCTGCAGGGGGGGAACGCCGCCGAGAACGCCCAGATCATCCGGGCGCTCCTGAAGGGGGAGCAGGGCCCGAGGCGGGACATCGTCCTCCTGAACGCCGGGGCCGCCATCGCTGCCGGCGGGAAGGCCCGGGACATCCGGGAAGGGGTGGCGGCCGCAGCCCACAGCATTGACAGCGGGGCCGCCCTGAGCAAACTGGAGGGGATGGTGGAGTTCTCCCAGCGGGAAGGGACCGCATGATCCTGGAGCGGATCCTGGCGACCAAGCGGGAGGCGGTGGCCGCGGCGCGTTCCGCCCGCCCGCTCCGCGATCTCCGGGCGGAGGCGGCGGGGGCGCCGCCGGCCCGAGATTTCGCTGGGGCGATCCGCCGGGGGAGCGGGGCGCCGGGGCCGATCCGGGCCATCGCCGAAGTGAAGCGGGCCTCCCCCTCCGCCGGCGTGCTCCGGGAGCCCTTCGATCCGGCCGGCCTCGCGGCCGCCTATGCGGCGGCGGGCGCGGCCGCCCTCTCGGTCCTGACCGACGGCCCCTTCTTCCAGGGGGCCCCCGAGCACCTGGCGGCGGCCCGGCGGGCATCCGGCCTGCCCACCCTCCGGAAGGATTTCATCCTCGACCCCTACCAGGTGTACGAGACGCGGGTCCTGGGGGCGGATGCCCTCCTGCTGATTGTGGCCGCCCTGGAGCCGCGCCTGCTCCGCGAGCTCCTGTCCCTGTCCCGCGAGGTGGGACTGGCGGCCCTGACCGAGGTCCACACGGCGGCCGAGCTGGAGACGGCACTGGCGGCAGGGGCAGAGGTTCTGGGGATCAACAACAGAGACCTGCGGACCTTCCGGGTGGACCTAGCCATCACCTTTGACCTTCTCCCGAAGGTCCCCCCGGGGGTCACGGTGGTGAGCGAGAGCGGCATCGCCTCGCGGGCGGACGTGGCCCGGCTGGAGGCGGCCCGGGTGGACGCGGTCCTGGTGGGGGAGGCGCTGCTCCGGGCTCCGGACCCCGGGGCAGCCCTGCGGGCCCTCCTGGGGGACGCATGGTCCGGGTGAAGATCTGCGGGATCACGAACCGGGAGGACGCTGAGGCTTCGGTGGCGGCCGGGGCCGACGCGCTGGGGTTCATCTTCGTGCCCGGGACGCCCCGCTGCCTCTCCCCGGAGACCGCCCGGGCGATCATCCGGGCGCTCCCCCCCTTCGTGGTGCCGGTCGGGGTCTTCGCCGGGAGCCCCCTGGCGGAGGTCCGGGCGACCGTGGAGGCCTGCGGACTGGGGGTGGTGCAGTTGCACGGGGGCGAGGACGCCGCGTTCGCCGCGGCGCTCCCGGTCCGGGTCATCCGGAGCGTCCGGGTCCGGGACGCCCGGAGCCTGGAGGGCCTGGCCGGCTACCCGGCGCACGCGTTTCTCCTCGATGCCTACGCCGAGGACCGGATCGGGGGGACCGGGCAGCGCGTCCCGCTCGAGCTGCTCGGGGCGGCCCGGCGGCTGGGCCGGATCGTGGTGTCGGGGGGACTCACCCCCGAGAACGTGGCAGAGGTGGTGGCCGCGGTCCTGCCCTACGCGGTGGACTGCAGCAGCGGTGTGGAGCGGGCGCCGGGCCTGAAGGACCACGCCAAGGTGCGTGCCTTCGTGGCGCGGGTCAGGGAGAGCCATGCAGCCATCCGTGCCTAAGGCCCCCCTCCTGCCCGACCGGGAGGGTCACTTCGGCCCGTACGGCGGGAAGTTCGTCCCGGAAACGCTCATGGCCGCACTGGCCGAGCTGGAGAAGGCCTACCGGGAAGCGCAGCGTGACCCGGTCTTCCAGGCCGAGGTGGAGGGATTGCTCCACCGCTACGTGGGCCGGCCCACCCCGCTGACCTTCGCCGCCCGGATGACCGCCCGGTTCGGCGGGGCCCGCATCTATCTCAAGCGGGAGGACCTCTGTCACACCGGGGCGCACAAGATCAACAACACCATCGGGCAGGTGCTCCTGGCGAGGCGGATGGGGAAGCGCCGGGTCATCGCCGAGACCGGTGCCGGGCAGCACGGGGTGGCCACGGCGACGGCGGCGGCGCTGCTGGGCCTGACCTGCGAAGTCTACATGGGCACCGAGGACATGCGCCGCCAGGCCCTCAACGTGGTCCGGATGCGCCTGCTCGGCGCCAAGGTGACGCCGGTGGATGCCGGGAGTCGAACCCTGAAGGACGCGATCAACGAGGCTATGCGGGACTGGGTGACGAACGTGGCGGACACCCACTACGTCCTGGGCTCCGTCCTGGGCGCCCATCCCTACCCGCTGATGGTCCGGGACTTCCAGGTGATCATCGGGCGGGAGACGCGGGTGCAGATCCTCCTCGCGGAGGGGCGCCTGCCCGATGTCCTGCTGGCCTGCGTGGGGGGCGGGAGCAACTCCATCGGTCTGTTCCACCCGTTCCTGGCGGACCGGACGGTCCGGATGATCGGTGTGGAGGCGGGGGGCCTGGGGATCGCCAGCGGGAAGCACGCCGCGCGGTTCGCCGGGGGGAGGGTGGGGGTCCTGCACGGGACCCGCTCCTATGTCTTGCAGGATCCCGACGGGCAGATCCAGACCACCCACTCGGTCTCGGCCGGCCTGGACTACCCGAGCGTGGGTCCGGAGCACGCCTACCTCTTCGAGGCGGGGCGGGTCGAGTATGTTTCGGTGACGGACGAGGAGGCCCTGCGGGGGTTCCACCTCTGCTGCAAGACCGAGGGGATCATCCCGGCGCTGGAGAGCGCCCACGCGGTGGCCTATGCGGAGCACCTGGCCGCGACGCTCCCCCGGGAGGCGATCTGCGTCATCAACATGTCGGGCCGGGGGGACAAGGATGTCCAGATCGTCGCCGAGCTCCTGGAGGAGGAGGGTCGGGCGTGAATCGCATCGACGCCTGCTTCGCGGAGCTCCGCCGGCACGGGGGGAAGGCCCTCATCCCGTACATCACGGCGGGCGACCCGGATGGCCCGACGACGGTCCGGCTGGCCCTCGAGTTCGAGAAGCGGGGGGCGGACCTGGTGGAGCTGGGGGTCCCCTTCTCCGACCCGCTTGCCGACGGGACCACCATCCAGCGGGCCTCGCAGCGGGCCCTGGAGGGGGGGACGAGCCTCCGGGCGGTCCTGGGGTGGGCCGGGCAGATCCGGCAGGCCTCCCAGATTCCCCTGGTCCTCATGTCCTACGTGAATCCCCTCCTTCAGATGGGGGCCGGGGCCTTCGCCGCCGCGGCACGGGAGGCGGGCGTGGATGGCCTCATCGTTCCGGACCTCCCGCCGGAGGAAGCAGGGGAGCTCCTGGCCGCCAACGACACCGCCGGCGTCGCAACCATTTTCCTGGCCGCGCCCACCTCCCCCCCGGAGCGGCTCCGCCTCATTGCTGAGGCGTCCCGGGGGTACATCTACTACGTGTCGCTGAAAGGGGTCACGGGGGCCCGGGCGGCCCTCCCCCGGGGGGTCCGCGAAGCGGTCCGGACTCTCCGCGCCCTGACGGCGAAGCCGGTGGCGGTGGGCTTTGGCATCGGCACCCCGGAGCAAGCGGCCGAGGTGGCTGCGGTGGCGGATGGGGTCATCGTCGGCTCCGCCATCGTGGACCAGGTGGAGCGGCTGCGGGGACGGGTAGACTTGGTCGAGCAGGTTGGGGTCTTCGTGGAGGGGTTCGTTCGGGCGTTGCGGCTCGCCCCTCCCGTCGCGTAGGCCCCCAGAGGCCCGGGTGCGCTATCAGGTCCTGGGATGCTTCGGCGGGGAAGCGCCGGGGCGCCGTCTCTCCAGCTTCCTGCTGGATGGGACTCTGCTCATCGACACCGGCTCCGTCACCGCCGTGCTGGAGGTTGCGTCCCAGGCTCGGATCGATCAGATCCTCCTCACCCACTCGCATCTGGATCACTCCCGGGGCCTGGCCCACCTGGCCGATAACGTGTTCGGGGTGCGCAAGGCTCCGGTCGGGGTCTACAGCATCGAGCCGGTCCTGGACGGCCTGAAGGCCTCCCTCCTGAACAACGTCCTCTGGCCGGACTTCACCGAGATCGTCGACGCCCACGGCCCGGTCCTGACCTTCCAGTCCCTCCCGGAGGACCGCGCCACGATCCTGGGGCCCTTCACCGTCACGCCGGTCCGGGTCCACCACACGGTGGCCTGCGTCGGGTACCTCCTGGAGCGGGACGCCCGCGCGGTGCTGCACATCGGGGACACGGGTCCCACGGACCAGGTCTGGCACGTGGCCCGCCAGGCCCGCCACCTGAAAGCGGTCGTGGTGGAGACCACCTTTCCCACCCGGCTCGAGGGGCTGGCCGAGGCCAGCGGCCACCTCACCCCCCAAACGCTGGGGGGGGAGCTGGCGAAGCTGGGCCGGGAGGTTCCGGTCTTCGTCTATCACCTGAAACCCCAGTTCCTTCCCGAGATTCGGCGGGAGATCCGCGGTCGATTCGGCTCGCGGGTCCGAATCCTCGAGCAAGGTGCGACCTACGAGTTCTAAGCGACGGGGGCCGGGCCGGGCGTCCGCCCGGGGGGTCACCGCGATGGAGATCCTCATCGCGGTGGCGGTGATCCTCATCCTGGCGGGGATCGCCACCCCGTTCCTCCTGGGGTCCCTCCAGGGGTACCGGCTCCGGACGGCGGCCTGGGAGTTGGCGGGCAATCTCCGGCTGGCCCGGCAGCGGGCGGTGACGGCACAGCAGCGCACCCGGCTCGTCGCTTCGCCTTCGGGGGCTGCGCAGCAGCCCAACACGTACGTTCTGGAGCGGGAGGAGGGGGGTGTGTCGGCCGGGACCTGGAGGGAAGACGGTCCCCGCTTCGGCCTGCCGCCCGGCGTGACGCTCGCCCCCGCCAGCGCAGCCACCGTCACCTTCACTGTCAAGGGGGCCGCCGACCCCGGGACCGTCATCCTGGCGAACGCCAGGGGAGAGTACCGGGTGGTGGTGAACGTGGTGGGCCGGGTCACCGTCTGCCAGGGAGCCTGCTGATGCGACCCTCAGGCGCACGGGGCGTCACACTGGTGGAGCTCCTCATCGCCACCGCCGTGCTCAGCGTGGCCATCCTGGGGATCGGCGGGATGTTCCCCAGCGCCTACACCAACATCACCAAGGGGGGGGAGCTCACGGCTGCCACGGCCTTGGCCCGGCAGATGGTGGAGATGATCCAGGCCGAGCCGACCTTCGATGCCGTTCTCCGGTACCAGGGTTTGGACACCGCGGCGCCGGGGACCCCGGATTGGGCAGCCTTGAACACCCCGGAGCACAGCGCCCCCTCGACGCCGGGGCGGCTGAACCGGTGGCGGCAGGGCGTCCTGACCCTCCCGAACGGCCGCGGGCGCGTGTCCGTGACCGCCACCCCGGCCGGCGTGGGGCCGAATGGAACCCCCTATGGCCGACTGGCCGGCGTCGCGGTGGTGGTGGAGTACCGGGGGGGAGTAGTGGGCGGTCAGCAGGCGGTCCTCAGCACCTATGTGGCCGAGTAGGCCGTTCCGTCGGCGGGGGTTCACCCTCCTGGAGGCCCTGCTGGCCACCGCCATCACCGCGGTGGTCCTGGGGGCGATCTACACCATGTACCTGGCCAACCAGGAGACCTTCCTGAGGGGAGAAGCCCGCAGCGATCTGCAGCAGAGCGCGCGGATCGCGATGGATGCCATGTTGCGGGCCCTGCGTGGCCTAGGCTACGACCCCCGCTTGACGGGGCGCTTCGGGTTCCGGGACCCGGCGAACCCCGGGGGGGGCGCGGGCTGCCCCGATGGGTCCGTGGGGTGTGCCACCCAGGCCGAGATCCGCTTCACCATGGACGATGATGGTGACGGCCTCGTGGACGACGTGGGGACGGAGCGGATCGGGTTCCGGCTCCGGGACGAGATTCTCCAGAAGATCAAGCCGGGGGCAGCCGTGAACCCCCAGCCCCTGGCGACGGGGATCACCGCCCTCCGGTTCACCTTCCTGGACGCCGTCGGCCGGACGATCCCGGATCCCCCGGATGCGGCCTCCAACCTCGCCCCGGGCCAGCGGGATGCCATCCGCCGCGTCCGGATCGAGCTCACCGCGAGCCGGGACGTGCGGGGGGAGATGCACACCTTCTCCCTCACGTCCGAGGCTCTCCTCCGGAACCTGCCGCCATGATGTTCCCTCCCGTCCGTCGTCCCGCCCGGTCCGGCCCGGCCGAGAGCGGGGGGGTCGCCCTGGTCATCGCCCTCCTGGTGATGGGGATCCTCCTTCTGCTGGGGGTTGCCTTCCTCAGCCTCTCCGCCACGGAGGTCCAGATTGCCACGAACGAGCGGCAGGCGGACCAGGCCTTCTTCGTCGCGGAGGCGGGACTGACCCAGGCCGTCCGGGACCTCCTCTACGACCTGAATGTCAAGCAGACCGGTGGCGCCACCCCGTCCTGGATATACAACGCCGACCCCTCCCGGGCCTCAAGCCGGACCCTGAACGGCCCGCCGGGGCTGGAGTGGGACGAGCGCTCTCGCCGCCTCGTACAGCGGCCAGCCATCGCGCTGGACCTGACGCAGGGGGGAGCGGCGGCCCCGGCCCCGCCCCAGTACCTGGACCGGGCCCGGACCCGCGGCGGCAAGGTGGACTGGTTCGCCCAGCCGTGGGTGCGTGTCTCGTACGCGGGCACCGCCATCGGGAGCGTCAGCCAGGGGACCATAGGCTCCTACTCCGTGGACCTCCTGAACGAGCCCGGGCTTCCCGCCAGGGTCTACGTCCGGGCGACGGGACAGACGGCGGTGGGGCAGGCGCGGGTGGTCCTGCGGGCCGAGCTGGAGGCGGCCAACCTGAGCCCCTGGAACACCGCCGCCTACAGCGGGGGACCGCTCAACGGGGGGAACCCGGTGAGCGGGAATCTCACGATCCGGGGATCGGTCTACTTCCGGGGATCGGC
>Ga0184633_10000203_pt1 | contig 19271 bp, 20 predicted proteins | sample PLM31_170_b1_FD_133156 | JGI IMG/M metagenome (GOLD analysis project Ga0184633, IMG submission 133156) | Groundwater sediment microbial communities from an aquifer in East River, Colorado, USA - PLM3-1_170_b1 | ecosystem: Environmental > Terrestrial > Soil > Riparian zone | place: USA: East...
GCGATCGCGGTGAACGCGTCGAGCAGGCCCGCCACGATGAACATCTTCACCTGCAGCGTCGGGATCATCTCGGGCTGGCGTGCCGAACCCTCGAGGAAGCGCCCCCCCAGGATGCCGAAGCCGATGGCGGTGCCGAGCGCCCCCATGCCGATGAGCAGCCCCGCGGCGATCTGGGTCATGCCGAAAAAGCTTGCGAGTTCCATTGGTTCTCCTTGGAGCGTTTCGAAGACTCAGTGCGATTCGCTCGCCAGCGACATGTAGACGATGGTGAGCATCATGAAGATGAACGCCTGCAGGGTGATGATCAGGATGTGGAAGATCCCCCAGCCGAGCGAGAGGACGACGTGGCCGAGCATCGCGACGAGGCTCCGGCCCGCATCGCCAACCGTCGACGCCCCCGCCATGTCCCAGCTCCACGCGCCGGCGAGCAGCACCATCAGGATGAACAGCACCTCCCCCGCGAACATGTTGCCGAAGAGCCGCAGCGCGAGCGAGACCGGCTTCGCCAGCTCCTCGACGAAGCGCAGCACGAGGTTGATCGGGGCGAGCAGGAGCTGGAGTGCGATGTTGTCGGTGTGAAAGGGCGCGGTGAAGATCTCGCGGACGAAGCCGCCCACGCCCTTGAACCTGACGTTGAAGACGAGGATCAGCGCGAACACCGTGAGCGACATCGCGAAGGTCGCGTTCGGGTCGGTGGTCGGCACCGCTTTCCAGTGCTCGACGCCGAAGACGCTGTGCATGATCCAGGGGATGAAGTCGACCGGGATGAGGTCGACGGCGTTCATGCAGAAGACCCAGACGAACACCGTGATCGCGAGCGGGGTGACGATCGCGCTCTTGGCGTGGAAGGTGTCCCGGACCTGCTGGTCCACCATCCCCAGGACGATCTCCACGAACGCCTGGAGCTTGCCCGGCACGCCCGGCGTCGCGCGGCGCCCCGCGTAGGCCATGAGCCCGAACACCGCGACGCCGATGAGCCCCGACATGATCAGCGTGTCGAGATGGAACGTCCAGAAGCCCTGGCCGACGTGGAGGTTGACGAGATGGTGGGAGATGTACTCGTTGGCGGTGGGTCCGGCGTTTTCCGCGGCCATGGCGTGCTCGAGAAGAACCTATCTAATCCCGGCCCAGTATCCGGGGGATCTACGGGGGGAACGTCCCCTTGTTCTTGTATGCAGGCTTTCCTGCCGAGGTTCAATTACCAGCAAGTTCAGTTCTAGAACACTATCAGCAGCGCGACCCAGTACACCACCAGGGTCGCGATGAACGTCAGCAACAGCGGCAGCGTGGCCACCCCCTTGTAGAGGATGAGCACCGCCGCAAACAGGATCACGGTCAGCACGAGCTTCTGCACTTCCCCGACGACGTGCGCCCGGAGCAGGACCTTGGGATCGCTCGTCTCCCGGGCGGCGATTCGCCGGGCGTAGGCCAGGCTGCCGAGGAAGCCGATCGCACCACCGAGGAAAGCCGATGCTGCGACGTTCGCCCCGTAGACCACGAGGCACAGCAGGGCGATCACTACGCTCACCGCGACCTGGAGGCCGATAATCCGGCGTACCTGCCCGCGCACGAGACGCGCCCCCCGCCGCCCGCAAAACCGGGCGATTCTAGAGGGAAATGGCGCGCTGCGTCAAACGGCGCGTGTGGGAAACCTCCCGCCCCACTGCCTCTCCGCAGGCCCTCGACAGGCGCGCGCGCGGGACGTAGATTGCCCTTCCCCGCCGACCGGAGCACCGAATGCCGACGCCGCATCAGACCGGCACCTGCCCATCGGGCGCCGTCACGCTCGCCTACCGCCGCTTCGGGAAGCCGGGACGCACGCCGGTCCTCATCGCCCACGGGCTGTCCTACTTCTCGTACGACTGGGTCGACGTCGCGGGCGTGCTCGCCGCCGATCGCGAGGTTGTCGCGATGGACATGCGCGGCTTTGGCGACTCGACCTGGAGCACCGCCCGCGACTACGGCGTGCCGACGATGGCCGGCGACATCGTGGCGCTGCTCGATCACCTGGGCTGGCGCACCGCAGTGCTCGTCGGGCATTCGATGGGCGGCCGCAACTCCGCCTACTGCGCCGCGAAGAATCCCGGGCGCGCGGCGGGCCTGGTGCTGGTCGACTACTCGCCCGAGAACGCGCCGCAGGGCGCCAAGCGCGTCACCGACACCGTCGCCGCGCAGCCGGACGTCTTTCCGAGCGTGGACGCCGCGATGCGCTCCTTCGGCGTCGAGCCGGATTCCCCGGCGGGAAAGGCGAAGCGCGCGCGGTTCGAGGCCTACCTGCGCGCGGTGCCCGGCGGGTTTCAGCTCAAGCGCGACCTGCACTTCCGCGACCAGTTCCGGCGCGTGAAGGAGACCGGCGAGCGGCCGAAGCTCGGCATCGACATGTGGCAGGTTCTCGGGGAGATCGCGTGCCCGGTGCTCGTCATCCGCGGCGCGCAGTCCGACATGTTCGCGCCGGAGACCGCCGCGAAGGTCAAGGCGGCGAACCCGCGCATCCGCCTGATCGAGGTCGCGGGCGGCCACAACATCGCCGGCGACAACCCGGAGGGCTTCCTCGCGGCCATCGGACCATTTCTGAAGCAGCTGGAGGCGGCCTCATGACCAAACGCACAACGCTCGCGCCGGTCCCGACGCGCGGGGTCGACCACCTCGCACTCGTCACCGAGGACCTGCCGACGACGATGGACTTCTACACCCGCGTCCTCGGGATGCAGCTCGTGCACGTGCGGCGCGTCCCCTACGAGCGCGACCGCGGCCAGCCGCCGTACGAGAACCTGCGGCACTACTTCTTCAACATGGGGGGCGATTCGCTGCTCGCGTTCTTCGAGTACCCGAAGGGCCTCGCGCGGCAGAACCGCGACCTGCCCGGCGGCATGCAGCACCTCGCGTTTCACGTCCCGGCCGACCGGTTCGACGCGCTGATCGAGCGCGTGCGGTCGCACGGCCTGAACGTGATCGGCCCGGTGTCGCTCGGCGGCCGGTTCTGGTCGGCGTACCTCTTCGACCCGAACGGCATCCGGCTCGAGTTCGCGACGAGCCGCGCGCCGGCGGAGCTCGGCGTCGTCGAGTCGGTGCTCCAGACCCCCGAGGAGGCGCGCGCCGAGCTCGCGACGCTCTTCGACGACCCGAAAGAGGTCGAGAAGTGGCTCGCGAAAATGCCGCTCCGGAAGGAAGCGCCCGCGACTGCGTGAAGGACCCGGCCGGCGCCAGCCTATAATCGGCGCCGGCATCACCCGAGGAGGAGGAGCAACCCATGAGAACCCCGTTACTCCGTTGGCTCGCCGGCGCCGTACTCGCCGCGGGTCTCGTCGCCGGCGCCCAGGCGCAGCAGAAGATCGAGATGAAGCTCGCCTATTTCGTCGGCGACCAGCACGCGATGTCGCAATGGCTGATCAAGTGGTCCGAGGGCCTCGAGAAGGGCTCGAACGGGCGCATCGTCGTGAAGCGCTTCCCCGGGGCCCAGATGGGCCCGCCGCCGCAGTACTATGACTTTGCGCGCACCGGCCAGGCCGACGTCTCCTGGTTCCTGCACGGCGGCACGCCGGGGCGCTTCCCGCTCACCGAGCTCATCAACTTGCCGTTCATGGTCGGCAGCGCCGAGATCGGCATGAAGGTGCTCAACGACTCCGATCTGCGCTCCAAGTACCTCGACGCCGAGCACAAGGGCGTGAAGGTGCTGATGCTCTTCACCCACCAGCCGGGCGGTCCGCACACGACGAAAAAGGCGATCCGCGCGCTCGACGACTTCAAAGGACTGCGCCTGCGGTTCGCCTCGCCCACGATCCGCGACCTCGTGCAGGCGCTCGGCGCGACGCCCGTCGGCGTGCCGCCGACCGAGATCGGCGAACAGCTCCAGAAAGGCACGATCGACGGCGCATTCATCGACTACGGCGGGGCCGGGATCGCGTTCAAGCTGGGCGGCATCGTCAAATACTCGACCGACCTGTACGCCTACGTCGCGAGCTTCGGTCTGGGGATGAATGAGGAGTTTTGGGCGAAGCTCCCGCCCGACCTGAAGAAGCTCGTCACCGACAGCGTCACCGGCAAGGAGAAGGAGATCGGCCAGGCTTGGGACGCGCTCGACGTCCCCGGGAAGAAGGCGCTCCAGGACGGCGGCGGCGAGGCGATCAGGTTCTCCGCGGAGGACGACGCCAAGGTGCGCCGGATCGGCAGCCAGGTCACCTTCACCAAGATCAAGGAGCTGGAGGACAAGGGGCTGCCGGCGCGCGCAGTCTACGACCAGATGCGAGCGCTCTCCGAGAAACACGCGAAGACCTCGAAGAGCTTCTGGAACTAGAGGCGGTGCTTCGCACGGAAGCCCCGCGACGCGCGGCCTGAACGGGCGCGCGTCGCGTACGGGCAATGAAAACCTGGCGGGAGGCAGTCGCGACGGCGTGCGGCTGGGTGGCGAGCGTGTTTCTCGCCGCGATGATGCTGCTCACCGTGGCCGACGTGCTGGGGCGCAGTCTCTTCGCCAGGCCGATCCACGGCACCTACGAGCTGGTCGAGCTGCTCCTCACGTGCACCTTCTTCCTCGCGCTGCCGGCGGTCTTTCTGCGCGACGGGCACATCGTGGTCGACGTCGTCGACAGCCAGCTCCCGCGCGCGGTGCCCTGGCTGAAGCTGTTCGCGCTCGCCGTCGCGGCCGTGATGCTCGGGGTCATCGCCTGGCGATGCTGGCTGTTTGCCAAGAACGCGCTCGCCTTCGGTGACGTCACCTCGGACCTGTCGCTGCCGCTGATCCTGTATTCGATCCCGCTGCTCGTCGGGATCGCCGGCGGGGCCGCGGCGGCGGTGGCGATGGCGGTCGCGCGCCGCAACGGGAGCGGCGGGGCGCGCGAATGACGGTCGGTGCGATCGGCGTCCTCGGCATCGTCGCGCTCCTCGCGGCGATCTTCGCGCGCATGCCGATCGGGCTCGCGCTCGCCACGGTCGGGTTCCTCGGTTACGCGGCCGCCGACGGCTGGCCGAACGCGCTCTCGATGCTCGGTAACGTGCCCTTCGACCTCGCGCGCGCCTACTCGCTCTCGGTGGTGCCGCTGTTCATCCTGATGGGGGCGGTGGCCTCGCGCGCGGCGATGTCGCGCGAGCTCTTCGACGCGGCGAACGCGATCTTCTCCGGCTTCCGCGGCGCGCTCGCCAACGCCACGATCGGCGCCTGCGCCGCGTTCGGCGCGATCTGCGGCTCCTCGATCGCGACCGCCGCCACCTTCTCCCGGGTCTCGATCCCGGAGATGCGCCGCTACGGCTATGACTCGGGCTTCGCCGGCGGCGCCGTCGCCGCGGCCGGGACGCTCGGCATCCTGATCCCGCCGTCGGTCATCCTCGCGATCTACTCGATCGTCGCCGAGGAGTCGCTCGCCAAGCTGTTCGCGGCAGCGATGATCCCGGGCCTCATCCTCGCGGCGCTGTACGTCGTCACCGTCTCGATCGTCGCGCGCGTGCGTCCGGGCCTGATGCCGCCGGCGCCGTCGATGCCGATCGCGGAGCGGCTGCGCGCCGCGCGCGGGCTGTGGAAGCTCGTCCTGCTGTTCTTCCTCGCGGTGGTGGGCATCTATCTCGGGTGGTTCTCGCCCACCGAGGCGGCGGGGATCGCCGCGTTCGCGGCGATCGCGATCGCGTTCGCCACCCGCACCATGGGCTGGCGCGGGCTGGTCGACGCGCTGGTCGAGACGGTGAACACGACGGCGATGCTGTTCTTCATCGTGATCGGCGCGTTCATCTTCGCGCGCTTCATCGTGCTCACCCAGTTCCCGGCCGAGCTCGCGAAATGGGTCCAGGAATGGGGCCTCTCGCCGGCGATGATCATGATCGCCGTGATGCTGCTCTACTTCCTGCTCGGGACGTTCCTCGAGGAGGTAAGCACCATCCTCATCACCGTGCCGGTGGTGCTGCCGCTCGTCACCGGCCTCGGCTACGACGGCGTGTGGTTCGGCATCTTCGTCACGGTGATGGCCACCATCGGCCTGATCAGCCCGCCCACCGGGCTGACCGTGTTCGTGATCCAGGCGCAGAATCCGGACATCCCGGTCGCGCGGATCTACCGCGGCACGCTGCCGTTCCTGGTGGCGGACTTCGTGCTGGTGGCGCTGTTGATCGCGGCACCGGGGATCGTGGCCTGGCTGCCACGACTCCTGAAGATGTAGCCGGGCCGGGCGGCCGCGAAGAGGACCGCGACATGGCGCAACCCGAGATCCTGATTGCCGGCGGCGGCATCGGCGGCCTCGCCGCCGCGCTCGCCCTCGCGCTCAAGGGACGCCGCGTCCGGGTGCTCGAGAAGGCGGCCGAGTTCGGGGAGATCGGCTACGGCATCCAGATGGGGCCGAACGTCTACCCGATGCTCGAGCGGCTGGGCGTCTTCCAGCGGATGGCGCCGCACGTCGTCTATCCCGACGCGCTGGTGCTCGCCGACGGGCTCACCGGGAACGAGCTCTCGCGCATCAACCTCGGCCCGGGGTTCCGGGCGCGATTCAAGCACCCGTACTTCGTGGTCCACCGGCGCGACCTGCACGGCTCCATCCTCGAGGCCTGCCGCGAGCGCGACGCGATCACGCTCGAGGCATCGAAGGGGCTCGCAGGCTTCGCGCAGGACGGCAACCGCGTCCACGTCACCTGCGAGGATGGCTCGGCGTACGAGGGGGTGGCGCTCATCGGCGCCGACGGCCTCTGGTCGCCGACCCGGACCGCGGTGGTGGGCGACGGCGCGCCGCGGCTCGCGGGTCACTACGTCTATCGCGGCCTCGTGCCCACCGAGGAGATCATCGACCGCAGCTACCTCGACTCGATGGTGATCTACATCGGCCACAACCTGCACCTCGTGCAGTATCGCCTCCGCGGCGGCACGGTGATGAACAACGTGGTGACGATCGAGAGCGGCCGCTTCAAGCGCGGCGCGCCGAACCCCGGCGATCCCGCGGAGCTGGAGGAGATCGTCGCCCAGTGCGCACCCCGCGTGTGCGACATGCTCCGCTACATCTCGCGCGAGCGGAACTGGGTGCTGCACGACCGCGACCCGGCGACCAACTGGACGAAGGGCAACGTCACCCTGCTCGGGGACGCGGCGCACCCGACGCTGCAATACCTGGCGCAGGGCGCGTGCATGGCGATCGAGGACGCCGTCGTCCTCGCCGCCGAGGTGGCGCGGCACGGCGACGCGTTCGACCAGGCCTTCCTCGCGTACCAGCAGCAGCGGATGAACCGCACCGCGCGGGTGGTGCTGTCGGCGCGGTTCTTCGGCCACTACATCCATGCCGGCGGCGGGGCGCGCGCGCTGCGGAACGAGTTGCTCGCAAAGCGTTCGCCGGACGATCCGTGGGAGGCCGACTGGCTCTACCAGGGCATCGAGGTCCGCCCCTGAGCGCGGCGCGGCGCGGTCTTGCCGGCTCATCGCCGGACCCGCTGGACAACCGCCGGCAAACCAACCGTTTGCAATGACGCCAACGGCGCGCCCCGCGCCGGCGGATCGCTTGCCTTGCTTATCGTGAGCTAGGCAACTATCATGCCGGCATGTTCCGCGAGGACTTGTCGCGCAATTTCGGCTTCCTGCTGAACGACGTCGCGCGCCTGCTGCGCACCGCCTACGACCGGCGCATCAAGACGCTCGGCCTCACGCGCGCCCAGTGGTGGGTCCTCACGCACCTGTTCCGCGGCAACGGCGTGAGCCAGACCGAGCTTGCCGAGACCCTCGAGATCGAGAAGCCCACGCTCGGGCGGCTACTCGACCGGCTGGAGAAGAAGGGCTGGGTGCGGCGCGAGCATGACGCGCGCGATCGGCGCGTCTGGCGCGTGCATTTGACCGACGAGGTCGAGCCGGCGCTTCGCACCATGCGCGCGATCGCGGCCGAGCTGCGGCGCGATGCGCTCGCCGGAACGAGCCCGCCCGAGCGCGAGCGCTTCGTGGACATGCTGCTCGCGATCAAGTCGAACCTGCAGCGCATGCAGGCGAGCCCGCCGGCGGCAGTCCCGGCACGGAGGCGGGCACGATGAGCGAGGTCCCGGCCCGGCGCGCAGGCCGCGGGCTCGTGCGCGCCCTCCTTCTGCTCGGCGTGCCGCTTGCTGCCGCAGGTATCGCCCTGCACTTCTACGCCGAGGGCGGGCGGCACATGGAGACCGACAACGCCTACGTCAAGGCGCACATCATCGCGGTCAGCGCCGAGGTCGCCGGGCGCGTGGTCGAGGTCGCCGTGCGCGACAACCAGCCGGTGGTCCCCGGCCAGCTCCTGTTCCGCATCGACCCGGCGCCCTTCGCGGTGGCGATCGCGCGCGCCGATGCCCAGTTGGCAAGCGTGCGAACCGAGCTCGAGACGCTGCGCGCCGAGCACCGCATCGCGCTCGCCGAGGGCGCCGAGGCCGAAGAGCGCGTCCGGTTCTCCACCCGGCAACTGGAGCGCCAGCAGCGCCTGACGGAACGCGGCATGGCGCGGGAGGACGCGTTCGACGAGGCGCGCCACAACCTGGAAGTGGCGAATGCGCGCCGTGCGGCGGCGCAAGAGCGCGCCGCGCGCGTGCTGGCAAGCCTTGGCGGCGACCCCGAGCTTCCCGCAGCGCGCCATCCTCGCTCGTTGGAAGTGCAGGCGGCGCGCGCGGCGGCCGCCCTCGAGCTGGCCCGCACGCGCGTCATGGCGCCCGCTGCGGGTACATTAAGCAACCTCAGGCTCCAGCCCGGCGAGCATGTCGCAAGGGGTGTCGCGGTATTCAGCCTGATCCAGGCAGGCGAGCCGTGGATCGAGGCGAACTTCAAGGAAACGCAGCTCGCCAACCTGCGCGTCGGCCAGGCCGCGCGCATCGCCGCGGACGCCTATCCGGGGTTCGAGTGGCGCGCACGAGTGCGAGCGATTGCGCCCGCGACCGGTGCCGAGTTCGCCCTGCTGCCGCCGCAGAACGCGACCGGTAACTGGGTGAAGGTCGTACAGCGGGTTCCGGTGCAGCTTGAGATCGTGCCGGGGGCGCCCGCCCCTGCTGCGGACCGGCCTGCGCTGCGCGCCGGCATGACGGTGAGCGCGAGCGTGGACACCGGCCGCAGCCGGGGGATGCCCGAGTTCCTCGCCCGGCTCGCGCGCTGAGCTAACGGACGCAGCCATGAGCGCGCGGGCGATGCCGCTGCCCGATGAAGCGGGCGCCGCCGCGGCGCTCTCGCGGGCGCTCGTGCTCGCCACCTGCACCGCGGTTACGTTCCTTTACGCGATGACGGTCACCATCGCCAACGTGTCGCTGCCGCAGATGCAGGGCGCGCTCTCGGCGACGCCCGACCAGATCGCCTGGGTGGTGACCTCCAACATCGTCGCGACCGCGATCATGACGCCGCTCGCGGGGTGGCTGGTCGCGCGCTTCGGCGAGCGGCGGCTGTGCAACGGCTGCGTGATCGCCTTCGGCGCTGCATCGCTCGGCTGCGGCCTGGCCGATTCGCTCGGCGAGCTGGTGCTCTTCCGCGCGCTGCAGGGGGCGTTCGGCGCGCCGCTCGTTCCCGTCTCGCAGGCAATCGTCCTCGCCATCTATCCCAAGCACCGGCACGGCGCGGTGATCGCGATCTTCGGCATGGGCGCGGTGCTCGGGCCGATCGTCGGGCCGGTGGCGGGAGGGTGGCTCGCCGAGGCCTACGACTGGCGCTGGGTGTTCTACATGGTCATTCCCTTCGCCTTCGTGGCGCTTGCCGGGACGTTCTTCTTCATTCACGACCGCGCAGCGGGGGCGCGCGTGCGGCTCGACTGGCTGGGATTCGTGCTGCTCGCAGTGGCGCTCGCGAGCCTGCAACTGATGCTCGACCGCGGCGAGCGCGCCGACTGGTTCGACTCCACCGAGATCCTCGCCTACGCGGTGCTCGCAGGCGCCGCCTTGTATGCCTTCATCGTGCACAGCGCCACCGCGGAGCGCCCGTTCCTCGACCCGAACCTTCTTGCTGATCGGAACTTCGCGATCGGCATCGTCCTCATCTTCGTCTTCGGGATGCTCAACTTCACTCCGATGACGCTGCTGCCGCCGATGCTGCAGGCCGTGAGCGGCTATCCCGACTCGGTCATCGGCTTCGTGCTGGGCGCGCGCGGCCTGGGCACGCTAATCGCATTCTTTCTCATGATATTCGCCAGCCGATTCGAGCCCCGCGCGATGATCCTCGTCGGGTTCCTGCTGCAGGCGCTCGCCGGCTGGCAGCTCGCGCAGCTCGACGTCAACCCGGGCACCGCGGACGTGTTCTGGCCGATGGCGCTGCAGGGCTTCGGCGTCGGCGTCCTGTGGGTGCCGATCACCATAGTGACCTTCGCCACGCTCGATGCGCGCCACGTCGCGCAAGGCACCGCGATCTACCACATGGTGCGCAACATCGGCTCGAGCATCCACATCTCGCTCAGCATCACGCTGGCGGTGCGCATGGCGCGCACCAGCTATGCGGAGCTCGCCGAGCGGGTCTCGCCCTTCAGCGAAGCGCTCTCGATGCCCTGGGTCACGGGCGCCTGGAACCTGCGGGAAGCGCGCGGGCTTGCCGCGCTCGGGCGCGAGATCGCGCGCCAGGCGGCGATGATCGGCTACCTCGACGCGTTCGTGTTCTTCATCGCCACCTCGCTCGCGGTGCTGCCGCTCGTGCTTCTCATCCGCCTGAGGCGCTAGCTGTAATCCCGATCGGGATAAAGTCGGCGTGCCGAGCCCTGCGGCGCGCGTCCGGCCGCGCCGCGGCGGCTACTTCGGCTCCTGCGGTGGCTCGGGCGACTTGGGTTCGTAGCGCTCGGCGATGCTGTCGATGTGGCTTGCGTCGTAGCTCTTGGAGTGCAGGTCCGCGGCGCGCTCCTCCGCCCAGCGCGCGTCCACGCTGCGGGACTTGTGCACCAGATAGTGGGCGGCCAGGACCGCGCTCCAGGCGGCAAGCGGCCAGAACGCCCACCAAGTCCCCGAAGTCAGCCAGTTGGCGCCGCTCAAGGCGGCGTTTGCGAGCACGAACGCCCAGCCGTGCAGGCGGAAGGCGCGCGCTTCTGCGGCGGCGCTGCGATCCGCCATGGCGCGCTCAATCCGGCTCTGGCGGGCCGGATAACCCCGGCCAGGCGCGCGCAACCGCCACGAGCCGCCGCGCATAGACAAGCCAGAGCAGCATCACGATGACCAGCAAGACCTTGTCGGCGAGCTCGAGGTTCGGGTGAAACCCGTAGAGCGCGAAGTAGGCGAGCGCGGCGAGCGGCGCGCTCGCGCACCACAGGGCCGCCCAGGGGTGACGGGTGGTGCCAAGGAGAATCGCGGCGCAGCACACCGTGAAGCTGTAGATCGACGCTCCCGCCGCATCCGCGCGCGGCAGCTCGCTCGAGAGCGATGCGACCGAGAGCACCGCGGACAGCACGCCCACGAAGAGCGAGTAGCCGAACAGCTCGTAATGCGCCTGCCGGCGTGTCAGGTGCGCGACGCGGGTAAAATAGGGTGTTCGTTCGTCGTGCCAGACGTAGCGCTTGACGAGCTTTTCCCAGTCCAGGTCCACCGGCGCCGATCCGCTAGGCTACGCGCCGCACGCTCGGCTGCGCCGGCTCCGCTGGAACTTGGGCGGATACCGGGCTGGCAGGCGCCGGTGAATCCGAAAGCCGCAACCCGTAATCGTCCTCCAGCCTGACGCGCTCCTTGCCCTCGATCTTGGCGTCCGCCTCGGGCCAGTCCAGGGTCATGAGGGGAAAGCGCAGTTCCCGCGGCCCCCACAGGATGGTCGCCACCTGCAGCCAGGCGGCGATCCCCGCGAGAACCGCCACCACAAGGCCGAACACCAGAACGCTCTTGATGATCCATCGGTGCGAGAGTCCGACGGTTGAGGCGGAGATCTCGCTTACCGAGTACGAGGCATACGTGTAATCGAACGCAAACCAGATCACGACCGCGCAAAACGGCAGCATGAAGAAGGTCAGCCCGATAAATTCCAGCCACGCCTTGCCGCGGAACTGCACGTTGTCGCGGATGAGATCGATGCGCACATGGGTGTTGTAGACGACGCCGTAACCCAGCACCAGCGCGAACAGGGCGGCATGGAAATGCCACTCCAGCTCCTGCAGTTTCGTGGATTGGAAAAACGCCCCGAGGTTGGTCGCAAGCCAGATTTGCAGGCTCTGGATCCTGCCCGCATCGTCCTCGTAGGCGAGCTTGCGCCCGATGATGTCGATGCAGGTAATCACCACCACCGGAACACTGAGCCAGGCGGCCAAGCGCCCGACGAAATCCACGATCCGGCGCAGCCGGTCAGCGACGCGCACCGATCCCGGCAATTCGCCGATCTGTTTCCGGTTCTCGTTCGACTCCGTCACCGGGGCGCTCCACTCATTCGTAGGTCACGTTCATCAGCCACAGCGCGAGCTGCGGAAAGCTCATGACGAGGATCACGCCGATGAGCTGAATGATCACGAAGGGCACGATGCCCCGGTAGATGCTCTGGATCTTGATTTCCTTGGGCGCGATGCCCTTCATGTAGAAAAGGGCAAAGCCGAACGGCGGGGTCAGAAACGAGGTCTGCAGGTTGACCGCCAGCAGGATCAGGAACCAGTAGACCATGTCGGCCTGCGGCACATGGGCGCCGAAATCGAGCGTCTTGATGAGCGGCGCGAACACCGGCAGCACGATCAGCGTGATCTCGATCCAGTCGAGGAAGAAGCCGAGGAAGAACACGATCGCCATGACCAGGATCACGAACCCCCAGCTGCCCAGGCCCGCCTCCTTGATCAGCTTCTCGACCAGGTCGTCGCCGCCGAGCTGGCGGTACACGAACGCGAAGCAGGTCGCGCTGATGATGATGAAGAACACCATCGAGATGGTGCGCGCCGAGCTCTGGCAGACGCCGTCCATCATCTTGAAACTGAGCCGGCCCCAGAGCGCCGCCAGCACGATTGCGCCGGCCGCCCCGACCGCGCCGGCCTCGCTCGGCGTCGCCCAGCCGAGCAGGATCGAGAGCTTGATCGTGCCGATGAGGAATACCGGCGGAAAGAACGCGCGCCACAGCAGCGGCGCCATCTGCCCCTTCGGGACCGTCAGCAGCTCGGGCGGCAGCGGCGGCGCGAGCGAGGGCTTCAGCTTGGCGGCAACGAAGATGAAAAGGAGGTACATCGCCGCGAGGGTGAGCCCCGGGACGATCGCCGCCGAGAACAGGTTGCCGACCGAGACCGAGAGCAGGTCGGCCATGACGATCAGCATGATGCTCGGCGGAATGAGAATGCCGAGGGTGCCCGCCGCGGCGATGGTGCCGCAGGAAAGCGCATGGCTGTAGCCCTGCTTCATCATGGTCGGCAGCGCGAGCGCGGTCATCATGGTGACCGAGGCGCCGATGATGCCGGTCATCGCGGCGAGGATCGTGCCCATGATGGTGACCCCGAGCGCGAGCGCTCCGGGAACGCGCTTGAGCAGCACCTGCACGCAATAGAGCAGGTCCTGGGCGATGCCGCTGCGCTCCATCATCACGCCCATGAAGATGAAGGTGGGAATCGCCACCAGCACCAGGTTCTCCGCCGCCTGGCCCCAGATGCGCGGCACGAAATTGAAGAAGTGCACCAGCTTGAACGAACCGAGGAAAAAGCCGAGCAGGCCGAACAGGAGCGCTATTCCGCCCAGGATGAACGCCACCGGGTAGCCCGAGAAGAGCAGCACCCCGAGCGTGAGGAACATCAAAATTGGCAGGTACTCCCGCGCCTTGTGGAGCAGGTCCGCGCGCGCTCCCGGACTGAGCCCCGTCACGTAGGCGTAGCCGAAGCCGATGAGCAGGATCAGCGCGATCGCCACGACATAGCGGTTCGTGAGCCGGCTTCCCAGTCTGAGCAGGAACTCCATCCGGGCTCCTCAGGACAAAAGTCGAAACAGCACCGCGCCGCCGGGGATCCGCTCGGATCCCCGGCGCGCGGTCGCAATGCGCGCAGGAGGCGCGCACGCTAAAGCTCACTTCTTCGCAGCTGCCGGCTTGCCCGACAAATACGTCGGCTTCAGCACCTGCGAGTCGCCCCAGACGGAGTAGCTCTTGCGGAACGCGAGGTAATCGTCCGCTATCTTCTTGAACAGCGGATCCTTGACGGATTCCTCCTCGATCACCTCCAACCAGGCCTTCTCGAACGCGGCGATCTCGCTGTCCTTCCAGCGCCGGATCTGCACTTTGTGCTTGTCGCGCATCTCCGCCATGGCGTCGAACTGCATCGCCTCCGATTCGCTGTAGGTGTAGTGGATCTGGTTGCCGGCGGCAACCTCGATCATCTTCTTGTAGGACTTGGGCAGCGGGTCGTAGGTCTTTTTGTTCATCAGAATCTCGGTCACCGATGTCATCTGGTGCCAGCCCGGGAAGTAGTTGAACTTCGCCACCTGGTGGAAGCCCAGCTTGATGTCCATGGCGGGCATCGAGAACTCCGCCGCGTCGATCACGCCGCGCTCGAGCGCCGGGAAGATGTCGGCCGGGGCGAGCAGCTGGGTCGAGACCCCGAGCTTCTGCATCACCTTGGCCCCGAGGCCGAAGAAGCGCATCTTGAGGCCCTTCATCTGCTCGAGCGACTTGATCTCCTTGCGGAACCAGCCCGAAGTCTCGGGCCCGATCGCCAAGCTGTCGAAGGCGATGAGATCGTGCTTCTCGTAGATCTCGTTGCGCAGCTTGTTGCCGTTGCCGAAGATCTTCCAGGCGAAGAACTCGCCGTAACTCGGGCCGAAGGGCACCGAGGTGAAGAACGCGAGCGCCGGGTATTTGCCGGCGTGGAAACCCGCCGGCGTCCAGCCGATGTCCACCGAGCCCTTAGAGACGGCGTCGAAGATTTCCAGTGTCGGCACCAGCGCGCCCGGCTCGTGGAACTTGATGACGAAGTTGCCATCGCTCATCTCCTCGATGTCCTTGACGAAGCGCTGTCCCGCGGGCCCGAGGTGCGTGACGGTGCTACCGAACGCGCTCTGCATCCGCCAGTTCACTTTCGCCGGCTGCTGCGCCTGCGCGTTTGCAAACGCCAGACCTGCCGCGACGGCCACTGCGGCGGTCGTCCACCTCACTTTGCTGTTGGCGATCATGTCTGCCTCCTCCTTGGTCATATGGGGCGCCTGAGCGCGACCGCGCCAGGCCGAAACGCTGCCCGCGCCTCCCCGGGCGGACACGCGCATCATAGTTCACCGGTTGGTGAATGGACAATCCGGCCGCGCTTCGCCGCGCCCATCGCCGAGGCGAGCGCGAACGCCTGCTCGAGCGCACTGCAGCGGGCGATCCCCCGCCCGGCGATGTCGTAGGCGGTGCCCTGGGCGGGCGTGGTGATCGGCAGCGGCAGCCCGCCGAGCAGCGTCACGCCGCGCTCGAAGCCGAGCAATTTCATCGCGATCTGCCCCTGGTCGTGGTACATGCTCACCACGGCGTCGAACGCGCCGTCGCGCGCCCGGACATAGACCGTATCGGCCGGATACGGTCCGCTCGCCTCGATCCCCTGCTGCTTTGCAGCATCCACCGCCGGCCCGATGACCTCGATTTCCTCGCGGCCGAACGCGCCGCCCTCGCCGGCGTGCGGATTGAGTGCCGCGACCGCGATGCGCGGCCGCCCAAACCCCGCGGCCCGCATCGCGGCGTCGGTGAGCGCGATCGCCTCGACGATGCGCGCCACGCTGAGGAGCGAGGCGACGCGGGCAAGCGGCACGTGCGAAGTGACGCGTGCGTTCCAGAGGCGCTCGAGAATGTTGAACTCCCCGACCGGTCCTCGCCAGTCCAGGAAATCGGCTGCAAAGCGCAGCTCGTCCTCGAAGCGATTGCCGGCGAGCCGCAGCGCCTGCTTGTTGAACGGCGTAAAGCACACCGCATCGAGCACGTCCTGGCGCGCAAGCTCGAGCGCCGCGCCGAAGTTGTCCAGCGCGGCCCGGCCGCCGTCGGCGCAGGCACGGCCCAGCGGAATCGCCTGCGGATCGGCATTGGCGCGATCCAGCAGCGCGACCTCGGGCAGCCGCACGCCGGCAACGCGCGCGCCCGCGGCGAGCTGGCGTGAATCCCCTATGACAGTCATACGCGCGATTGCTTCGCGCGGCAAAGCATCGAGGAGTCTTGCCGCGAGCTCGGCGCCAACCCCTGCCGGATCGCCAAGCACGAGCCCGACACGCGCGACCGCATCGCTTTTGCGCACCAACGCTTGCCCCCTCCCTCGCCGCGACCTTCAGCATTGCGAAGGCCGCAAAAGGTCGAGGCGGAATGCTACTCCAGCAGCGCGACCGCCTGAGGTTGCCGCGACAAACGCGCGTTCGCGCGCTGGATCAGCCGGCCAGCGTGCGGCTGAGGTGCTGCTGCACCTCCCTGACTCCGGGGGTGCCGCGAACGGCAAGGACGAGCGCCTCCCGCTGCTCGATTGAATTGACCGCGCCCCAAAGGTGCACGACACCTTCGCTCACCTGCACGTTGACGAACGCGCTCGACGCCCACTCCTCTGAACGCAGGATCGCTTCGATGCGGTCGCGGATCTCCCGGTCGCCGGGAGCGACAGGTGGTATTGCCTGGCGCGTGACCAGGGCGCGCAGCAGATCGGCGCGCGTCACCAGGCCGGTGAGCTTGCCGTGCGCGACCACGGGCAGGCGCTTGACGCGATGCCGCTCGAGAAGACGCACGACGTCGGCGAGCGGCGCCTCCGGCGCCACGCAAATCGCCGGGTGCGACATCACTTCATGCGCCTTGAGCCCATGCGTCTTGATGAAGTCGCGCGCGCGCTCGTCCTCTGAAAGGAACACGCTCAGCCACCCGGTCGCGCCCTTGTCGGTCCCGAGCTCGGGGCGGCGGATGAGGTCACCTTCGCTCACGATGCCGAGCACGCGACCGCTCGCGTCAATCACCGGCACGCCGCTGATGCGCCGCTCCAGCATCAGCGACGCGATCTCGCGCACCGAGGCGTCCGGGCCGACCGATACGACGTTCGTCACCATGATGTCGGCGGCTTTCATGGCTGGCATCGTAGTCCGCAACGCAGCGGCTGGTTTGATCTCCGTCAATTCAGCGACTGCAGCGAACCTGCTGCCTTACGTTATCCGGATCATGAACATGCGCGCAGATTCCCGGCCCACCCCCCCCCGCCGGTGGCTCACCACGTGCGCCTGCTGAGGAATGTCGCTAATCAGGTCGCTCTTTGACCGCGGGCGCCGCGGAATCGTACAGCTTCAGAATCGCGCCGGTATCGAGCTCGGCGTGTCCCAGGTGCACCAGCATGCGGTACAGCGACAGCGCCTCGCACATCATCGGCGTCGGGGCTTTCAGCGCCGCGGCGTACTCGTTCACCATCTCGAGATCCTTCAGCAGCTGGCGTGCGTAGCCGAGCGGCGCAAAATCCCGCTGCACCATGCGCGGAAAGAGTTTCTGCAGGAGCGACCCGTCGGCGTGGCCGCCGGCGAGGCAATCTGGCAGCCGCGCCGCGTCGATGCCCGCCGCCTCTGCGAGCACCACCGCCTCCGCCATCACCGCGTGTCCGCAGCCGACGATCAGCTGGTTCAGCATCTTCGCGACCATCCCGGCGCCGACGGGCCCCATGTGGGTGAAGCGACCCGAGATGTCCGCAAAAAGCGGCCTCGCACGCTCGATCTCCTCCGGAGCGCCTCCCGCCATGACGGTGAGCGTGCCGGTGCCGGAGGCCGGCGGGCCGCCGGAGACCGGGGCGTCGATCCAGCCGCAGCCGGTCGCCGTGCGCAGCTCGTGCGCGAACGCCTTGCACTTCTCGACCTTGATGGTGGAGAAATCGATCACGAGCTGCGGCGATTGCAGCGCGGAGGCGACGCCACCCTCGCCGAACACCGCAAGCGCCACCGCATCGGTGGTCGGCAGATTGAGCAGGACGAGGTCGGCGTCCCTCGCCGCGTCGGCGGGCGAGGACGCGGGGGTCGCACCGGCGGCAGCAGCAGCCGCGGTCTTCTGGGCGACGATGTCGTAGGCTCTGAGCGGGTAACCGAGCGATACGAGGCGCTTCACCATCGGCAGCCCCATCAGGCCGACGCCGACGTACCCGATGCGCAGCTTGCCGGGCATGCGTCACTCCATGGCGTAGATTCGAACCGCATTGTCGTGGAATAGCGCGCGCTGTTCCAGCGCGGAGAAACCCTTCGTGATCTCTCGCCAGCCGCCATAAATTTCATCGAAGCTCGCACACAGGCGGTCGACCGGAAAATTGCTCGCGAACATCGCGCGCCGGACGCCGAAGATCTCGATCGCCGCAAGCACCACGTCGCGGTTCAGTTCCGGGGTCCAGCGCTCGCCCGGCACGCCAATGCCGGAAATCTTGATCGCCGCGGTCGGGCATTCGGCGAGCCTGCGCAGCGCGCGCCGCCATCCCGCGACGCCGGCGGGACTGCGGTCGGCGGGAAGCCCGGCGTGGTTGAGCACGATTCTCGTGTCCGGGAAGGCGCGCGCGAGCGCGGCCGCATCGGCGAGCTCGGTCCAGGGCGCCTGCAGGTCGAACCGCAGCCCGAAGCGCGCAAGCAGCGCGTAGCCCGCGCGCCAGCGCGCATCGCGCATCGCGCCCGGCCGGGGCTTGTGGCGCACACCGCGCACGAACGCGAACGCCGCCTGGCGCTCGAGCAGGGTCGCAACGTCCTCGCGGTCGAGCCAGGCTTGCGCCACCGCCACGGTGGGAAAGCCCGTATCGCGGCGCAGCTGCGCAACATAAGCCATCTCGCCCACCGGGTCCCGCGGGTCCCATTCGGTCTCCACGTAGACCGTCTTCACCACCGCGTGCCCCCTCGCATCCGCGAAATAGTCCGCAGGCAGGTAGGGCTCGCGCAGCGCCGTGTAATCGCCGTAACGGAACGCAATCGGCGTTTCGTCGCACAGCCACGGATGGTAGTTCACGCGCGGGTCCCAGAAATGCTGGTGCGCGTCGACGATCGGAAAATCCGCGCTCACGACGGTATCGTAAACGACGATCGTCTTCCCCGAGCTCGTCCCGTGGCTGCCGCAGGCGGTGGGGGTTCCTGAACTGACCTACTGGTCGTACGCGTCCGCGACGCGGATGTCGAACCGGCCGACGCGCTCGATGTCGGCCGTGATCACGTCCCCGGGCTTCACCGGGCCCACGCCTTCGGGCGTGCCGGTGAAGATCAGGTCCCCGGGATGGAGCGTGTAGAAGCTCGTGGCGTACTCGATCAGGCGGTGGACGTTGTAGACGAGCCACCGCGTGTTCGAGCTCTGCCGCAGCTCGCCGTTCACCCACAGCAGGAGGTTGAGCCCGTTCGGGTCCGGGATCTCGTCCTTGGTCACCAGCCACGGCCCGCACACCGCGTACGTGTCCGGCGACTTGCGGAAGCACTGCAGCTCGGGGCCGCGGACCGTCATGTCGAGCCCGATCGCGTAGCCGGCGACGTAC
>Ga0184633_10000205_pt1 | contig 19214 bp, 20 predicted proteins | sample PLM31_170_b1_FD_133156 | JGI IMG/M metagenome (GOLD analysis project Ga0184633, IMG submission 133156) | Groundwater sediment microbial communities from an aquifer in East River, Colorado, USA - PLM3-1_170_b1 | ecosystem: Environmental > Terrestrial > Soil > Riparian zone | place: USA: East...
ATCAGGCGAGAGTGGCGAAACTGGCAGACGCGCTGGACTTAGGATCCAGTGGGCCCACAGCCCTTGGGGGTTCGACTCCCCCCTCTCGCACCATCCCGGAGAAAAGATGAAGGTCGAGATCACGGAGGTCGAGGCGTGCAAGCGGCGGGTCGCGGTCGAAGCGCCGCTCGAAATCGTGAAGAAGGAATGGGAGCAAGCGTATGGACGCGTCCAGAAGCAGGCGCGCCTGCCCGGATTCCGCAAGGGCCACGTCCCGCGCTCGCTCGTGAAGGTCCGCTTCGCCGACGAGGTGCGCCGCGAGGTGGCCGAGCACCTGATCCCGGAGATCTACCGGCAGGCCCTGACCGAGGCCCGGCTCGATCCCGTGAACGAGCCGGACATCCAGGATCTGCGGCTCGAGGAGGACGCGCCCCTCAGCTTCGTGGCCGTCGTCGAGGTCAAGCCCGCGATCGCGCTGGCCGATGACACGGGCGTCGAGGTTGAGCATGGGCCCACCCCCGTGATGGGCGAGCGCGTCGAGGAGACGCTCGAGCGGATGCGGGAACAGCAGGCCGAGTTCCGCGCGGTGGAGCGCACGGCCGCTCCCGGCGATCTCGTCATCGTCGACTACACGCTGATCATGGAGGGCCAGGAGCCGTCGGGCCAGACCGGCTACGCGTTCGTCATCGGCGAGGGCGCGGTGATGCCGGAGATCGACGAAGCGGCCGTCGGCCTGCAGGCCGGCGACGCGCGCGAGGTCGGGTTCCGCTTCCCCGACGACCATCGCCGCGAGAACCTCCGCGGCAAGTCGGGCACGGCCTCGCTGAAGGTCGGCGAGGTCAAGGAGAAGCTCCTCCCCGCGCTCGATGACGAGTTCGCGAAGTCGATGGGCCAGTTCGAGACCCTCGAGGCGCTCCGCGCCGAGGTCGTCAAGCAGCTCGAGAGCCGGCAGGAGGCCGAGGACCGGCACGCGCTCGAGGACAAGGTCGTGAACGCGCTGCTCGGCCGTCACGAGTTCGGCGTACCGGACACGCTCGTGATGCGGCAGATCGCCCATCAGGTCGAGCACGCGCGCGAGCGCGTGCGCCGCCAAGGCGTCGATCCCGACGGGCTGCCGTGGGACTACGCCAAGGTCGTCGCGGAGCTGCGGCCCGGCGCCGAGCTCGCCGTGCGGCGCTCGCTGCTGCTGGAGGCCATCGCCGTGCGCGAGGGCCTCGCACCCGCAGACGCCGACGTCGACGCCGAGGTGGAGAAGATCGCCCAGGCGAGCCAGCGCCCGACCCCCGCCGTCCGACGTATGATGGAGAAGGCCGGCGACCTCGAGGCTCTGCGCCGCGGGCTCCGCGAGCGCATGACCCTGCAGTTCCTGATCGACCGCGCGCGCATCCGTCCGGCAACGGCGTAGCGCCGCTGGTGAGCATATGAGTAGTGCGAGCCGCAGCACGTCGCGGGGCTGGGGCCCCGCCGTGCGAGGCGAGCCTATAAAAGAGGAGAGGATCATGGCGTTGATTCCGATGGTGATCGAGCAGACCCCGCGGGGTGAGCGGGCGTTCGACATCTTCTCGCGGCTCCTCAAGGAGCGCATCATCTTCCTGCCGACGTTCATCGAGGACGAGCTGGCCAACTTGGTCATCGCCCAGCTGCTCTTCCTGGAGGCGGAGGACCCGGACAAGGACATCTATCTCTACATCAACTCGCCGGGCGGCTCCGTCACCGCGGGCATGGCGATCTACGACACGATGCAGTACGTCAAGCCCGCGATCTCGACCATTTGCATGGGGCAGGCCGCGTCGATGGGGGCGCTGCTGCTCTGCGCGGGCGCCAAGGGCAAACGCTTCGCTCTGCCTCACGCGCGCATCATGATCCACCAGCCCCTGGGCGGCGTACAGGGTCAGGCGACCGACATCGACATCCAGGCCAGGGAGATCTTGCGGATGCGCGAGGAGCTGAACCTCATCCTCCTGCACCACACCGGCCAGTCGATGGACAAGATCCAGCGCGACACCGACCGCGACTTTTTCATGACCGCCGAGCAGGCGCGGGACTATAGAATCGTCGACGATGTGATCTCGTCGAAGCCGACGCCGCGGGCGGTGAGCGAGGCGGACGCCATGGCCGCGCAGGCCGCGCTGGTCCAGAAATAGCCAGGGCGGGGGACACCCCTCGAGATCCAGGCCGCGCTGGCCGACGGTAGGAGCCCAACACACCCATGGCCCGAACACGCGAAGGCAACGGCACGCTGAAATGCTCGTTCTGCGGCAAGAGCCAGAACGACGTGCGCAAGCTCATCGCCGGGCCCACCGTGTACATCTGCGACGAGTGCATCGAGCTGTGCAACGACATCATCGCCGAGGAGTGGGAGGAGGAGAAGAGCCGGGAGATCCGCGGCCTCCCCAAACCCTCGGAGATCAAGACCCTCCTCGACCAGTACGTCATCGGGCAGGAGCGGGCCAAGAAGATTCTCTCCGTCGCCGTCCACAATCACTACAAACGCATCGAGTCCGGCCACGACGCCGGCGACGTCGAGCTGCAGAAGTCGAACATCCTGCTCATCGGCCCCACCGGCTCGGGCAAGACCCTGCTCGCCCAGACCCTGGCCAAGATGCTGCGCGTGCCCTTCACCATCGCCGACGCCACCACGCTGACGGAAGCGGGGTACGTCGGCGAGGACGTGGAAAACATCATTCTGCGGCTGCTGCAAGCCGCCGACTACGACGTCGAACGCGCAGAACGCGGCATCGTCTACATCGACGAGATCGATAAAATCGCCCGCAAGTCGGAGAACCCGTCCATCACGCGGGACGTCTCGGGCGAAGGCGTGCAGCAGGCGTTGCTGAAGATCCTCGAGGGCACGGTGGCCAACGTGCCGCCCCAGGGCGGCCGTAAGCACCCGCACCAGGAGTTCATCCAGGTCGACACCTCGAACGTGCTCTTCATCTGCGGCGGGGCCTTCGTCGGCCTCGACAAGATCATCGAGACGCGGGTGGGGCGGTCGGGCATGGGCTTCGGCGCTGAGATCAAGAGCCGGGACGAGCGGCGGATCGGCGACCTCCTGGTCATGATCCAGCCGGAAGACCTGCTCAAGTACGGCCTCATCCCCGAGTTCATCGGCCGGCTGCCCGTCATCGCGACACTGCACGACCTCGACGACGGCGCCCTCGTGCGCATCCTCAAGGAGCCGAAGAACGCGATCATCAAGCAGTACCAGAAGTACTTCGATCTCGAGAAGGTGCGCCTGAAATTCACCGACGACGCCGTGGCCGCCATCGCCCGCGAGGCCTTCAAGCGCGGCACGGGCGCGCGGGGCCTGCGCGCGATTCTCGAAGAGGTCATGCTCGAGATCATGTACGACCTGCCCTCCATCCAGGGCCTCAAGGAGTGCATCATCACCCGTGAGGTCATCATGAACCGCGAGGCGCCCATCCTGATCTCGGAAGCGAAAGAGCAGTCGGCGTAAGCGCCCGGTCCGGCACGCTCTTCGTCGTCGCCACACCCCTCGGAAATCTCGAGGACATCTCCTCCCGCGCCCTCCGTGTCCTGCGCGAGGCCGATGTCGTCGCGTGCGAAGACACGCGGCGGACGCGCGGGCTCCTGACGCACTTCGACATCCACACGCCGACGGTGAGCTACTACGCGCACAACACGCTCGTGCGCGGCGCCCAGCTCCTCCGCCAGCTCACCGAGGGCCGATCCGTCGCGCTGGTCACCGACGCGGGGACGCCCGGCATCTCGGATCCGGGGTTCCTGCTCGTGCGGGACGCGCGGGCGGCCGGGATTCCCGTCGTGCCGGTGCCGGGGCCGTCGGCCCTGGTCACCGCGCTCAGCGCCGCCGGCGTGCCCGCGGACCGCTTCGTCTTCGACGGCTTCCTGCCCGTCAAGGCGGGCCGGCGCCTCAACCGACTCCGTGCGCTCCGCGACCTCGAGACGACGCTCGTGCTGTACGAGTCGCCGCACCGGATCGTGGCCACGATGGCGGCGATCCGCGAGGTGTTCGGCGAGGTGGCGCTGGTGCTCGCGCGCGAGCTGACCAAGCAGTTCGAGGAGATCGTGACCGCGACGCCCACGGCCCACCTCGAGCGCCTCGCCGCCGGCCCCATCCGCGGCGAGTTCACGCTCGTCCTCCCCCCGCCCGGGCGTATACTTCGAGCGATATGACCGTGCCCACAGCGCTGACCATCGCCGGCTCGGATTCCGGTGGCGGCGCCGGTATCCAGGCGGATCTCAAGACGTTCTCGGCGTTTCGGGTCTTCGGCACTTCGGTCGTGGCCGCGCTCACCGCCCAGAACTCCCTCGGTGTCCACGGCGTCTTCAACGTCCCGCCCGACTTCGTCGCGCGGCAGATCGACGCCGTGCTGTCGGACATCGGCGCCGACGCGATCAAGATCGGGATGCTGTCGACGGCGCCGATCATCCACGCCGTCGCGGAACGGCTTGGCGCCCACCGCCGCCGTCCTGTCGTGCTCGATCCCGTCATGATCGCGAAGTCCGGCGACCCGCTGCTCGAGCCCCCGGCGCGCGGAGCGCTCGTCGCCGAGATGCTGCCGCTGGCCGAGGTCGTCACGCCGAATCTCCACGAGGCCGCGGCTCTCGCCGGCATCCCGGTGGAGACGGAGGCCGACATGGAGGAGGCCGCGCGCCGGATCCACGCCCTCGGGCCTCGCCACGTCCTCGTCAAGGGCGGACATCTCAAGGCCGCGGCGACCGACATCCTGTGGGACGGTCGCGCCGTCCGCCGCTTCACGGCGCCCCGGCTCGACTCTCCGCACACGCACGGGACGGGCTGCACGTTGTCGGCCGCCATCGCGGCCGGGCTCGCGCGCGGGCGGCCGCTCGGCGACGCCGTCGAAGAGGCGAAGCGGTACGTGACAGCGGCGATCGGCGCCGGCTTTCAGGCCGGCCGCGGCGTCGGCGCCCTGCGCCACTTCGTCGAGCGCTGGTAGAGCACGATGGCGTCCGTCAGCGACAAGATGCCGTTCATGGAGCACCTCGGCGAGCTGCGCGTGCGGATCGTGCGCAGCCTCATCGGGCTCCTCGTCGGCCTCGGCATCGCGCTGCCCTTCAGTCAGAAGATCGTCGACTATCTCGCGCGTCCCGTGCAGGCGACGGGCAACACTCTCGTCTTCCTGGCCCTCACGGAGGCGTTCTGGGTGCAGATGAAGGTGGCCGTGATCGCCGGTCTCTTCATCGCCGCCCCCGCCATCCTGTGGCAGGTGTGGCGATTCGTGGCGCCGGGCCTGCACGACCACGAGCGAAAGTACGCCGCGCCGTTCGTGATCGTCGGCTCCCTGCTCTTTCTCGGCGGCGGGGTGTTCTCGGTAAAGGTGGTGACGCCTTTCGCCATCCAGTTCCTGCTGTCCTACAGCCGGCCCGGGCTGCAGCCGATGATCTCGATCGGCAACTACGTCGACTTCCTGCTCAAGTTCGCCCTTGCCTTCGGCCTCGTGTTCGAGCTACCGCTGGTCCTCACGGTGCTGGCGCGCATGGGCGTCGTGACGCCGGCCGTGCTCGCGAAGAACCGGAAGTACGCCATCCTCGGAGCCTTCCTGGCGTCGGCCATCCTCACGCCGACCCCCGATGCCTTCAACCAGACGCTCATGGCGGGGCCGCTCATCATCCTCTACGAGGTCGGCATCGTGTGCGCCCGCATCTTCGGCCGCCGGCCCAAGCCCGCCGCCGTGGCGTCGGAGACCTCCGCGTGAAAAGCGCCGCGCTGCTCGCCCTGTACGTTCGCCACGAGTACGCCTGATGGATTTCATCTCGCTCGATCTGCCGGAGCCGGTGATGCAGGGGATCCGCGAGGCGGGCTTCGTGACGGCCACGCCGATCCAGGAGGTGGCGCTGCCCCTGGCCCTCAAGGGCAAGGACGTGGCCGGCCAGTCGCAGACGGGCACGGGCAAGACCGCCGCATTCCTCATCAACGCGTTCACGCGGCTCCTGCGCGACCCGCAGCGCCCGCCGGCCGGGCCGACGGCGCCGCGCGTGCTGATCATCGCGCCCACGCGCGAGCTGACGGTCCAGATCGAGGCCGACGCGCACCTGCTTGGCCGCTTCACCGGGCTCACGACCCTCGCCGTCTACGGCGGCATCGATTACCAGCGCCAGCGCCAGGCCCTCGCCGACGGCTGTGACGTCCTCGTCGGCACCCCCGGCCGTCTCATCGACTATCTCAAGCAGCACGTCTGGTCGCCCAAGCGCGTCGAGGTGCTGGTTATCGACGAGGCCGACCGGATGTTCGACATGGGGTTCATCGCCGATCTCCGGTTCATCCTGCGCCGGCTGCCGCCGCCCGAGCACCGCCAGTCCTTCCTGTTCTCGGCGACGCTGTCCTTCCGCGTGCTCGAGCTGACGTGGGAGTTCATGAACAACCCCGCGCAGATCTCGATCACGCCGCAGCAGAAGACGGCGGAGCGCGTGGAGCAGAGCCTCTACCACGTCGGCCGCGAGGACAAGTTCCGGCTGCTCCTCGGCCTGATGCGTCGCGAGGGCGGCGACCGCATCCTCATCTTCTCCAACACGCGGGAGGAAGCCCGCCGCCTGGAGGACCGCCTGACGCGCAACGGTTGGGACGCGCGCGCGCTGACCGGCGACATCGAGCAGAAGCGGCGGCTCCGCATCCTGAACGACTTCAAGGAGGGCATCCTGCCCGTGCTCGTGGCCACCGACGTCGCGTCCCGCGGCCTGCACATCGAAGCGGTGACCCACGTGATCAACTGGGACCTGCCGGACGACGCCGAGGACTACGTCCACCGCATCGGGCGAACGGCCCGGATGGGGGCCGGCGGCAAGGCCATCGGCCTCGTCGACGAGGCGAGCGCGCTCAGCCTCGAGGCCATCGAGAAGTTCATCGGGCAGAAGATTCCGGTGGAATGGGCGGACGACGATCTCTTCGTGCCGGAGGTGATGCCGACCGCCGAGGAGCGGCGCCGGTACTCGGAGCAGCGGCGCGCGCGCATGGAAGCGCGCCACGGCCGCGAGCGGGGCGGCCGCCCGGGAGACCCCCGGCCGTCGGACCGCCGGCCGGGGGAACGTCGGCGCGCCGACGAGCGGCCCCGCTCCGTCCCGCCGTCCGCCGCGCCGCCTCCGCCCTCGCCGGGATCACCGGACGCGGCAGCGCCCAGTCGCCCCCGCCGGCGCCGCCGTGGCGGGCCCCGGCCTGAGTAGACGCCCTGCGCCCGCTCGAGGAGCGTCCAGTCATCGCTGAGCCAGCCGATGTTCCAGCAGGACAGCACGGCCAGCACCGTCGCGAGCGCGCTCACGCCGAGGAGTGCGGTGAGAGCGCGGGGCGCCATGCAAGCACCGCCTCCCCATGACGCGAGCCGCGCCGTCACGACTACGAGATGCGGGGAGCGGGGAGCTTCAGGAGGGCGGCGAGTCCGCCGAGGAAGAGGGTGGCTTCGAAGGCAAGCGCGAGCGGCAGCGCCGTCCCGAATCGCGCGCCCACGCGCCGCCGGTGCTGCCAGACCTGCGCGAGGTCGCGAACGAGCTTCGCGCCGACGACGAGGGGCCAGCCGAGTCCGGCGATCCGGACCAGCGCGCTGCCGCGAAACTCGGGCTCGAGCTGTCGGGTCCTCACCATGAAGTAGCCCACCGCCCATGCGCGCAGGAAGAACCACGGCAGGCCCACGCGCCAATGATTGGGGTACCCGTGGACCATGCGCAGGCGGTCGCACAACAGCACGCGGTAGCCGGCCTGCCTCAGGCGCTGGAGCAGCAGGCTGTCCACGACGGTGCCGAACGAGGCATGCTCGAAGCTGAAGCGACGAAACACCTCCCGACGGACGGCCAGGTTGTCCGTCACCAGGCGCCCGGCGTCGCCGTGACCGGTCGTCCGGATGCCGTAGAGCAGCGCCGACACCTCGCGTGAGAGAAAGCCGCGGGTGAGCTCGGTCACGCCCTGGACGCCCGCCACGTCGGGTGGCGCGGCGGCCAGCTGCTGGACGACCGTCGACACCCAGTCCGGCGCCGCCGCGCAGTCGGCGTCGACGAAGGCGATGATCTCGTCGCGCGCCGCCTTCGCCCCGAGGTTCTTCTGCTCGAACTTGGTGGCTCCCGAGCCGGCGAGGATCCGCGCGGAGGGAAAGCGGCTGCCCACCAGGGCCGCGAGCGCCGGCACCTTGCCTCCGTCCACGACGATCAGCTCGATGCGCTCGGCGGGATAGTCCTGGCGGGCCAGCGCCGCGAGACAGTCGGCGATGGTGAGCGTGTCGGACGGATGGACGCTGTCGGTCTCGAGGACGATCGACACCGTGGGCGGCGGGGACGCGGGGGTCATCGATGCGGTGATGGTAACATCCACAACAAGCCGTGAAGATCGGCATCGCTGCCCACGCCGCGGAACAGGACGGATCGGGGAATTGCACGTACATGCGCGGCCTCGTGCGTGCGCTCGCGAGGCTTCAGAGCGACGCCGAATACGTGCTGTACGCGTTCGGCCCCGGGCACGCGTTCTATGCCGAGCTCCACGCCGATCCCCACGTCACCGTGCGCCGTCTCTGGCCCCGCCACCCGATCGCACGCATTCCCCTTTCGCTGGCCGCCGCGTCCTACCGAGACCGGCTGGAAGTGCTGCACGTCCAGTACGTGGGGCCGCCGTTGCTTCATTTCGTCCTCTGAAGGGAGATGGGGTGCGACCAGCTACACTACAATACGTCGAGGCCGGGGAGGAGAAGGATGGCGCACGATCATCACGACCACGATCACGATCACGACGACCCGCACATGGCGCCGCTGACCGAGACGCAGCGTCGCGTCAAGGCGCTGGAGTCGCGCGAAACCCCGCACGGCCAGCCGATCGAGCTGCGCCGCTCCGTTTGACCGCCGCGTGTCAGCATCCCGCTCCGCGAACTCGACTGGCTCAGCCTGGCTTCACGTGCTCCGCGTCGCTGGACCCTTCGTCCTCATCGTCGGGAGCGCGTGGCCCGCTCCGCTCCTGACCGTCTTCACGCTGACACTGACGGGCGATCGACTGCTCGGACTGGCGGCACTCACCGCGCTGATCGTCTTCGGCCTCCGCAGGTGGCGCTGGACCACCGCCCACACGGCGCTCGCCCTCTTCGTGGGCGCCCAGATCCTGACGAGCGTGCTGAGCGCGGGAGCGTGGCCACAAGGGCCGAAGTTCGTTACGATCTACGTGCTGGGCTTTGCCTGCTTCGCGCTCGCCGCCGAATACGCGCGCGGCGCCGACGGACAGCGGCGGATGGCGTTCGCGTGGATCGCCGTCGCCGTGGTGGTGTCCATCGCGGGCACGGTGATGGCCAATCTCTCGAACGTGTACCAGCGGCCGCTGTGGGGAACCGGTCAAGCCCAGATCTTGTTCCCCGACACCCCTCGGCAGCTGCTCCTGTTCGGGCCCCAGGTCACCCTCAGTGAGTGGAACCTGTTCAGCAGCTTCCTCGTGGTGCCGTTCACGTTGAGCCTCTGGCTATGGCGTCGCGATGGTGGTGGTCAACGAGGTCGGGTCGCGACCCTGGGCGCCATCGTGTTCGGGCTCATCACCGGAATCACGCGCGCCACGTGGCTGTCCATGGCCGCCCTCGTCGCGCTATGGACCTGGACGAAGCGCCCCCGACCGAGCCAACTCGCGACGCTGGCCTCGATGGTCGCGGCGGCATTGCTCGTCCAGGGGCTGTGTCTCGGCGTCTCACCCGTCTGGCCGCGCGGCTTCCAGCGCTCGACCGTGACGAACCGCTTCATCATCAATCACGTCACCATCGACTCGTGGCTCAAGCGACCCATCCTGGGCCACGGCGCCGGCTCCGTCAACCGCCTCCCGGTGTTCACCCGCGACGGCCGGCCGATGAAGGTCTGGACCGGCAACATCGTCTTGTTCGTGCTCCACGATTCCGGGCTGCTGGGCCTCGCGACGCTCCTCGCGCTCGCCGTCGCGGTCTGCCGCCGCGTCTGGCGCGCGATGCGCCGCGACGCCCACGCGCCCACGCCGTCGCTCGTCGTCCCTCTCCTCGCCAGCGGCGCGGCCCTCGCGTTCGCCTACCAGTTCACCCACGCCCTCTGGCTGATGTACCCCTACGTCTACCTCGGCTTCCTCACCGCGGCCACGGAGCCCGGGGGTGATGACGCGTGACCGGTCTCGTGCAGCTGTAGCCACGCGAGGTCTTTCTTGCGATAAAAGCTCTGTTCCTTCCTGATTTGACGACGTAGTGGGCCCGCGGTGTGGCGGGCCCTTGCGCTTGATCGCCACCGTTGAGGATCCCCGAGAAATCCGTGAGGTCCTCGCCGGCCTCGCGCGCGCGTCGAAGTATACGCCGTTCAGCGCGCCCGGGCCGTGGCCCTCACTTGCTGCATCACGCCGCCGGCGGTGATCGTGACGACAGGCGTTACGGACAGTCCGCCGGCGCGGAGCGCTCGCGCGACCCAGGTGTTGCAGGTATTGAACAGGTGATAGCCGCTGCGGGCCGAGTAGAACCAGCCCGAGCCGTAGAGACCGCGCTGGCGGCGGGTAGGCCGCCGCCGTCAGGCGGTCGCCGGCGGATCAGCCGATGTCGGGCGTGGTGCGCAGGCCGTCGTTGACGCGGTTGGTGAAGTTGGCCATGGCCACCACCGCCGTCAGCTCCACGATCTGGTCCTCGCTGAAATGCTTGCGCACGTCTTCGAGGGCCGGGTCCCGGATCACCGCCGCGCTGCGGGTGACGCGATCGGCAAAGAGGATGACCGCCTTGTCCTTCTCGTCGAACAGCGAGCTGTGCTGATAGAAGGTCAGCGCCTGGATCTGCTCGTCGGTGACGCCGATCCGCTTCGCCGAAGCGGAGTGGGCGCGCGTTCAATAAGCGCAGCCGTTGGCGACCGACGCCTTGAGGTAGGCGAGCTCCTTGTACCGCGGTTCCACCGTACCCTCGTTCATGATCGCGCCGTAGAGCCCGAGCAGGTTCTTCAGGACGCTCGGGCGATGGGCCAGAACGCCGAAGAACGCGGGCATTCGCCCGAAGTTCTTGGTCAGGCTGTCGTAGATGGGCTTGATCTCGTCGGCGGCCTTCTCTTTCGGAAGCGGATTGACGACGGCCATTCGAGTGTCTCCTTGCCCCGCCTCGACGTTCCGTGGCGAACCGTGACGCCGTCGAGTGTCGGGGCGCCGATGTTAACACCGCGCGAGGCTAGGTAACATAAAGCGCGTTCTCGGTAGTTCTGGGCGAGCCGGCAACCCGCCGGCGCTGCAGGAAGGATGGGATGTCGCGGAGGGGGGCTCATCGGCGCGCCCCCGGTCTCGATCGTCGTCGGTGAAGAGGTTCACGTGACCGTCCTCAAGGCGCTCTCCCACGCGACGCCCCACGTCGATTTCCGCGCGATACCGGCGCTCGACCGACCGGGCCGAGGTTCAGCTCATGGTGGCCAGCGGCGTGATGCCCATCTCGCTCGTCGACTGCATCAGCGCCCGCGCTCAGCGCCCGGCGCGGCCGGTCCAACCGCGCATCTCGGGTCCACGATGACCTCGATTCACAAACCCAGCAGCTTGAAGATCGGCGCGCCGGTGAGCACGCAGAGCACCCCGTGCGCAGCGAGGGCGCGGGAGACATCGACGCGCCGGAGAGAAAGCGACGGTCTTCGACGCGCCGCACGGGCTGTCCGATGCCAAAGGTGTTCATGTCATGCCTCTGTCGCAGCGAGACTCTGATCCCTGGGTGGGATTGTCGCAGGAACGTGAGGCGATGGGCAGGCGCGTGATGAGAAGGCCGGGGCTTCAACTCGGCCACGCTGAAGCCCCGCCCGCTTCGGCGCCGTCGACGGCATCGACGGCGTGAATCGCTGGACTAATTAGTGGGTGATCTGTCCCCGGACCTCCCCTCCCGGGAATTGGTCACTGTGCACGTTGGCGTAGCTGGCAAGGGCTCGCATGGCGTCGATCACCTCGGAAAACTCGCCGGCGGCGATTCCCTGAGCCGCCTGGGTGATCACGTTAGCGGCCGTGAGGGTCCCGGTCACAAAGTTCTGCCCCGGCGAGTTCGGGCACGGGGGCGGTGCCGGCACACCGGCCGGCGGTGCCAGGTTGGTGCAGAGGAACAGCACGATACTGCCGTTGACGCCCGGCTGGCCGATGTGAATGTGCGCTTGGGTCACGGTGCCTTGCAGGTTGAAGTAGACCAGCGAATAGCTCATCGAGGTCACGTTCTGATCCAACGAAGCAAAAAAGAACCCCTGTCCAGGGGTGGAAATCGGCGGGGGCTCCTCGAACCCGCGGAGACGGGCTCCAAAAGTGTCCGTCGCCATCACCGGGGTCGTGAGACCGAGCACCATTGCGAACAACACCGCAACCACCCTGAGGGACCGATTCAGCTTCTTCATGGCTCCTCCTGCTCCTCGGAATTTTCGAGACGCGGTCCGGGCTCGTCTGCCAAGCATGCGCCATCGGGATGATGTCGTAAGAACACGGTCGCTGTCGAGGAAGTTCCTGATGAACGTTCTGACCCGGGATCTGAGGGCCACTCCGTCTCGATTGCCATTCTGGCGCACGACTGTCGGTCACCGAAGCGACGCACCACATGCGCCCGGAGACCATGGCCGGGGACCGAGCTCACGGCGACGCACGGGGCTGAGACGCGACCTCAGTCGAGGAACGCCCTGATCTGCCGGTCGAACGCCTGGTCGGGGGCGACGGTCACCCGGTAGCGCTCGCGGCACGCCTCCAGGATGGGCTCCGCTCGGTTACGCTTCCCGTCGCGGCGGCGAGGGCGACGGTGCCGCGGATGGCGACGCCCTGTCGAGCCCGAGCCTCTCGAGCAAGCCCCGCAGGCTCTCGCCGCCGGTGTGGACGCCCACGATCCGCCGGTGCCCGCCGCCAGCTCCAGCGGATCCAGCAGCAGGTGGGTCGCTCCATCCGCCCGCGGATGCGGCAGCTCCAACAAAAGCTGCCCGTGCGAGCTCTCCGTCAACAGGGTGATATCCACAGCCTGGAGGCTCCCTTTTGTTCGTGTAGCTCGACCATAGCCGAGCGGGGCGGCATGGCGACTCCCCGGGCGTGAGGCGACGGGCTAGAATGCGGGGTGAGCGTTGTGTCGATGCCCAGACCTGCCGACCAGGTGTCGCCCGCCGTGGAGCTGTCGCGCCTCCTCAAGAGTTACCGGGAAGGGGAGCGCGAGCGCGTCGTGTTGCGCGATGTCGATCTGTGCGTCGCGCGGGGGGAGATCGTCGTGCTCCTGGGGCGGAGCGGGTCGGGCAAGTCCACGCTCTTGAACCTGGTGAGCGGGATCGACCGGCCCACGTCCGGCATCGTGCGCGTCGAGGGCGTCGACGTTGCGGCGCTTTCGGAGACGGCACGCACGCTTTTCCGGCGCCGGCGTATCGGCTTCATCTTCCAGTTCTTCAACCTCATCCCGACGCTGACCGTGGAGGAAAATCTACTGTTGCCGCTCGAGCTGAACGGTGTGCACGGCGCGGAGGCACGTGCTCGCGCGCTCCACCTGCTCGGCGCGGTCGATCTCGCGGATCGTGGGGCGAGCTTCCCCGACCGGCTCTCCGGCGGCGAGCAGCAGCGTGTTGCCGTCGCGCGTGCGCTCGTCCACGATCCCTCGCTGGTGCTCGCGGACGAGCCTACGGGAAACCTGGACGCCGAGTCTGCGCGCCAGGTCCTGGGGCTTCTCGCCGCGCTCGCGCGGGAGGCGGGCAAGACCGTCGTTGCCGTGAGCCACAGCGAGGAGGTTGCGGCCCTGGCCGATCGCGTCTTGACGCTCGCGGACGGGCGGCTCTGCGAGCGCGTGGCTTCGCGATGAGCCGGCTCCTCTGGCGCTCGAGCGTCCGCCACCTCCTCAATCATCCCTGGCAAGTCGGGCTCTCGATCCTCGGCATCGCGCTCGGCGTCGCCGTCGTCGTCTCCGTCGATCTTGCCAACGAGAGCGCGCGTCGCGCCTTCATGGGCTTCGCCGAAAGCCTCGCGGGCCGCGCGACGCATCGGATCGTGGGCGGACCGTCGGGGCTGCCCGAAGAAACGTATGCGCGGCTGCGTCTTTCCGGAGTGCGCGCGGTGGCGCCGGTGGTCGAGCGCGACGTTTCGGCCGTCGACGTGCCCGGCCGGACCTTCCATCTTCTCGGGATCGATCCATTCGCGGAGGCGCCGTTCCGGAGCTTCGTCACCGCCGAGAGCGCTTCCGGCGCGCGGCCCCTGGCGGCGCTGCTCACGCGCCCGGCCACGGCGCTCATCGCCTGGGCCACGGCGGCCCAGCTCGGTCTGAGGCCGGGAGACTGGCTCGTGATCCGCGCCGGCGCGCGACGTCACCGCGTGGAGCTGGTCGGTATGCTCGCGCCTCCCGACGCGCTCAGCGCGCGCTCGATCGAGAGTCTCCTCGTGACCGACATCGCCACCGCTCAAGAGCTGGTCGGTGTGCCCGGCCGTCTGAGCCGCATCGACCTGATCGTGCCGCGCGGCGAGGCGGGGCGCGCGCTGCTCGAGCAGGTGCGCGCGGCACTCCCGCCCGAGGCGGAGATCACCAGCGCATCGGAAAGCGCCCGAGCGCTCGACGACTTGAGCCGGGGCTTCAGCGTGAACCTCACTGCGCTGAGTCTGCTCGCCTTCTTCGTCGGCATGTTCCTCATCTACAACACCATGACCTTCTCCGTGGTCCAGCGCCGGCCGCTCCTCGGCGCGCTGCGCGCACTCGGCGTCACCCGACGCGAAGTGTGGGTCCTCGTGATGACCGAGGCCCTCGTTCTCGGCGCGCTCGCTACCGCGGTCGGTCTGCCCGCGGGCATCCTCCTCGGCGGCGGCCTTCTGCGTCTCGTCACCCGCACGATCAACGACCTTTACGTGATCGTGGCAGTGAGCGAGCTAAGCATCACCCCGGCCGCGCTCCTCACGGGCGTCGCCCTCGGCGTGGGCGGGACGCTGCTCGCCGCGCTGGCGCCCGCGCTCGAGGCCACACGGTCGACGCCGCGCGCGGCGCTCGGGCGGTCGACGCTCGAGGCGAGCGCTCGGCGGCTCGCGCCGAGACTGGCGGTCGGCGGCATAGTGCTCGTCGCCGTCGGCGCTGCCGTCCTCGGCCTGCCCACGCGGAGGCTCGCCGTCAGCTACGGCGGCCTCTTCACGATCCTGCTCGGCGCCGCGCTGCTGACGCCCGGCGTCACCGTCGGCGTGGTGTGGCTGCTCCAGCCGCTCGCCGGCCGCGCGTTCGGGCTGCTCGGGCGGATGGCCACGCGCGGCGTGGTCGCGGCGCTGAGCCGCACGGCCGTCGCGATGGCTGCCCTCATGATCGCCATCGCGGCCTCGGTCGGCGTGGGGATCATGATCGCCAGCTTCCGCCAGAGCGTCGTCCGCTGGCTCGAGGTCTCGCTCCAGGCCGACGTCTACGTCTCGTCGCCGAGCCTCGTCGGCAGCCGGCCGGACGCAACGCTCGATCCCGACCTGATCGCGCGGCTGCGCGCGGAGCCCGGCGTGGCCGCCGTCGGCACTCAGCGCACGGTCCGCGTGCAGTCGCCCGAAGGGCCCGTGCGCCTCATCGTGCTGGCGCTGGCGGCCCGCGGCTATCGCTCCTTTACGCTCAAGGCCGGTGATCCCGCCACGCTCTGGCGCCGGTTCGAAGAAGGCGGCGCCGTGCTCGTGTCCGAGCCCTTCGCCTATCACCGCCGCCTTCGCGTGGGAGATTCCGTCCGCCTGCGCACGGAGACGGGTAAACGCGGCTTCCTGATCGCCGGCGTCTACTACGACTACGGCTCCAGCGAGGGCACCGTGATGATGAGCCGCGCGACGTACGAGCGGTTCTGGGAGGATCGCGGCGTGTCCGCCCTCGCCATCTACGCTGACGACCCGCGCGGAGTCGACACGCTCGTCGACGCGCTCCGGCGCGCCGCCGGTCTCGACCGCGACGTCCTCGTCCGCTCCAACCGGGCGCTGCGCGAGGCGTCGCTCGAGGTCTTCGATCGGACGTTCGCGGTGACCGGTGTGCTGAGGCTGCTCGCGATGATCGTCGCCTTCGTCGGGGTGCTGAGCGCGCTCATGGCGCTGCAGCTCGAGCGCGCGCGTGAGATCGGCGTGCTCCGCGCCCAGGGGCTGACGCCGCGTCAGGTCTGGGCGCTCACCGCCTCGCAGACGGGCTTCATGGGGCTGGTCGCCGGGCTCCTGGCGCTGCCCGTCGGCACCGCGCTGGCGCTCGTCCTCATCTTCGTCATCAACCGGCGGTCGTTCGGCTGGACGCTGCAGCTCGAGATCGCACCCGCCATCCTGGTGCAGGCCGTGCTCCTCGCCGTCGCCGCCGCTCTCCTCGCTGCGGTCTATCCGGCGTGGCGCATGAGCACGATGGCGCTGCCCGCCGCGCTGAGGGACGAGTAACGGTGCGGAGGATCGCCGTCCTCGCTCTCGCCGTCGTGGGCGTCGCCGCGCTTCTTGCCGTCGGCGCCTGGCGCCTGACGCGGCAGCCGCCATTCTTCGATCATTTCACCGCTCGCCTCGTCGGAGGCACCGATTCGGCTCGCACTACCGTGCCGCCGCCGCTCGCCGTCACCACGGCGCTCGGTGGGGGATCGACGGAAGGCTTCGAGCGCGCGGTCGCGACTCGCCGCTTCATCTTCCCCGAGGATCACGGGCCGCACGGGGCGTACCGCACGGAGTGGTGGTACTACACCGGAAACCTCGAGACCGCCGCGGGCCGTCACTTCGGCTTCCAGCTCACGTTCTTCCGCATCGGGCTCGCGTCGACGATGCCGGCGCGCGCCTCGGCGTGGGCGAGCCGCGAGGCGTACATGGCCCACTTCGCCTTGACGGACACGGCGGGGACGCGCTTCAGCGCCGCGAGCCGGCTGAGCCGCGCTGCGCTCGGGCTCGCCGGCGCGCAGGCCGCGCCGTTCCGGGTGTGGGTCGAGGACTGGTCGGCGGAGGGCGTCACCGGTGACGCCGCACCGGTCAGGCTCAGCGCCGCCGAGGATGACGTCGCCATCGACCTGGTGCTCGAGAGCGACAAGCCGGTCGTGCTCCAGGGCGAGCGCGGGCTGAGCCGCAAGGGCCCGGAGCCGGGGAACGCCTCCTATTATTACTCGCTGACGCGCATGCCGGCGCGGGGCCGCGTGACCGTGCGCGGCGAGCGGTTCGAGGTCCGCGGGCTCGCGTGGATGGATCGCGAGTGGAGCACCTCCTTGCTCAGCCCCGGACTCACCGGCTGGGACTGGTTCGCGCTGCAGCTCGCCGACGGCCGCGAGCTGATGCTCTATCAGCTCCGCCGCTCCGACGGGAGCGCCGATCACTTCAGCGGGGGCTCACTCGTCGCCACCGACGGCTCGAGCCGAGCGCTCGCCGTGGAGGACTTCCAGATTCAGGTGCTGGGGACGTGGACGAGCCCGCGTGGCGGCACCCGCTATCCGTCGCGCTGGCGCGTGACCATCCCGCGCGAGCGGATCCAGCTCGACGTCACGCCGCGCCTGCCCGACCAGGAGCTGGCCCTCGCGGTACGCTACTGGGAGGGCGCGGTGCGTGTGGAGGGAAGCGCCGGAGGGCGGCCGATCGGCGGCGTGGGCTACGTCGAACTGGTCGGTTACGCGCGCGCCAGCGCTACAATCAAGGAATGACCGCTGCTGGGCATCCCATGACCGCTGCGCTGTTGTTCGACTTCGGCGGGACCCTCGACGCCGACGGAGTACCGTGGAAGGAACGCTTCCGAGCGCTATACCACACCCAGGGCGTGATCTCGGACGGGGGCTTCGACACCGTTTTCTACGCCGCTGACGACGCCCTCTTGGGCGCGCTGTCGGAAACCTGTGGTCTTCGCCAGACGGTCGCACGGCTGGCCGCCGGTGTTTCCGCCGGCCTCGGTGTTGAGGATGCCGCGCTCACCGCGCGTGTCGCCGAGGGCTTCCTCGAGGCGTCGCTCGTGCATCTCCGCCTCAACCACGCGCTGCTGGCCCGCCTCCACCAGCGCTACCGACTCGGGATCGTCTCCAACTTCTACGGCAACCTCGACGCGGTCTGCGTGGAGGCGGGGATCGACGGACTCTTCGACGTCGTCGTCGACTCGACCCGGGTCGGCTCCACCAAGCCCGACCCGCGGATCTTCCGTCATGCGACCGACGCGCTGGGCGTCACTCCCGCCGATGCGACGTTCGTCGGCGACTCGCCGTCGCGCGACATGGCGGGGGCCCGGAGCGTGGGCATGCGTCACGTTTGGCTGGCCGGGCCGGGAGCGACCGCGGCGAGCCCCTGCTGCCCCGGCGACCACGTCATCGCCTGTCTGGGTGATTTGGACGGCGTGCTATGACAGGCGGGATCATCGCGGCGGGGGAAGGACGGCGGCTGCGCGAGGCCGGGTTCAGCGTGCCCAAACCCCTCGTCCCCGTGGCCGGCGTGCCGCTCGTCGAAGGCGTGGTCCGCAACTTCCTGGCGGCGAACCTCGCCTGCCTCACCGTCATCGTCAACGAGGACGAGCGCGAGTGCGTCCAATGGCTCGCCGCGCGCTTTCCGGCTCTCGACATCCGGTGTATCGTCCAGACGACGGCCTCGTCCCTCGAGAGCTTTAGCCGGGTTCTCGGCGCGGCGCCGCCTGGGCCGATCGTGATCTCCACGGTCGATGCCTGGTGTCGCCCGGCCGACTTCGCCCGCTTCGTCGAGGCCGCTCGACGCCGGCCGCCCGACGCGGTGGTGCTCGCGGTGACGCCGCTCGTCGACGACGAGGCGCCGCTCTGGGCCACGCTTGACGAGCATGGGCGGATCCGGCGTCTGGGCGGGGACGGGGGCGACACCGTCACGGCCGGCATCTACGTGGTCCCCGAGCGCGTGCGCGCGCTCGCACCGCCGCCGGGGCTGGGCCGGCTTCGTGAATTCCTCGCCTGGCTCGTCACCAGCGGAGAAATGGTTTACGGTGAGAGGATCGAGTGTGTCGTTGACGTCGACCGTGCGGTCGACGTGGCGCTGGCGGAATCGATGGCGCGCCAATTCTCGGGAGGTGACGTGTGAGCGACCTGTGCGGGTGGGGCATCTTTCGTGAACAAACGCATTCGCCGGGTCGGGAGTCCGACGACTCGGAGATCCTCGGCCTCACGGGCAAGAACCTCGAGGCGCGCGGGTATCACATCGTGCTCAGGACTCCGGACGAGCTCGGCGGACCGGCCGACGCCCCACCCGACTTCGTGTTCCTCATGTGCGAGACCGTGGAGGCGCTACGGTCCCTCGCCGTATGGGAAGCCCGCGGCGTGCCGCACGTGAACAGCGTGGCCGCCGTGCTCAACACCTATCGTGAACGGATGGTGGCCCAGCTCGAGGAAGCGTCGGTCCCCTTCGTGCCGAGCCGCTTCCTCGACACCGCAGCACCGGC
>Ga0184633_10000206_pt1 | contig 19118 bp, 18 predicted proteins | sample PLM31_170_b1_FD_133156 | JGI IMG/M metagenome (GOLD analysis project Ga0184633, IMG submission 133156) | Groundwater sediment microbial communities from an aquifer in East River, Colorado, USA - PLM3-1_170_b1 | ecosystem: Environmental > Terrestrial > Soil > Riparian zone | place: USA: East...
CGAACGAGAACGGCCCGCGGGGCGTGTCGGTGAGCGACACCGCGCGCAGGGCTCGGTTCAGCGCTTCCTTGTCGTCCGTCTTCCCGCCCGTCTTCTCGAGCGCGGCCTCGGCGACCATGCCGTTGATGTAGAGTCCGGCCGCGTAGAGCCCGGGGATGTTGCCGTAGTCGCGCACCATCCCGTCGACGAGCCGCTTGTTGCTCGGCGTGTCGAGATCGCCCGTGCTTGGCCGACTCAATAGCTCTTGGGGAGCCCGAGGACGTGCTCCGAGAGGTAGTTGAGCACCATCTGCTGCGAGACCGGCGCGATCTTGTAGAGCCGCACCTCGCGCCAGAGCCGCTCGACGTAGAACTCCTTCGCGTAGCCGTAGCCGCCGTGGGTCTGCAGCGCCACGTCGCACGCTTCGAAGCCCGCCTCGGCCGCCATCAGCTTGGCCGTGTTCGATTCGGCGCCGCACGGCCGGCCGTTGTCGAAGAGCCACGCCGCCTTCAGGCACATCAACCCGGCCGTCTCGAGCTTCGCCCAGGCGAGCGCGAGCGGGTGCGCGATCGCCTGATTCTGGCCGATCGGCCGGTCGAAGACCACGCGCTCCTTCGCGTACTGCACGGCGCGGTCGAGCGCCGCCCGCCCGATGCCGACCGCCTCGATCCCGGTGAAGATGCGCTCGGGGTTGAGCGAGTCGAGGAGGTGGTGGAAGCCCCGGCCCACCTCGCCGACGACGTTCGCGGCCGGGATCTCGAGGCCGTCGATGAAGATCTCGTTCGAGTCGACCGCCGCCCGGCCGAGCTTCTCGATCTCGCGCACCGTGATCTTCGCGCGCTCGAATTCCGTGAAGAAGAGCGTCATCCCCTCGAAGGGCCTGGCCGCCTCGCGGGGCGAGGTGCGCGCGAGCAGGAGGATGTGGGTCGCATGCTGGGCGTTGGTGTTCCACACCTTGCGGCCAGTGACGACGTATCCATCGCCGTGGCGCTCGGCCCGAGTCTGGATGCGCGACGTGTCCGTACCGGCGTTGGGCTCGGTCACGCCGAACGACATGACGATCTCGCCCGTAGCGATGCGCGGCAGGTACCGCCGCTTGAGGTCCTCCGAGCCGTGCTTGATCACGGGCATCGGAGGAAAGAGATAGAAGTGAATTGGGGACGCGCCCGTCGTCCCGGCGCCGGCGGCGCAGATCTCGTGCAGCATCACCGTGGCTTCGGTCACGCCCAGGCCCGAGCCGCCGTACTCCTCCGGAATGATCATCCCGAGCCAGCCGGCCTGCGCGAAGGCCCGGATCCAGTCCGCCGGGTACTCCGCCTTCCGGTCCTTCTCCAGCCAGTAGTCGAGCGAGAAGGATCGCGCGAGGGTCGCCACTTCCTTGCGGATCAGCTCCTGTTGCTCCGTCAGCTGAAAGTCCATGCGCGCGATTGTAGCCCAACACGCTCCCGGCCGACTCAAAGGTGATCGCGTGGTGCTATCATGCGCGGCATGGCGATCCAGGGCCTGTACGCGCTGCAGAACGGATTCATGGGTTTCGAGCGCTCCGGGCTCTTCTACGACGAGTTCTCCGGCGAGCGCGTCCAGATCCCGATCGCCTGCTGGCTCGTACGCACCTCCGAAGCGATGATTCTTTTCGATACGGGTCTTTCGCCCCGCGCCGTCCCGGGGCTCATGCGAAGCGACCCGCTCGCACGCTTCACGGAAGAGGACCTGCTGGTGCACCGGCTCGACCTCGTGGGTCTCGAGCCCGACCACGTGGACATGGTCGTGCTCTCACACCTCCACTTCGACCACGCCGGGGGCGCCGTGCTCTTCCCCAAGTCCGAGTTGATCGTCCAGAAGGACGAGTATTCCTATGCCCACTACCCGGCCTCCTTCTTCGAGTCGTTCTATTACCGGAAGAACTTCGATTTACCGGACTACCGCTGGCGTCTGCTGGACGGCGATACCGAGCTGCTCCCGGGCGTGACGGTATTGCGAACGGACGGCCACACGCCGGGCCACCAGTCCTTGCTGGTCGAGTTGCCCGCGACGGGCCCGGTCATCCTCACGGGCGACGCCTGCTACTGGCAGGAACACGCGGACAAAGAGCGCGTGCCCGGCGTGGTCTGGAACCCGGCGCTGGCGCTTCACTCGCTCAAGAAGCTGAAGACGATCGCGCGGCTCGTGCGCGGGCGTATCTTTCCCGGTCACGACCCGATCTTCTGGGAAACCGTCAAACAGGCCCCGGACGCCTATCACTGAGGCACGTCGTGCGAACAAGGAGAGTGCCATGAAAGACGGATTCAGGTTCGTGGACAGCGACATGCACATCATGGAGCCGCCGGACCTCTTCGATCGCTATCTGGACCCGCAGTTCAAGGACCGGATCAGCGTCCCGGTGGGCGCCGACGGCCGTCCCACGCGTGGCGCCGCCGGCCTGACCGTCATCGACGGCATCCCGACCTCGGACATGGACCTCCAGCAGTACCGCAAGCGCGTCCGGAACAGCGGGCCGCAGAGCACGCAGCCCTTGTCGGGATCACGGCTCTTCGACACCGGCCGGCTCGACTTCGCGGTCGAGCGCGAATACGATCCCGTCGCCCAGGTGATGGGCATGGAGATGGAAGGGGTCGACATCGCGGTGCTGTACCCCACCGCCGGCCTCGCCTTGCTCGGCCGCGACAATATGGACCCGCAGCTCTCTCTGGCCATCTGCCAGGCGTACAACAACTGGATCCACGAGTTCTGCGCGTACAGCCCGGACCAGCTCAAGTGGGTGGCGATGCTGCCGGTGCACGACGTGCACCTGGCCTGCCGGGAGCTCGTGCGAGGCGTCCGCGAGCTCGGCGCCGTCGGCTCGTTCATCCGGCCGAATCTCGTCAACGGCCACTACTGGCACTCGAACTACTGGGACCCCCTCTACACCGTGCACGAGGAGCTGAACGCCACCTGGGGGTTTCACGAGGGCGTGAGCGCCCTCTACTCCCGCATGATCCCGCTGTACGGTGAGAACCGGTTCTATCGCCACGTCGCCAGCCACTGGATCGAGATGCAGCAGGCCCTGATCGCGATGATCATCGGCGGCGTGTTCGAGTTTCATCCAACGCTCCGGGTCGGCTTCCTGGAAGCTCAAAACTCGTGGGTGCCCGGCCTCCTGTCCCGAATCGAGTGGGACTATCCCCAGTACCGTGACTCGCACGCCCCGTATCTCGCCCTGACGCCGCACGAGTACTTCCGGCGCAACTGCTGGGCGGCGGTCGAAGGGAGCGAGCCGGAGATCGAGGCGACGGCCGGCCTCATCGGCGCGGACCGGATGTGCATCTCGACCGACTATCCGCACTTCGACTCGAACTTCCCGCACGTCTCGACGAACCTCTTGAAGAACGTGCCGCGCGAGATCGCGGCCCAGATCCTCGCCGGCGGGGCCCAGCTCTACGGCTTCACCGACGCGCACTTCAAGAAAGCCGACGCGGCCGCGGCGAAGGCACGCTCGCGACGGTGAGCCGAGGGGGCACGCGCAAGCGCCCCCGATCTCCCGTCATCGAGACGGCCGGAGTCTCGGATCGGCCGCGAGCAGGAAGAACAGGAGGTACGCGGTGCCGCCCGCAACGCCTCCGAGCACGTCGCTGAGCCAGTGGGCTCTCAGGTAGAGCCTGCTCGCCGCGACTCCGAGGATCAGCAGTACCAGGAACACCGTCCCCGTCCACTGCCAGATCCGGCGCAGCTCGATGGTCCAGAGGAAATAGATCAGGCCGCCGAAGAACACGACGGCGCCGAAGGTGTGAGCGCTCGGGAAGCCGTACGGAGACAGCCGGGGGCGCGGGCGGGCGACGACCCACTTGGTGAGCGCGAAGACGACATACGCCCCGACGACCATCACCGGGACGAACCGCGCGGCGCGATGGCCGTGGCGCCAGAGGAGAACGAACATGCCGACGCTCAGGGGTACCAGCGCGTAGCCCGAGCCGACGGCGCTCAGCGTGTGCATGAGAGACTCGAGGTGTGGATGCCGAGCGGACTGGGCAAGCGCGAGCGTGGCGTGGTCCACGTCGAGGAACTGTTGGTTGAAGGCCAGGACGGCGAGGACGAGGTATGCGAGCACAGAGACGATCGCCAGAAGGAGTACCACCCACCGCAACGCTTCCATCGGTCGACCCCGATTATGGCACGGCCCTCCCCGGCGACATGAAGACGCGGCTCGCGCGTCTCGACTGGCCGGGAATCGAGCGCTCGCTCTGGCAATGGGGTTATGCCAAGACGCCCCCCGTGCTCAGTCCGTTCGAATGCGCCGAGCTGATCGGCCTGTATGGGGACGAACGACGGTTCCGGAGCACGATCGACATGGCGCGCTACAAGTTCGGCGTCGGAGAATACCGATACTTCGCCGCGCCTCTGCCGCCCCTGGTCGAGACGCTCCGCCGTCACGCCTATCCCCCGCTTGCCGCGATCGCCAACCGGTGGGAAGCGGCCCTCTCGGGTTCAGTCAATAGGCTCGCCTCGGACGGCGGGGCCCCAGCCCCGCGACGTCCTGCGGCTCGCACTTCCGTCGTCCACCCGGCGAGCCTCGACGGGCTGCTGGCGCTATGCCGTCGGCGCGGCCAGACCAAGCCGACGCCGCTGCTCCTGCACTACGAGACGGGCGGCTACAACTGCCTGCACCAGGACCTCTACGGCGACATCGTGTTCCCGTTGCAGCTCACGTGCTTTCTGAGCCGGCGCGGCGGCGACTATACGGGCGGTGACTTTCTCCTGGTCGAGCAGCGGCCGCGCGCGCAGTCGCGGGGCGAGGCGATCGCCACGGAACAGGGCGAGATCGTGATCTTCGCGACGCGTTACCGGCCGGTCGAGGGCGCGCGCGGTGTCTATCGGAGTGCCATGCGCCACGGCGTGAGCCGCGTCACGTCGGGGTCCCGGTATACGCTCGGCGTCATCTTCCACGACGCCAAGTAGGTTTCCCGGACCTTCACGAGGGCCTCATCCCGGCACTCATGCTATCGTGCCCTGCATGAGCGCCGCCGCCCGCCTCGCCGAGTTCGTCGTCAAAACGTCGCTCGAGGACTGCCCGTCAGAAGCCGTCGGCCGTGTCCGCCGAGCGGCGCTCGACACCCTGGGCGTCATGCTGGCCGGGGCAACCGAGCCCGTTGCGCGCATCGTGCGCCGGGTCGTCCGCGCCGAGGGTGCCATCACCCTCGCGACCGTCGTCGGCACGACGCTCAAGACGTCGCCTGGCTGGGCCGCCCTGGCCAACGGCGCCGCCGGGCATGCGCACGACTTCGACGACACGAACTTCGCCCTGCTGGGGCACCCGAGCGTTCCGCTCCTGTCGACGGCTCTCGCCGCCGCGGAAGCCGAGATGGTCGACGGCCGCGCACTCGTCCTCGCCTACGTCGTCGGCTTCGAGGTGGACGTCGCGCTCGGAACAGCTCTGAACCCGGACCACTACACGCGCGGGTGGCACGCCACCTCCTCGATCGGGACCCTCGGCTGCACGGCGGCGGCCGCGCGTATCATGGGGCTGGACGTCGTCCAGACACGCAACGCGCTCGCCATCGCCGCCTCGCACGCCTCCGGGCTCAAAGAAAACTTCGGCTCGATGACCAAGCCCTACCACGCCGGCCACGCCGCGCGGAACGGGATCCTGGCTGCCCAGCTCGCGCGCGAGGGGCTGACCGCGTCGGAGACCGCGCTCGAGGGTCGACAGGGCTACGTGGCGGCGTTCGGCGCCTCCCACGGGCTCGACCAGGCGCTCGAGGGCCTCGGTCACGCCTGGCAGCTGCTGGGGTCGGGGATCGCGGTCAAGCCCTACCCCTCGTGCGCCCTCACGCATTCGGCGATCGACGCGCTCATCGACCTGCGCGCCGAGCACCGACTGCGCCCGCGCGACATCGCCGCCGTCCAGGTCGGCGTGAACCGCGTCGTGCCCGACGTGCTCGCGCACCCGCGGCCGACGACGGCGCTCGAGCGGAAGTTCTCGATGCAGTTCTGCGCCGCCGCCGCCCTCGTGGAAGGCCGGGTAGACTTCGGCTCGTTCATGGATGGAGAGGTCGCCAACCCCGAGATGCGCGAGCTGATGGGACGGATCGCGATGGTCGTCGACCCCGGCCTGCCGGAGGGAGTCGAGCAGCATGCCTGGAGCCGCGTGACGGTCCGGCTCCGCGACGGGCGCACGCTCTCGCGCGAGGCACGGGGTGCTCGGGGACACCCCGACACGCCCCTATCGGACGCGGAGCTCCGCGAGAAGTTCCTGGCCTGCGCGAAGGCCGTCCTGTCCGCGGACGAGGCCGAAGGCGTTGCGGAGCAGCTCGGGCATCTCGAGGACATTCCCGACATCCGCGCGCTGACCTCGCGCCTCGAAGGGGATCTGGACTGATGCGCGCCCTCGACGGGATCAGGATTCTCGAGCTGGCGCGAGTGGCGCCGGCGGAGCTTCCCGCGATGATGCTGGCCGACATGGGAGCCGAGGTCCTCAAGATCGAGACGCCCGAGCCCGGCCGCGCGGTGAGCGACGAGTGGGTCCGCCGGACGATCCACACCTTCGTCAACCGCAACAAGCGCTCCATGACGCTGAACATGAAGTCGCCGGAGGGGCAGGCGGTCTTTCGCAAGCTCGCCGCCACGGCCGACGTCCTCGTGGAGGGCTTCCGCCCGGGCGTGATGAAGCGCCTCGGCGCCGACTACGACACCCTGAGCAGGCTCAACCCGCGACTCGTCTACTGCTCGCTCTCGGGCTTCGGTCAGGACGGCCCGTACCGGAACTATCCGGCGCACGATATGAACTACCTGTCGCTGGCGGGCGTCCTCAACCTGATCGGCGAGCCGGACCGGAAGCCGGTGATCCCCCTCAATCTCGTCGCCGACTACGCCGGGGCGAGCCTGCACGGCGCCCTCGGCATCATGCTGGCGCTCTTCGCTCGCGAGCGGACCGGACGCGGCCAGCACGTGGACGTGTCGTACCTCGACACGACCGTCTCGCTCCTCGCGGCCACGCCCAACATGCGATTCTTTTTCAGCGACGGCCTGGCGCCCCGCCGGGGCGAGGGGTTCCTGGGCGGCTCGTATCCCTACTACGCCATCTACGAGACGCGGGACGACAAGCTCCTCACGATCGGCTGTACCGAGCCGTGGCTCTGGGAGAATTTCTGTAACGCGATCGGCCGGCCCGATTTCAAGCGCTTCGCCCGGAGCTCGGACCAGTTCGTGCGCGCGGCCAATGCCGAGGAGGAGGCCGCGCGGCGCGAGATCGAGACGCTCATCAAGACGCGCGACCGTGACGAGTGGTACGAGGCGCTCGTGAAAGCCGACGTCTGCGTCGGGAAGGTCTATGACGTCGAAGAGATGGTCGACGACCCACAGATCAAGCACCGCCGGATGATCGTGGACGCCGAGCATCCCACCCATGGGCGAGTGCGGCAGATCGGTATCGCGATCAAGCTCTCCGACACGCCCGGGACGATCCGGAGCGCGGCGCCGATGCCCTCCGAACATACCGAGGACGTGTTGAAAGATTTGGGGATGACGGCCGCCGAGATCGCGGAGCTGCAGCGGAAGGGAATCGTCGAGTAGCGACGGCGTGACGCCCGCCTGGCGCCAGCTCGCGCTCCTCTCGCTCGCCGAGCTGCTCGCCCTCTCGCTCTGGTTCAGCGCGTCCGCCGTGTTGCCGGCGCTGACGCACGAGTGGGCGCTCGGCGCCGGCGGCAGCGCCGGTCTCATGATCGCCGTCCAGGCCGGCTTCATCGTCGGCACGCTCGCGAGCGCGCTCGTCAACCTTCCCGACGTCTTCTCCTCGCGCCTGGTCATGACGGTGGGCATCACCCTGGGCGTGGCGGCCAACGGCGCGTTCGCCCTCTGGGCCTCGAGCCTCGGGCCGGCGCTGCTGCTCCGCTTCGCGACGGGCGTGTGCCTGGCCGGCGCCTACCCGCCCGCGATGAAGATCATGGCGACGTGGTTCCGCGAAGGCCGCGGCCTCGCGATCGGGATTCTCGTCGGCGCCCTCACCGTCGGCTCGGCGACGCCGCATCTCATCCCGGGCCTGACGGAGCTTCCCTGGCGCACAACATTGCTCGTCGCGTCCGCACTCGCCCTCGCAGGCGCTGTGGTCGTCCAGCTCTTCGTCGCTGACGGTCCTCACCGCTTCCCGTCGGCCCACTTCGACGTGCGCATGGCGGCCGCGGTCTTCCGCGAGCGCGGGCCACGCCTGGCCTGCTTCGGCTATCTCGGCCACATGTGGGAGCTCTATGCGATGTGGGCATGGATCGCCGCCTTCCTGGCGGCGAGTCTCGAGATCCGTGGCGGCGGCAGCTACGCCGGGCTCAATCCCAGCGGCGCCACGTTTCTCGTGATCGCGCTGGGCGCGCTCGGCTGCTGGGCGGGCGGTGTCGCCTCCGACCGGTGGGGACGAACGACGCTCACGATGGTCTCGATGGCCTTGTCGGGGGCCTGCGCGGTGGCGATCGGCCTCACCTTCGGCGGCCCACCGCTGCTGACCTTGGCCGTCGCCGTCGTGTGGGGTGTCACGGTCATCGCGGACTCCGCCCAGTTCTCGACCGCGATCACCGAGCTGTCACCGCCGGCGTACGTGGGAACGGCTCTCACCACCCAGACGTGCGTCGGCTTCGCGCTGACGATGGTTTCGATCTGGCTCATCCCGCTGGTGGTGAAACACGTCGGCTGGGGATGGGCGTTCGCGACGCTGGCGATCGGGCCGGCGCTCGGGATCCTGGCGATGGGTCGGCTCCGCGCTCTACCGGAAGCGTCGAAGCTCGCGGGGGGACGCCGGTAGGCCCCCCATGTCACCACACGGGCTGAGGCACCGCCTGGAGCCGGCGCAGCAGAGGGAGGCCCTGGCCCTCGAGCCATTCCGTCGTCGACTTGTACCCGTAGCGGAGCGCGGCCCGGCTCGCCTCGAAGCCCATCGACGGTCCGAAGAGGGGCGTCTGCTCTCGCCCGGGCTGGATCAGGTGAAACTCGGTGCTCGGGTGCTTGATCCGGAGCGTCGTCAGGCCAAGTTGCAAGAGGTTCTGGCTGTAGATGCGCCCGGCCTGCTCCATGATCGTGTACAGGCCGCGATTGCGCAGGGGCACGTCACCGCTGTCGGGGCTCGGCACAAGAGGATTCACGACGATCACGACGGTCGCGCCCGCCTCGGCCGCGAGGTCCGCGTGGCCGCTGAAGCCCACGCCGCCGTCCACGTAATCACGACCGCGCAAAGCATAGGGCTCGAAAAACCCGGGAATCGCCGAGGACGCCGCGATCGCCTCGCTGATCGGCACGTCCTGGAGCTCGTTGCGGCCGAATACGACGCGCTGCGCGCGGTCGAGGTCGATCGCCGGGATCAGCAGCACGCGATCGAGCGCCGTGAAGGAGTTCTGGAGCCCGAATGCGGCGAACGTCTCGCGCATGTAGCGCTCGAGCGCCACCAGCGAGAAAAACCCGGCGGGCAGGTCGCGCTCCGCGGCGGCGAGCATGTCGGGAACCGACTCGCGCATCCCGGTCATCGCGTTCTTGCCGACGGCCCAGAGGAGCCGCCCGAACCGGCCCGCCGCGTGGCGAAACGAGTTCGAGGCGTAGACGGCGCCCCGCCGGAAGTTCAGCGGGTGCTCGAGGTCCTGCTCGATGATGCGATAGATCTCGGAAGCGCGAACGCCGTTGGCGAGCAGCGAGGCCACGACCGAGCCTGCGCTGCAGCCCACGTAGATGTCGAAGCCGCCGGCGCCGTTGAGCCGTTCCTCGATCGCGGCGATCACGCCTACCTCGTACATGCCGCCGATCACGCCGCCGCCGGCCAAAGCCAATGCGTAACGTGGCCGTTGCGACCGCCACCGCCCGATCACGCGCTCGAGAAATTTCATGGCCCGCTTCATTGTAATCCTGAAAGCAATCGACCTGCCATCTTGGGGCTTATCCGGAAACTATTGATTTCACTAGGGGACCTCTCCCCGCCCACATAAGAAACCGGCAACCCTGTGCGGCAAGTTCTTTGACACCCCGGCGGACCTGATCCAGGTCCGCCGGTCAGGGTCTCCACCAGGCGGAAAGAATCTAGCCCCCGGGGGTCTTCACCCAGCCGGATCGTCTCGAGGCAACATCAATCAAGACGCTCGCTTGGAACCCGCCCTACCCGCTTGGTATCGCCCTTGCTCCGGAAAAGGGCACGATGATCAGGGTGGAGGGTTCGTGCGCGGAGCGTCGTCCGGCGGCAGGGCCGCTCGGCGGACGGATGGTGACAGCGTGAACGTGCGGCTCCGGGCCGACCTGCACCTGCACACGCGGGAGGCGGAGCCCTGCATCACCTATAGCGCCCGTGAGATGATCGCGCGGGCGGCCCGCGAGGGCTACCGCGTGCTCAGCATCACCAATCACGACACGATCACCTTCAGTGACGAGCTGGCCGCCTACGCGCGCGACCGCGGCGTCCTGCTGATCCCCGGTGTGGAGGCCACGGTGGAGGGCCGGCACGTCCTCGTCTACAACGCCGATGTCGCGGCCGACAAGCTCCGGACCTTTGCCGACCTTCGCCGCTACCGGACGCCCGAGTGGCTCGTCGCCGCGCCCCACCCGTTGTTCCCGGCATCCTACTGTCTTCGGGAGCGGCTGTGGCAGGAGATCGATCTGTTCGACGCGATCGAGTTCTGTCACTTCTACACGTCCCGCGTAGACTTCAACCGGGCGGCGGTCAAGCTGGCCAGCGCGGTGGGCCTGCCCCTGCTCGGAACCTCCGACAGTCACCTCGCCGAGCAGTTCGGAACGACCTTCTCTCTCATCGAGTCCGACCTGTCCGTCGAATCGGTGCTGTCCGCGATCAAGCAGGGCCGGGTCAGCGTCGTCAGCCGCCCGCTGAGCCCGTGGCGCTGCTTGAGCATCCTCGCCCGGCAGACGCTGGCCAGCGCCAAGGAATCCGCAAGAGCTCGACTACGACCGAGCCCCCCGCCCCCCGAAACGATTCTCACGCCGCGTTAGCAGCACATCCGGCATTACCATTCCGAGCGCCCGCTTTCGGGCGCCACGATCGCCCTGGACGCCGAGGGAATCCGGGGGGAATCGGGGGCGCTCGCTCCCCCCGATCTTCAATCACGCGAGGTCGAACACCAGCACCTCCGCGAGCTCGACACCGATGAGCCGGAGCGAGGGCTGCGCACTGACAGCGGCGCCGTCCCCGTGCCACAGGGCTGGCCGTCGAGCGTGACGGCGCCGCGCGCGACCTGCACCCACGCGTGACGCTCGGGGCGGAGCTCGTGAACCACCTCTTGCTCGCGCTCGAGCAGCACCGAGTAGAGGCACACGTCCTGATGGAGGTTCACGACGGAGGCGCCTGCCCGGGGGCCGGCAATCAGGCGGAGCGTGCCGCGCTTGTCCGGGTCGGGGATCGTCTTCTGCTCGTAGCTCGGCTCGCGTCCATGACGGTCCGGAACGATCCAGATCTGGAGGAAATGAGCGAGCTCGCTCGCGGAGGCGTTGAATTCGCTGTGGGTGACGCCGGTCCCCGCGCTCATGCGCTGGATTTCGCCGGGCCGGATCACGGAGCCGGTCCCCAGATTGTCTCGATGCTGGAGCGCGCCCTCGAGCACGTAGCTGACGATCTCCATGTCTCGGTGCCCGTGGGTCGGAAACCCGCGACCGGGCTGAACGCGGTCCTCGTTGATGACACGGAGCGTGCGGAACCCCATCTGGTTCGGGTCGTAATACTCGCCGAAGGAAAACGTGTGACGGGTGTCGAGCCAGCCGAAATCGAAGTGCCCGCGGGCGTCCGCCCGACGCAGCGCGATCATGGCTCACCGGACCGTGCTTGTCTGATCCGGCGCAGCCGTTCGAGCTCGGGCTCGACGTACTTCTGGCGACATTCCGGACAGATCCCGTGCGTGAACTGGGCGTCGGTGTGACCCTCGATGTAGGTCTCGACCTGCTGCCAGTAGTTCTGGTCGTCGCGGACCTTCTTGCAGTACGAGCAGATCGGGAGGAGCCCCTGGAGCTGCTTCACCCGCGTGAGGGCCTCCTCGAGCTCTCGCACCCGATCCGCGAGCGCCGCCTGGAGCTCCAGCATGCGGAAGCCGACCTGGACGCGCGCGCGTAATTCCTCCCGCTCGAAGGGCTTCACGATGTAGTCATCGGCGCCTGCCCCGAGGCCGGTCACGATGTCCTGGGTGCGGGCCTTGGCCGTCACGAAGATGAGATAGGGCTTCGGCTCCCGGCCCATCGAGCGAACCTTCGTGCACAACTCGAGGCCATCCATGCCCGGCATCGTCCAGTCGAGGATGGCGAGCGACGGTGGGTCGTCCTGCTGGAAGATCTCCCAGGCCTGCTCGCCGCTGGACGCCGTGACGACCTGAAACCCCCACCCGGTCAGAGAGGCCTCGTGCAAGCGACGGACAATCGGCTCGTCGTCGACGATCAATACCCTCACGGTGACGGCTCGACGTCTAACCGCTCCTGCCAGGCAGGATCGGCGAAGAAGGCGATGACCTGCTCGACCTCGCGCGCGAGCTGCGCGACGAGATGAACGCCGCTCTCGGCGCGCCCGTCGTGGGCCGCCTCCTCGAGCGCCAGCGCCGATTCCTGAAGTCGCGCGGCTCCCAGGATGGCCGCCGAGCCCTTCAGACTGTGCGCGACTTGCTCGAGTTGCTGAACGTCGGCCGCGGTCATCGCCGCGCGCAGCGCCTCGAGCCGCTTGGGCCCGTCGTCGACGAAGATGCCGACCAGCTCGCGCAAGAGCCCTTGGTCGCCGCCGAGCCAGTGCAGCGCCACCGCGAGATCGACGGGCCGCTCGGCCGCCTCGTCCACGGCGTCACTCCTCCGCGTCGGTTCCGAGAAGGACGTCGCGCATCACCTGAGCGATACTAGCACAGGCTCCAGGAGGTCCCTCAGAAGAGCCCGACGATGTTGCCGCTCCCGTCGATGTCGATGCCTTCGGCGCCGGGCACCTTCGGCAGGCCCGGCATCGTGAGGATGTCGCCCGCGTAGGCGACGACGAAGCCGGCGCCGGCGCAGAGCGCGGCATCACGGACCGTGACCCTGAAGCCCCGGGGCCGACCATGCCGCTTCGGATCATCGCTGAGGGAATTCTGCGTCTTCGCGACGCACACCGGCAGGCGGCCGTACCCCAGTGCCTCGAAGCGCGCCAGCTTGGCGACGGCCGCCGGTGCGAACGTCACGCCGTCGGCGCCGTAGACCCGCGTGGCGATCGTCTCGAGCTTCGCCGCGAGCCCGAGCTCGTCGGGGTAGAGATACCGGGGGGCCGCGCCACCACTGGAGCGGATCGCGTCGAGGACCAATCCGGCGAGGTCCGACACGCCGGCGCCACCGAGCTCCCAGCCGCGCGACACCCCACACGGCACCCCGAGAGTTCGACAGGTGGACAGCACAGCGCTCACCTTCTCGTCGGTGTCCTCGGCGAAGCGGTTCAGCGCGACGACCGGCGACAGCCCGTAGAGGCGCACGTTCTCGACGTGCTTGGCGAGGTTCTCCTCGCCGTGCAGCGCGAGGGCGCGCGTCGTGACGACGATGACGGCCGCCGACGGCGCCAGCCCCCCGGTGCGACACTTGATGTCCACGAACTTCTCGGCGCCAAGATCGCTGGCGAAGCCGGCCTCGGTGACCACGACCTCCCCGAGCTTGAGCGCCAGCCGGGTGGCGATGAGGCTGTTGCAACCGTGGGCGATGTTGCCGAACGGACCGCCGTGGACGAGCGCGGGCGTGGCCTCGAGGGTCTGGACGAGGTTGGGCTTGATCGCGTCCTTCATAAGCACGGTCATCGCGCCCGCGGCGCGAAGCTCGCGCGCAGTAACCAGAGCCCCCTCGCCACGGTCGGCGACCACCACGCGCTCGACGCGCGCCTTGAAGTCCTGGAGGTCGCGGGCCAGGCAGAGGATCGCCATGATCTCCGAGGCCACGGTGATATCGAAGCCCGTCTCCCGCGGGACGCCGTGCGCCGGCCCACCCAGGCCGACGACGAGGTGGCGGAGGGCGCGGTCATTCATGTCGAGGACGCGCTTCCAGAGGATCCGCCGGGTATCGAGCCCGAGCGCGTTGCCCTGGGCGATGTGGTTGTCGAGCATCGCGGCCAGGAGATTGTGCGCGGTGCCGATCGCGTGCATGTCGCCGGTGAAGTGGAGGTTGATGTCCTCCATGGGCGCGAGCTGCGCGTGGCCCCCACCGGTTCCGCCGCCCTTGGCGCCGAAGACGGGCCCCAGCGACGGCTCGCGCATCGCGACGATCGCACGTTTGCCGAGCCGCCGCAGCCCGTCGGCGAGCCCGATCGTGGTCGTCGACTTGCCTTCCCCGGCGGGCGTCGGTGTCATCGCGGTTACGAGCACGAGCGCCCCGTCCGGGCGGGCGCTCGCGCGCTCGATCGCCTCCCAGCGGATCTTCGCCTTGTAGCTCCCGTACGGCTCGAGGTCGCCTCCGTTCAATCCGAGTGCCTCGCCGATCGCCTGGATCGGCTGGAGCTTCACCGCGCGGGCGATGTCGAGATCCTGCTTTCCCATGTCTAGATCCTCATGACGGCCGGTCGGCGCGCGCCTTCGGCGCGCCCGAGAAGCGACTCCGGGCGAATTGGAAGCTTCGTGATCCGCGCGCCGAGATGGCGCACGGCGTCGGCGACCGCGTTGGCGATCGTCGCCGGCGCGCCGATTGTCCCTCCCTCGCCCATGCCCTTCACGCCGCCGGGCGTGACCGGCGACGGCGTCTCGAGATGGCCGATTTCGAACGATGGCAGATCCGCGGCCCTGGGCAGCGCGTAGTCCATGAGCGTCGCGGTGAGGAGCTGGCCGTCAGCATCGTACACGACCGCCTCGAGAAGCGCTTCCCCGATGCCCTGCGCGACGGCGCCGTGGATCTGGCCGTCCACGATCATGGGGTTGATCACGGGTCCGCAGTCCTCGACCACCGCATAGCGTGTGACGCCCACCCGCCCGGTGTCCGGGTCGATCTCGACGACCGCGACGTGGATCGCGCCCGAGAAGGTCGGCCCGGGCGGATCGAAGTAGACGCTCGCTTCGAGGCCGGGCGTGAGGCCGGCCGGCAGACCGCCAAGAGGCGGCGAATACGCGAGCCGCGCGATCTCGGCCACGCCGACCGCGCGATCGGGAAAGCCGCGCACCCAGGCACGCCCGGATTCGAGCACCACGTCGTCAGCGCTCGCCTCCAGCCGATGTGCCGCGAACGCCCGGATCTTTTCGGCGATCAAGTCGGCGGCGGCGCCCGCGCTGCCGAGCATCGAGACGGTCCCGCGGCTCGCGAAGGTGCCGCTGCCCCGCGGCGAGCCGGATGAGTCGCCGGGCAGCACGCGAACGCTCTCGAGGGGCAGGCCCAAGCGATCGCCCACGATCTGCGCGATCGTGGTCGCGTGTCCCTGCCCCTGAGTGGGGAAGCTCACGGCGCACCTCACCGTGGCGTCCGGATCCATGGTGAGCGTCGCCGCTTCGATGCCGGGCACGTCGGTCATGCCGCGCTGCCGGAAGACCGCCGATCCCATCCCCGTGTACTCGGTGTAGCACGCGATGCCGATGCCGACGACGCGGCCGGCCGCCCGCGCCGCCTGCTGCTCGCGCCGCAGCTTCTCGTACTCGACGGCGGCCAGGACCTGCTCGAGCGCCTTCGGGAAATCGCCGCTGTCGTAGGTCAACCCGGTCGCCGACGTGAACGGATACGCCTCGCGCGGGATGAAATTGCGCCGCCGCACCTCGGCCGGGTCGAGGGCGGCGCGCGCCGCGACCAAGTCGAGCAGGCGCTCGATCACGAACGCGCCCATCGTCATGCCGACGCCGCGATAGGCGCCGAGCGGCGGCTTGTGGGTCGCCAGCGCCAGCGCCTCGTATTCGTACGCGGGCGTCCGGTAGGGGCCCGGCAGGATGCTCGCCGTCCCCAGGGGCTCGAGGGCGCCAGTGGTCGGGTACGCGTGATACGCGCCCGCGTCGGACACGACCCGCGCCCTCAGGGCGAGCAGCGTGCCGTCCGCCGCGGCGGCGACCTCCACGGTCGTGCGCTGCTCACGCGCCTGGGACGCCGCGCCGACATTCTCGCGGCGCTCCTCGACCCATTTCACCGGACGTCCGAGCCGGCGCGCGAGCGCCGCCAGGGCGACGTCCTCGGGAAAGACCTGCATCTTGAGCCCGAAGCCGCCGCCCACGTCCGGCGTGACGATCCGTACGCGCGCCTCCGGGAGATCGAGGGCCACCGCCAGGGCCGTCCGCATGATCGACGGGCACTGACTCGGTGACCAGACCGTCAGCGTCTCGCCGTCCCAATCGGCGATCATGCCTCGCGGCTCCAGCGGTGAGGGCGCGCAGCGGTCGTGCTCGAACGTTTCGTCCACGACGATCGCCGCGCGCGCGAAAGCTCCGTCGACGTCGCCCGTGCGGTGGCGTCGCTGGAACAGGACCCGGCCCGCCGCGAGGGCCGCGTCCAGCGTCGCGACGGCCTGCAGCGGCTCCCAGTCGACCGCGATCAGCTCCCGCGCGTCGGCCGCGACGTACGCACTCGAGGCGACGACGGCGGCCACCGCTTCGCCGCAGAAGCGCGCCACGCCGTCGGCCAGCGCGGGCCATGCCGTCGCCGTGAATCCCCCGCCCTCGAGCCGAGGGGCGAGCGGCTTCGTCACGGCCCGCAGCTCGTCGGCGGTGACGACCGCGAGAACGCCGGGAAGCGCCGTGGCCGCCGCGGCATCGATCCGGCCGATCCTCGCGTGCGCGTGCGGGCTCCGGGCGAAGCACGCGGAGAGCATCCTCGGGAGCACCAGGTCGTCGAGGTATCGCGCGCGACCCGTCAGGAGCCGAGGGTCCTCGAGCCGCTTGACGCTCGTGCCCGTATAGCGCAGCGTCACCGGCGCGCCGGCCGCCATCTCATTCGCCCAGGCGATGGAACACGAGTCCGTCCAGCAGCTTCGGGTAGAAGTGGGTGGACTTCTGCGGCAGGAGCTCGCCTCCACGCACGATCGCCTGCAGCTCCGCGGGTGTCGTCGGGGCGATCAGGAACGCCGCCTGACACTTGCCCTCGCGGGCGAGCCGGACCGCCTCGGCCCGGTCAGCCGTGTAGTCCACGTGCGTCTTCGCGTCGAGCTTGGCGTCGGTGATGCCGAGCAGCGGGCGGAGCAGTCCCTCGTGGAGGATCGACACGGCGAGCCCCCGCCACGCGCGTGACGTCCGCTCGGGCCACGCGATGCGATCGAACTCGGCCGGCTTGAGCCTCAGCAGGGCGGTGTCCGAACCGCTGACGACGCCGATCGTCCGGTTCTCGAGCTGCGCCACCAGCGGGTCGGCGAGCGGGGCCACGTCGAACCAGCGGGTTGCCACGTGCATGAGGTCGTCGAAATCGAAGCCCTGAACGCTGTGAACGAGGCGGTGGTTCGGGAGGATGGTGAGCCCCGGCGCCTCGAGCGCGAAGAACGCCATCAGCTTGTGGGCGGCCTCCGGATGGTGCCCCGCGTACGCCACCGCCGTCTCGTACCGGTGGTGACCGTCGGCGATGATCACCTGGCGCGGCGCCATCAATGCCTGGACGCGCGCGATCGCCGTCGCGTCGGTCACGCGCCAGAGACGGTGACGCTCTCCCTTCAGGTCGCGCGCCTCGGCGATCGGCTCGCCGGCGGGGGCCGTCGCGCGCCCAAGCTCGCCGTCCGGATCGCTCGCCAGCATGAAGAGCAACCCGATGTCGGCGGCCGTTGCCTCGAGCAGATCCATCCGGTCTCGCTTGGGTCCGACGTGGGTCCGCTCGTGCGGCAGCACGACGCCCCGTCGATAGTCGCTCACCCCGCCGAGCGCGACGAAGCCCGTCCGCGTCACCGACTGGCCGGCGTCAGTGTAGCTCTGATGGTAGGGGTAGATCGCGGGCCGCTCGTCGCGACGCCACACGCCCTCGGCCACCCAGGCGTCCAGCACCTCGCGCGCCTGACCGTACTTGCCGGGCGCGTCCTTCGGGTACGTCACCCGGACGATGTTGTGGAGATTCAGCGCGTAGAGGCGGTCCTGGGTCTCCGGGCTGATCTGGTCGTACGGAGGCGCGACGACCGCCGAGATGTCGCGCGTCGTGTCGCCGGTGTGTCGGTAGCCTCGAAGGGGCTTGATCTCCATCTATCGTGTCGATCGTCGCGCGAGGCACTGTCAGACCAAATCCTCATGAAGTCAAGAGTGCTAGACTTGCACGGCCACCATGAGCATCGCTGGCGAGGAGGTCATCGTCCCGGCCGGAGCGATCGTGACGTTTCCGGCGAGCGTGCCGCACGACGTCCGGAATCTCGGCGCCGACCGGTGCGTCATCATGTTTCTCAAGGTGAATCCCAAAGTGCTGAAAGCCCGGGCGGACGGGGCGGGGGGGTAGCCCCCTTCCGGGAGGCGGCGGATGGGTAACGTGGAGCGCTGCGACAAGACGCTACCGGTCAACGAGATGATGTTCCACGTCCGCCGTGACGCCGCACTCCGCGCGCGGTTCGTCGGGGACCTCGATGGGCTCGCGCGCGAGTTCGGGCTGAGCCACGCCGAGTACGAAGCGGTTCGCGACAAGGATCCGCGCCGGATGATGGACCTCGGCGTGCACCAATACTACGTACCGCAGATCCTCCGACTGTTTTTCGGCGCCGCGCACAACAGCAACGCCAGCGCCGCGCTCGAATGCTACCAGCGGGCGTACCCCGAGGAGACGGCGAAGGCGATGGCCCTGCAGGCCCGGCTCGAGCGAGCGCGATAATGGCTCAGGTCGTCGCCGCGATGGCCATGACGCACTCGCCCGGCCTCACCGGATGGTTCACCCGGGCCTCCCAGGAATTCCAGCAGCTGGCGCTGCAGGCGACCGCCGAGATGCGGCGCCGCCTGGAGGCGGCGCGCCCTGACGTCCTCGTGATGTTCAGCAACGATCACCTGCTCAATTGGCCGATCAACAATATGCCCGAGTACACCGTGGGCATCGGCGAGGAACACGTCGGCCCTGCCGAATGGTTCGACGAGTGGCTCGCCATGGAGAAGTATCGCGTCCCGGGCCACGCTCCGCTCGCGCGGTGGATCGTCAACGAGGGCGCGCGCCGCGGGCTGGCGCTCGCCTATCTCCGGCAGATGGAGTTCGACGACGGGATCTCGGTGCCCATGCACTATCTCAACCCTTCGTCGGGTATCCCGCTCGTGCCGGTGACGATGAACTGCACGGTGCCGCCCATCCCGACCCCCGCGCGCGCATAC